>Ga0315336_1000327_pt1 | contig 153715 bp, 152 predicted proteins | sample ASW5metaG_FD_204512 | JGI IMG/M metagenome (GOLD analysis project Ga0315336, IMG submission 204512) | Ammonia-oxidizing marine archaeal communities from Monterey Bay, California, United States - ASW #5 | ecosystem: Environmental > Aquatic > Marine > Intertidal zone | place: USA: California... | reverse complement strand
CAAGAAGCTCGAACGGCGCGCGGAGGATTGAGGCTGGGAGACCTGGATGGGACGGCACGCGTAGGTTGGGTTGAGGGGCGCAGCGCGTAGGTTGGGTTGAGGGGCGAAGCGCCGAAGCCCAACACGTTGCCCATCATTGATGTCACCCCGTTGCCCGTATGCGTTGGGCTTCGCTTCGCTCAACCCAACCTACGGCCTGGTCTTCCGCCGCGGCATGATCGGCGAACTGTACGCCTCGCGGCTGGGCAAGAAGCTCGAACGGCGCGCGGAGGATTGAGGCTGGGAGACCTGGATGGGACGGCACGCGTAGGTTGGGTTGAGGCGCGCAGCGCCGAAGCCCAACATGTTCCCCATCATCGATGTCGCCCCGTTGCCCGTATGCGTTGGGCTTCGCTTCGCTCAACCCAACCTACGGTCTGCATGGCTATCCGCGGTTACAGAATCGACTTGCCCATTCTCGCCATCAACTGAAGCAGCCTGTCATCGCCCTGTACCCGCTCGTTCATCTGCAGGCGAAGAGACTCACTGACGTTCTGATCCAGAATCGTAGCCTGGTAATGCGCCTCTATTCCTTGGATGCCATTGGCTTCAAGCACAGCGTGGTAATGCCCCTGAACGAGGTCGGCATATTCGCTACGCTCGGCCTCTGACGTGGATGCAGCCTGCGGATACTTGTCGGCGAACCAGTCGGCCCCGACACCCAGCTTGCCGGGTACCTGGAACATATATTCGGCTCGCCAAGCCGGAACCTGATACATCTCCAGGGGATAGGTTCCCGAAGAGCCGCCCTGCATACCCGGTATCACGCCTTCGGCGCTGGCAGCCCGCCTGGCCGCATCCGATATCGTTACGCTGTCCGCGTTGTGCGGTCTGCTGCCGCCTCGGGACTCCTGGGCGGCTTCCTCGGCTTTCGCGGCTTTCACCTGACTGGCATAAGCAGCGTTCGCCGCCGGATACGCATTATGGATATGCATGAAAGTTCTCCCCTCGTCCTTTAGGGTCGATCGACCTACATCCCAATCGCCCTGGCGACCGACACGCTATCGATGATCCACCTCATCGCATTGGCTTGCTGGTGCGTCGACAGCAAGAACCAAGCCACTGAATGGACACGTGCACCTGGATCTCTTCAACCGACGGCGATAGTCGCGACCCGTCGGAAGCAAAAGGGCCATTCACCGACGATCTCCGCGGAACCGGACTGTGCAGACGCCCCGGGAAGGCGTTCTCCGCCGGCAATACCTTGCCGACCCGGGCGGGGGATTGCCGCTTCGGGGCTTGCGCCCCATACGTCCGATGCCTGTAGGGTGCGCTCCGCACACCAGCGCTCTTGCACCAGGGCTCGCGGTGCGCGGAGCGCACCCTACAAAGCGACGACGTTCGGTGAACCTCGCGTTCGGCGGGGTGCAACCTTACGCCGCTTTTCCCCTCAGCCGTGCTCGAGCAGGTCGTGCAGCTCGACGAACTGCTGGCTCAGCTTGTGCCGCGGGTCCAGGTAGACCAGCGGCATGCAGGCCTGGTGCGATTCGCGCATCTTCACCGAACTCATCAGGTTGACCGGCAGCACCGGCAACCCCTCGCTCAGCAACTCGTCGATCATCTGTTGCGGCAGCGCGGCCCGCGGCTGGAATTGATTGACCACGATGCCCTCGACCTCGAGCGCTTCGTTGTGGTCGTCCTTCATGTCTTCGATCTCGTCCAGCAGGCTGTACAGCGCCTGACGGGAAAAGCTGTCGCAGTCGAAGGGGATCAGGCAACGCTCGGCTGCGATCAGCGCCGAAACGGTATAGAAGTTCAGTGCCGGCGGTGTGTCGAGGTAGATGCGGTCGTAATCCTCGGCCAGGCCGTCGAGCAGTTTGCGCAGCTTGTTGATCTTGTGCTTGGCCTCCAGCTTGGGCTGCAGGTCGGCCAGCTCAGCCGTGGCGCTGATCAGGTGCAGGTTGTCGAAGGCCGTTTCGAGGATCGGCGGGCGCGCCTTCTTGCCCGCGGTACCGCCGGCGAGGATCTGCTTGAAGAAGTCGGCGATGCCAGTGGGAATGTCATCGCCGGTCAGCCCGGTCAGGTAATGCGTGGAGTTGGCCTGCGCGTCCAGATCCACCAGCAGCGTGCGGTAGCCCTGCGATGCGCTGACCGCGGCCAGATTGCAGGCGATGCTCGACTTGCCGACACCACCCTTCTGATTGAACACGACCCTGCGCATGACCCGCCCCCCCCAAGAAACCCTGAGCGGTCGAGTCTATACGGCAAATGTGACAGCCGGGTTACCCACGACGGCAAACCCGACCAAAGTCAGACCGCGACGGGCGCCTTGATGTGCGGATGTGCTTCGTAGCCGACCAATTCGAAGTCCTCGAAACGGAAAGCGAACAGGTCCTTCACGTCCGGGTTGAGTTTCATGGTCGGCAGCGGCAGCGGCTCGCGGGTCAGCTGCAGGTCGGCCTGCTCCAGGTGATTGGCGTACAGATGGCAGTCGCCGCCGCTCCAGATGAACTCGCCCGGCTGCAGGTCGCAGACCTGCGCCACCATCAGCGTCAACAGCGCGTAGCTGGCGATGTTGAACGGCACGCCGAGAAAAATATCCGCCGAGCGCTGGTACAGCTGGCAGCTGAGCTTGCCTTCCGCGACGTAGAACTGGAACAGCGCGTGGCACGGCGGTAGCGCCATCTGCTCGACCAGCGCCGGGTTCCAGGCCGAAACGATCAGCCGGCGCGAGTCCGGATTCTTCTTGATCATCGCCAGCAGATTGGCGATCTGGTCGATGGATTCACCGTTCGGCGCCGGCCACGAACGCCATTGGTAGCCATAGACCGGGCCCAGTTCGCCGTTCTCATCGGCCCACTCATCCCAGATGCGCACGCCGTTTTCCTTCAGGTACTTGATGTTGGTGTCGCCCTGAAGGAACCACAGCAGCTCGTGGATGATGGATTTGAGGTGGCACTTCTTGGTGGTGACCAGCGGAAAGCCTTCGGCCAGGTCGAAACGCATCTGATGGCCGAACACGCTGTAGGTGCCGGTGCCGGTGCGGTCGGTCTTGAAGGTGCCGTGTTCGCGCACGTGGCGCATCAGGTCGAGGTACTGTTTCATCGATTGACTCGAAGCAGGCGCCGAAGCGCGGTGAAAAGGCTGCGCGAATAGTAAAAGGCCTGCGCCCCGCTTGTCGCCCTCATGGCGACAGGCAGGGCTACGGAATCAGGCCGGACCTTGGCTGGCGTCGCGGCGATAGCCCCAGGCGATCATCCCGGCACCGAGCAGCACCATCGGCACGCAGAGCAGCTGGCCCATGGTCAGCCAGCCGAACGCCAGGTAGCCCAGCTGCGCATCCGGCACGCGGACGAACTCGACGATGAAGCGGAAGATGCCGTAGCACACCGCGAACAGTCCTGAAACCGCCATGGTCGGCCGCGGTTTGCGCGAATAGAGCCAGAGGATCACGAACAGCGCGACACCCTCCAGGGCGAACTGATAGAGCTGCGACGGGTGCCGCGCCAGTTGCTGCGGGTCGGTCGGGAAGACCATCGCCCAGGGCACGTCGGTGGCCTTGCCCCACAGCTCGGCATTGATGAAGTTGCCGATGCGCCCGGCGCCCAGGCCGATCGGCACGAACGGCGCGATGAAGTCCATCAGCTCGAAGAAGCTCTTGCCGTTGCGCCGGGCGAAGATCCAGCTGCACAACAGCACCCCGATCAAGCCGCCGTGGAACGACATGCCGCCCTTCCATACCTGCAGGATCAGGCTCGGCTGATTGATGTAGGCGGCCAGGTCGTAGAACAGTACGTAACCCAGACGCCCACCGACGATCACCCCCATGGCGACCCAGAACACCAGGTCGGAGAGCTTGTCCTTCGGCCACTCGGGTGCGAAGCGCTGCACCCGCAGCGAAGCCAGCCACCAGGCGCCGCCGATGCCGATCAGGTACATCAGGCCATACCAGTGAATCTGCAAGGGGCCGATGGCGATGGCCACCGGGTCGATCTGCGGATAGGGCAGCATCCGTTACTCCTCAAACCAGAAAATTGATGCCGACGCTCACCAGCAGCAGGGCGAACAGGCGTCTCAGGACCCTGGCCGACAGCCGGTGCGCGAGGTTCGCGCCGATACGGGCGAAGAACATGCTGGTGATGGCGATGCCGACCAGCGCCGGCAGATAGACGTAGCCGAAGCTCCATTCCGGCAGGCGCGGGTCGTTCCAGCCGACCAGCATGAAGCTCAGCGCGCCAGAGATGGCGATCGGCAGGCCGCAGGCCGCGGAAGTCGCCACCGCCTGCTGCATCGGCACGCTGCGCCAGCTGAGGAAGGGCACCGTCAGCGAACCACCGCCGATGCCGAAGATCGCCGAGGCCCAGCCGACCACCACGCCGGCCACGGTCAGCCCTGGCTTGCCCGGCACGCCACGCGAAGCCCTGGGCTTGAAGTCGAACAGCATCTGGATCGCCATGAGGATGGCGAACACGCCGATGATCTTCTGCAGCAGCGGCCCCTGGATGGCCGCCGCGGTCAGCGAGCCGAGCGCGGCGCCGAAGAGGATGCCGACGGTCATCCACAACACGATCGGCCAGCGCACCGCGCCCCTGCGGTGGTGCGCCAGGATCGAATTGATCGAGGTGAAGACGATCGACGCCAGCGAGGTGCCGACGGCCAGGTGGGTCAGCACCTGGTCCGAAAAGCCGTGCGCGGTGAAGCTCAGGACCAGCACCGGGACGATGATCATTCCGCCGCCGACGCCGAACAGCCCGGCCAGCACACCGGCGAAGCCCCCCAGCAGCAGATACAGCAGAAACTCCATGTGGGCCCATCTCGCCAGACAAAGGCGGCATGGTAGCTGAAAAACGGGCTGGAAGCTGGAAGCTGGAAGCTGGAAGCTGGAAGCTGGGCGAGGTTGCCGAAGCAGTCGCTTGGCTTCAAGCTTGTCGCTTCGAGCCTGAAGCTGAGCAATCATGTGCCTGATCGTTTTCGCCTGGCGCCCCGGCCATACCCAACCGCTGGTGGTCGCCGCCAACCGCGACGAGTTCCACGCTCGCCCGAGCCTGCCGCTGGGGCGTTGGGAGGATGCACCCTGGGTCATCGGCGGTCGCGACCTGCAGGCTGGCGGCACCTGGATGGGCGTCACCACCGGCGGACGCTTCGCCGCACTGACCAACATTCGCGCACCCGGCCAGGCGAACGGCCCACGCTCGCGCGGCGAGCTGCCGGAGCATTACCTGCGCGGGAACTTGCCGCCGGCCGACTACCTCGCCGAGCTGGCCGGGCGCCGCAGCGACTATGCCGGCTTCAACCTGCTGGTCGGCGATCGGCAGGCACTCTGGCATCTGGACTCGCATAGCGGCGAGGCGACGGCCTTGCCGCCTGGCGTCTATGGTCTGTCCAACGCCGGCCTCGACACACCCTGGCCCAAGCTGAGAAAAGCCCGCGCAGCATTGGCGGCCAACCTCGATCCGGCGGCTCCTGAGCAACTGCTCGCTCTGCTGGCGGACCCAAGCCCAGCGGCCGAGCATGAACTGCCGCAGACCGGCGTGCCGCTGGAATGGGAAAGGCGGCTGTCGAGCATTTTCATCGCCAGCCCGGAATATGGCACACGCGCCAGCACAGCGCTGATCAGTCATGCCGACGGGGTGCTGGACATCGTGGAGCGTAGTTTCGGCCCGGACGGCCCAGTGGGCGAGGTGCGCTACCGCCACCCGCCAACGAGCTGAATGGCAGGCGGCGGATCGCTCAGACGGCGGCGGACGGATTGATCAGCTTGCTCAGACCGAGGTTGCGCAAGGTCAGCTGAACCGTGCTGTGGATGACCTGCGGACTGTCCAGCAGCATGACCCGCGCCAGCAGCTGCTGGGCGGTGTCCATGCTGACCTGGCGCAGCAGCCATTTCACCTTGGGCAGGTTGGTGGCGTTCATCGACAGGCTGTCGAAGCCCATCGCCAGCAGCAGCATGGCCGCCGCCGGATCGCCCGCCATCTCGCCGCAGATGCTCACCGGCTTGCCCTCGCCATGGGCTTCCTTGACCACGCGCTGCAGCGCTTCGAGCACGGCCGGGTGCAGATAGTCGTAGAGGTCGGCGACCCGCGGGTTGTTGCGATCCACGGCCAGCAGGTATTGCGTGAGGTCGTTCGAGCCGACCGAGATGAAGTCCACCATGCGTGCCAGCTCGCGGGTCAGGTAGACCGCCGCCGGCACTTCGATCATGACGCCGACCGGCGGCATGATCACATCCAGGCCTTCGTCGCGCACCTCGCACCAGGCACGGTGAATCAGATGCAGCGCCTCTTCCAGTTCTCGGATGCCGGAGATCATCGGCAAGAGGATGCGCAGGTTGTTCAGCCCGGCGCTGGCCTTGAGCATGGCGCGGGTCTGCAGCAGGAAGATCTCGGGATGGTCGAGGGTGACGCGGATACCGCGCCAGCCGAGGAACGGGTTCTCTTCCTTGATCGGGAAGTACGGCAGGCATTTGTCGCCGCCGATGTCGAGGCTGCGCATGGTCACCGGCAGTGGATGGAAGGCTTCCAGCTGCTCGCGGTAGATCGCCATCTGCTCCTTCTCGCTGGGGAAGCGCTCCTTGATCATGAACGGCACTTCGGTGCGATACAGACCGACACCCTCGGCGCCGCGCTCCTGCGCACGCACCACATCGGCGAGCAGGCCGGTATTCACCCACAGCGGAATACGATGACCGTCGACGGTTTCGCACGGCAGCTCGCGCAGCACGTCGAGCCCGGCGGAGAGCTGGCGCTCCTGCTCGGCCAGCACTTCGTACTGCTCGCGCAGGACCTTGCCCGGGTTGGTGATGATCTCGCCGCGATAGCCGTCGATGATCAGCTCGATGCCGTCGACCTTGGAATACGGCAGGTCCACCGCGCCCATCACCGTCGGAATGCCCATGGCCCGGGCGAGGATGGCGACGTGGGAGTTGCTCGAACCCAGCACCGAGACCATGCCCACCAGCTTGCCCTCGGGGACCTCGCCGAGCATCGCCGGCGAGAGCTCCTCACTGACCAGAATGGTCTTGTCGGGATAGGTCAGCGTCTGTTGACGTGCCTCCTGCAGGTAGGCGAGCAGGCGCCGGCCGATGTCCTTGACGTCCGATGCGCGCTCGCGCAGGTAGGCGTCGTCCATCATTTCGAAGCGCCGCACGTGCTCGCTGACCACCTGACGCAGCGCGCCCTGCGCCCACTGGCCGGTGCGGATGACCTTGGTCACTTCGCCGCCCAGGGCGGAATCGTCGAGCATCATCAGGTAGACGTCGAACAGCGCGCGCTCTTCCTTGCGCATCTGCGTGGCGAGCTTTTCCGAGAGCGTGCGCATGTCGGCGCGCACGGCTTCCAGCGCGGCTTCGAAGAGCGTCAGCTCGGCATCGATGTTATCGATGTTCTTGTCCGGCACCACCTCCAGATCAGCCGGCGGCAGCACCACCACGGCGGTTCCGACGCCGGCGCCCGGAGCGCCCGGAATGCCGATGAAGCGGGTTTCCTGAATACCCTTGCCCTGCCGGCCGAGCCCGCGGATCGAACCGGTCGCCTCGGCATGGGCGATGACGCCGGCGAGCTGCGCGCTCATGGTGACGAGGAAGGCTTCTTCACCCTCGTCGAACTGGCGGCGTTCCTTCTGCTGGATGACCAGTACGCCCATCACCCGCCGGTGGTGGATGATCGGCGCGCCGAGAAAGGAGGCGTAGCGTTCCTCGCCGGTTTCGGCGAAGTAGCGATAGCGGGGGTGTTCGGAGGCGTGTTCGAGGTTGAGCGGCTCTTCGCGGGTGCCGACCAGGCCGACCAGGCCTTCGTTGGGCGCCATGCTGACCTTGCCGATGGCGCGCTTGTTGAGGCCTTCGGTGGCCATCAGGACGAAGCGTTCGGTTTCCGGATCGAGCAGATAGACCGAGCAGACCTGGCTACCCATGGCCTCCCTGACTCTCAGCACGATGATGCCCAACGCCGCCTTGAGGTCCTTGGCGGCATTCACTTCCTGGACAATCTTGCGCAGCGTGCCGAGCATGCTCAGAGGCTTTCTCCCCGAATCTCAGTCCCGCACCGGTAGACGCGGTGCGAGTTCTTTAAGTGCGCGACGATAGACCTCGCGCTTGAAGGTGACCACCTGTCCCAGCGGGTACCAGTAGCTGACCCAGCGCCAGCCGTCGAACTCCGGTTTGCCGGTCAGGTCCATGCGTACACGCTCTTCGGCGCCGGTCAGGCGCAGCAGAAACCACTTCTGTTTCTGTCCGATGCACAGCGGCTGGCTATGGGTACGCACCAGGCGTTGCGGCAGACGATAGCGCAACCAGCCACGGGTGCAGGCGAGGATTTTCACATCCTGCTCTTCCAGGCCGACTTCTTCGTTGAGTTCGCGAAACAGGGCTTCTTCCGGCGTTTCACGGGCATTGATCCCGCCTTGCGGGAACTGCCAGGCATCCTGATTGATCCGCCTGGCCCACAGCACCTGACCGACATCGTTGGTCAGGATGATGCCGACGTTCGGGCGAAAACCATCGGAGTCGATCACGGCATACAACCTCGCAGACGCATGTCGCGGCATTGTTCCACAAAACCGCGATAAGCCGAAAGCACGGCAAGCCGCCGTTCGGCACGTACCCACACGCTCGGCGAGGGGCCGCCCGAGGCTGCGCGCAAGGCGTTGCAACCGGTATGCTTGGCGCTGCCCTGACCATCCTCGAGGAAATCATCCGTGCGCCTGGCTCTATTCGATCTCGACAACACCCTGCTGGCCGGTGACAGCGACCACGCCTGGGGCGAATACCTCTGCCAGCGCGGCATCGTCGATCCGACTCAGTACAAGGCACGCAACGACGCCTTCTATCAGGATTACCTGGCCGGCAATCTCGACGTGCACGCCTACCAGAACTTCTGCCAGGAATTGCTCGGCCGCAGCGAGATGGCGCAACTGCAGCAGTGGCACGACGAATTCATGCAGGACTTCATCGAGCCCATCGTGCTGAGCAAGGGCGAGGCGCTGCTACGCCAGCATCTGGAGGCGGGCGACCGGGTGGTGATCATAACCGCCACCAATCGCTTCATCACCGGACCGATCGCCGCTCGCCTGGGCGTCGACACCCTGCTGGCGACCGAATGCGAGATGCGCGACGGCCGCTACACCGGCCGTCTGACCGACATCCCCTGCTTCCAGGAAGGCAAGGTCCAGCGCATCGAGCGCTGGCTGGCGGAAACCGAGCAGACCCTCGAAGGCAGCTACTTCTACAGCGATTCGCGTAACGATCTGCCACTGCTGCAACGCGTCACCCACCCGGTGGCCGTGGACCCGGACCCGGTGCTGCGCGAGATCGCCAGCGAACGTGGCTGGCAGATCATTTCGCTGCGCTGAACCAGCGCGGCAGCCATGCCCGAGCCGGTCGAATCAGACAGGCTTGGCGCCCATCAGGGCGGTGATGGCAATCAGCACGACCAGCACCAGCACAGCATAGATAGCGGCGTTACGCGCCGCGCTGGCGTTGCCCGGCGCCTGCCAGGCGGCAAGACGCCCGGCCAGCAGCAGGACCAGGGGGATCAGCACGAGGAACAGCACGGCGCAGGCCAACAACCAGAACTGGCCCAGCGGCCATCCGGCCAGATGCGTCAGCCACCAGCCGGTCACCGGCAGCGATAGGCCGATCACCGCCAGCAGCGGCAGGGACAGTCGGCGGGTGCGCTGCAGCTTGCGTTGCAGCACGGCCTGGTCGCCGCCGCGGCCGGCCTTCCACAGCATCAGCAGATGCACGATGACCCCCAGCAGCAACAGCACTGCAGTCGCGCCATGAATGATTCTGAGGGTGAGGTAGTGGTCCATTTGCCTTCCTTTTAAGCTCGTTTAGCCGAGAAACAGCTGGTAGGCCGGATTCTCGCTTTCATCCCAGTAGCGGTAGCCGATCTTGTCCAGCGCCGCCGGCAGCAGATGACGCTCCTCCGCTGGCACCTGCAGCCCTGCGACTACCCGGCCATCGGCAGCGCCGTGGTTGCGGTAGTGGAACATAGAGATGTTCCAGCGCCCGCCGAGCTTGTTGAGGAAGTTGAACAGCGCACCCGGCCGCTCGGGAAACTCGAAGCGCAGCACCATCTCGTCGCTGACCCCGGCCGCGTGGCCACCGACCATGTGCCGCGTATGCAGCTTGGCCAGTTCGTTGTCGGTCAGATCGAGCACCGGGAATCCCTTGTCGCGCAGCCCCTGCACCAGCGCGGCGCGCGGGTCGTTTTCCGGATGGGTCTGCACGCCGACGAAGATGTGCGCCTCGCGGTCGGTGTGGAAACGGTAGTTGAACTCGGTGATCTGGCGTTTGCCGATCGCCTCGCAGAAGGCCTTGAAGCTGCCCGGCTGCTCGGGAATGGTCACGGCGATGATCGCCTCGCGCTTCTCGCCCAGTTCGGCGCGCTCGGCGACGTGGCGCAGGCGGTCGAAGTTGACGTTGGCGCCCGAGTCGATGCCCACCAGCACCTGGTCGCTGACGCCCTCGCGCTCGACGTACTTCTTGATCCCGGCCACGGCCAGGGCGCCGGCCGGCTCGGTGATCGAGCGGGTGTCGTCGTAGATGTCCTTGATCGCTGCGCAGATCTCGTCGGTACTGACGGTGATCACCTCGTCGACATGATCCTTGCAGAGCTCGAAGGTGTGCTGACCGATCTGCGCCACCGCCACGCCGTCGGCGAACAGCCCGACCTGCTCCAGCACCACGCGCTCGCCGGCGGCCATTGCGGCCTGCAGGCAGTTGGAATCGTCCGGCTCGACGCCGATCACCTTGGTCTCTGGGTAGAGGTACTTGACGTAGGCGGCGATCCCGGCCACCAGGCCACCACCACCCACCGGCACGAAGATCGCGTCGATCGGGCCCTGGTGCTGACGGAGGATCTCCATCGCCACGGTGCCCTGGCCGGCGATCACATCGGGATCGTCGTAGGGGTGGATATAGACGTAGCCCTTCTCCTCCACCAGCTTCAGCGAATGCGCCAGCGCCTCGGGAAACGCGTCGCCGTGCAGCACCACCTTGCCGCCGCGGGCGCGCACGCCCTGCACCTTCAGCTCCGGCGTGGTGCGCGGCATGACGATGGTCGCCTTGATCCCCAGCTGTTTGGCCGCCAGCGCCACGCCCTGGGCGTGATTGCCAGCCGATGCCGTGACCACGCCACGCGCCAGCTCCTCGGCGGACAGCTGGGCCAGCTTGTTGTAGGCGCCGCGGACCTTGAAGGAAAACACCGGCTGCAGATCCTCGCGCTTGAGCAGAATCTGGTTGCCGATTCGCTCGGAAAGCTGGCGGGCGGGCTGCAGCGGGGTTTCGATGGCGACGTCGTAGACGCGGGAAGTGAGGATCTTCTTGACGTAATGTTCGAGCATTCTGGCTGTCTTGGCAGGCATTGCGAGGGAACGAGGAGTCTACCCCCCGCACGCCCCCGGCGACCACTGGCAATCCACGACGGTTTCGGCATCCGCAGCGGACAAGACCCGCCGCCGACAGAGGGCTATAATCCGCGCTTTCGTCTTTCCCGCCCGGATTCCCGTCATGACCCAGGATCAGCTCAAGCAGGCCGTCGCCCAGGCCGCCGTCGACCATATCGTCCCGCACCTCAGCGATCGCAGCATCATTGGCGTGGGCACCGGCTCCACCGCCAACTTCTTCATCGATCTGCTGGCCAAGCACAAGGGCTTTTTCGACGGCGCCGTGGCCAGTTCCGAAGCCACCGCCGAGCGCCTGAAGCAGCACGGCATTCCGGTCTACGACCTGAACTCGGTGAGCGAACTGGAGTTCTATGTCGACGGCGCCGACGAAGCCAACAAGCACCTCGAGCTGATCAAGGGCGGTGGCGCCGCCCTGACCCGCGAGAAGATCGTCGCCGCGGTGGCCAAGACCTTCATCTGCATCGCCGATGGCAGCAAGCTGGTCGAGCAGCTCGGCACCTTCCCGCTGCCGGTGGAAGTCATCCCGATGGCGCGCAGCCACGTGGCGCGCGAGCTGGTCAAGCTCGGCGGCGACCCGGTCTACCGCGACGGCGTGGTCACCGACAACGGCAACGTCATCCTCGACGTGCACAACCTGATGATCGGTTTCGCCCCGGAACTGGAAGGCAAGATCAACGACATCGTCGGCGTGGTCTGCAACGGCCTGTTCGCCATGCGCCCGGCGGATCTGCTGCTGCTCGGCACCCAGGATGGCGTGCAGACGCTCAAGCGCTGATCCGTTCGGGCGAAGCGCAACGGCGCGACGCCCAACTGGCGACTACGCTTTAGCGTGCGCTGCGACGACTCCGCCGCGGCTCATCACAGGAGGTGTCGCCATGTCCGGCAAATTCCAGTTGAAGAAATCCAGCAACGGCCAGTTCCATTTCAATCTTCTGGCCAGCAACGGCCAGGTGGTGCTGTCCAGCGAGCAGTACAAGGCCCACGCCTCGGCGCTCAACGGCATCGATTCGGTGCGCAAGAATGCGGTGCGCGAAGGTGCGTTCGAGGTCAAGGAATCGAGCAACGGCAAGTACTTTTTCGTGCTCAAGGCAACCAACGGACAGGTCATCGGCCAGAGCCAGATGTACGCCAGCCTGCACAGTGCCGAGCAGGGTTGCGACTCGGTGCTGCGCCACGCACCAAATGCCGCCCTGCAGGACGAAAGTGCCTCGTCGGTCGCCTGACCGCCTTCAAGGCCAGGTGATCGAGGCGATACCCGATCACCTGGCCTGTTTGCTGAACACGTAGAACAGGTTCGGCTCGCTGACGATATACAGCCTGCCGTCCGGCCCCATCGCGATACCTTCCGCCTGCGGCACATCGTGCTCCAGCCCATGCTTGCCGGCATCTAGCGCCAGACTGCTGAGCGGCTGCCCGCTGCCATCCAGCTCGACCACCAGCCGCGATTCATCCGAGAGCGCCAGCAGATGCCCGGTACGCCCATCGAACTGCAGACTGGACAGGTCGCGCACGAACAACCTGGCTTCGTGTTCATGGATATGCACCGCCGGCGTCTCGGCGGCATAGGGAAAGCCGGCGATTTCATAGATCTTGACCGGATTGCGCTCCTTGGCGACGAACAGGCGTTTACCTGCCGTGTCGTAGGCCAGGCCCTCGAAGCCCTTGTTGCCGTTGAGGTCGATGCCCAGCGAGAGCTGTGAGGCGTGCGCGGCATCGATGACGGTCGTCTGCTCATCGACCTCGACCCGAAGCAGACGTTGCCGGCGCTCGTCGCTGATCACATACACACCTGCGCAGATGTACTCGACAGCCTCAGGATCGCCGAAGCCAACGAGGGGAATCGCGCGCAGCAGATCGCCCTCCAGGCTGAGCTCGAGTAAATGCGGGTTGCCATTGGTGACGGCGATCAGACTGTTGCGGTCCGGGTCGAAGGTCAGCGCAGAAAGATCGTCATCGATTCCTCCGACCACCTTGCCCTGGATCGTCGCCTGGTAATCCGGTAGCCACAATGAGGCGCCCCCAGCCGGTTCGCCGCGATGCCACTGGTTGAGATGGAACCAGCCACGCTCGAACAGCCGGTAATGAACGCCGGCGGCAAGCACCAGCAGCAACGCCACAGCCAGCGATCCTGCCAAGATCTTTTTCAACGCACGCATAAGGTCCACTCTTACCTGGATTGGGCCAGCGATTGTCTTCAGTCAGACTTACACCAAGCTTAATGCGGCGCCTGTTCAGCGCTTGCGGCTGAACACATAGAAACGATTGGGCTCGCCGACCACATAGATGTTGCCTTCGCCATCCATCGCCACACCTTCGGCCTGCTCGATCCCGTGCACCAACCCATTGAGCCCGCCGAACAGGCTGATGAAGCTGCGCGGTTTGCCTTGCAGGTCCAGCTCCACCAGCAGTCGCGACTCGTCGGAGAGCAGCAGCATGTGGCCACTGCGCGGATCGATGGCCAGCGAGGAGAGATCGCGTACCAGCAGCGGTTGCTGTGCCAGCGCCTCGAGCGCGCCGACGGCGCCGTCCTCGCCGGGGAAAGGCAGTGCGAACAGCCCCAGCGGATCGCGCTCCTTGGCCAGCAGCAAGCGCTGTGTTCGCGGGTCCCAGGCCAGGCCCTCGAAGCCCTTGTTGCCGGCATCGGCGAAGCCCAGGTCATAGCTGGCCAGATCATCGAGATCGAGACGTTCCACGCCGGGCTCCAGACGAAACACCGCCACCAGCCGACGGCGCTCATCGACGATCGCCAGGCGGCCACCATCCAAGGTTTCCACCGCCTCGGGATCGGCGAAGCCGGTCAGCGCGATACGCCGCAGCACGACACCGGACGGGGTGAACTCGACCAGCTGTTCGCCGGTTACGGTGAACAGCGTGCCGGTCAGCGGATTCCAGGTTAGCCCCGAGGTCTCGTCGTCCTCGAGTCCGGCCAGGGTGGTTTCCAACGCCAGTTCGTAGTCCGGCAGCCAGATACCCGCGGCGCGCTGCTCGGCGCTGACCGAACGCTCATCCCAGTACAGCTGCAACTGATCATCCCAGTGCAGCAGGCGGGTGGCGACGAGCAGCGCAATAAAAAGCAGCAGCAGGATGGCAGCGACGATCGGCCGCCAACGGGAATAACGAACGGGCATGAAAAGCGTTCCAGCGGAAGGTGCCGGATTACAACACGAGAAGGGTTCGCAAAGAAGCGGCAGACGCGGCGGGCTTGCCCCGCCGCACGCAGGTCAGATCACGCGGCTTTCGAAACGGGACAGTCCGACCAGCTCCAGCACCAGTTCATCGCCCTGGTTGAGCGGACCAACGCCGGCCGGCGTGCCGGTCAGGACCACGTCGCCCGGTTGCAGGCTGAAATGCCCGGCGATGTGCTGCAGCAGCGGCAGGATGGCGTTGAGCATCTGGCTGCTGTTGCCGTCCTGGCGAACTTCGCCATTGATGCTCAGACGGATCCCGATGTCGCCCAGATCCTCCACCGCATCGCCCGGTACGAAGGGCGCCAGCACGCAGGCGCCGTCGAAGCTCTTGGCGATCTCCCACGGGTGGCCCTTTTCCTTGAGCCTGGCCTGCACGTCGCGCAGGGTCAGGTCCAGCGCCGGGGCGAAGCCGGAGATGGCATCGCGCACCTCTTCCTCGTTCGGCTTGCGCGACAGCGGCTTGCCGATCAGCACGGCGATTTCCGCTTCGTAATGCACGGCGCCGCGATCGCTGGGGATGCTGAAACCGTCGTCCAGCGGCACGCTGCAGCTGCCGGCCTTGATGAACAGCAGCGGCTCGGTCGGCACCGGGTTGTTCAGTTCCTTGGCATGCTCGGCGTAGTTGCGGCCGATGCAGACCACCTTGCCCAGCGGGTAGTGGATCGGCGTACCGTCGGTGTACAGGTGTCTGTAGTTCATTGCGAATCCTCAGGATGGCGGCAGGCTACGAGCTGAAAGCAAAGGCTAAGCCAGGCTTCAGGCTTCAGGCTTCAGGCTTCAGGCTTCAGGCTTCAGGCTTCAGGCTGAAAATCTTGCCGGGGTTCATGATGCCGTTGGGGTCGAACACCGCCTTGACTGCCTTCATATACTCGATTTCCGCCGGCGAGCGGCTGTACTCGAGATAGTCGCGCTTGGTCATGCCGACGCCGTGTTCGGCGGAGATCGAGCCGTTGTACTTCTGTACGGTTTCGAACACCCACTTGTTCACCGTCGCGCACTTGCCGAAGAACTCGTCCTTGTCCATCGCATCCGGCTTGAGGATGTTCAGGTGCAGGTTGCCGTCGCCGATATGGCCGAACCAGACGATTTCGAAATCCGGATAGTGCTCGCCGACGATGGCGTCGATTTCCTTGAGGAAGGCCGGCACCTTGGCGATGGTGACGGAAATGTCGTTCTTGTACGGCGTCCAGTGGCTGATGGTCTCGGAGATGTACTCGCGCAGCTTCCACAGGTTCTGCAGCTGCTGTTCGCTCTGGCTCATCACGCCATCGAGCACCCAGCCCTGCTCGACGCAATGTTCGAAGGTCGCCAGTGCCTGGTCGGCACGCTCGTCGGTAGTGGCCTCGAACTCCAGCAGCGCGTAGAACGGGCAGTCGGTTTCGAACGGTGCCGGCACGTCGCCGCGACCGAGCACCTTGGCCAGCGCCTTGTCGGAGAAGAACTCGAAGGCGGTCAGGTCCAGCTTGTCCTGGAAGGCGTGCAGCACCGGCATGATCGACTCGAAATCCGGCGTGCCCAGCACCAGCGCGGTGAGGTTGGTCGGCTGGCGCTCCAGGCGCATGGTCGCCTCGACGACGAAGCCCAGCGTGCCCTCGGCACCGATGAACAGCTGGCGCAGGTCGTAGCCGGTGGCGTTCTTGATCAGGTCCTTGTTCAGCTCGAGCACGTCACCCTTGCCGGTTACCACCTTCATGCCGGCGACCCAGTTGCGGGTCATGCCATAGCGGATCACCTTGATGCCACCGGCGTTGGTGCCGATATTGCCGCCGATCTGGCTGGAACCGGCGGAGGCGAAGTCCACCGGGTAGTACAGGCCCTTGTCCTCGGCGAACTGCTGCAGCTGCGCGGTGACCACGCCAGGCTGGCAGACGGCGGTGCGATCCATCTCGTTGAATTCGAGAATCTGGTTCATGTAGTCGAAGGACACCACCACCTCGCCATTGGCCGCCACGGCAGCGGCGGACAGCCCGGTGCGGCCGCCCGAGGGCACCAGCGCGACCTTGCGCTCGTTGGCCCAGCGCACGATGGCCTGGACTTGCTCGATGCTCTTGGGAAAGACGATGGCCGAGGGCGCCGGGGCGAAATGCTTGGTCCAGTCCTTGCCGTAGGCGTTCAGCGAATCGGCGTCGGTCAGCACTTTGCCGGGCTCGACCAGGGTTTTCAGCTCATCGATCAGGGCGGAGTCGGTCATCACGGGAACTCTCATACGATTCATGGTCACCCTGAGCACGCTTCAGCACAGGGATGGGGGTGTTTCGCGGGGCTCGTATGCTAGCATACGCCCCCCTTTGAAACGTGCCTCGGCAGACTCCCGACACCGCTAATGACGGGTCGGCCAGCCTTCGCTGGACACTTCAGTCCTATCCTTCGGCCTTAAGGTTTTAATGCAGATGAGCCAGACCTCTCTCGACAAGAGCAAGATCAAGTTTCTTCTACTCGAAGGCGTGCACCAGAACGCCGTCGACACCCTCAAGGCGGCCGGCTACACCAACATCGAGTACCTCAAGGGCGCGCTGTCCAGCGAGGAGCTGAAGGAAAAGATCGCCGACGTCCACTTCATCGGCATTCGCTCGCGCACCCAGCTCACCGAAGATGTCTTCGACGCGGCCAAGAAGCTGATCGCCGTCGGCTGCTTCTGCATCGGTACCAACCAGGTCAACCTGAATGCCGCCCGCGAGCGCGGCATCGCAGTGTTCAATGCGCCCTACTCCAATACCCGCTCGGTCGCCGAACTGGTGCTGGCCGAAGCCATCCTGCTCTTGCGCGGCATCCCGGAGAAGAACGCTTCCTGCCACCGCGGCGGCTGGATCAAGTCGGCGGCCAACTCCTTCGAGATCCGCGGCAAGAAGCTCGGCATCATCGGCTACGGCTCCATCGGCACGCAGCTGTCGGTACTGGCCGAGGCGCTGGGCATGCAGGTCTTCTTCTATGACGTGGTGACCAAGCTGCCGCTGGGCAACGCCACTCAGATCGGCTCGCTGTACGAGCTGCTGGGCATGTGCGACATCGTTTCCCTGCACGTTCCCGAGTTGCCGTCGACCCAATGGATGATCGGCGAGAAGGAAATCCGCGCCATGAAGAAGGGCGGCATCCTGATCAACGCTGCCCGCGGCACCGTGGTCGAGCTGGATCACCTGGCCGCCGCGATCAAGGACGAGCACCTGATCGGCGCCGCCATCGATGTGTTCCCGGTCGAGCCGAAGTCCAACGACGAGGAATTCGAGAGCCCGCTGCGTGGCCTGGACCGCGTGATCCTGACCCCGCACATCGGTGGCTCGACTGCCGAAGCACAGGCCAACATCGGCCTGGAAGTGGCCGAGAAGCTGGTCAAGTACAGCGACAACGGCACCTCGGTGTCTTCGGTCAACTTCCCGGAAGTCGCCCTGCCGTCGCATCCGGGCAAGCACCGTCTGCTGCACATCCACCAGAACATTCCGGGCGTGATGAGCGAGATCAACAAGGTCTTCGCCGAGAACGGCATCAACATCGCCGGCCAGTTCCTGCAGACCAACGAGAAGGTCGGCTACGTCGTCATCGACGTGGACAAGGAGTACTCCGACCTGGCGCTGGAGAAGCTGCAGCACGTCAACGGCACCATCCGCAGCCGCGTGCTGTTCTGATTCGCTGACGTGGTGCATTGAAAGGGAGGCTTCGGCCTCCCTTTTTCATTCATGCGCACTGCCGAAACCTAGCGTTCTCCATTAGCTGCGCAGCACCCGGTTACCCGCGGCATCGACATCCGCTCCCGGCTGCTCGTCACGCGGCTTGGGTGTCGGCGGTACATCGGTCTCGATCGGTGCCTGACGCGGCTGCAGCAGCGGTGCTTCGATCTGTTCCATCTCGTCCGATTGCTGGTCCGACTGCGGCCGCGGCTCGCGGTTGTCCAGAGGATGCTGACGCGCCTTTTCCGGATTGGTCGGCCCGGTAGTCTCGGCCAGGGCGCTCGATGCGCCCACCAATGACACCAGCAGAATGCTCAAACGCAGCATGCCCATCGTGCACCTCCCGCTCATTGTTCTTGCAGGTTCGGCACGCCGGAACCGACAAGGTTTCCGCACGGCCGCCGGCAACGGCCGAGCGGTCGGGCCGGACGCAAAACGGCCCGGCAAAGCTGAGTCTGCCGGGCCGCTCATCTGCTACCGATGGTTCAGTAGGCGCCGCGTGCGCCATCCTCACCGCTCGTGCCCTGCCTATCGGTCGCACCATCACCACCCGCATCGATACCGGTGCCGCGATCACTACCTGTGGTAGTCGCCGGACGCTCAGTCTCATCCGGCATCTTGCCGGTATCGGAAGTCGAATCCATTCCGCTGCCAGTGCCACCCATGACCCCCGGCTGCTCGGTGCTGTGCCCCATCGAGTCGCGGGGGTCGGTTTCGCTGCCAGTACCGGTATTACCGGCAGCGAATGCCGCGCTGGACAGCAGTCCCGCCAGGGTGAATGCCGCAATCTTGTGCATGTTCATGATCGACTCCTGCAATTTTTCAGGGGGTTCATGTAATCCGGCAGCAGGACGCGTCAGGGGTTTCCTAATAGCCTTTACAAAACGTGACAGCCCTGACGGGCGGCCCTGCCAGAGCGCCTAGTCATTCGGACCGTCGGTCGCCTGCGGCCGGTCACCGAGCAAATCCTCCACGTAGAGCATGCGCACCAGCACCATGCCGACCGCGGCCAGCGGCGTCGCCAACAGCAGGCCAAGGGTGCCGGCCAGCAGGCCAAACAACAGTTGCACGGCGATGGTCAGCGCCGGCGGAACCGAGACGATGCGCTGCTGCATCCACGGCGTGAACACATAACTTTCCAGGGCCTGGACAAACAGATAGAGCGCGGCGACGTAGAGCACCGTGCGCCCGCCCTCAAGCGAGGCCAGCAGCAGCGCCGGAATCACCGCCAGCACGGGGCCGATATTGGGAATGAACGACAACAACCCGGCGATCAAACCCAGCACCAGCGCCAGCTCGATGCCCAGCAGCCACAGGCCGAGCGTGGTCAGCACGCCGATCAGCAGCATTTCCAGCAGCTTGGCCAGCAGCCAGGCACGCAACGTCGAGCCGCTTTCGTCGAGCACCTCCGCGGCACGCGGGCGATAGCCCAGCGGAATCAGCTTCAGCAGCCCACGCACGTATATCTGCGGATTGATGGCCAGACAGATGCCGATGGCGAAGGCAATGGCGAAACTGCTCAGCGCCCCGACGATCGAGCCCATCACCTTGGTCACCACACTGAACGCGCTGGAACCGTCGGGCAGCGAGTCCTCCAGGCGTTCGCGCTGCTGCAGCAGTTCATTCGCCCAGGGCAGCTGCTCGGCGCGCTCACGCAGGCGCTCGACGGCCTCGGGCAGCGAATCGGAGAGCGCATCGGCCTGCTCGGCGATGCTCGGCGCGACCAGCCAGCCGGCGCCGCCCAGGCCGAGCAGCAAGAGCACGAAGAACACCGCCATGGACAACTTGTAGGACAGCACGGTCTTGCTGCACAGCCAGCGGCTCACGCCATGAATCAGCACACCGAAAAGAATCGAGGCGAACAGCAGCAGGAGAAAATCGAACGCCAGCCAGGCGACGATGCTCAGCAGCACCACGAAGGCCAGCACTGCGGCCTGCACAATCGTGCGATTGGCGACCTTCTTGGCATCGTTCTGCAGTGTCGTCGTGGACATGGTGCTCCCCCTGGTGAATACAAGAGGTACGACAGACCGTCTCGCGCATTAATTCAGCGATGACAGGCAATCAGCGCAGCAGCTGCCAGAGCGAGGCACCGACGCCGGCCATGCTCTCGCCCGCCACCAGTCCGGCCGCGGCGACGATCACGAAGCGCTCGCCGAGGCTGCGCCAGCGCGAGGCGAAGGCCCAGGCGAGCACGGCACCGAAGGTCATCATCAGCGAAATCGACGCCGGAATGATGAATGCCAGGCCGAGCGCCGCGGAGCTCGGCAACCAGCGCAGCCGGCGTGCGGGCAGCAGCCCTTCCAGCGCCCCGAGCAGTACGCCCACGAGCGCGCCGGCGAGCATCGCCCAGCGTATGTCGGCAGCGAGCGCGTCCAGGCCGCCGGTCAAGGCTTCGGCCACCGCTTTCCAGGTGGCGACCGCCGGGGCCGGCCATTCGGGCGTGATCAGCATGCTCTGCGGATCGGGAATCAGCAGCTGGTAGGCCAGTACACCGACCACGCTGCCGAGCAGAATGCCGAAGCACTGCGCCACTGCCTGACGTCCCGGTGCAGCGCCGATGGCATGCCCGACCTTGAAGTCGTTGAGCAGATCGGTGCACTGCCCCGCCGCGCCACCGGCGGTGTTGGCGCTCATCAGATTGACCGGCACCTGGCCCGGGGCGAACACGCCGAAGCTCAGCTGCGACAGCTGGCCGATGGCGCCGATCGGCGGAATCCCGGTCGCACCGACCACCCGCGCGGCAACCATCGCCAGCAGCAGCGCCAACGGAATCGACAGTGCCGCCAGCCAGGGATCGATGCCGAACAGGCTGACCTGCAGCGCCAGCACCAGCCCTACCGACAGCGCGAAACCGGCCGCTGGCCAGCCGTGCGGGCGCCGCAACCTCGGCCGCCGGCGTGTCGTTGTCGAGCGTGAGCGCAGCAGGCGCAGGCCCAGCGAGGTCAGCGTCGCGCAGACCATCAGGCTCACGCCCGGCCACAACAACCATTCGATCAGCGCGGCGAACTGTGGCCCCTGGGCGGCGGCGGGCAAGCGCACCAGCCCCTCGGTCAGCAGCCAGGGCGCGAGCAGTCCCCAGGCCAGCACGGCGCCGAGCAGCAGCGACAAGCCGACACGCAGTCCGATGATGCCGCCGAAACCGAGCAGCAGCAGCGACGGCTCGAAACTGAACGTCAGGCGCTCCAGCTGCGCCGAAGGTGCCCAGCGCGGCAGCGTCCAGAAAAAGGTGTCGAGCAATTTGCTCCCGGCGGCCAGCACGGCGGCGCCACCCAGCACCCAGAGCCGCCGTCCGGCTTCGGCGCCATGGCTGTAGATCTGCTGCAGGGTGGCCAGGGTCGCCATGCCCTCGGGAAAGCGCAACCCCGATTCGACGATCAGCGAGGGCCGCAGATACCAGGCCACCCAGACCCCGAGAAAGCTCACCGAGAACACCCAGGCCATCAGCGGCAGGCTGTCCAGCTGCTGACCGGTGAGCAAGGTATAGGCGGGAATCGGTGCCACCAGCCCGCCGGAGATGATCGAGGCGCAGGATGAGGCGGTGGTCTGGTTGATGTTGCTTTCCAGCAACGACCAGCGCGGACGGCCGAACGCGACGGCCATGCTCTGCCAGAACGCGAAGCCGATCAGCAGCGCGATGATCGACATATTGAACGACCAGCCGATCTTGAGGCCCGAGTAGACATTCGACGGTGCCAGCAGCGCACCCAACAGCAGACCGGTGAGCAAGGCACGCAGGGTCAGTTCACGAGACGAAACGGCAGAGGTGGTCGCGATCATTACCCTACCTTAGCAGCCGTGCGGTGCAAAAACGCGCGCCCTTTTCGCCGGCGCGCTCGGCATTCGGCGGAGTTGTGCACGTGCTGGCTGGATAATGCCCGTTCGCCATCTCTCGGCTGAACTTCGCTGCAAGGTGCTGGTCGTTTAGTAACTTTTTAATCAATCACGCCCGACTGACTAGGTACCGAACATGGACGCGGAGCTTACACGGGACACATCCTCCCCAACTGTCACGCTGTTAACCGGCAATGAGCTGCTGGGGTTGTTTTTTCGCCACTTTCTAGGCGAGCAGGCGCAAGTCGAAGTTGCCCTGACCGGACTGCAATCACCGGATAATCGCGGCGCCGACCTGTTTCTGGTCGACGCCGGCCACAGCGAGGCGGAACAGATATCCAGCCTGATCGACCAGCTCGACGAGCACACACCGGTGGCGCTGGTGAATATCGTCCCCGAGCAGGCCGAGCAACTGGTCGAGAGGCATCCGGTGATTCGCGGGGTGTTCTACAGCCACGCCACCCGCGAGCACCTGCTCGAGGGCATCCTCGTGCTGCTCAAGGGTGGCGACTGGCTGCCACGGGTCCTCACCGAGAGACTGCTGGGCCAGTGGCGGCGCATGCGCCAGCTCGCTGAAACCAAGTCCAGCCTGACGCTGCGCGAGCGCGAGATCCTGAGCCTGGCCGGCAAGGGGCTGTCGAACGCGGAAATCGCCGAGCAGCTGTGCCTCAGCCCACACACGATCAAGAGTCATATCCACAATCTGCTGCGCAAGATTGGCGCGTCCAATCGGGCCGAGGCAGCGTACCTGCTGCGTAGTCATCTCGACTGGGACAAGTCCTGCAGCGCTTGAGTAGCGTCCGCTAGCGCCCGCGGCGACGGGCGGTCTAGCGGACGGAGCGTCATCGAAAATGCTCTGGCACGGCCTGGAAACGTCACGCAGTGACAGGTATTAATCCCTGGCGAACCTCACGCGCGGCACCTTTTACATCATCCGATGGATGTTCAAGGGCGCCCGCCACGTTCAAGAATCGCGGCCACTGTCATCCGGTACACGCCAATGACCCGTTCCGCCCTGCCCCGCGCCACCTCACTGTTTGCTCTGATTGCCTGCCTGGCCTGCGCGCCGCTGATGGCCGCCGACCTGATGGACAACGGCGATCTATCCCCTCTTGGCAGCACCAGCGCCAACGCCTCCCGGCTTGCCATTCAGCTGACCGACGCGAAGGCCGCCTACATTCAGCAGCTGGGCCAGGGCAATCTCGCCGAGTTGACCCAGAACGGCCAGGCGTTGAGCGCGCAGATGCTGCAGCAGGGCAGCGACCAGGAAGCCTTCACCCTGCAGCACGGCGAAAACCTGATGGCGGTCATCGAGCAGGTCGGACAGGGCAATTACGCCGAAATCCGCCAGACCGGCAGCGACAACCAGGCCAGCATCAGCCAATACGGCGCCTATAACGATGCGCGCATCGAGCAGACCGGCCAGGGCCTGCGCAGCGCGGTGACGCAATTCGGCGTCGGCCAGCAGATCAATATCGTGCAGGGTCGCTAGTGGCCTGTTTGGTAAGTCCAATTGGTCAATTTCGGCGCCCATGGCCCCGATACCGTGTTGCTGCTCCTCGCCATAGCCCCGCTATGACTCGTCGCAGCGCCTTGTCTCGGAGCCATGTTCATCCGAACTTGCCTCAACCACTCACCGCACAGGCCACTGGCGATCAGGAGAGTTCATGTTCAAGCCTACGGCAATTGCCACCCTGCTCACCCTCGCCGCCGCTCAGGCCATGGCGCAGAACAGCATCGAACTGGAGCAGCTCGGCACGGACAACGTCGCCGAGCTGCAACAGACCGGCCTGGTCGAGTCCAGCACGATGGATGTCAGCCAGATCGGCAACCTCAACACCGCCAGCATCACGCAGATCGGCGAGGCCTACTTCAAGGTCGCCAACCTGCAGCAGATCGGTAACGCCAACGTCGCCACCCTCGAGCAGACCGGGCGTACCAGCACGGTCGATGCCAGCAGCATCGGCAACGGCAACCAGATCACCGGCAGCCAGACCGCCTTCGTCACCGCCCAGATCGAACAGCGCGGCGATGACAACGTGCTGACCTTCGACCAGCAGGGCTATTTCGAAGGGTCGCGGATGAGCGTGTCGCAGGACGGTCTGGGCAACCTGGCCGACATCTACCAAGGCGACGGCAATCGCATGAACATCGCCCAGGCCGGCACCTACAACATCGCCGAGATTCAGCAGAACGACTACCACAACGAACTGGACTTCACCCAGAGCGGCGACAGCAACCGGCTGACGGTCGACCAGAACGGCTTCGGCGGCCGCATCAGCGGCTCGTCGATCGGCAGCGGCAACAGCGTCGACATCGTCCAGAGCTTCATGTCCAACCAGGCCACGGTGATCCAGAGCGGCAACGACAACCTGGCGAGCATCGAGCAGGGCAACTACGGTCATCAGGCCACCATCACCCAGCTGGGCAGTGCCAACGAAGCGATCATCCGCCAGAGCCTGCCGGTCAACGATTTCACCCGCCTGCCCGGCGTCGCGACGATCCAGCAGAGCGGCACCGGCAACAGCGCCACCATCGTCCAGCAGTAGCGCAACCACCCTCCAGCCACGGACCGGCTTCAACGGAATCAGAACGGATGCTGACCATGACCCTCACCACCTGGCTGCTCGCAGCCACCCCCGCTCCCGCTGATGCGCCGGTAGCCGTCAGTTTCGAACTGCAACCGGCCGAGCAAAGCCGGCTTTCGTTCGCCCTGTGCTTCAAGGGCAGCGGACAGCAGGTCCGCTTTCGTCTCAAGGTTCGCTCCAGCGGCAGGGCCGGCAATGCCCAGACCGCGCAGAGCGGCACGCTGATCGCCACCCCGACGCAGCAATGCCCGCTGAACAACCGCCTCGGCATCGCCGACGACACCCGCGTCGAGGCCGAGCTGCAGTGGTGGATCGACGATGCCGAGCAGCCGCCGATCCTGCGCAGCTACCCGGACGACGACGCCGACGTGGGCGACGAAGACCAGCCGGAACAGATCGCGTGAAGGCCGAAAGCGGACCGACGGCGCACCAGGTGGCGCTCGTTCAGCGCAGGTTCAGCTGGGGTTCAGGCGGGGTTCAGTGACACCCGTTCAGGCTAGGGGCCGTCAGTATCCCGCTGCCTGAAAAGGAGTCACCGATGAAAAAACTCAGCACCCTGGCCCTGGCCACTACCCTCGGCATCCTCAGCTTCGGCGCCCACGCCGCCGAGAACTTCGCCGGTCTCACCTGGGGCAAAACCACCGTCAATACCGATCGTTCCAGCGACCTGAAGCAGAACATGGGCGGCGAAAACCGTTTCGATGACACCATCAAGAACAGCGGCACCTGGGGTGTTCGCGCCGGTCAGATGACCGACGAGGGCCGCTACTACATGACCTACGAGAACGTCTCGGACGATTACGGCAGCACCTTCAAGCTGCGCCAGCAGAACCTGCTCGGCAGCTACGACCTGTTCCTCCCGCTGGGCGACACCACCCGCCTGTTCGGCGGCGCCAGCGCCGGTCTGACCAAGCTGGAGAACGAATCCAAGGGCTACAGCCGTGACAGCGACATCGGTTACCTGGTCGGCCTGCAGGCCGGTATCCTGCAGAAACTCGGCGACAACACCTCGGTGGAAGCCGGTTACCGCTACCTGCGCAGCAACGCCGGCACCGAAGTGTCCGAGCGTGGCGTCGGCAAGCTGGGCTCGATCGACCTGCACAGCAGCAAGCAGGCCTATCTGGGTCTGAACTATCACTTCTGATGGCGTTACGCTGACAGAACGTTGAACGACGGCCAGGCAGCACCTGGCCGTTTTTGCACGGGGAGCAGACCAATGAAAGTGCTGGTGGTGGAAGACGAGGCGCTGCTGCGCCACCACTTGCAGACCCGACTCGGCGAAAGCGGGCATGTCGTCGATGCCGTGCCCAACGCCGAAGAAGCGCTGTTTCAAACCCACGAATTCAACCATGACCTGGCCGTCATCGATCTCGGCCTGCCGGGTATCAGCGGGCTGGACCTGATCCGCCAGCTGCGCAGCCGCGGCAAGGCCTTCCCCATCCTCATCCTTACCGCGCGCGGCAACTGGCAGGACAAGGTCGAGGGTCTGGCCGCCGGCGCCGACGACTACGTAGTCAAACCGTTCCAGTTCGAGGAGCTGGAAGCCCGGCTGAATGCGCTGCTGCGCCGCTCCAGCGGTTTCACCCAGGCCACCATTGAGGCCGGCCCGCTGCTGCTCGACCTCAATCGCAAGCAGGCCACGGCCAATGGCGCGCCGCTGGCGCTGACCGCCTACGAATACCGCATCCTCGAATACCTGATGCGCCATCAGCAGCAGGTGGTGGCCAAGGAGCGGCTGATGGAGCAGCTCTACAGCGGCGACGAGGAGCGCGACCCGAACGTCATCGAAGTGCTGGTCGGCCGGCTGCGGCGCAAGCTGGAGGCGCAGTGCGCGATGAGGCCCATCGAAACCGTGCGCGGCCTCGGCTACCTGTTCACCGAGCGCTGCCGATGAGCCGACGCTGGCGCCGCCTGCAGGCGCGCGTGCGCCATCAACTGAAAGGTGCCATGTCGCTGCGCCTGCGGCTGATGCTCGGCGCCGCGGGCCTCGCCGTGCTGTTCATGCTGGCCCTGCTGCCGGCGCTGCAGGGTGCCTTCAGCCTGACTTTCGAACGCGTCATCGAGCAACGCCTGGCCGCCGATGCCAGCACCCTGATCACTGCCGCGCACGTCGAGGACGGTCGCTTGCTGATGCCCGAGCAAATGCCGGACGAAGAATTCAACCTGCCCGACGCACAGTTGCTCGGCTTCATCTACGACCGCCGCGGCGAGCTGGTCTGGCATTCACGCTCGGCCGCCGACGAGCGCATCGACTACCGTCCGCGTTACGAGGGCCACACCAGCGAATTTCTGCGCACCCGCGATGCGGCGGGCGTGGAGTATTTCGTCTACGACGTCGAACTGCAGCTGGCTGGCAGCCGCGACAACGCCTTCAGTTTCGTCACCATGCAGCCCACCAGCGAATACCTGAGCCTGTTCGACGAGTTTCGCCGGCAGCTCTACCTGTGGCTCGGCAGCGGCCTGCTGGTGCTGCTGATCCTGCTCTGGCTCGGCCTGACCTGGGGCTTTCGCACACTGAAACGCGTCAGTGCCGAGCTCGATCAGGTCGAGGGTGGCCAGCGCCAGCACCTGAGCGACGAACACCCCCGGGAGCTGCTGCGCCTGACCCGTTCGCTCAACCGCCTGCTGGACAGCGAACGGCGCCAGCGCGAGCAGTACCGCAATTCGTTGGGCGACCTGGCGCATAGCCTGAAAACCCCGCTCAGCGTGCTGCAGGGCGTCGGCGAAACCCTCGCCGCGCAGACGCAGAGCCGCGAGCAGGCGCAGGTGATGCAGGGGCAGATCGAACGCATGAGCCAGCAGATCGGCTACCAGCTGCAGCGTGCCAGCCTCGGCAAGAGCGGCCTGGTGCGGCACCGGGTCGAACTGAAGCCATTGTTGACCAGCCTCTGCAGCACGCTGGACAAGGTCTACCGCGACAAGCACGTGCAAGCCGACATGCAGCTCGCCGAGCCCTGCCTGGTGCCGATGGAACAGGGCGCGCTGATGGAGCTGCTCGGCAACCTGCTGGAGAACGCCTACCGTCTGTGCCTGCAGCAGGTGCGCATCAGCGCCAGTTACCACGAAGGCGATCTGCTGCTAAGCGTCGAGGACGACGGCCCGGGTGTGCCGGTCGGCCAACGCGAGCGCATCATCCGCCGCGGCGAACGCCTCGATGGCCAGCACCCCGGCCAGGGCATCGGCCTGGCGGTGGTCAAGGATATTCTCGACAGCTACGGCGGCGAACTCAGCCTCGGCGAGTCGGCACTCGGTGGCGCGGCTTTCCGCATCCGGCTGCAGGCGGACTGACCAAACGGCACTCCCGCACAGCCCTGGCCACTGCTAGAGTTCGCTGCCGAGCTATCTGCAGCCCATTGGAGGGCGCATGTCACTGGATGACCGCAAGAAACTCGTCCGTCAGCACATCGACCTGACCTGGAATCGCGGGCGCCTGGCGCTGGCCGAGCACCTGCACAGCAAGGATTTTCTCTACAAGAGCTCCTTCATCGGCCGGCCGCTCGCCAGCGCCGAGTTTCTCGACATGGTCCGGCAGATCCGCCACGCCATGCCGGAACTGGAAGTGGTGGTCGAGGAATGCATCGCCGAAGACAATCGGGTGGTCACCTGGAGCACGCTGATCGGCACCATCGAGCGGCAGGCGTTCGGCTATCCGCCCAGCGACAAGGTACTGAGCATCTCCGCCATGGCCTTCTGGACCATCACCCCGACCCAGCAGGTGCAGGAAATCTGCACCATGTTCGACATGGAAAGCTTCCGCGCCCAACTGGGCCTGGATACCCGGCCCTTCGCAGAGAAGGCCCTGCCCTGAGTCAGCGATTCACCACAGCCAGCCCAGCCAGAGCAGCGCCACCAGCAGCCAGGCGCTGAGGGTCAGCGCGCCGCGTTCCCACTGGCGATTCCAGCGCCGTTCGCGCGCCCGCCAGCGGTTCCGCTCGAGCTGCATCCCGGGTACGGGCAGTGGCGGCTGGCGCAGCAGGCGCGTGAGATACAGCGATGCCCACAGTGCCGGGTTGGGCAACTGCGCCAGCCGCGACGGCACGCCCCAGCCGCGGCGCAGCACCAGCAATGTAAGGCCCAGTGCAGCCAGTAGCGGCCATAACGCCGACCATAGATTGGCCAGATACATCCCGGCCAATAGCGGTTCGCGCATAGCCGGCCAGAGCCAGGGCACGGATAGCGACGCCACGCAGAGCAACGCCCACGGCAACCACTGGCCGAGCGGCGCGCGGGTGCTGGCGTGCTGCTGGTCGCGCCACATCAGCCAGAGCGCGCGCCAGAGCAGTAACGCGGTGGCGAAGCTGGCCAGGGTCAGCCAGGGCAACCAGGCGCCGAAGGCGCTGTCATGCCAGGCCTCCTTCAGCAGGTACTTCACTGCCGCACCGCTGGTGAGCGGCGCGCCCATGATCGCCAGCGCCGGCAGCACCAGCAGCGCCCAGCCCAGACGCGACAGACGTCCTTCATGAACCATCCCGGCGGCGAGGAACAGCGCGCCCTTGGCCAGCCCGTGATGCACGCCGAACAGCACCAGCACCGTCAGCAGCGCCGCAGAGGGCGCCTCCAGGCTCCAGGCCAGCGCCAGGATCATCAGCATCCAGCCCATCTGGCTCACCGATGACCAGGCCAGCACCGCCTTGGACTTGGCCGCGCACAGCCCCAGCGCAGCCGCATAGAGCGCGCCGAACAGGCCGGCAACGAGCAGCGGCGTGCTCCAGGCCGCGAGCGTCGGGTCGCTCTCCGGCAGGCAGCGCCAGATGCCGAGAATGCCAGCCTTGAGCATCGCCCCGGAAAGCACCGCGCTGGCCGGGGCCGGTGCCTGCGGATGGGCCAGCGGCAGCCAGACGTGCAGCGGCCAGAACCCGGCCTTCAGGCCGAGCCCGAGCACCAGCAGGGCCAGGGTCAGGTGGTCGATCGGCTGCGCCTGCCAGCTGGCGAAGTCGAAGGCCTGCTCGGTGCTGTGGCTGCGCAGCAACAGCCCGGCGAGCAGCAGCATCTCGCCGCCGATCGCCAGTTGCAGATAGAGGCGTCCGGCCCGCCGCGGGCCCGGTCCACCGCGCTGCACGATCAACCCATAGGCCGCGAGGCTCATGGCGCTGAAGCCGAGGTAGAAGCTCAGCGCGTCGGTGGCGATGACCAACAGCAGGTTGCCGGCCAGCGCCAGTTGCCAGAACGTCCAGAAGCGCAGCCGCTTGCGATCGGCAGCCAGGCTGCTGTTGGCAAAGATCGCCGCGCAACTCCAGAGCACGGCGGTAAAGCCCAGCCAGGCGCGGGTCAGGGTATCGCTGGCGCCCCAGCGCACGCCCTCCCAGAGCCACGGCAACTCCAACGCTGGCGGCGGTTGCAGCGCTGCCAGCAGCGCCGGCGCACAGGCCAGCCACAGCCACGGCAGGCTGCGCTCGCGCAGCCACAACAGCAGAACGCCGCCGAGCAACGGTGCGAAAGGCACCAGCAGCCAGAGCCAGGCAGTCATATGGCGAACTCCCGCTCGACGATCAGTTGGCTCCAGCCCAGCGGACTCAGCGCGGTGGCTGCCAGCAGGCCGACCAGCAGCGACAGCAGCGCCGTGAGCAGCGGCGGCAGCAACAGCATCCAGTGGGTTTCGAAACGCTCATCGGCCCAGCGGTTCTGGTGCCAGTCCGCTGGCTCGGCAAACCAGCCACGCCAGAGCAGCGGCAGGAAGTAGGCGGCGTTGAGCAACGCCGAACCGAGCAACACCAGCAGCACCCAGTCCTGACCGACTTCCAGCGCGCCGAGGCCGAGCGTCCATTTGCTGATGAAGCCGGCAATCGGCGGGATGCCGATCATGCCCAGCGCGCCGATGGAGAACGCCGTCATGCTCCAGGGCATGCGCCGGCCGACGCCGTCCATCTCGCGGATGCGGTGTATGCCCAGGGTTTCGGCGAAGTTGCCCGCACAGTAGAACAGCGTGACCTTCATCAGCCCCTGATGGACCAGATGCACCAGGCCGCCCACCGCAGCGATCGGCCCGAGCAGCGCGACGCCGAGAGTCACGTAGGACACCTGGCTGATGGTCGAGTAGGCCAGGCGCTTCTTCAGCTCCTGCTGCTGCAGGGCGCGCAGCGAACCGTAGAGAATGGTCGCTGCGGCGAGCCAGAGCAGCGGCGTGGTGAGATCCAGTTGCGTCAGCGCCTCGGCGCCGAAGACGTCATAGACCACCCGCACGATGCCAAAGGCCCCGGCCTTGACCACCGCCACCGCGTGCAGCAAGGCGCTGACCGGCGCCGGAGCGACCATCGCCTGCGGCAGCCAGCCGTGCAGCGGAATCAGCGCGGCCTTCACGCCGAGGCCGAGGATCAGCAGGGCGAAGGCTACGCGTAGCCCGACGTCATGCTCGCCGACCTCATCCAGCAGGTAGCCGGCGGCCTGGAAATCCGGCGTGCCGGCCAGGCTGTGCAGCAACGCCACGCCCATCAGTACCAGCGACCCACCACCGACGGTGTAGGCCAGATAAACGCGCCCCGCGGCGAGCGACTCGGGCGTGCCGCGGTGCACCACCAGCGGGAAGGTGGCGAGGGTCAGCAGTTCGTAGAACAGCAGGAAGCTGACCAGATTGCCGGCCAGCGCCAGGCCCACCGTGGCGCTGACGCAGAGGCTGAAGTAGCCGAAGAAGCGCGAGCGCAGCGGCGAGTTTTCCAGATAGCCGATGGCATAGATCGTCGTCGCCGCCCACAGCAGCGACGACAGCGCGACGAACAGCAAGGCCAGCGCATCGGCCTGCAACACCAGCGGCGCGCCCGGCAACAGCGGCACGCTGAAGCGGTACTCGCTGCCCTGGCTGACGCCGTAGAGCATGCTGCCGACCAGCACCAGCTTGAGCGTCACGCCGAGCAGGTTGAGGGACACCCGCAGGCGCTGCCGGTCCTCGCGCAGGCCGAAGATCACCAGGCCCGGCAGCAGCGAGCTGAGCACGATGCCAAGGGGCAAAAGCTCATGCCAGCTCATCGCCCGAGCCCTCCCAGCCAGAGCAGCAGCGGCTCGCTGATCAGCGCCAGCCCCCAGACCAGCAGCGCCGGCAGCAACGCCAGCCACTGCGCCAGACGATCGGCATGAATGCTCGGTGGATTCGGTCGGGCACGGTCGAAGCCATGGGCGATGACGCGAAACACGTAGGCCGCCGACATCAGCGTGCCGAACAATACGCCCAGCGCCCAGGGCCAGTGCTGCGGCCGCTCGAACAGCGGCTGCAACAGCAACCACTTGGCCAGAAAACCGCCACTGGGCGGCAGGCCGATCAGGCTGCCGCCGGCCACGGCGAACGCCGCCAGGGCGATCGGCACGTTCTGGCTGGCACCTTTCATGCCCTTCACCCGCTTGCTGCCAAGGATGCTCTGCAACTCGCCGGCTGCGAGGAACATCGAGACCTTGGCCAATCCGTGGGCCAGCACGAACAACCACAGGGCCGCATGCAGGCGCGGTTCGTCGAGGTGCAGCAGCAGCCCCAGCGCCAGCAGCGCGTAACCCAGCTGGGCGACCGTCGAGTAGGCCACCAGGGTTTTCAGTCGCGGCGCGCGCAGTGCCGACCAGCCACCGGCGATCAGCGCCAGCACCCCGGCGGCGCCGAACAGCAGGCCAGCATCGTGGCCAAAGGCATCCGGCGCGATCTCGCTCCAGATCAGCCAGAGAATGTACAGCGGGCCCTTGACCACCAGCGCCGAAAGCAGCGCACTGACCGCGGTCGGCGCCGCGGCGTGGGCCGGCGGCAACCACAGGTGCAGCGGCCATAGCGCGGCCTTGAGCATCAACCCGAGGGTCATCAGCAGCAGCGCCAGCTGGGTCGCGCCATCGGCTTCGGTCAGTTGCGCCAGCATGGCCAGATCGAGCACGCCGTAGCGCCCGTAGATCAGTGCCACACCGAGCAGATAGGCCAGCGAGCCGGCCAGCGACAGCAGCAGGTAATTCAGCGCCGGTTTCCAGGCTTTGCGCCCCGCCAGCGACACCAGCGCCACCGCGACCAGGCTGAGCAGCTCCAGCGTCACGTAGAGGTTGAACAGATCCGCCGAGAGCCACAGCGCGGCCAGCGCAGCATGCAGCAGGCAAGACAACGGCCAGTAATCCTGACTGCCGGCGGCATGGGCGATGCGCGCCGCGTACAGCGCCACCAGCAGGTGCAGCCCGGACGTGAACACTAGCAACAACGCAGCCAACGGCGTCAGGCGGAAACGGATCGCCAGCCCCGCCTCCCAACCACCGACCAGCAGGCTGCGCTCGCCATGATCGAGCACCACCTGCAGCGCCATGATCGCCGCCAGGAGCGCAGCCAGGCTCAGCGCGATCACCCAGCGGCCGCTGCGCGCCGGGCGCAGCAGGATCAGCAGCAAGGCGCCGGCCAGGGGCAGCAGCAGGCTGACCAGGGCGGCGTTCAACGCTCCTGCTCCTTCGACGCGGCCAGCGCGCTGCTCAGGCGCAACGCCAGGGCGGTCGCACTCACCGCCACCACCAGCCCGGTGACCACCAGCGCCACCAGCAGCGGATCGCTCGGATCGTGGCGCGCCGCCAGGGCGATCATCACCAGAAACACGCCGCTGCCCATCAGGTTGATGGCGATGATCCGCCGCAGCGCATGCTGCAATGTGAGCAGCCCGTGCAGGCCGAGCAGCCAGAGGGCGAAGCCGACGGCGATCCAGAACAGCGTGGCGCTCACGAATGCGGCTCCGGGTCGTCGCCGATCACCAGCAGGCTCAGGCTGGCGGCGATGGACAGCGTCGCCGCGGCCTCGATGAAGACGATCAGCGGCTTGGCCCAGCCGGCCGGGTACTGCAGCCAGCCATCGCCGAACCAGGCGCAGGCGGCGGCCACGCCGACGAACAGCAGCAGACCGATCAGCACCAGCAGACGCAGCGGCCAGAAGCTCCAGCACAGCGCCGGCAGCGCACCGGCCAGACGCAGCAGGACGATGCCGGAGGCCAGCAGCGCGCCGGCCTGGAACGCACCACCGGGCGATGCCGCGCCACGCCAGAGCACATAGCCGCCGGCCAGCACCAGCAGCGGCGCAAGGGTTCGGCCCCAGGCACGCAGCATAGGCCAGGGCTCGCTCAGCTGCGGCTGCAGCGATCCGAGCTGCCGTGCACCGAGCAGGGCCAACAGCAGGACGGCCAGCTCGAGCAAGGTGTCCCAGGCGCGAAAATTGAGCAGCACCGCCGTCACCGGATGCTCGACGCCGCTCTGCGCCAGCGCGGCATCGATCTGCGGCGGCACGCTCGGTTGCAGTTCGGCCAGCGGTGCCAGCTGCGGCAACACCATCAGCAAGAGCGGCAGCAGCACCGCTACCGCGGCCAGCCGCCGGCGGCGCGACAGCTGCGGCTCGCTGCCGGCCTGCGGCTGGCGCGCCAGCGCGGCGAACAGCAGCACACCGGTCAGCCCGGCACCGATGGCGGCCTCGGCCAATGCCAGGTCGGCCGCGCCCAGCCGCGCCCAGACCAGCGCCAGCACCAGGCCGAAGGCGATGAACAGCAACACGCCGGCATACAGCTGGCGCACATGCAGCGCGCCACCGGCCAGACCGAGCAGCAACAGGCCGAGGACCGCATCCAGCAGCCAGTCAGTCATCGCCGCCCTCCTCGTCGGATTGACGTGCCAGCAGCTGGCAGGCGGTGGCGCCGGAGGCCAGCACCAGCAGCCAGATCAGCAGCATCTGCGCGACTTCCAGAACGCCGCCGGCGCGCAGCGAAAGGCCGGCGACCACCAGGCCGAGGCCGAGGGTGTCGGCCTTGGTCAGTGCGTGCAGGCGACTCAGGGTATCGGGAAAGCGCAACAAACCGATGCTGCCGGCGGCGAAGAACAGCAGCCCGCCGGCCAGCAAAGGCCAGCTGAGGATGTTCAGCAGGTCACTCATGGCGACTCCGACGCAGCAGTTGCACCAGCGCGGCGCTGATCATCGCCGCCAGCAGCGCCAGCACCAGCGCCGCATCGCGCAGTGCCGGCGCGCCCTGCCACTGCGCCAGCACCAGCAGCAGTGCCGTGCCGGTGGTGCCGAACAGCTGCACGGCAAGCAGCCGGTCAACCCGTCGCGGGCCCAGCAGTACGCGCCACAGGCCGATGATCAGGGTCAGCAGCAGAAGTGCGCAGAACACCGCCATCAACGCCGCCCCTCCACGCCCAGCAGCCGCTCCAGGCGCAGTTCCAGTTCGGCCACGGTGGCTTGCCAGGGCAGGCGCTCATCCAGCACGTGCACACGCATCTCGTCGGCATCGACTCGCGACGCCAGGGTGCCGGGCAACAGCCCGACCAGCGCCGAGAGCAGCAAGCGTACCCGTGGCGAGCGGCTGCGGAGCGGATACGGATGCCACGCCGGCTGCAGCGGGCAGCGCGGCTGCAAGGCCCGCCGCGCGACGTCCCAGCCGCCGAGCAGCATGTGCTTGAGAAAGAAGCCGAGAAACGCCGGCAGCGCGATCAGCCGCATGGCCATCGGCCGCAGGCCCAGCCAGAGGCTCAGGGCGACGGCCAAGGCAATGGACGGCACGCCCAGCAGCCAGCCCTCGCCTACCGCGAACAGCGACCAGAGTGCGGTATAGAGCAGTGACCAGAAGAGTGCGTCGGTGGCTCCGCGACGCCATGCGGCCTGTGTCATCACATCCTCCTTGGCATTCCGATCTTTGTAACAAGTCGAGGCCAAGAGTTCGCCACTGTCCACCCAAGGCCGGCAGAAGCCTTGTATCAGCAGATTGCCGCCCGCCCTGGCGATGCCGGCCCGCATGCCCGCTGCCACGGTGGGCGGAACGTCCGTGACAAGCGCTGGTCTGTCCCCTGAGGCCGGGCGTGGACGCCCGGTCATAAAACAATCACCCCCTGAGGGCCAGACAGAACTGCGCTGCCGCGGCGAGCGGCACGCCGAGGAATCTTTGATGAGTGCAATCGCGTTGTTGTTGGTCGGCCTGGGCGCCATGACGCTGGGCTACGTCTTCTACTCCAAGTTCATCGCCGAACGAATCTACCGGCTCGATCCCAACTACCGGACGCCCGCACACACCATGCGCGACGGCGTGGACTACGTACCGACCAACAAATTCGTGCTCTGGGGCCACCACTTCACCTCGGTGGCCGGCGCCGCGCCCATCGTCGGCCCAGCGATTGCGGTGATCTGGGGCTGGGGCCCGGCCTTCGCCTGGGTGGTGTTCGGCACCATCTTCTTCGCCGGCGTGCATGACTTCGGCGCGCTCTGGGCCAGCGCCCGCAGCCGCGGTCAGTCGGTCGGCATGCTCAGCGGTCGGCTGATCGGCTCGCGCGGGCGCAGCCTGTTCCTGGTGGTGATCTTCCTCGTCCTGCTGATGGTCAACGGCGCCTTTGCCGCAGTGATCTCCAACCTGCTGGTGTCCACGCCGACCTCGGTGATCCCGGTGTGGGGCGCGATCCTGGTGGCGCTGGTGATCGGCCAGATGATCTACCGCTACAACATGAAGCTGCTCTGGCCGTCGCTGGGCGGGGTGATCGTGCTCTACGCGCTGATCCTGATCGGCAACCAGTACCCCATCGTGCTACCGGACGAGATCATGGGCCTGTCGGCCAAGTCGCTGTGGATCCTGCTCTTGTTCGTCTACGCCGCCATCGCCTCGCTGCTGCCGGTGTGGGTGCTGCTGCAGCCGCGCGACTACATCAACGGCCTGCAGCTGTTCGTCGGCCTCGGCCTGCTCTACCTGGCGGTGCTGTTCGGCGCGCCGGAGCTGGTGGCGCCGGCCTTCAACCAGGAGCTGCCGGCCGAAACCCCGAGCATCGTGCCGCTGCTGTTCGTCACCATCGCCTGTGGCGCGATCTCCGGTTTCCACGGCCTGGTCGCCTCGGGCACCACCTCCAAGCAGCTGGACAAGGAAACCGACGCCCGCTTCGTCGGCTACTTCGGCGCCATGGGCGAAGGCATGCTGTCGCTGGCGGCGATCATCTGCTGCACCGCCGGCTTCGCCACCCTGACCGACTGGCAGCAGGTCTACACCGCCTTCGGCAGCGGCGGCGTCACCGCCTTCGTGCAGGGCGGCGGCACGCTGCTGGCCAACGGTCTGGGCCTGCCGGCCGAACTCGGCGGGACCATTCTGGCAGTAATGGCGATTCTCTTCGCCGGCACCACCATGGACACCGGCCTGCGCCTGCAGCGCTTCGTCATCCAGGAGGCCGGTGAGCTGGCCGGAATCAAGGTCAACACGCTGATCGGCACGCTGATCGCCGTCGGCGTGTGCATGGCGCTGGCCTTCGGCGCCGGCTCCGATGGCACCGGCGGCATGGTCATCTGGCCGCTGTTCGGCACCACCAACCAGCTGCTGGCCGGCCTGACCCTGGCAGTGATCACCGTCATTCTGATCAAGCTCGGCCGCTCGCCGGTGTACACCCTGGTGCCACTGGTGTTTCTGTTGGCCATGTCGATCTACGCGCTGCTGGTGCAGATGGGCCAGTTCTATCGCGCCGAGAATTGGCTGCTGCTGGGCATGGACGTGATCATCCTGATCGCCGCGCTGTGGGTCACCCTCGAGGCGATCATCGCCATGCGCAAAGGTCGCGACCCGGCCGAGCGTGCCTTCGAGGCACAGCCGTGAGCGAGCCGCCGCTGAGCATTCTCGGCAAGGTTTCAGCGGGGCTGCGCGAATTCTACGTCGCGCCCTACCGGCGGACCTTCGCCCGTGCCCGGCGCGACGAGGATGACCTGTTCATGCTGCTGGTGTTCAGCGAAACCCTGGGCGTGCCGAACCCGGCCGCTTGGTACACCCTGGAGCTGATGCCGGCGCTGTACGAGCGCTTCCATGACTGGCACCGGCGCATGGGCATGGAGCGCTCGCCACTGGACCATATCGCATGCTGCTAGCGCTGGCGGCCGAATGCCGCGTGCTGTTCTTCGGCGGCAAAGGTGGCGTCGGCAAGACCACCGTGGCCGCCGCCACCGCGCTGGCCCAGGCGCGGGCCGGGCGCCGCGTGCTGCTGGTCTCCACCGATCCGGCACACAACCTCGGGCATCTCTGGCGGCGGCCGGTGGGCCCGCAGAAGGTGCGCCTGGCGGCGGGGCTGGACGGCCTGGAACTGGACCCGGAAGTCACCGTGCAGCAGCACCTCGAGGAGGTCGGCACCGCTCTGCGCAAGCTGATGCCGGCGCACCTGGCCGGCGAGGTGGACAAGCACATGGCGTTGTCGCGCGACGCGCCCGGCATGCACGAGGCGGCCTTGCTCGAGCGCATCGCCGAAACCGTCGACCAGGGCCTGGCCGAATACGACCTGCTGGTGTTCGACACTGCGCCGTCCGGGCACACCGCGCGGCTGATGGCCCTGCCGGAGATGATGGCAGCCTGGACCGAAGGCCTGCTGCGGCGCCAGGAACGCGGCTCGCGCTTCAGCCAGGTGTTGAAGAACCTCGGCCAGGACGATCGCGGCTTCGGCCAGTCCATCCTCGGCCAGGGCGATGGCGAGGCGGCAGCGGATCGCGACAGCCGTATCCGCCAGATCCTCGACCGTCGCCGCGAGCGCTTCAACCGGCTGCGCGAGGTACTCGGCGATGCGCAGCAGTGCGCCTTCGTCATCGTGCTCGCCGCCGAGCGGCTGCCGGTGCTGGAAACCATCGAGTTGCACGCGCAGCTGCAGCGCGCCGGCACGCCGGTCGGCGCGCTGGTGGTGAACAAGCGCTCGCCGGCCGATGCCGGCGCCTTTCTCGCCGAACGCCACGCCCTGGAGGAGCGGCATCTCACCACCCTGTGCCAGGCGCTGGGCCAGCTGCCGCTGCTGGAGCTGCCGCTGCTGCCCGGCGACGTGGTCGGTGAAGCGGCGCTGGAGGCCTTCGCCCATCGGCTGGGTGATGCAACGGCGGGGTTATAACCAGCCGTTGTCGCCCAGCACCTGGCGCTTGTAGAAATCGAGATTGGCGCGCATGGCGAACACACCGGCGACACCATAGGCGAGCAAGCGTGCGAAGTCGCCGTAGCCCAAGGCGTCGAGTCCCATGACAAGCAGCGTGACCGCGCCCAGGGCCAGCAGCGTGTAGCTGATCGCCTTGCGCCACATGCCCTTGGCCAAGTAGTACAGCGGGCCGAAGAGAAAGGCGAGGATGTTGAAGGCCATGGCCTGGCGTCGCTCGGCCGCGGGCAGGCTCTTGAATGAGGGCAGGCGCGGGCCGCCCGCCCTGGCGATGGCCTGGAAGCGTCGTTTCCAGCTGTCGGAAACCGGCAACGCCTCGATCCGCACGGCCTCATCACCGTTCAGCGGGGCACGCGGGGGTGCGTAGGGATTCTGGGTACTCATGAAACCTCCTTGTCGTCGAGCGCCCATGATCGCGCCCGCCTTGGCTCAGCGCCAATCCGACGTGCCCGTCACGTGCTGCGCCGCAAGTTTCGCTACGCGGCGCCGCGGCGGCGGTCACGCCAGGTGCCGCACGAACCAGTCGCCGGCCAGCCGCGCCACCTCCTCCAGCGTGCCGTGTTCCTCGAACAGATGCGTCGCTCCCGGTACCACCACCAGCTGATGCACGCACTGCAGGCGAGCGGCCGCGGCACGGTTGAGTTCCAGCACCTCGAGGTCGCCGCTGCCGACGAGCAACAGCGAAGCCGCCTTGACCCGCGCCAGCGACAGATCCGCCAGGTCGACCCGGCCGCCACGCGAAACTACCGCGGCGATGTCCGCCGGCCGCGAGGCGGCGGTGGTCAGCGCCGCGGCGGCGCCGGTGCTGCCACCGAACAGGCCTATGCGCAGGCCCTGCAGGCGCGTATCGCTGCTCAGCTGGTCGACCACGCCGCTGAGGCGCTGACTGAGCAGCGGGATGTCGAAGCGCAGCTGGCGGGTGATCTCGTCGATGGGCTGCTCGTGCTTGGTGAGCAGATCGAAGAGCAGGGTCGCCAGCCCCATTTCGTTGAAGCAATGCGCCACGCTGCGGTTGCGCGGGCTATGCCGGCTGCTGCCGCTGCCGTGGACGAACACCACCAGGCCGGTGGCCGCGGGCGGCAGGCACAGTTCGCCGTGCAGGCGTGCCTTGCCGAGCGTGAAGCGCATGGGTGTCGCCGCAAGCGTGGTCATGCCGCCTGCCCTCCCTTGTCCCAGGCGCGCTGCAGCAGCGCTACCACCTGGCGATCGGGGGTCCGCTCGAAATGCTCGTACCAGCGGCCGATGGCATACAGGTCATGGGGCACATGCAGGCAGACAATGCGATCCGCCAGTTTTTCCAGCTGCGCGACGCTCTGCGCGGCGGCCACCGGCACCGCAACGGTGATGCGCATCGCGCCCAGCTGGCGCACGGCCTGCACCGCGGCGCGCATGGTCGCGCCGGTCGCCAGCCCGTCGTCCACCAGGATCACGCCACGCCCGGCGATGAGCGGCGGCTGTCGTTCACCGCGATAGGCCTGCTCGCGCCGCTGCAGTTCGTGGGTTTCCTGGACGATGGTGCCGTCGATCTCGGCCCTGGAGACGTGGATGTACTGCACGATGTCGTCGTTCATCACGCGCACGCCGCCGCCGGCGATGGCCCCCATGGCCAGCTCGCGATTGCCCGGCGTACCGAGCTTGCGCACCACCAGGATGTCCAGCTCCAGGCCCAGCCGCTGCGCCACCTCGAACGCCACCGGCACACCGCCGCGCGGCAGCGCCAGGACCAGGGCGTCGCGCCAGTCGGCATCCTGCGCCAGGCGCTCGGCCAGCGCCTCACCTGCCTGGACTCGATCGTAAAAGGGGATCTTGAAGGTCATGGCAGGCTCCTCGGTTCCGGCACGGGCTGTATTGGAGTCTGGCTCAAGAATCGAGTGTCGGTGCTCCATCGGCGACGAACAGCCCGCCTGACCGATCGCTGCCGGGCACCGTCGATCGAAACGAACGCAGCTGAGACTACAAATCCATTGCCGTCATCCCTCTGACGCCATTAAAGTGCCATCATTGATTGCCGATAGCCCGGGCAGGACCGCCAAATGCGCCGTCCACCGACAGGGCGGCCAATGCCTGGGATGGATGACCAATGACCGAGAAGAACAACAAACCGGCACCATGGCGTATGCGCAGCACCCTGCTGATGACGGTCAGCCTGCTGTTTCCCTCGACTCCCGTGCACGCGGCCGAAACCCTGACGCTGCTGACCTGGGAGCAATACCTCAGCGAAGCGGTAATCGAGCGCTGGCAAACCGAAACCGGGGGCGCGATCAGGCAGATCTATTTCGACAGCGGCGACAAGCGCGACGAAATCCTCGCCAAACCCGAGCACCAGATCGATATCGCCCTGACGGAGCTGATCAGCGCCTCGCGCTTCGGCGCCCGCGGCCTGCTGGACCCGCTCGACGACAAGCAGCTGCCGACGCTGCGTCATGTTCCGCCACGCTGGCGCGACAGCTGCGGTCGCTACGGCGTGCCCTATCTATGGGGCACACTCGGCATCGCCTATCGTAGCGACCGCCTGGAAAGCGCGCCGCGCTCCTGGAAGGACCTGCTGCAACCGGCTCGCCCGGACGAGCCGCACATCATCATGATGGAGGACCACGAGGACATCCTCGCCAGCCCATTGATCCTGCAGAACCACTCGATCAACACCTCGAACCACGACGAGCTCAAGGCCGCGTTCAACCTGCTCATGGCTCAATCCAGCGCGGTACTGACCTACGAGTACGTGATCACTTCCCTGCGCAGCCAGCGCTATCTGGAGCAGGCCGACATGGCGCTGGCCTACAGCGGCGACCAGCAGGTGCTCAACGAGGTGGAAGGTGTCGACGGCGAGCCCTGGCGCTACGTGGTGCCTGAAGAAGGCACGCTGCTGTGGGTCGATTGCCTGTCGATACCGACCGGCACCGAAAACAAAGCCCTGGCCCGGCGTTTCCTCGACTTCCTCCAACGGCCGGAAATCGCCGCTCTGAATGCCGCCGACCTGGGCGTCGCCACACCGAATGCCGCAGCGCGGGCACTGCTACCGGAGGAGATCCGCGAAGATTCGACCATCTACCCGCCAGAAGCGGTGCTGGAGCGTAGCCAGGTCTACCAGACGCGACCGCTGGAAGGCACGCAGACACGGCGACGCATCATCAGTGCACTGATCAACGCCCATGACGCTAGGTAAACGCACGCTGCTGGTGATCTTTCCGGTCATTCTGATCATCCAGCTGGTTGCCTCGACCACCGCCTACCTGACCCAGCGCGCCTCGTTGCTGGGGCTGGAGCAGGCGCGTCTGGAACAGCAGCTCTCGGTATTGACCTCCGCCTACCTGGACTACGAGGCGTTCAATCGCAGCGTGCTCTACTCGATCATGGATAGCGAGGCGCTGCTGCTGTTCCTGCGCGAGTCGGACACCGGCTTTCGCAACGACACCCTCGGGCTGCGCATCCAGCAAAGCATCCGCTCGCTATCCAACACCGAGCTGACCTTCGTTTCCCTCGCCGTCGTGCAGCCCGATGGCAGGCCGGCCTACTATTTCGAAAGCAGCCTGTCGCCGTTCGCCTCGATGAGCGCGAACCAGCAACGGATCGTCAGCGAAGCCAGACGGTCATCGGCACCCGGCAACACCCTCTACGTCGAGCAGGCCGCCGACGCCCCGCTGCTGATGAACACCGACTTCATCCTGCCGGCCTCCAGCAGCCGGCCGTTGCCAAGCCAGCGCGCCGAGGCCTTCGCCATCCAGCTGGCGGTGCGTCCTGAGCGCTTCCTCAAGCTCAAGCGCAGCCTGGAAAGCGAATACGCCGCGCCTGTCGAAATCTCCGACGAGCCGTTGCCGGCGGCAGCGGGGTTGTCCGCCGGGGTTTCGCTGTCACGCTCGCTGCATGCACGGCTGACACCGGCGCCGCACTACAGCGCCGAGCGTCTGCAGACCCTGGGGCTGGCGTTCATCGCCGGCGGTGCGCTGATCTGCCTGATCTCCATCGGCCTGCTGCTGTGGTTGATCCGCCGTTCCATCACCGGCCCCATCAGCCAGCTGGACGACCAGCTCACCGACCTGCTGCTGTGCAAACGCAACGCACTCGACGAGCCAACCGATGGCGGCGAGATCGGCCGACTGACGGTGAACATGAAGACCCTGCACGACCGCAACACCGAGGCGCTGCAGCGCATCCGCGAAATATCCTGGCAGGACAGCCTGACTCAGGTCAGCAACCGGGCGCACTTCGGCGTGCTGGCCAATGCCATGTACGAGCAGTGCCTGCACACGCACAGGCGACTGGCGCTGCTGTTTCTCGACCTGGACAACTTCAAGCAGGTCAACGACCAGCACGGCCACGAGGCCGGCGACACCCTGCTGCGGATCTTCGCCCAGCGTGCCCGCGGCGTGCTCGAACGTCATCGCGTCGCCTACCCGCAGACGGAAACGGCCCTGGCGCGGCTGTCCGGCGACGAGTTCGCCATCCTGCTGCTGAGCGAAACCGGCGACGGCGGTCTGCAGCAACTGTGCGACGCCCTGCTGGGGCTGTGCCGCGGCGGCTTTCGTCTGGAAGATCGCCAGTATCCGGTCAGCGTCAGCATCGGCACCGCCTGCTACCCGGAGGACGCGGACTCGATCACCCAACTGCTCACCCGTGCCGACACCGCCATGTATCAGGCCAAGGCCGAGGGCAAGAACACCGCGGTGGCCTTCAGCGGCGAGCTGGAGCGGCGCAACGAGCGCATCCGCCTGATCGAGGACCAGCTGCGCGAGCTCGACGGCGATGATCAGCTGCGGCTGGTCTACATGCCGGCGCTCGATCGCGAAGGCGCAGTGGTCAGCTGCGAAGTGCTGCTGCGCTGGCATTCACCGATCCTCGGGACGGTTTCCCCCGGCGAGTTCATCCCCATCGCCGAACGGGCCGGGTTGTTCCCGAAGATCGACAGTTGGGTCATCGATCATGCGCTGGCGGAGTACCCGAAGCTGGTGCAGCTGTTCGGCGAAGGCGTGCTGCTGGCGATCAACGTATCCTCCGCGCAGCTCAACGACGACCGCATCTGCCGCTACCTGGTCGAGCGCGCCGCACACCATGGCGTCGAGCCAGGCAGGATCGAAATCGAGCTGACCGAAACCTACGCCGCCGAGCTGTGCAAGAGCACCATGGAAGTGGTTCAGGCGATTCGCCGCGCGGGCTTTCGCGTCGCCATCGACGATTTCGGCGTCGGCTATACCTCGATCCAGCAGTTGCTCGAATACCCCGCCGACACCATCAAGCTGGACATGGCGATCATCACGCGACTGACCCGCCCAGAGATGCAGCTGAGCCTCACCGCGCTAGTCGACTTCTGCCATGCCCAGGGCAAGCGCGTGAATGCCGAGGGCGTCGACAACATGGAAAAACAGTCGGCGCTGCTGCAGGCCGGCTGCGACCTGTTCCAGGGCTACCTGATTTCGCCGCCGCGCTCGCTGGCGGCACTGGAAGACTGGATGGCCGTGCGCAACCGCGCCCAGGGCACGCTGCGCCTCGAGCCGCTGCCGCCATCCGCTTGCCCGCAGCCCGGTCCGGTTGCAGTCGGCAGCGACTACTAACTACTAGATGGCGTCTTCCTCGGCCGCGCCGGCGGGATTGGCGCGCGTCGACATGGCGAGGATCTCCGGCACCACGTCGCGCGCGAACACATCGTGCAGTCGGCGCAGCTCGGCGAACGGGTCTGGATGATGGTCGACGCGGATATCCCAGAGCGGGTATTCCTCGTTATCGACCACATACACCGTTGCCGATGATTCGCCATGGCGATCGCCACCCTGGGCGTCGCCGGCAGCGATCGCCGCCATCAAACGCTCCACCAGTGGCTGATGCGCGCTGCGTTCATAGGCTTCGCAGGCCGCCTCCAGCACCTCGCGGCCCTTGAGCCGGTTGCCCTGCACGCAGAACTGTTCGCCGGCGATCGAGCCAGCCCAGGGCAGGCATTTCTCCCCGGTCCAGCAGGCCGTGCGGCCGTTGCCGTCGATCACCGCGCACTGGCGCTGGCTCATGCAGGGATCGGTGCGCCGCAACCGCTCCAGCACCTCGGCCGCCGGGCTGAACTGGCGCAGGAAACGCAGGCCGTCGATACCGAGGTACGGATTGATCTGCGCCTGGGTCGCCACCGCCCCGACATGAGCCGCCGCGTGGGTCAGCAACTTGCCCACGGCGGGCATCGCCGTGGCCGCGGCCACGCCGAACTGACCGGTGCGCGGGCAGCGGGCGATGATGGAAAAGGTCATGGACGTGCTCTCTGGATTCGTCAGGGCTTAGGCCTGAGCGAAGCGGCAAACGTTCAGAGCGAGCGGCTCACTCAGGCAATTCGACACTGACCTTGATCGCCGAATACCAGGCCGTGACCGCGGCGATATCCTCGTCGCTCAGCCCGGAGGCGATGACGCTCATCTGCGGATGCTTGCGTTCACCGGAGCGGAAGGCCTGCAGCTGGCGCGCCAGGTACAGCTCGCCATTGCCGGCCAGGTTCGGCGCATCGGCGACCTTGGCGATGCCGTCGATGCCGTGGCACGCCGCACACATCTTCGCCTTGGCCTTGGCAGCGGCCAGATCGGCCGCCAGTACCGGAACACAGGCGCTGCCTAGCAGCAGTGCCAGCGCCAGGGACAGCCGCCGGCTGAAATCCATCGACATACAGGGATCCTCGAATGGCGCCGGCCGCCTGAACGGCAGGCCGGCGCAGCGGCTCACTTGCCCTGGTAGGAGATGCGGTAGATGGCCCCGGCGGTGTCGTCGCTGACCAGCAGCGAACCGTCCTTGAGCTGCGCGACATCGACGATGCGGCCGTAGTACTCACCGGTTTCCTCGTCCAGCCAGCCTTCGGCGAAGGGCACCGTCTCGCCGGACGGCCCGCTGCCATCGGCGTCGAACGGCGTGAACATCACCCGCGCGCCAGCCGGCACGGTGCGGTTCCAGCTGCCGCGCTGGGCACTGAACAGCCCGCCGCGGTACTGCTCGGGAAACTGCTTGCCGGTATAGAACGTCAGGCCCATGTCGGCGGCGTGAGCGATGGTCTCCACCACCGGCGCGGTCAGCCCCTCCGGCGGGGTCTCGTCAGCATATTCGTTGGTGCGCACCTGGCCGCCACCATACCAAGGCATGCCGAACTTCATTCCGGCCTTGGGCGCATGGTTGATCTCGCCCGGCGGCGTGTCGTCGCCCATGCCATCGACCTGGTTGTCGGTGAACCACAGCTCCTTCGTCGTCGGGTGATAGGTGATGCCCACCGAGTTGCGCACACCGGTGGCGTAGACCTCGCGCTTGCTGCCGTCGCGCTCCATGCGCAGGATGCCGCCAATGCCGTGCTTGGCGTACAGGTCGAGCTTGTCCTTGGGCGGCACGTTGTGCGGCTGACCGAGGGAGATGGTGAGCTTGTTGTCCGGGCTGATGGCACAGACCCGCGCGCCGTGGTTGTAGCTCTCCTCGTCCTTGGGGATCAGCTCGCCGGTCGGCACCACGATGTCCGCCGCCACGTCCGGTCCCTCGTAGAAGAATTCGGCTGCCGGGAACACCAGCACGCGGTTGTGCTCGGCGACGAAGAGAAAGCCGTCCGGGCTGAAGCAGGGGCCGGGCTGGGTGAAGGAAATCGCCGGAGCGAAGCGTTTCACTTCATCGGCGGTGCGGTTCTTGGTGCGGTCGGTGACCGCCCACAGATCGGTCTTGCGGGTGCCGACGAAGACCACCCCGCTGGACGGCCCGACCGCCATGTGGCGGGCGTCCGGAACGATGGCGTAGAGATCGATGCGAAAACCTTCCGGCAGCTTGATGCGCTTGAGGTTGTCGCGGATGGCATCAGCAGTGGGTCCATCCTGGGGGATGGTCTTCATCTCCAGCGACTGGCCGGTGGTCTTCATCGAGCGCATGCGCTCCAGTGCTTCGTCACTGGTCGGCGCCGCAATCGCAGCGGCGCAGCTCATCGCGAGCAGGGCGCTCAGGGTCACGCAGGGAATCTTCATGGCACGCACCTCGGGGCACCGCCACGTGGGCGGTCATCTTGTTGTTATGGCGTTCCCGGCGACGAGCTGCGCACCGGGCATGCGGCTAGCTGCCTGCTTCAGCGTAGCGGCCGTTTGGCCATTTACCACTTGCGGTGTCGTGCGGTGTGGCTCAGCCCTGGCGCAGCGATAGCCCCTTGAGGAAATTGCGCAGCAGCTGATCGCCGCAGGCGCGGTAGTTGCTGTGGCCGGGCTTGCGGAACAGCGCGCCGAGTTCGGATTTCGACAGCTGCAGGTCGGCGGCCTGCAGGATCGCCTGCAGGTCTTCGTCGCGCAGCTCGAAAGCCACCCGCAGTTTCTTCAGGATCTGGTTGTTGTTGACCGGCAGTTCCAGCGGCGGCGCCGGGCGGCTCTCGTCCTTGCCGCGCTTGAAGTAGATCAAGCCGTCGAGAAAACGCGCCATCGCCTCGTCCGGGCATTCCTGATAGGCGGCCTCGTCCTCGCGGCTGAGCCAGGCGCGAACCCCAGCCTCGTCCACCGTACAGCCACCCAGGGCGGCGATTTCGGCCATCTGTGCATCACTGGCCTTGAGGGTGTAGCGCAGGCTGCGCAGGACGTCGTTGTTGAGCATGGTCGCTCCTCACTGGAAAAAGGCCGGCAGTGTGCGCTTTCAGGCGCCCTGCGGCGAGCCCGATCAACCGTCTTCGCGCTCGCCTAGGCGTCGGTACAGCGTGCGCCGGCCGATGCCGAGCAGCGCTGCGGCGCGGCGCTTGTTACCGTCCACCAGCTTCAACACGTGTTCGATATAGCGCAGTTCCAGCTCTTCCAGTGTCGGCAAAAGTGGACCGTCGCTGAGCTGGGCGAGCAGCTCGGCACCGGCACTGCGCGCCTTGTCATCACGATAGTCGGCGATGCGGCTGGGCAGGTGCTCCAGCTCGATGCTGCGCCCGTGGCAGAAGGTCACCGCGCGCTCGATGGCGTTCTGCAATTCGCGCACGTTGCCGGGGAACGGATAGCGCCGCAGTTGCGCCAGTGCCGCCGGCGCGATGCCGCGCACCGGCCGCCCGCTGCGCGCGGCGAAGTGGGCGACGAAGCCGGCGGCCAGCAGTTCAAGATCCTCTTCGCGATCACGCAGCGGGGGCACCTGCAGGATGAAGGTTTCCAGGCGGAAGAACAGGTCCTCGCGGAACGCCTCGCGCCCGGCCTCGGTTTCCAGCGGGCGGTTGCTGGCGGCGATGATGCGCACGTCCACGCTCAGCTCGCGCTCGGCACCCACCGGGCGGATCGTGCCTTCCTGCAGCACGCGCAGGAGCTTGGCCTGCAGCGGCAGTGGCATCTCGCCGATCTCGTCGAGGAACAGCGTGCCGCCGTCGGCCTGCTGGAACAGCCCCTTGTGCGCGCGGTTGGCGCCGGTGAAGGCACCGGCGACATGGCCGAAGAATTCGCTTTCCAGCAATTCGGCCGGCAACCCGGCGCAGTTGATCGCGAGGAACGGCCCCTTGGCACGCTCGCTTTGTGCATGCACGGCGCGGGCGACCAGTTCCTTGCCGGTGCCGCTCTCGCCGATCACCAGCACCGGCCCTTCGGCGCGGGCGAGCTGACGGATCTGGTCGAACAAGCCACGCATCACCCGACTGCGGCCGAGCATGCCGTGGAAGCGATCATCGCTGAGCAACTGCTGGAAGCGCCGCACCTCGTCGCGCAGGCGGCGCGTCTCCAGCGCGCGGGCCACCGCCAGGGCGAAGTGTTCGAGGTCCAACGGCTTGGTGAGAAACTCGTCGGCGCCCTCCTTGAGCGCCGCCACCGCCTGCTGGATGCTGCCGAACGCGGTGATCACCAGAAACGCCGGCGCTGCCTGCATCGTCTTGACCCGCCGCAACAGCGCCATGCCATCGGCACCGGGCAGGCGCAGATCGCTGACCACCAGCGCCGGCTCCCAGCTTTCCAGCGAGCCGACCGCCTCCTCCGCGCTGGCCAGCGCACGCACCTGCAGGCCACGATCTTCCAGTTCCTCGACCAGCAACTGGCGCAGGCTGTCGTCGTCCTCGACCAGCAGGACCCGCTCCTGCGTCACTTCAGTCATGCTCGACCTCCTCCTCGATCAATGGCAATGCGATACGGAAGGCCGCGCCCGACAGGCTGCCGTCGACCAGTTCGATGCGCCCGCCGCACTCGCTGACCACGCCATGGGCCACCGCCAGCCCCAGCCCACTGCCCTCGCCCACCGGCTTGGTGGTGAAGAACGGCTCGAACAGCGAGGCGCGGTTCGACTCGGCAATGCCGGGGCCGTCGTCCTCGACCTGCAACATCAGCTCGGCGCCAGCGCGCCACCAGCACAGCCGCACCAGCCCGCCCGGGCTGGCCTGGGCGGCATTGCGCAGCAGATTGGTCAGCGCCTGCTCGAAACGCGGCGGATCGACCCGGCAGTACAGCGTTTGCGCCGGTGCCTGCAGCTCCAGCCGCACCTGCAGCGCGGCCAGCTCATCGGCCACCGCCGCGGCTGCCGAATGCGCCAGCACCTCGGCGGGCACCTTGCGCAGCGGCGAGCCGGCGGCGCGGCCGAAATCCAGCAGCTGGCGGACGATGGCGCTGAGCCGCGCCACCTGCTGGCGAATCTGCAACAGCGCACGGCGATGGGTTTCGCCCAGTTCGTCGTCGCGCAACACGCGCTGCGCCTTGCCGTCGATCACGCTCAGCGGGCTGCCCAGCTCATGCGCGACACCGGCCGCCAGCCGCCCCACCGCCGCCAGTTGCTGGCTCTGGCGCAGGCGCGCCTGCAACTGCTCCTCGCGGTCCTGCTGCTCGGCAACCTGGCGCTCGGCGGCAGCGATGCTGTCGAGCATCTGATTCAAGGCAGCGGACAGCACGACGATCTCCTGCGGCCCGCTGCGCGGTGCACGATGCTCGCGCTCGCCGGCCGCGACACGCGTCATGCTGCGCGCCAGCTGCTGCAGATGCTTACCCACCGCGGAGCGATGGCCGAGCAGGATCACCACCAGCGCCACGCCGGCAAGCAAGCCGCCCAGGCCCGCAGCGATCAGGCGCAGGCGGCGGATGTCCTGCTCGAAATCGCCCCAGCGTCGCGTCACCTGCAGCAGGCCATTGATCTGCCCGCCACTTTCTTCCAGCGGAACGAAGTAGGAATAAACCGGGCGGCCATTGATGCGCTGATAGGTACCGGTCAGCTCGCCACCGGCGGTGAGCTGCTGGATCGCCGACTCGTCCTGATCCGGCTCCACCGCACCGGCATAGGCGGCGAGCTTGCCGTCGCGATCGTAAACGTAGGCGCCGTACACGCGACCGACGCCGAGCACCGATTCCAGCACCTGCTGCAGGGTGCGCTCATGGTTCTTTTCCAGGCTGGCGCTGAGCGGCAGCCGCACCGCCCGCGCCACCAGCTCCACCTCGGCCTGCAGGCGCCGCTCGCTGCTGCGCTCGACCGTCCAGAGCACCACCGAACTGAAGCCGAACATGATTACCATGAGCGGCACGACGACCTTGAGCAAAAGCGCGCCACGCAGGCTCGCTGGGCGCTGCCAGATTGATACATGTGTCATACCGGCACACTACAGGAGGCCATCGGCTGCGGCCAGCGCGCTCCGATGAAACGGGCAATTGCTTATCCATCAAGGGGTTACGCTCAACCTGAGCACCTGGCACGGCGGCTGCAGTGTCGAGAACGTCTTTAACCGAAGCAGGAATGAACATGACCCAGCACAACGCTCGTCTCGCCTTCGCCGGAATCTTCTCGTTGTTCCTCGGCCTGGCCGCCCCCCTTGCATCGGCGCAATCAGCCAATCCGGCCCCCACCGCCCAGCCGGCGGCCGGCGCACAGGCGCAGCAGTTCGGCGAGGAAAAACTGGAAAGCTTCGCCGAGTCGCTCGGCGAAATCATGGAGATCCGCGAGGAGTTCACCGGCAAGCTGCAGCAGACCGAAGACGCCGACAAGGCCCGCGATCTTCAGCAGCAAGCCAACGAGAAGATGCTCGGCGTGATCGAGGAAAACGACATCAGCATCGACGAGTACAACGCCATCAACCAAGCCGTGCAGACCGACCCGGAGCTGCGCAACCGTGTGATCGCGATGATGCAGCAGTGATTGCACCACCGACGCCGCGCGGCGCTGCCTGAAGCTCCTTGCGCAGGTGGCAAGAAGCCCCCGTCTGGCTGATGTCGGCGGGGCTTCTTGCGTTTGGATGCCAGAATTCTGAAAACGGCAGGATTCAACGGAGAGGCTGGCGAGCTGTGGGTGCCGGTCGGCCGTCCCGAGTTCGTATCCAGCGCCGCCCACCGCACTTAGACTTCTTCAACGAGCCTCGCGAGCAGGTTTTCCAAGCGTAAAGCCTGAGCGATCGCGCCCGCGGCCGAGGTCCACTGACTCAACGGTCGCAGCCAACGGACGCAAGGCGCGCGCGAAACTCGAAGTAGTGCTCGAGCACCCGCTCCGGCGCCTCGGCCTGCGGATAGTGACCGATGCCTTCCAGCAGCACGGTGTCGGGCGTCGGAATCAGCTCGCGGTAGCGCGCCACCATATGTGCCCCAGAGATCGGATCGGCAGCGCCGTCGATCACCCGCAACGGCACATTGCAGCGCTGCATGGCCGTCACCCAGCGCTCGCGTTGCCTGACCCGCTCGGGCATGTAGCGGATCAGCCGGTGCATCACCGCCGGGCCGTCGCTCTCGGCGATCAGCCGCCAGTAATCGTCCAGCTCGGCGTCGCTCGGCTGCGTCTGCGCAGCGAACACCCGGCCGAAGGTCGCCCCTAGCGAACGCCGCGAGAACAGCCTGCCCAACAGAAAGCCGAACGGGCCAAGCAACAATTTTTGCACCCGCACCGGATGATGGGTTTCCGGGAACAACCCACCATTGAGAAACACGCAGCTGGCCAGCGTGATGCGCCCTTCGCAGTGACGCGCCAACAGCTCCTGAGCGACGCTGTCGCCATAGTCATGGGCCAGCACATGGATCGCGCCGCCGCTACCCAGCTGCGCCAGCAGTGCCTGCTGCAGGTCGGCCTGCTCGATCAGGCTGTAAGCGTGTCCGCGCGGCTTGGCCGAATAGCCGAAGCCGAGCATGTCGCAGGCAATCAGCCGATAGCGCGCCGCCAGCGGCTGCCAGACCTTGTGCCAGTCCCAGCTGGCGGTGGGGAAACCATGGATCAGCAGCAGCGGCTCGCCTTCGCCGGCCGTCCAGTAGCGGATGCGCTTGCCGCCAAAATCGAACTCGCGAGCGCTGGCGCGCCAGGTATCCAGTGCTATGCCGTCGGTGCTACTCATTCGTTTTTCTTGTTTTTCATGGAGACGAAGCCAGTCTAGCGGGGTGGCGTGGCATGACGACTTGCCGCGCCGGCCAGCTTGATGGCCCCGCGAGTCATCCGGGCGCAGCAAATCACTGGGTATGCCCAGTATCAACAGCACTACCTTGCATCGCGAAACTCCATTTCATCAGCACAGCCTTTTTCTCCTGGACGACATGGTGTAGGTCGTTCGGTAAAGCAAGACGGCCCATGCTGGGCATAGGGCGTTCTCCATCCGTGGAAAAGGCGGTGCGCACCATGTCTGCGCGCAGATATTCCAGGGGCTCAACGACCTCGGCTTCTCACTGGCGCCCAACGCGGTGACCTACTGGGTCGAAGAGGTCATGCAGGACAAGGACTACAAGGACCTGCCGCAAACCCCGGAGAAGATCGACCAGGCCACCCGCGCCCTGGCGCACAACAGCATCCACCTGGCGCGCCTGCTGAAGGAAACGCAGTACCTCGGCGAGGTCTGAAGCCGGCCGGCACGGACGAGACCCATCGCGGTGCGAAGCGCGCCACCATACGGGGCATTTTCTCGTATAGTGGCGCGCCCGCGCCGCCGACCTTACCCCGGAACGCCGCGCGGGACGGGGATCGGCACGAACAGGAACGATCCTCGCATGGCCTTCGTCGCAGCCCACCATCCTGGCGCTGCGTACCGCCGAACACCCTATCCGGGTCGCCGGCCTGATGCTGGAGATACACGATGTCTACCGCCCCCGTCACCCTGATGGTGGCCCGCCGCGTGCGCGACGGCCGCTACCATGACTTCCTCGCCTGGCTGCACGAAGGCGAACAACTGGCCGCCGACTTTCCCGGCTATCTCGGTTCCGGCGTGCTCGCCCCACCGCCGGGCGACGATGAATACCAGATGGTCTTCCGCTTCGTCGACGAAGCGACCCTCGACGCCTGGGAGCATTCGGCCTCGCGCCGCTCCTGGCTGCAACGCGGCGGCGAACTCTTCGTCCAGCCCCATGAGCACCGCGCCCGCGGCATCGACGCCTGGTTCGGCAATGGCGACCGCCTGCCGCCGCGCTGGAAGCAGAGTGTGGCGATCTGGCTGGCGTTCTTTCCCGTCTCGCTGCTGTTCCACGCGCTGTTCGGCGGTGCCCTGAGCGAGTTGCCCCTGATGCTGCGCATTCTGCTCAGCACTCTGGCGCTGACCCCATTGATGACCTACCTGTTCATCCCGCTGTCGACCCGCCTGCTGGCACCCTGGCTGCACCGGCCGTCCCGTGCGCGCTGGCGGCGCGGCGTCGCTCCGGCCGCGAGCCGCTGAGCCATTCAGCAAAGGGCACGACGCAGCGGAGGCGCCTATGCTTCCCGGTGCCATCGACCGGAGGATGCCCCGATGAAAGCCCGCCACCGCCTCACCGCCTGCCTGCTGGGCCTGACTTTGGCGCTGAACGCCGCATGGTGCGCGGCGCAGGAGCAGCCACTGCGCATCGGCATCATCGGCACCGGCAATATCGGCAGCGCCCTGGCCCGGCTCTGGGTGAAGGCCGGGCATTCGGTGATGATCTCCTCGCGCCATCCCGATCGCCTGCAGCCCCTGGCCGACGAGCTGGGCGAACGCGCCCGCGCCGGCACGGTGCGCGAGGCGGCGGCGTTCGCCGAGGTGATCCTGCTGGCGGTGCCCTATGCCGCCACCCCACAGGTTGGCCGCGACCACGCCGCGGGGCTCGAAGGCAAGATCGTGCTGGATGCCGGCAACCCCATCCCCGCGCGCGACGGTCCCATGGCCGAGGAGGCACGGGAACTGGGCGTCGGACTGGCCTCGCAGCGCTTCCTGCCGGGCGCGCGGCTGGTTCGCGCGTTCAATGCCATCTCGGCCTACAACCTGCGCAGCCAGGCCCATCGCGACGGCGAGCGGCTGGCCATTCCCCTGGCCGGCGATGATGACGAGGCCCTGCGTGTCGCTTCGCGACTGGTCAGCGATGCCGGCTTCGATCCGGTGATCGTCGGCCCGTTGAGCAGCGCCAGGCGCTTCGACTACGACTCCGGACTCTCGGCGAGGATGCTGAGCGCCGCCGAGTTGCGCGAAGCGCTGGGGTTGTAGGACGCGCGATAGCGGAACTCCCGCCGCCGACGCTAGCCACATGCCTTGAAGGCCCGCGCCGACGGCGCGCGCCAGGAAAGGCAGTGAAAGGACATGAAGAGACGACGTCTGCTCAAGCTCGGTCTGCTGAACCTGCTGCTCGGCGAGGCCTGCAAGGCCTCGGCGGCCCCACAAAAGCAGGCGAGAGACGTAGCGCAGCGGAGTAACAGCCGAAGGCTGGCCCGCAGGGTAAGCACAGCGAATCAAGCGGAGTTTACTGATGTAAATGAGCATGACTCACTTCGTTCGCCCTTCGAGCCGCGCTAAAACGCGTTAGCCGCAAGCGGCTTGCCGAGCCTGTTTTTAACGCAGCAGACCGACGCGCAGCGGATCGTGAACAGGTTCTCAGCGAAGCCTCGCCTTCCCGGACGGCGGTCAGGAGCCGTCCGGCACTGACGGCAGGCCGCCGGCGCGCTCGAGAATGGTTTCCAGTGAGCCGCGCACCTCGTCGAGCAGGCGCGGGACATCCAGGTCGAGCATGCGCCCGTCGCGTTTGCGGACGATGCCGTCGACGATCACCGTGTCGACGTTGGCCGGCGTAGCCGAATAGACCAGCAGCGCCGCGGGGTCGGTATCGCCGGGTCGAGCCAGGTTCAGCGCATCGAGATCGAGGAGGATGAGGTCGGCCCGCTTGCCCGGGGTGATGGAGCCGATCTCGTCCTGCAGCCCCAGGGAACGGGCGGCTTCCAGCGTCGCCAGCTCGAGGATGCGGCGCGGTTCGACCGCCGTTTCGGCGCGCCGTGCGCCGGACTCGTTCAGCGCCAGCAGGCGCATGTTGGCGAACAGGTCGGCGCTGCCGGCCAGGGCGGGCCCGTCGATGCCGATGCCGATCAGCCCTGCCGCCGCGTAATCGCTCAGTTGCGTGAGGCCGTAGCCGACGCGCTGCTCGGTCACCGGCGTCAGCGACAGCGAGGCGCCCGCCCGGCGGAACACCGCGAGCTGCTCGGGCGTCGCGCCGGTGGCATGCACGATCTGCACATCAGGGCCCAGCAGGCCGCTTGCCGCCAGCGCCGCATTGTGCGCACCGCCGGAGTGCACCGACACCGGCAGCCCCAGCTGCCGCGCCACCTCGATCTCTCGGCGGCCGACCGCCAGGACCTTCGCATCCTTCCCGTCGCCGATGCCGCGCCAGCCCAGCCCCAGCGAAACCCGCCCCGCCGGCCAGTCGCGGGCGACCCGGGCCAGATGTTCCAGGTCGATCGTGCGGTCGGCGGGGAGGTCGTCATGGGCACCATACAGCAGACGGGCGCGTATGCCGCTGTCGTGCAACGCCTGCCGCGATGCCTGCAGATATTCCGGGCCACGCAGGTTATGGAAGAACACGACACTGGTGGTCACACCCGCCGCCAGGCTTTCCAGCGCGCCAAAGGCAGTACCGATGCGGACATCCTCAGCCGTGTAGTGCCGCGCCAGATGCTTCTTCAGCAGGAAGTAGTCGGTCTGCGGCGTATTGCGGAACTGCCCGCGGGCCGCGCTCAGCCAGAGATGGGTATGGGTATCCACCAGTCCGGGGAGCAACAGCTTGCCGCGTCCGTCGATCCGCTGCGCCTCGGCGTCGGAGAGCTGCGCGCCGACTTCGACGATACGACCGTCGCGCAGCAGCACGTCCGCGCGCGGCAGGTCGCCCAGTTGCGGGTCTAGGCTGATCACCTGCGCACCCTCGATCAGCAGCGCGCGCGGTTGCGCCTGGAGCGGAGAAGAGCAGACGGCCGACACGGCCAACGACAGGACAGCAGCCACAAGGGGTTGGCGGAATGAAAGGCTCATGGCGGGGTCGGCCTCCAGTTGTTTGCGTTGTAGTCAAGCGAAGCCCGGCACGAAGACGCAGGACTCCATTCAGGCGCCTTCGCCGGCCGGCTCCGGCAGCGCGACCCGGCGTTGCAGCAGCAACAGCGGCAGGCCGGCCAGCAGTACCGCCACACCGAGCAGTGCGCCCTCGCCGGCGTAGCGCACGCTGGCCCAGCACAGGCCCAGGCAGACCAGTGCGAACAGCCAGGGCGTGAACGGATAACCGGGCGCACTGAACGGCCGCGCCCGCGGCGCACGACGGCGCAGACGCGGCAGGCTCAGGGCGATCAGCGCCATAAACAGCCAGAACACCGGCGCGGTGTAGGCGACCATGGTCTCGATGCCGTTGCCGACATACGCACCGAAGGCCACCAAGCCCAGGCTGATAGCCGCCTGCGCCAGCAACGCCCGACGCGGTGTGGCGCCGTGTTCGTTCCAGGCGCCCAATGCCGCCAGACGCGGCACGTCGCGGCCGAGCGCGTAGTAAACGCGGGCGCCGGTGAGTACCGTGGCGTTGAGGGTGGACGACGCGGTCAGGCAGACCAGCAACGCCAACAGCGTCTCGCCCCGAGCACCGGCCACCAGACCCATCAGATCGGCGCCGATCGCCGATGAGTCACGCACGCCCTGCAGGCCGAAGATGGTGAGAAAGGCCAGGTTGACCAGCAGATAGAGCCCGGTGACCAGCGCTGCACCGAGCAGCAACACACGGCTCATGTCGCGGCCCGGCCGACGCAACTCGCCGGACAGGTAGGCGGCCTCGTTCCAACCGCCATAGGTGAGCAGGACGAACACCATGCCCATGCCGAGCATGCCAGCCAGGTCGCCTTCGACAGGCGCCACGGCTCGCGTCGGCGCGCCATCGCCGGTGAGTGCCACAAACAGCCCCGCGCCACAAACACCAAGGATGGCCAGCAGCGTGAGCCCGGTGAACACTTGCTGCAGACGCCCCGATTCGCGAGTGCCCAGCACGTTGAGGACGGTCAACGCCGCCACGACCGAAGCGGCGTGCCAGGCGGCACCGGCCTCGCCCAGCGGCAGCAGGCGCTGGGCGTAGTCGCCGTAGATGAACGCCACCGCGGCGATGGAGCCGGTCTGGATCACCCCACAGCGGGCCCAGGCGAACAGCAGCGCCAGGCGCGGCCCCCAGGCGAGAGCCAGGTAATGGTATTCCCCACCGCGGTGCGGATAGGTCGCGCCCAGCTCGGCATAGCACAGCGCGCCGAGCAACATCAGCACACCACCGGCCAGCCACAGTCCCAGGTAGGCTAGGGCGCTGGGCGCGTGCTGCGCGACCAGCGGAGGAAAACCGAAGATGCCGACGCCGACGACCACGCCGACCAGCACCGCAACCCCGTCCGTGACGGAGAGGCCGCTACGCGAGCGGTGCGGAGCGCGCACCTCAGGACCGCTGAGCCGACCAGCGGCGCTGCGTGCCCTCGTTCGACAGGGGCTCGATCCGGTCACCATTGACCTTGCCGACGTATTCCCGGTCACCGAGGGAGAAGTGCAGTTCATCGCCTATCAGCCGCCCCTGGACCGGCTCCTCGCCGGCCGCGCTGCGAGCGCTGCCCTGCACTTCCTGAAACTGCTGCGTCAGGCTCAACGTCACTTGGCCCTGTTCGGTCTTCACCTGCCATTCGCCCTCCACCTTGGCCGGCACGATCCATAGATAGACGTAGCTGCCAGCCACGGTATCGGTCTGGTCGGGCTGCCAGTTATCCATGCTGAACGCGTGGGACACCACGCGGGTGCCCGGCTGCAGGGTTTCGAGAATGATTGGACGCAGGCGCAGGTTGATCCGTTGCAGCAGGTACATGGTCAGCACATCGGCTTCGGAAATGTCCTTTTCGAACAGGTCGCCCTGCTCGAACGCGACCCGGTCGGACACGCCCGCCTCCTGCGCATTGAGCTCGGCCTCGGCGACACGCTCGGGGTCGAGATCCACACCCAGGGCGGAATGCGCGCCGCGGTCGCGCACCGCGGCAATGGCGATGCGCCCATCGCCGGAGCCCAGATCGATGACCCGATCGCCCGGCCCGACTTCAGCCATTTCCAGCATGCGCGCCACCACGCTATCGGGCGTAGGTACGTAGGGAACGTCCAGCTGTCGCGTCTGCGCCTGCACCATCGTGACCGCGAATAGCGCCAAAGGCAGCAGGAAAAAACGAAGGGTATGAGTCATGGCAAGGAGCATCGTGATTCTCCCGGGAACGGGCGCATCGACTGTCGACACGCATCAGGAACGGATGACCCACCGGTCGCCGGATGGTTTCTGTAAGACCGAGCGGGTTGTGCAACTGGATGTGAATACGGTGCGCAGCAGGGCCCGTCCGCCGTGGTTCGAGGCCGAGGAAACCGTCCTGGTAGTTCTTAAATGCCATTGCCCTAAGCAAGTCCCGGAGTCTCATCGTGAGAGTGCTCGTAAACGAGGTCTCGCGGGCGCTCACCACGCTGCCTCTCGCTCCGCGCTTACCCGGCTTATTCCAGCTGCAAAAAAGCAAAAGAATAAAAAGGAACAGATCTTTTCATTCAAAAAATAAATCCAGGTTCGGCCTGCACCATCGCATCGATGGTCTGGCTCACGGTCTGACGGCGAGCTGGAAGTGCGTGTTGTCGAGGGTCAGCCATGCCCTGCTGCGGCAGGTACGCACGCGAGGTGACGCGGTCACGGTCGATGTACGGCCTTGAGCAGCGCGTTGAGCTGGTTGGCGCCCTGCAGCCGAATGGTCTGAATTTCGAAGCAGCGCTCGTCATCGGATGGCGGCACAGGCTGCGCCTGCGTTTCGCGTCCCGGTAGCTGTTGCAGCTCCTCGAGGCGGCGTTGCTCTTCGAGCAGACGTTCCTGGCGGTCACGGATCAGATCACGGTCCGGGCAGTGGCGTTCCGGACGTGGGCACCTGCGCCGCAATCGAGTCGGCAAACAGGCCGCGCCATCAGGCCATATCAAGGCTGCCCCGCCATGATCCGCGCCACCTCGCCCTCCGCCTGCAGGTGCTCGAAGGCGGCCTGGGTGCGCTGTACGGTGTCATCGTCGGTCTGGCGGCTGTAGGCCATGTAGAGCTGTGTCGAGGTGTGCGGGCTGAAGACCTTCTCGACCGTGGCCGGGTCGACGCCGGTCTCGGCGCACAGGGCGAGCATGTCATGCTCGGGCATCGGCACCAGGTCGACCTGGCCGTTGATCAGACGCTTGAAGTTGTCGCTGTTGTGCGCGCTCACCACGATCTTGCTGAAGCCGTTGGCCTGCAGGTACTGATGCCGGACGTCCTCGCGCATGACGCCGATCCGGTAGGCCTTGGCCGCCTCCAGGTCCGGCACCTGGATATCGTCCCGCTTGCTGAGTTTGTAGAAGTGGTAGTCGATGCGCATGATCTCGCCGACCCAGCGGAACAATGCCTCACGCTCGCTTGTGCGTGCGATCAGGTAGATCAGCACGCCGGGCTCGCGCAGGGCCATGTCATACGCCCGCGCCCAGGGGTAGAGGCTGATCTGATAGTCGTTGAGCCCGGCGCGCTGCAGGGTGGCCTCCACGACCCGGCTGGCCGTGCCGGCCACCTTGCCGTTCTCCAGATAGCTGTAGGCGGTGTCTTCGGTCACCACGCGCAGCGGACCGGCGTCAGCCATAGGGGTGCCGAGCAACGCAAGGAAGAAAGCGGTCCAGGCAAACGGATGCATCATGCAGTCCTCATGCGATCAGGCGGAAATGCAGTTGCGACCGTGGGTCTTGGCCCGGTAGAGGGCCTCGTCCGCGCGGTGCAGCAGTTGGTCGAATTGGTCCATAGTGTCCGGATCGAGCACGGCCAGGCCGATGCTGAAGGTCACGTAGGGTGAAACGGCGGAAGCCTCGTGGGGCAACTCGCGCTCGGCCAGGCGTTGCTGCAGGCGCACCGCCGCCCGCCGCGCGGCCTCGGCATCGACGCCGGGCAGCAGCACGACGAATTCCTCGCCGCCAAGCCGCGCGACCACCTCGCCAGCGCGGGCGAACACGGACTGCAACGTGTCGGCGACCATTCGCAGGCACTGGTCGCCCTGGGCGTGGCCGTAGTGGTCGTTGTAGCGCTTGAAGAAATCCACGTCGCACATCAGCACCGCCAACGGCTGGTCCTGACGCAGCGCACGGCGGAATTCGACTTCCTTGATCTCGTCGAACTGTCGCCGATTGGCCAGTCCGGTAAGCGGATCGCTGCGCGACAGCTCTTCCAGTTGCACATTGGCGGCGCGCAGTTCGGCAGTGCGCTCTTCAACCAGCTCGGCAAGGCGGTCCCGGTGTGCGGCCAGGGCCAGCTCATCCTGGTGCTGGCGCTCGAGATAGGCCGAGAGTTTCGCCTGCAGGCTGTTGACGCCGCCTTCCAGCAGGCTCAGCTCGTCGTGCCGCTTCGGCGAACGATCAAGGCGCAGGCTGCGATCGAGATTGTCCGGCGTCAGCCGCGTCAGGTGACGGGCAATGCGCCGCACGTGCAGGGTTACCGTGCGGTTGAACATCCACATGATCAGCCCGGCCAGCAACAGCGACTGGATGACCTGGGTGATGACGATGTCGTAGACCTCGGCAAGCATGCGCTCCCAGAGCAGTTCTTCATTGCCTTCGAGCACCAGCTCGCCCACCGTCTCACTGGCGCCAGCGTAGGGTTCGTAGCTCAACTGATGCTGCAGGCGCGGCGCGCGATGCTCGGCCGGCTGCTCACCCCGTTGCCGCTGAACCAGTTCCGGCTCGCGGCCGGCGCGGATGATCCGCAGCTCGACGCGGCCGATGGGTGCGGCCTGCACCACGCTGTCGAGCTGCGAATGCAGGGAATCACTGTCCATTTCCCAGATCGCCTTGGACAGGGTGCTGCGGAACACCTGATCGATCAGCGCCAACTCGGCGTTCATCTCCGCCAGGTTGTTCTGCCAGGCGGTCCAGGTCCGCAGCCCGACGGTGGCGAGGGTGAACAGCAGGCAGAAACCGAGTGTGGCCAGCACCAGCCGGCGGCCGAGCGAACCCACCGGCCGCGGCACCGGCTTGCTGATCGTGGTGGTTGAGTCGTCGTTCATTTCAGCCATTTCGCGACAATCGCATCGTAGCGCCCATCGGCCCGCACGCGTGCCAGCGCCTGGCGAAAACGCTCGACGACCTCATCCGACGTATCGCGACTGAACGCCATGCACAGGCCATCCGCACCGCCAAGGTCATCCAGGCTCAGCTGCGGCACCGCCACCTCGTTCGGATCACCACTGGCTTGACGCACCAGGTAATGAGCATTGAGCTCGTTGGATATCCACAGATCCACGCGTCCCGCCTTGAGTTTCTGGTAGTTGTGCTCGTACTTGTTGCTCGACTGCAGGTTGCGGCCGACGGCGAAGCCTTTGTCGATCAGGTACTGCTCGCCGACATCCGCCTTGACCGTGGCGATCTGGTACTGCCGGGCATCGTCCAGGGTTTTCAGGTCGAACTCGGTGCCGGGCAGCGAGAACAGGTACCAGCGGGTGGGCGCAATTACCCCGACCCACTTGAACAACGGCTCGCGCTGCGGCGTGCGGGCGACGGAATAGATCAGCACGTTCTCGTTGTTCAACGCGATGTCATAGGCACGGGCCCAAGGCATCGAACGGATGCGTACGTCTTCGCCGGCCTCCTCCAGTACCGCCTTCACCACCTCGGTGGCCATACCGGTCAGCTCGCCGTCGACGGTCATGTTGTAGGGCGGCAGCTCTTCGGTGACCGCGGTTATGACGTGCCCCGCCATCGCCAGTGGCGCCCAGCACAGCACAAGGGCGAGCAGCAGCCTGCAAAGGCGAGCCAGCGACGTTTTCATGAGGCAGTCCCCCACGGCGCATGGCACCGGGCAACGAATCGAAGCGTGACGGCAAGGAACAGCAGTTGCCCGTCGAGCGATGCTTCTTTTTCGGCGCTCGGCCAGGAAACTTCAACCTCTGATCCGTGGCGACGGGCTAACGGCGCGGCAAACCGACGAATGGCCGTAGTCGATCAAGGCAGTTACGCGCGATCGATCGCTCCGGCTCAGTTCCAGCCAGCTCAGACCCGGGCCCGCACCTGCCGCGGGCTGATGCCGAACTGGCGCTTGAAAGCCGTGGCGAAGTTGGCGGGGCTGTTGTAGCCGGCGCGCCAGGCGGTCTCGTTGACGCTGGCACCTTCGCGTTCCAGCGCCTCGCGCGCCAGCTGCAGCCGGCGGGCACGCTGGTACTCGAACACGGTCACGCCCTTGAACAGGCGAAACTGCCGCTGCAGCGTGGTGGCATTGACGCCCACCTCCCGGGCGATGCGCTCCAGCGCCCAGTCGTCCGCCTCACCGCTGTCGAGTAGTGCGAGGAGGCGCTGCACGCGGCGGTACTCCTGTGGGCGCAGGCCCCGTTGCGCCGACGCCGAGCCATCACCCAGGCTGGTCAGCGCTTCGCAGGCGATATCCAGTGCGCGACTTTCCAAATACAGCCCCTGAAGCAGCGGATCATAGCCCGGCGGGTTGAGCATCTGGTCGGCCAGAGTCAGCAGCCGCGCCGAGGGTTTCCAGATGCGCGGCGCCAGGTGGCTATTCATGAAGCGGCGGATCGCGCCATCGCTCGAGCCGAGACTCTCCCCGCGCCCTTCGAACCAGTCCGGCGTCAGGCTCACCACCAACTTGCGGATATGACTGCCACGGCGTGCCTGGCGGCGGAACAGCACTGGCTCGTTCATCGAAACCGCCACGCCCTCGGGCGTTCGCTGCGACGCCGGATGACCGAGCGTCAAGGACAGGTCGCCGTAGCTGACCCGGCTCTGGCCCTGCAGAAAGAGCACGAACGACACCCGCGGACCAACCACGTTTTCGGTGACGAAATCCTGCAGCTCTTCGCAGTCGGACCAGTGCAGCGACAGGCCATCACGCAGCTGCGCCCACTTCACCCGGCCGTAGAACAGACGGTCGTCATCCTCGTTGGGCAGGCGCAGCCCCGGCCTGCTCATGGCCGGCAGCTCATCGCCACGAATGATGTGATCAGCTTGATTCATGCAGCGCAGCGCCTCGAACTGACGGGATTGCAAAGCAAATGTTCGGCCCCGCAAAGGTTCGCGAAGCGGCTGAGTGGCAGACTACGCGCCGACATCTTTTGATGCAAATCATTATCATTAAGTAGCGCGAATGTTTGCCAACACGCTACCGTCGCTGCGACAGGAGCCACCCATGGACAGAATTCTCCGCACCTCAAGCCTCAGACCATTGCTGCTCGCCGGCCTGCTCGCTCCGTTTCCGTTGAGCGCCCTGGCGCAGAGCGTAGCCGCCCAGGCCGAACCGGTGCAGCTGGAGAGCATCACCGTTGAAGGCAACCGCCTGTACGACATGCCGTCTTCGGAGCAGAGCGGCGGCTACACCGTGCCGGCTGCTACCGTCGGCACCAAGACACCGGCCGAGCTGCGCGACATTCCGCAGTCGATCAGCGTCTACACCAGCGATTACATCCGCGACCGCCAGTTCGTGAACCTGGATGATCTGGCCAAGTACTCCACCGGCCTGCGCACCCTGAGCAACGACAGCGGTCGCTCGTCGATCTATGCCCGCGGCTACGAGTACGACGAATTCAACATCGATGGGTTGCCCGCGCCGATGGCCAGCATCAACGGTACGCTGCCGTCGCTGTCGCCGTTCGATCGGGTCGAGGTCATGCGTGGACCGTCCGGCCTGTTCAACAGCACCAGCGAGATGGGCGGCATCGTCAACATGGTGCGCAAGCGCCCGACCCGCGAATTCCAGGGCAGCCTGACCGGGCGCTACGGCAGCTGGGACACCCATTACCTGGAAGCCGACCTGTCCGGCCCGGTCGATGAGCAGGGGCACGTGCGCGGCCGTACGGTCATCTCCCGCGCCGATACCAACGGCGAGGTCGACTACAACACCAACACCAGCGAGAGCCTCTACGGCGCGCTGGACATCGACCTCTCCGACGCCACCGTCATGTCCTTCGGACTGATCCACCAGACCAAGGACATTCTCCCGCACAACGGCTATCCGGCGGCCATCGACGGCAGCCTGGAAGACTTCAGCCGCTCGACCTACCTGGGTGCCGACTGGGGCGATTTCGACAGCCGCAGCACCGACGTCGTCGCCGAGCTGACCCATCGCTTCGACAATGGCGGCTATGGTCGCGTCGCGGTGCGTGGCTCCAGGCGCGCGACCGATTACCTCTATGCCTTCAGCGCGCGCAACGTGAACAGCGGCGCCACCAGCCTGGCCTACACCGCCCGCGATCTGGAGCAGGACACCCTCGCCGTCGATGCCAACTACAGCCAGCCGTTCGAGCTGCTCGGGCAGGTCAGCGAATTCGTCATCGGCAGCGACTTCAAGCGCTACGAGACCGAAACCGCGGAAGCCCGTGGCAATCTTGGCGGCATCGACGTCGCCAGCTATCGGCCGGGTGACATCAGCAAGCCGAACATCACCTTTGGCACACCGACCGAAACCGAGGAGCGCGAAGCCGGCCTCTACGCCAAGCTGACCTTCCGCCCCATCGAGCGCCTGGCGCTGATCGGTGGCGCCCGCGTCAGCAGCTTCGAAGGCGAGAACAGCAGCGCCACGCAGGATGTGCGCGAATCCGGCTATGTCACACCCTACGGCGGCCTAGTGTTCGATCTGGATGACCAGCACTCGCTCTACGCCAGCTACTCGCAGGTATTCAAGCCGCAGAGCGAGGCCGGCGCCGACGGCCGCATCATCGACCCGCGCGAAGGCGAGCAATACGAGGTGGGCATCAAGGGCAGCTATTACGGCGGCGACCTGAACGCGCGCATCACCGCCTTCCAGCTCACCGACGAGAACCGCGCGGCCGGCGCCATCGATGACAGCGGCGCACCGATCAGCGGCGTCTACGAGGCCACCGGCAAGACCCGCATCCGCGGTGGTGAACTGGAAATCAGCGGCTACCTGACGCCCGACTGGGAAGTGCTGGCCGGTTACACCTACATGAAGACCGAGAACCTGGCCGGCGACGACAACGCACTGTTCGCGCTGATGCCACAGCACCAGGCCTCGCTGTGGACCAAGTACACCCTGCCCGGCGGTACCCTGCGCGGTCTGGGCATCGGCGGCGGCGTGACCGCGATGAGCGACTTCCACATCGAGCGCGCCGGCAGCCCGCGGCTCAGCGCACCGGGTTATGCAGTGGTGGATGCCAAGCTGTCCTATCCGATCACCGACAAGCTGACCGGCACCTTCGACGTGAACAACCTGCTCGACCGCAAGTACTACTCGCGGGTCGGCAGCGTCGGCACCTTCAATTTCTACGGCCCGTCGCGCAGCTTCATGCTGGGCGCCCGCTACGAGTTCTGACCCACCAAGCCGCCGGCGCACGCACGCGTCGGCGGCTGACTTTCGGAGATCACCATGCCCCAGTTTCATGCCCAGGTGGCGACACCCCGCGCGTCGCGCAACATGACACGGCTGTGCAAACACTTCGCGCACAAGGCCGAGGTCCAGCTGGATGAGCACCAGGCGCAGGTCGAATTCGCCTTCGGCCGGTGCCGGATGCTCGCCGATCACGAGCAGCTGCTGATCGACTGTCAGGCCGAGGCCGGCGAAGCGGAAAAGCGCCTGCGCTTCGTCATCGACGACCACCTCCACCGCTTCTCCGGCGACGAAGCACTGAAGGTGAACTGGCTGGACGGGCCACTGCCGCCAAGCCACGGGCAGGTCGAGCCATGAAAGGCGCCCTGCTGGCCCTGCTGGCCGGTCTGGGGCTTGCCGCCATACAGGCATACGCCGGGGAAGAAGCCGGCTGGCAGCCGGTTCAGCTGCCGCACAGCAGCCAGCGTGACCTGCATTCGCAACGCACCGGCAAGGACTACCGCATCTTCGTTTCCCAGCCGCGGCACGCGCCACCGCCGGGAGGCTATCCCGTGCTCTATGTGCTGGATGGCAACGCCCTGTTTCCGGGGCTGGCGATCCAGGCTCAGGCCTTGGAGGATCGGCCCGACCCAAGCCTGCGTGATTCGGTGCTGGTGGTCGGCATCGGCTACCCCGGCGGGGCCCTGTACGACTTCAAGGCGCGCGCCGAGGATTACACGCCCAAAGCCGAGGATCGCCAACGCCTGCCGGGCCGCGAACCGCCGCCATCGGGCGGTGCCGATGACTTTCTGGCCTTTATCGAGCACGAACTCAAACCACTGATCGCCCAGCGCTACCCGATCGACGCCCAACGGCAGACCCTGTTCGGCCATTCCTACGGCGGCCTGTTCACCCTCTACACCCTGCTCAGCAAGCCGCAGGCGTTTCAGGGCTATGTCGCCGCCAGCCCGTCGATCTGGTGGTACAAGGGCTACGTCGAGCGCACGCTCGCCGCATTCGAACGGCAGCTCGCGGACCAGCCCGTCGGCGCGCGCCTGCTGGTCACCGCCGGCGGTGCCGAACAGCCCGCAGCGGATGCCGCCATGGACGACCCGCGCCAGCGCCATATGGCCGAGCGGCGCATGGTCGGCAATGCCCGGGATCTGGTCGAGCGTCTGCAGCGGCTGTCCAGCCAGGGCCTGCACAGCGAATTCCAGCTGTTCCCAGGAGCCAACCACGGCACCAATGCCGCACACAGCTCGGTCGTGGCACTGGCGTTGGCGGCCGCCATCGGGCGCCAGCCATCCCGCGATCAGGACGACTGAGGATGGCGAAAGCGACGAGAACCGACCGGTCAGCCGGCCAGGGCCAGCGCAGGCAAAGGCCCGGTGCTAGAGTCGGCGCTGCCTTTTCCATCACTGGAGACACCATGCGCCCTTTGTTCAACGCTTTGCTGCTGGCCCTGCCACTCTCGCTCTCGTCACTGGCCTTCGCCGCCGAATCGCCCGCCGGTCGCTGGCAGACCATCGATGACGAAACCGGCAAGCCCAAGTCCATCGTCGAAATCCAGCAGGCCACTGACGGCACGCTGAGCGGCAAGGTGGCGGAGATTCTGTCATCGGACCGGGGTCCCAACCCGCTGTGCAGTGCCTGCGAGGGTGAGCGCAAGGATCAGCCGATCACCGGCATGACCATTCTCTGGGACCTCAAGCCGAACGGCGATCAGGCCTGGAGCGACGGCACCATCCTCGACCCGGCCAAGGGCAAGACCTACCGCGCCAAGGCCAAGCTGCTCGAAGGCGGCGACCAGCTGGAAGTCCGCGGCTACATCGGCATCGAGGCGCTGGGCCGCACGCAGACCTGGATTCGCCAGTAACCTCGCTCGGCATCCGGGATTGCACGGTGGCGCCAGGCCAGGGTCGAACCCTGCATGCATTCACTTGCCCAGCGCCTCCTGCGCTCATCGAGCCCCCGGTATCGCCACGCATTCTGCCTGGCGATGCTGCTCGTTCTCTGTCCTCTGGCGGCCGCCGATACCCGGCTGGCCGGCGCGAGCGACGAACACGACCTGCTGGCGACACTCGTCGACAGGGTGCGCAGGGACAATGCCGAGGCGCTGATCGACGTTCGGCATTGAGGACAAGATCGGCCCGGCAGTGGACCGGAGTGGGAAGGCAGCCTACTGCCGCGGAAGCATGCCCGAGATGATCAGCGTCAGGGCCGCCCGAAGGTCATGCAGGCCTCGCGCCATGCTCGGATGTGGATACGAGCGCATCCACAGGTCCAGCTCTCCGTAGAACACCGAGCGGACGACCCGTGTCGCGAGGATGGGGTCGACGGTGCTGGCGAGTTCACCGGATCGCACCGCAGCCTCGAAAAGACCGCTCAGCTCGCGCTGCACGATCTCCTTTCGCCTCTCCACGCTCACGCTCTGGGGCGTGGGGCCTATGTCCACATTGCCGCGATCGTGCATCTTCAGGAGGCCGATGGGCGCCTCTGTGCTGAAAAAGCGCAGGAATGGCTCGTACCAACGCAGCAGCCTGTCTACCAACGGACCGGGCTTCTTGACCGCGGCCGAGGATTTGGCGAGCACATCGTCCATATCCTCGTTGAACACGAGAAAAAGAAGATCGCGCTTGTCCTGCGCGTAGAGGAAGACCGTGGCGTGCGATACATCCGCAAGCTGCGCGATCTCCCGCGTCGTGGCACCGTCATAGCCCTTCGAGATGAACACGCTGCGTGCCGCGGTCTTGATGCGGTGCAGCTTGTCCTGCTTGTGGCGTTCGCGCAGCCCGATTGGTTTAGGGGCCTGCGGCTTGCCGCCCGGCGCTTTCGCCGTGGGCCGCTTCTTCGCTGCCGGCCCGGATGGAGCAGCAAGGGGAGAAGCCATGATCCGTGAAGGCATTGCTCAGCAATCCTCAATACATGAACTGACATTGATTATAAATAACTATGGTCAGCAAAAGACAGCCGCATCGGCGGTCTCGACGTCACAAATACAGCCAATAGTCGGCGAGGGCGAAGACCTGTCCAGCAGTACGCCCCCATCGCCTTGACGCCCCCTCCTCCCTTGCTACGCTGATTGCGAGTGGTTCCGCTCCGAGCGTCATGCCCCGTGTGGGCTCGCTCCTCTTCGCGATTCCTCCGCAGGCGTCCCTCGCCGCGCATCCGCTCTCCCCGATTCGACGTCGCCCGGACGGTCGCACCCGTTGCCTCCTGCCGGCCTCCCCCTTTTGGAAGTGAACATGGATGAACTCGCGACCGCCACCACCTTCGACGCCGCTGACATGGGCTGCGGCGAACTGGTGATGCGCCTGCGCATGCACCTGAAGAGCCTTCCCGGCCAAGTGGTCCGCGTCATCGCCTACGATGCCAGCGCCCCGGCGGACCTGCCCGCCTGGTGCCGCATGACCCGCAACGAACTGCTCCGTCACGATCCCCAGAGCCACAGCTTCTGGATACGTTCGCGCACGGACTGGACCTGATCCCAACCAAGGAGCATTGCCATGCCCGGTAAATTCGTCGTTTCCATCAGTTGCGCCAAGGATGACACCGACAAGGCCACCGTCGGTTTCGTCATCGCCAACGCCGCGGTCGCCTCGGACAAGGACACCGTGGTCTTCCTCTCCACCGAAGGCGTCCGCCTGTCGCAGGCCGGTTATGCCGACGACATCCACGAAGAAGGCTTCGCGCCGCTCAAGGAGCTGATGAGCAATTTCGCGGCTGCCGGCGGGGTCATCTACGTCTGCTCGCCGTGCTTCAAGAAGCGCAGCCTGGACGAGGACAACCTGGTCGCCGGGGCGAAGATCGTCGGCGGCGCCAAGCTGGTCGAGTTCATGGGCGAAGGTGCGCCCTCGATCAGTTACTGACGTCGAACCCCCGCAGGAGAAGGCCGATGATTTCCGTACGCCTGATGGCCACTGTCTTTCTCATCGCCGTGCTGGGCTATGTGGCGGTGTCCTTCGCGGTGTTCCGCATGCCCGAGAGCGTCGCCGCGGCGGAGGAATGCGGTTTTCTCCCTGAGGAGTTCGTCTCTTCGGGCGCCCTTACCTACCCGCGCAGCGAAGCCTTTGCGATCAGCTTTTTCCGCAAGCAGGAATACTTCAGCGCCGGCACCCTGGGCCTGGCGGCGGCCTTCGCCGCCTTCGCCTTGCGTGCCGGCCGGCGTGGCGGCACTGCGGCTGCGGGGTTGGCCGCCGGTGGCGGTCTGCTGGCTTTCTCGGCGCTGTGCATCGGTTGCCTGGCGCCGGTGCTCTCGGTGGTCGGGCTGGGCATCGCCGGCAGCTTCCTGGTCGGTGTACCCAAGTGGTTGCTGTTTCTCAACACGCTGTTGCTGACCGGTTGGGGCACGCTGTTCCTGGCGCGCCGGGCCGGCAGTTGCCCGCTGCCGACGGCCCCGCAGGCCCAGGCCTGATCCCCACCTTCTGCACGTACAAGGACAACCAGGACATGCGGAGCGCCCTCGCCTCCTTCGCCAGCGCCCCGGCATTCGCCACGGATTACTCCAAAGTGCTCACGCCGGCCAGGCCCGACTGGCCGCTGGCCCATCCCATCGCTTCCGAGCAGAAGGCGCCGCCGCCTTTCGCGCTGCTCTCCGAGCGCGGGGTGAAGCCGGCCTACGTGCCGGGGCTGCCCGGCCTGCCCCAGGGCCGCGCGGTACAGGACGACTTCGGCCGCAAGCCGCTCAAGTACGACGCCGTGTTCATCCGCCAGAGCCGGGTGGAGAACGGCGAAGTGCTGATCCCGCCCGGCGGGCTGGCCTATCTGGAGGACACCTGGGGCGGCGAGGTGGCGTTGCGCGGCGAGCAGGTCCCGGTGCTGGGCCGGTTGCCCACCTACATCGACTACGACATGTCCATCGAAGTGAAGGAGAACGTCACCCTTCCCGCCGGCGGCAGCACGGTGGTCGGCGGGCAGGTCTACCACTACTACGCCACGGTCGGCCACGAGCGGATGGCCAACCACACGCTGCACGTGCGCACCATCGCCGGCACCGACTGGGAGTGGGCGTTCGGCGCGCCGGTGCTGTCGGAAACCGAGAGCGGCTGGTGGGGCAAGCGTTTCGCCCAACTGTACAACCAGGGGCAGGCCCGCGAGGTGTCGCCCCGGCAGATGGTCTTCGACTGGCTGTCCGGGGTACGCATGGACCGGCTGCTGTTCGCCGACGAGCGCGTGCATGCCGGCCTCGCCGCGGTAGGCGACACCTGGCCGCTGGGCAGCCGCAGCCTGCGCGTCGCGGCAGTGGACGAAGCCGCCGGCACCGTCACCCTCGAACTGCTCGACCAGGGCAAGGTGACGACCAGCAGGACCCTCGGGCCGGTCCAGGCCGACCGCCTGATCGAGGATACCCAGGCGCGCAAGGCGCTGGTCTTCGAGGACGGCGACATGGTGGCCTTCCTGTCGCCCTGGCCGAACGCGTTCGACGGCGGCAAGGCCAACCTGAAGGTCTACGACAAGGCCTTCAGCCTGTCCTACGGCAGCGACTACGCGCGCGACCCGCGCTTCGCCGTCTACCCGGTCGGCTGCCCGACCGGGCACAACTTCGGCTTCATGCTGGTGAACAAGGACGAGATCCGCATCAGGCCCGGCGCCGCCTTCGACGGCCCCGAGGGCTACTTCAAGGTCGCCGTGGACGCCGCCTCCGGCAGCAGCGTCAGCGCCTGGCACGTCGAGGACGCCCAGGGCAACCGCTCGATCAACCTCGGCGGCCCGGACGTGGGCAACGTCGACCTGGTGCTCGGCCAGGGACGCGTCGCCGGCCAGGCCATCCTCAAGGACGTGGGCCGCACGCTGCTGGCGACCACCTACGACAGCGCCGCGCGCCTGGAGTCCACATTGCTGCCTGAAGGCCAGCGCCCCGCGATGGCGCCTGCGCCGCAACCGCAACCGCAACCGACCGCCGAGGGGACCTCCTCCACCGCCCTGATGATCGCCGTGCTGGTCATGGGGCTGGCGGCCGGCGCCATTGGCTTCGAGCTCGGCCGTCGCCAGCGCCAGGCCTGATTCCGGAGAAATGCCATGACCGATCCCATCGCCCAGCACAGCCAGCAGCCGGACGTCTCCTTCGACGGCGGCGACCTCGACTGCGGTAATGGCCTGCTGCTGCTGATCCGCAAGCACATCGACCCGCTGCCGCGTGGCGGCCTGCTGGAAATCCGCTCCACGGAAATCTCCGTGGACGAGGATCTGCCCGCCTGGTGCCGGCTCACCGGCAACGAGCTGGTGTCCTGGACCAAGCAGCAGCGCCAGCGCTCCTTCCTGGTCTGCAAGGGCGCGCTGGCCGAGCGCGAGCGTGCGCCCTCGGCGCCAACGATGGCGCCGGTTTCGGCGCAGGCGACCGGCGCCCAGCCCCGCGCGCCGCGCGTGCCGGTGGCGCCGCCGACGATTCCGGAACTGGCGGTGATGGGCGTCGGCTCCTGGCCGCGGCCGCGCTGGATGATCGAGGCGATGCACGCCCACGTCGAAGGCCGGCTGTCCGAGACGGCCTTCCAGGAAACCGCCGACGACGCGGTGCGCCTGGCGATCGCCGCCCAGGAGAAGGCCGGCGTCGACGTGGTCACCGACGGCGAGCAGCGCCGCGACAGCTATGCCAGCTTCGTCGCCAGCCGGCTGGACAATTGCCAGCTCATCCCGCTCACCGACCTGCTGCCGCTGGTGGACGATCCCGAGGAGTTCGAGGCCGAGCTGCGCGCCCTGGACATTCCCGCCGGCGAGGTACGCCACCCGGCGCTGTTCGGCAAGCTGGGGCGCTCGCGGCCGCTGGTCGCCCACGAGGTCGACTTCGCCCGCAGCCTGACCGACAAGCCGGTAAAGGTGGCGCTGCCCGGCCCCTACCTGCTGGCCCGAACCATGTGGATGGAATGCATCTCCGACCAGGCCTACGAGAGCCGCGAGGCGCTGGCCGAGGACATCGTCCGCATGCTGCGCGAGGAACTCGCCGAACTGATGGACGCCGGCGCGGCGCTCGTCCAGTTCGACGAACCGGTGCTCTCCGAGGTGGTGTTCGCCGGCGCCAAGAACAAGCGCTCCTTCATGTGCGGCGCCCTGTCCGAATCGCTCGGCCCGGCCCACGAACTGGGCTTCGCCCGCGACCTGCTGAACGCCGTGCTGGACGGCTTCCCACGGGCGCGCACCGCGCTGCACGTCTGCCGCGGCAACTGGACGCCCGACGAGCGCGTGGCGCTGGCCGGCAGCTACCTGCCGCTGGTGGACACCCTCGCCCAGGTTCGCGTCGGTGCCTACCTGCTGGAGATGTGCACACCGCGCGCCGGCGAGATGGAGATCCTCGAACGACTGCCGCAGGACGCCCGCATCGGCGTCGGCGTGATCAACCAGAAGGACCCGCAGACCGACCCGCTCGACGCCATCGAGGCACGCATCCGCCACGCCGTCGAGCTGTTCGGCCGCGAACGCGTGCTGCTGCATCCGGACTGCGGTTTCGCCACCTTCGCCGACAACCCGATCTGCTGCACCGGTTCCGCCCAGGACAAGCTCACCGCCATCGCCGAGGCCGCTCGGCGGGTACGCTGAAAGCCAGTAGCTCCCGGCAAAGCCGGGGGCTTTCTTCATGTGAGCCGCTCAACGGGGCTGGCGGATGCGTTGCGCTTTCCTTGTCTTGTCCACCCGACAGCCTTCACCCACCCTATGCGAATCTTCTCGACGACGGCCGTGGTCGAGCTGTTTCACACCCCGCCCCGGCACCTGATGTTGCCTTGTTTGATCGGTTGCCATTGACCTTTCTCGTCGCGATAGAGATCGCGATTACGCACACGCCCCACGTAATACCGACCTTTGGCCTCGATGGCCTGGAACCAGGGACCAGCCTGGAACAGAACGCCGACGCCGATGCAGCACTGAACGATGCGATGAGGCGATTGCGCGGAGATTTCGACCTCACATGCAATCCCAGCTCACTCGACAGCCATTACCGCCGTAAGCCTCCGTCGGAGTTACCCTCCCGCCCACAACATCCCCATCGGCACCGCCACCAGTTCCTTATCTAACGGCACAACTGTTCACGGTATAAAACAGAATGCCGCGCTTGAACTGCTTTGGACTTGTTTCGCGCAGGTGGCGAAAGCCATTGAAGTCCTTCGAGGTGAGGGTGGCGGCGGCTTTCACTTCGATGCCGATCAGTTCGTTGCGGCGATTTTCCAGTACGAAGTCCACCTCCACGCCCGTGGAGGTGCGCCAGTGCATCAGAGTCGTGCGCTGCTCGGCCCAGCTCTGGTGCTTGGCCAGTTCGGCGAACACGAAGACTTCCACCAGATCGCCGGGCAGGCCCAGCCCAGTCTTCAGAGCGGTTTCGCCCAGTCCTTGCAGGTGCGCCATCAGACCGTAATCGGAGAGAAACAGCTTGGGCGACCCTCCAGCGGCGCCATGGGGCATCGCAACGCGCTACACCGGCTGCTCGGCGACATCATCGGCGCACTGCACGAGCCGTCTTCTGCAGCAGCCCCTAGCCCTGCACCAACCGCTGCAACGCAGCGCGGTCCAGGCAGCGATAGCGAAACGAGGGCCGGCCGATCTGCCCGTAGTGAAAGGACTCTTCCAGCAGCTGGGCGTCGCTCAGATGCTTGAGGTACTTGCGTACCGACACGCGCGACATGCCGGTCGCCGGCAGCAGGGTTTCGCTGGTGAAGCTGTCCTCGTCCAGCGCCAGGATCGCCTGCACCACTTGCGTCAGCGATGCCGGCGTCAACCCCTTGGGCAAGTCGCCGGGCCGGCGCAGCTCGGCGGCGGGCGGTTGGCTGAACAGCCGGTCGATATCGCCTTGACCGAGTTGATCCGGCAGACGGGAAAGCGCCTCGCGGGCACGGCGACAGGCCTCCACCGCATCGCGGAAGCGCTCGAAGCTGAACGGCTTGACCAGGTAATCCCGCGCACCGAGGCGCTGCGCCACGCGCACGGTCTCGATTTCCGACGCGGCGGTGATCAGCACCGCCTCGGTGTTGCGGTCCTGCGCACGCAGATGGCGCAGCACCTCCAGCCCGGAGCGGTTGCGCAGGTAGACGTCGAGCAGCAGCAAGTCCACCGCTTCACGCTCCAGCAACTCGAGCGCGGCCGGCACGCTCTCGCACTGGCCGACCAGCTCGACGCCTTCGAGCCGGGCCAGGTACTCGACGTTCAGGCGCATGACCATCGGATCGTCCTCGACGATCAGCACGCGCATGGCGGCTTTCATGATTCGACGTCTCCCACGGCACTCCGATAGGGCAATTCGACCTCGAACAGGCTGCCACGGCCAGCTTCGGAATACACCGCCAGACTGCCGCCCCAGGCCTCGACCTGTTCCTGCACCGCCGCCAGGCCGATGCCGCGCCGCTCGCCCTTGGTGGATACGCCGCGCAGGAATATCTGCTCGCGCACTGCGGCTTCGATTCCGCCACCGCTGTCCTGCACGTGCAGCGAGAGCAGCGCTTCGTCGTAGTCCAGCGTCAGGTTGACCCGTCGCTCGTCCTTTTCGGCCACCGCTTCGAAGGCGTTCTCCAGCAGGTTGCCGAGGATGGTCACCAGCCCATGGATCTGCTCGGGCGTGGCGGCCGGCACCGGGTGTTCGACATCCACTTCAAAGTCGATGCCGCGCTCGCGGGCCTCGCTCTGCTTGCCGAGCAGAAAACCCGCCAGCACCGGCTCACCGATCCCCTCGACCAGCGATGTCGCCGGCGCCAGCTGATGATCGGCAAGGTCGCGCAGATAGGCGCGCAGCGCATCCAGATCACCCATCTGTGCAAGGCCAAGCAGCACGTGCAGCTTGTTCTTGAATTCGTGAGTCGCCGCCCGTAGTGCCTCGGCATAGCGACTGACACCGGTCAGCTGTTCGGCCAGCGCGTTGACTTCGCTCTTGTCGCGGAAGGTCGCGATGGCACCGATCACCCGCCCCTGATGACGGATCGGCGCACGATTGGCGAGGATCGCCCGGCCGTTGAGGCTGAACTCACGATCCCGCTGTTCGGTCGCGCTGGCCAGTACCTCGGGCAAGCCACTGTTCGGCAGGTATTCGGCGACCGGCCGGCCCAGCGGTGGCTTGCCGAGGCCGGTGCTGGCCAGCAGGCGCTCGGCGGCGGGGTTGACCAGGGTGATGCGCGCCTGGTCGTCGACCGCCAGAACGCCTTCGCGCACCGAGGCCAGCATGGCCTGGCGCTCTTCCACCAGCCAGGTGATCTCGTAGGGCTCCAACCCCAGCAGCACGCGCTTGATATAGCGCGCCAGCAGGTGCGCACCGAGCGCGGTGAGCAGCATCAGCGCCAGTACACCGAGCACCACGTCGCGTTGATGAGCCTCGAGCCGTTCGCCGAGCGAAGCCAGGGTGACACCCACCGAGACGGCACCGATCGCCGCCCCCTCGCCATTCAGCACCGGAGCGAAACCACGAATGCTGCGTCCCAGGCTGCCATCGGCACGCGAAGCATAGGTCTCGCCGGCCAGCGCCGGGCCTTCATCGTCACCGCGAAAGGTTTGACCGATGCGCGCTGGTTCCGGGTGAGTCAGGCGCAGGGCGTGCAGCTCCATCACCACGATGAAGTCCACGCCCAGGCGCTGGCGCAGGCCGTCGATCTCCCGCTGCAGCGGGTTGTCGGGACTGAAGTCGACATCCGGGCTGGCCAGCGCTCGCTGCACGTCCGCGCGTGCGGCCACGCTCTGCGCCAGGTTGGTCACTCGCGAGGCCTGCCCCTCTTCGAGGGTGTCCTGCAGCTGTACGTTGAACAGCCAGAGGGCGAGCGCCAGCGCCAGCACCACCATGACGGCGACCAGCAGCGAGATCAGCGTATTCAGGCGCAAGCGCACAGCCATCACTCCCGTATGAGCGGACGCTCGACGCGCCGCGCTAGAGGGCCGGATCGAGCCAGCCCGGCGCTCCAGGGTCAAGCTCGGCTCCACTTTTTTTAGTTTCGTAATGGTTTTTTAACTTCGTCAAACATTGGCCGCGAAGCATCTCTGCTTAAGGTAGCCCCGGCGCGGTTGTCCGACCGCGTATTCGCAAACATCGCCCGTACGTGCGCCGCCTGGCCGCCACGTTCGAAGGAGTACAACAATGAATCGGACCACGCTGAACGCTGCCGTGCCTGAAGGCAGCCCGAACATTCCCCTGCTGTCCCAACGCATCTTCAACCTGCCGTTGCCACTGTTCGCCATCGCCCTGCTCGTCATGGCCGCCGCCATCGCTACCGACACGCTGCCCAGCGGCATGATCGGCGCGCTGCTGGTGATGATGTTGCTCGGTGAGCTGCTCGGCTTCGCCGGCGACCGCCTGCCCGTCGTCAAGACCTATCTCGGCGGCGGCGCGATCCTGGCGCTGTTCGGTGCCGCGGCGATGGTCTATTTCGGCTGGTTGCCGACCGCCATGGCCGATGACATCGCCAGCTTCATGAAGAGCGGCGGCTTCCTCGACTTCTATATCGCCGCGCTGATCACCGGCAGCATCCTCGGCATGGACGCCAAGGTGCTGGTCAAGGTCGGCTCGCGCTACGCCCTGCCACTGCTCTGCTCGGTGCTGTTCGCCGCGCTGTTCGCCATGGCCGTGGGGACGCTGCTGGGTTTCTCGCCGCAGGATGCGGTAGTGGTCATCGCCATGCCGATCATGGGCGGCGGCATGGGTGCCGGCGCGGTACCGATGAGCCAGATCTACGAGCAGCTGCTCGGCCAACCGGCGAGCTATTACATCTCGATCCTGGTGCCGGCCCTGGCGCTGGGCAACGTCTTCGCGATCATCATCGCCGGTCTGCTCAACGGCCTCGGCAACCGCTATCCGTCGCTGACTGGCAACGGCCAGATGATGCCGGGCGTGGACGTCAACGAGAAGGAAGGCGCGATCACTCTGCCGGCGCTGGGTGTCGGCCTGGTCGCAGCGCTGTGTTTCTTCGTCGCCGGGCAGATTCTTGGCGAATTCGTGCCGCTGCATCCCTACGCCATGATGATCGTGCTGGTGGCGCTGCTCAAGATCAGCAACCTGGTGCCGGAGTCGATCAACGACGCCGCCTCGCAGTGGTTCCGCTTCGTCGCGCGCAACTGGACCTTCGCCCTGCTGTTCGGCATCGGCGTGGCCTTCACCGACCTCGGCCAGGTGATCGACGCCATCTCGCTGACCTATGTGCTGATTGTTTTCGCCGTGGTCGCCGGTGCGGCGTTCGGCGCAGGCCTGGTGGGCAAGCTGGTGGGCTTCTACCCGATCGAATCGGCGATCACCGCCGGCCTCTGCATGGCCAACATGGGCGGCACCGGCGATGTCGCGGTGCTGTCCGCCGCGCGCCGCATGTCGCTGATGCCCTTCGCGCAGATTTCTTCGCGCCTGGGTGGCGCGCTGATCCTGCTGATCTCCAGCGTGGTGGTGCCGCTGTTCTTCGTGTGAGCCAAAGTTGGGCAAGGCGAGCAAGAATCCACCCGTGTTCACGGCACCCCCAGCGCAACCCTGCCGCCTACCCCGGTACAGTAAAACGCGCCAGGTAACACCACATAAAACAAGGGCGCCCGAAGGCGCCCTTGTTTTATCGCGAAGCGATCAGACCTTGCTGCGCTCGAAGCGCTTGCGGTCGTTCTCGTTGAGGTACTTCTTGCGCAGACGGATCGACTTCGGCGTCACTTCCACCAGCTCGTCGTCGGCGATGAATTCCAGCGCCTGCTCGAGGGTGAACTTGATCGGCGGCACCAGGGCGATGACCTCGTCCTTGCCGGAAGCGCGCATGTTGTCGAGCTTCTTGCCCTTGGTGGGGTTGAGCACCAGGTCGTTGTCACGGCTGTTGATGCCGCACAGCTGGCCTTCGTAGATCTCGTCGCCCGGGGCCAGGAACAGCTTGCCGCGTGCCTGCAGGGTTTCCAGCGAGTAGGTCAGCGCGGTACCGGTGGCCATCGAGACCAGCACGCCGTTCTGGCGGTTGCTCACTTCGCCGGCCTTGATCGGGCCGTAGTGACTGAAGGTCGAGGTCAGGATGCCCGAACCCGACGTCAGGGTCAGGAAGTTGTTACGGAAACCGATCAGGCCACGCGCCGGGATGGTGTATTCCAGGCGTACCCGGCCCTTGCCATCGGGAACCATGTTGCTCAGGTCGCCCTTGCGCAGACCCATCTGCTCCATCACCGGGCCCTGGTGCTGCTCTTCGATGTCGATGGTGACGTTCTCGTACGGCTCCTGCTTCTCGCCGTCCTCGTTCTCGATGATCACCACTTCTGGACGGCCTACGGCCAGCTCGAAGCCTTCGCGGCGCATGGTTTCGATCAGCACCGACAGGTGCAGCTCGCCACGACCGGAAACCTTGAACTTCTCGGGGCTGTCGCCCGGCTCGACGCGCAGGGCGACGTTGTGCAGCAGTTCCTTGTCCAGACGGTCCTTGATGTTGCGGCTGGTGACGAACTTGCCTTCCTTGCCGGCGAACGGCGAGTCGTTGACCTGGAAGGTCATGCTCACGGTCGGCTGGTCGACGGTCAGCGGCGGCAGCGCCTCGACGGCGCTCTGGTCGCACAGGGTGTCGGAGATGTACAGCTCGTCCATGCCGGATACGCAGACGATGTCGCCGGCTTCGGCTTCCTGCACTTCAACGCGCTGCAGGCCGGAGTGGCCCATGATCTTGAGGATACGGCCGTTGCGCTTCTTGCCGTCGGCGCCGATGGCGGTCACCGGGCTGTTGGCCTTGATGGTGCCGCGGGCGATGCGGCCAATGCCGATCACGCCGAGGAAGCTGTTGTAGTCCAGCTGCGAGATCTGCATCTGGAACGGACCGTCGAGGTCGACCTTCGGAGCCGGGACGTGGTCGATGATGGCCTGGAACAGAGCATCCATGTTGTCGTCCATCTTCTCGTGGTCCATGCCGGCGATGCCGTTCAGGGCACTGGCGTAGACGATCGGGAAGTCCAGCTGCTCGTCGGTGGCGCCGAGGTTGTCGAACAGGTCGAAGATCTGGTCGATGACCCAGTCCGGACGCGCGCCCGGACGGTCGATCTTGTTCACCACGACGATCGGACGCAGGCCGGCCTTGAACGCCTTCTGGGTCACGAAGCGGGTCTGCGGCATGGGGCCGTCCTGGGCGTCGACCACCAGCAGCACGGAGTCGACCATGCTCATCACGCGCTCGACTTCACCGCCGAAGTCGGCGTGGCCGGGGGTGTCGACGATGTTGATGTTGTAGCCGTTCCACTTCAGCGCGGTGTTCTTGGCCAGGATGGTGATACCACGTTCCTTTTCCTGGTCGTTGGAGTCCATCACGCGCTCGTTCTCCAGCTCCTTGCGGTCCAGGGTGCCGGACAGGCGCAGCAGTTTGTCGACGAGGGTGGTCTTGCCATGGTCGACGTGGGCGATGATGGCGATGTTGCGTAGATTCTCGATCACTGATTCGTTTCTCTGTAGATGGCTTCGAGCTCGGGCTGGAAGCTGGGAATAGTCCGGACGACGTCAGGCTGTCCGATTGGTTACTACTGGGGCCTTGCGATCAGCAGCGGTCGGGAGGGCGGTGGCGAATGCTGCCACCCAATAGCCCCGGCTGTTTCACCGATGCGTCAGGCCGGACGATAGACGCGAACATTTACATGCCCCTCGCTCAGCAGATGGTGAGCATGCAGGCGGCTCATGACACCTTTGTCGCAATACAGCAGGTACTGGCGGTTTTCATCCAGCTCCTTGAATCGGTTGTTCAGTGCATAGAACGGCAGCGTCTGAACTTCGATGCCCGGCAGCTCGAGCGGTTCGTCCTCGGCACTGTCGGGGTGACGAATGTCGAGGATGACCTGGCCGGCGCTCGGTTCGACCACTTCTTCCACCTGCAAATCCTGGCCCAGTTCGTCGATCACGCGGTCGATGGCAACCTGCCGGGCATTGGCCAGCGCACGTTCGAGGATAGCCATGTCGAACTGCTTTTCTTCGTGCTCGATGCGGTAGCGCTTGGCCTTGGTGGTCGGGTTCACCGAGATCACGCCGCAGTACTCGGGCATGTTCTTGGCGAACTCGGCGGTGCCGATCTCGAAGGCGGTGTCGATGATGTCCTGCTTGTGGCTGGCGATCAGCGGCCGCAGCACCAGCATGTCGGTGGCCGAGTCGATCACCGAGAGGTTCGGCAGGGTCTGGCTGGAGACCTGAGAGATCGCCTCGCCGGTGACCAGCGCATCGATGTGCAGGCGCTCGGCGATCTGCGTCGAGACGCGCAGCATCATGCGCTTGAGCACCACGCCCATCTGGCTGTTGTCGACCTTCTGCAGGATCTCGCCGACCACTTCCTCGAACGGCACGCTGATGAACAGCACGCGGTGCGAGCTGCCGTATTTCTTCCACAGATAATGAGCGACTTCCATTACGCCCAGCTCGTGCGCGCGGCCGCCGAGATTGAAGAAGCAGAAATGCGTCATCAGCCCGCGGCGCATCATCTGATAGGCGGCGACAGTGGAATCGAAACCACCGGACATCAATACCAGGGTCTGCTCCAGCGCACCCAGCGGGTAGCCGCCGATGCCGTCATGCTGCTCGTGCACGACGAACAGGCGCTGGTCGCGGATCTCCATGCGCACTTCGACTTCCGGTGCTTTCAGCGAAATACCGGCGGCGGCGCACTGCTGGCGCAGCTGGCTGCCAACGTGGCGCTCGACGTCCATGGAGCTGAATGGATGCTTGCCGGCACGCTTGCATCGCACGGCGAAGATCTTGCCCGGCAGGCGCTCGGCGTAGTGCGCCTTGCACTTGGCGACGATGTCATCGAGATCGCCCAGCGGGTACTCGTGCACCTCCAGGCAATGGGCGATACCGGGGGTGCAGCGCAGGCGCTCGATCATCTCGCGCAGCGCCTTCGGCTCGGCCAGCGCGGTTTCCACCTCGATGTTGTCCCACACGCCCTCGACCCGCAGGTCGGGATCGAGCTCGCGCAGCACGGTGCGAATGTTCTTCGCCAACTGGCGAATGAAGCCCTTGCGCACCGGCGGGCTCTTGATGGTGATTTCGGGGAAAACCTTGACGATCAGCTTCATGGAAACAGCGCGGGCGCCGACGTGGCAGGAAAAGAGGGGCGCGGAGTATAGCGGAAACTGCTCAACATTTAATCGCTTTCTTCAAATGCAGCGGATCGCACCAAAAAGATGCACACCACAATCAAAACGCACCAACACCGCGCACCGATTCATCGCAGCGGCTACGCTTTGAGGCGCGCAAACACTGCGGCATCGCTGCTAGCGGCCTGCAGTCCCAAGAAAGAGCACTGGCATGCAATTTGCTCCCTTGTGAGGCAGGTCGCCTTGGCGGAACATCGCCGCCCGGCTTCACCCTGATTCGGAAGCTCACTGTCACGCTTCCACCACTTGGAGAACACCATGTCGAAGTCGCTTCAACTGATCAAAGATTACGATGTGAAGTGGATTGATCTGCGCTTCACCGATACCAAAGGCAAGCAGCACCACGTCACCGTTCCGGCTCGTGATGCCCAGGATGAAGACTTCTTCGAGCACGGCAAGATGTTCGACGGCTCCTCCATCCATGGCTGGAAAGGCATCGAAGCCTCCGACATGATCCTGATGCCGGTCGACGAAACCGCCGTTCTCGACCCGTTCACCGAAGAGCCGACCCTGATCCTGGTCTGCGACATCGTCGAGCCGAGCACCATGCAGGGCTACGACCGCGACCCGCGCTCCATCGCCAAGCGCGCCGAGGAATTCCTCAAGTCCACCGGCATCGGTGACACCGTATTCGTAGGCCCGGAGCCGGAGTTCTTCATCTTCGACCAGGTCAAGTTCAAGTCGGACATCTCCGGCTCGATGTTCAAGATCTACTCCGAGCAAGGTTCCTGGATGACCGACCAGGACGTCGAAGGCGGCAACAAGGGCCACCGTCCGGCTGTCAAGGGCGGCTACTTCCCGGTTCCGCCGTGCGACCACGACCACGAAATCCGTACCGCCATGTGCAACGCCATGGAAGAGATGGGCCTGGTCGTCGAGGTGCACCACCACGAAGTGGCTACCGCCGGTCAGAACGAGATCGGCGTGAAGTTCAACACCCTGGTGGCCAAGGCTGACGAAGTTCAGACCCTGAAGTACTGCGTACACAACGTCGCCGACGCCTATGGCAAGACCGCGACCTTCATGCCGAAGCCGCTGTATGGCGACAACGGTTCGGGTATGCACGTACACATGTCCATCTCCAAGGATGGCAAGAACACCTTCGCTGGCGAAGGCTATGCCGGCCTGTCCGAGACCGCCCTGTACTTCATCGGCGGCATCATCAAGCACGGCAAGGCGCTGAACGGTTTCACCAACCCGTCGACCAACTCCTACAAGCGTCTGGTCCCGGGCTTCGAAGCACCGGTCATGCTGGCCTACTCGGCCCGCAACCGTTCCGCCTCGATCCGTATTCCGTACGTTTCCAGCCCGAAAGCCCGTCGTATCGAAGCACGCTTCCCGGACCCGGCTGCCAACCCTTACCTGTGCTTCGCTGCACTGCTGATGGCTGGCCTGGACGGCATCCAGAACAAGATCCACCCTGGCGATGCGGCCGACAAGAACCTGTACGACCTGCCGCCGGAAGAAGGCAAGCTGATCCCGCAGGTGTGCGGCAGCCTGAAGGAAGCCCTGGAAGAGCTGGACAAGGGCCGTGCCTTCCTGACCAAGGGCGGCGTGTTCTCCGACGAATTCATCGATGCCTACATCGAGCTGAAGTCCGAGGAAGAGATCAAGGTGCGCACTTTCGTGCACCCGCTGGAATACGACCTGTACTACAGCGTCTGATCCAGCTCGCGTGACAGGAAGGCCACCCTAGGGTGGCCTTCTGCGTTTCTGCCCGGCGACGGCAATCCGTGCAGCTTGTCACGCCTCGCAATTCGCACCGATCGTGCTTGCCTGCAACTCTGTGCGGTGCAAGGCTTTGGCAGTCCAACTCCGCGGAGCCTCCCATGCGTAGCGCACTGTTCAGCCTGCTGTTCATTCTCAGCCTTCCGGCCTTCGCCGAGATCTACAAGTACACCGATGCACAAGGCAATACGGTGTTCACCAATCAGCCACCGGAAGGTGTCCAGGCCGATACCGTCGACCTGCCGCCGGCCAACACCGTGAATATCCGTACGCCCGAACCGCCACCGCCGCTGCCGGACAGCCAACAGACGCAGCAAGCCCCTTACCAGACGCTGATGCTGAGCGGGATTCCCGATGAAGAAGCTCTGCGCGCCAACAACGGCACCTTCGTCGTCAGCGCGCTGTTGGAGCCGCCGCTACGGCCCGGCCACAGCTTGCGTTTCGTGCTCGACGGCATTCCTCAGGCTGCCGCCAGCGCTGCCACCTCCCTGCAATTGAACAATGTCGAGCGTGGCGAGCACCGCCTGCACATCGAGGTGCTGAGCGGCGAACAGGTCATCCAGCGCAGTCAGCCGGAGCTGTTCACCGTGCAACGGGTGAATACCTCCAGTCCGGCATTGCGGCCGAAGCCTCCGAGGCCCGCCCCTTGATCACTCTGCGGCAGATCCTGGCCGTCGCACTGCTGGCGGCCGCCCTGCCCTGTCTTGCCGGCGTCTACTCCTATGTCGACGCCGAGGGCAATCGGGTCTTCACCGATCGTCCGGCCGGCGAGGCGGCCGAAGAGGTGCGTCTCAAGCCCTCCAACAGCATGCCTGCGCCGCCGATGCCGACCGCACGCGCTACGGAGCCGGCAGCGCCGAAGGCCGCGACCATCCGCTATCAGCTGCGCATCCTCAGCCCGGCAGCAGATGAGGCGATCCGCAACAATGCCGGCAACGTCAGCGTCACGCTGCAGACCGAGCCGGCGCTGCAACCCGGTCACGCCTATCAGGTGCTGCTCGACGACCAACCGTTCGGCGCAGTGGGCGAGCAGACTTCCTTCGCCTTGAGCAATGTCGATCGCGGCACCCATCAGCTGGCCGTGGCCGTCGTCGATGAACAGGAGCGCGTCCTGCAGCGCACCGCGAACCAGCCCTTCCATCTGATCCGCACCTCGCTGGCCCAGCGACGCATGGTCAATCCGTGCAAGAAAGCCGATTACGGCGTCCGCCCGGAATGCCCGCTGAAGGACAAGCCGGCGGAAAAACGCGACATCCCCTTCGTGCCCTTTCTATGATCATGCGGTGCACCTGTTTGGTGCGCCCATCAGGTGAGCGGATCGCTCGTCACCAATTTGGGTCACCGGACAGCCCGTAGGGCTGCAGCATCACGCCGATCCGCGCCGCAATGGCGCGCTTGGTTTGGTTCTTGCATTTCCTGCCTGAACTTCCGGACGCAGACCCGCCATGATCAACGAAGCCCTGCAACGCCTGCTGATCGAGAATCTGACTACCGCGACGCTGTTGCTCAACTCGCGCCTGCGCCTGGAGTACATGAACCCGGCTGCCGAAATGCTGCTGGCCGTCAGCGGTCAACGCAGCCACGGGCAGTTCATCAGCGAACTGTTCACCGAGTCGCCGGAAGCCCTGGCAGCCCTGCGCCAGGCGGTCGAAGAAGCCCATCCGTTCACCAAGCGCGAAGCCACCCTGACCTCCGCCACCGGCCAATCATTGACCGTGGACTACGCGGTGACCCCGGTGCTGACCCGCCAGGAAACCATGCTGCTGCTGGAAGTGCTGCCGCGCGACCGACTGTTGCGCATTACCAAGGAAGAGGCCCAGCTGTCCAAGCAGGAAACCACCAAGATGCTGGTGCGCGGCCTGGCCCACGAGATCAAGAATCCGCTGGGCGGCATTCGTGGCGCGGCACAACTGCTGGCCCGCGAGCTGCCCGAAGAACATCTGAAGGACTACACCGAAGTCATCATCGAAGAGGCCGACCGCCTGCGCAATCTGGTCGACCGCATGCTCGGCTCGAACAAGCTGCCGTCGCTGTCGATGACCAACATTCACGAAGTGCTCGAACATGTAGCCAGCCTGATCGAGGCGGAATGCCAGGGAAGCATCATTTTGGTGCGCGATTACGACCCGAGCATTCCCGAAGTCCTGATGGACCATGAACAGATGATCCAGGCCGTGCTCAATATCATGCGCAACGCCATGCAGGCGCTGGCCGGGCAGAACGAACTGGGCCTCGGCCGCCTCACCCTGCGCACCCGCACACTGCGCCAGTTCACCATCGGCCATATCCGTCATCGTCTGGTGGCGCGCATCGAGATCATCGACAACGGCCCGGGCATCCCCGCCGAACTGCAGAACACGCTCTTCTATCCGATGGTCAGCGGCCGCCCGGACGGAACGGGACTGGGCCTGGCCATCACCCAGAACATCATCAGTCAGCACCAGGGCCTGATCGAATGCGAGAGCCACCCCGGGCACACCGCGTTCTCGATCTTCCTGCCGCTCGAACAAGGAGCCCCGACAGCATGAGCCGAAGCGAAAACGTCTGGATCGTCGACGACGACCGCTCCATCCGCTGGGTCCTGGAAAAGGCCCTGCAACAGGAAGGCATGGCCACGCAGAGCTTCGACAGCGCCGACGGTGTGCTGGCACGCCTCGCCCGCCAGCAGCCGGATGTGATCATCTCCGACATCCGCATGCCCGGCCTCAGCGGTCTGGACATGCTCTCGCAGATCCGCGAGCAGTATCCGCGCCTGCCGGTGATCATCATGACCGCGCACTCGGACCTGGATAGCGCGGTGGCTTCCTACCAGGGCGGCGCCTTCGAGTACCTGCCCAAGCCGTTCGACGTCGACGACGCCGTGTCGCTGGTCAAGCGCGCCAACCAGCACGCCCAGGAGCAGCAGAACCAGCAGCAGCCGGCCAACCGCCATCACACGCCGGAAATCATCGGCGAGGCACCGGCGATGCAGGAGGTGTTCCGCGCCATCGGCCGCCTCAGCCACTCCAACATCACCGTGCTGATCAACGGCGAATCTGGTACCGGCAAGGAGCTGGTCGCCCATGCCCTGCACCGCCACAGCCCGCGTTCGGCCTCGCCGTTCATCGCGCTGAACATGGCGGCGATCCCCAAGGACCTGATGGAGTCCGAGCTGTTCGGCCACGAGAAAGGCGCCTTCACTGGCGCGGCCAACCAGCGCCGCGGCCGCTTCGAACAAGCCGACGGCGGCACCCTTTTCCTCGACGAGATCGGCGACATGCCGGCCGATACCCAGACCCGTCTGCTGCGGGTACTGGCCGATGGCGAGTTCTACCGGGTCGGCGGTCATACGCCGGTGCGGGTCGACGTGCGCATCATCGCCGCCACCCATCAGGACCTGGAAACCCTGGTGCAGGCCGGCAAGTTCCGCGAGGACCTGTTCCACCGCCTGAACGTCATCCGCATCCACATTCCGCGCCTGTCCGATCGCCGCGAGGACATCCCGGCGCTCGCCGAACACTTCCTCGCCAGCGCCGCGCAGGAGCTCTCGGTGGAAACCAAGGTGCTCAAGCCGGAAACCAAGGAATACCTGCAGCACCTGCCCTGGCCGGGCAACGTGCGCCAGCTGGAGAACACCTGCCGCTGGATCACGGTAATGGCCTCCGGACGCGAAGTGCACATCGACGATTTGCCGCCGGAGCTGCTCAATCAGCAGGCCGAGGCGCAGCCCGCGCACAACTGGGAACAGGCGCTGCGCAACTGGTCCGATCAAGCCTTGGCGCGCGGCCAGAGCAACCTGCTCGACGAGGCAGTGCCGGCCTTCGAGCGCATCATGATCGAGACCGCGCTCAAGCACACCGCCGGCCGCCGCCGCGACGCCGCCCTGCTGCTTGGCTGGGGTCGCAACACCCTGACGCGCAAGATCAAGGAGCTGGGCATGCGCGTCGATGGCAGCGATGACGATGACGGCGACGATAGCTGAACACGGATGACACCAAACCGAGCGTAACGATGAACCCCGCACTTGGCGGGATTCATCGTTTTCAGCGCCCTGCCAAGGGCGTCACCTGCACGGCGATACGCCAGCCGCCATCGTGGCGTTCGCCATGCCATTGCCCCTGCAGCCGCCGTGCGGCCACCAGATGCAGCAACAGGCCCTTCCCGGTCTGCTGCACGCGCCAGGCCACCGGCATGCCGTCTATCTGCAGTTGCCCGGATTGCGGCTCGCCCTCGGCCTGGAACAGCAGGGCGAACGCCCCTTCGAGGTGCTCGTCATACACCTCGGGCTCGCGGTCGAATTGCAACGAAAGACCTTGCGGCTGCGTCTCCACCGCTTCGAGCTGGAGCGGCCCCGGCGCGGTGAGCCGGCCGATCATCAGCCCGATCAACAGACCGATCAGCACCAGCGAGCCGAAAAAGCGCCGGCGCAACCGCGGCATCGGGTCCTGCTCCCCGGTAGAATGCCGCCGATTCTCAACCTCGGTGCTGCGCATGTTTCACGTGATCCTGTTCCAACCGGAAATTCCGCCCAATACCGGCAACATTATCAGGCTCTGCGCCAATACCGGCTGTCACCTGCACCTGATCGAGCCACTGGGCTACGAGCTGGACGACAAGCGCCTGCGCCGCGCCGGCCTCGATTACCACGAGTACGCCACGCTGGAGCGCTACCCCGATCTGCCAAGTTGCCTGGAGCGAATCGGCATCGACGCCGCGAATCCCGAGGGCCCGCGCCTGTTCGCCTTTACCACCAAGGGCTCGCAGCCGTTTCATGAAGTGTCCTATCGACGCGGCGACGCGCTGCTGTTCGGCCCGGAGAGCCGCGGCCTGCCTCCGGAGATCCGTGATGCCCTGCCCAACGAGCAGCGCCTGCGCCTGCCGATGCGCCCCGACAGCCGCAGCCTGAACCTGTCCAACACCGTGGCCGTCGCGGTGTACGAGGCCTGGCGCCAGCACGGCTTCGCCATGCAGTGAGCCGGCACAATCTTGTGACAAAAGGTCCCGAACGATCCGCAGCGGTCCTCGTCGTAAACAGACAAGCTCCCTTGGCAGCAGGAGAAACGACGTGTCCCAGACCAAGTTCAGGCCCTACCGTGCGCCCGCCGGCGGCTGGGGATCAGCCTACTCCGTCGCCAACATCCTGCTCCGTGAGCGCGTCTCACCGACCGGCATCGGCCTGCTGCTCAAGCAGAACAAGCCGATCGACGGTTTCGCCTGCGTCAGTTGCGCCTGGGCCAAGCCACACCCTTCGCGACCGCTGTCCTTCTGCGAGAACGGCGCCAAGGCACCGGCCTGGGAAAACACCTCGTTGCGCTGCGACCCGGAATTCTTCGCCAGGCACAGCGTCAGCGAGCTGCTCAACTGGAGCGACTACGACCTCGAGCAGCAGGGCCGGCTGACCCATCCGCTGCGCTACGACGCCGCCAGCGACCACTACCAACCGGTCAGCTGGGATGAGGCTTTCGCTGAGATCGCTACCGAACTCAGAGCCATGGCCGATCCCGATCAGGTGGTGTTCTACATGTCCGGGCGCGCGGCGCTGGAGACGGCCTACATGTATGCGCTGCTGGCACGGATGTACGGCACCAACAACCTGCCCGACAGCTCCAACATGTGCCACGAGAGCACCTCGGTGGCGCTGCCGGAGAGCATCGGTGTACCGGTGGCGACCGTCACCCTGAACGATTTCGCACACACCGACGGGCTGTTTTTCTTCGGCCACAACACCGGCACCTCCAGCCCGCGAATGTTGCACCAGCTGCAGGAAGCCCGCGAGCGCGGCGCGCAGATCGTCACCTTCAACCCGCTGCGCGAGCGCGGGCTCGAGCGCTTCACCAATCCGCAATCACCGCGCGAAATGCTCACGCCGGACAGCACAGTGATCAGCACCCAGTACCACCAGTTGGCCATCGGCGGTGACATGGCCGCCATCGCCGGCATGTGCAAGGCGCTGTTCGAAATGGACGACCAGGCCATTGCCGGGGGTCGTAAGCGGGTGCTCGACGTGGCCTTCATCGAGCAGCACACCCATGGCTTCGAGGATTTCGAACAGCGCATCCGCAGCTACAGCTGGGCACAGCTGGAACGCCGCTCGGGGCTCAGCCGCGCGGCGCTGGAAGCGGCAGCGACCGTCTATGCACGCTGCGAACGGGTGATCGCGCCTTATGGCATGGGCCTGACCCAGCACCGCTACGGCGTGCAGACCATCCAGATGCTGGTCAACCTGCTGCTGTTGCGCGGCAACATCGGCAAGGAAGGCGCGGGCATCCTGCCAGTGCGCGGTCACTCCAACGTGCAGGGCCAGCGCACCGTCGGCATCACTGAAAAAGCGGCGAAGGTGCCGGCGGACCACCTGCGCCGGCAGTTCGGCTTCGAGCCACCGGGCGATGACGGCGTGAACACCGTGGAGGCCTGCGAAGGCATTCTCGACGGCAGCATCTGCGGTTTTATCGGCCTGGGCGGCAACTTCGTCCGTGCCATTCCCGACACCCTGCAGATGGAGCCGGCCTGGCGCAGACTGCGGCTGTCGGTTCAGGTATCGACCAAGCTCAATCGCAACCACCTGATCACCGGCGCGGTGTCCTACATCCTGCCCTGCCTGGGGCGTACCGAGATCGACCGTCAGGCCACCGGCGAACAACGCCACACCACCGAGGACAGCACCGGCTGCATTCGCGCCTGGCGCGGCGCCGCCGAGCCGGCCGGCGAACTGTTGCTATCGGAACCGGCAATCATCGCGCGACTGGCCAAGGCGACGCTGGCGCCCAACCCGATGCTCGACTGGGACGCCTGGGTCGCGGACTACAGCCTGATACGCGACGCCATTGCCGAGAGCTACCCGGAGATCTTCCACGACTTCAACGTGCGCATGATGGAGCCCGGCGGCTTCCACCGCCCGCTCGGTGCCAGCCAGCGACGCTGGGATACCGAGTCCGGCAAGGCCAACTTCATCAACCCGCCATCGCTGGCTGCCGATCCTGATACCGAAGAGGATGGCCACGAGCAGCACGACGTGCTGCAGATGATGACGCTGCGCAGCAACGACCAGTTCAACACCACCGTCTACGGCTACGACGACCGCTTTCGCGGCATCCATGGCACCCGTGCGGTGATCCTGATGAACCGTAACGACATCGTCCGCCTCGGCCTGGCCGAAGGCGACCGCATCGAGGCGATCACCGTGGTCGACGATGGCGTGCACCGCGCGGTCAGCCCGTTGCGGGTCACGCCGTACAACATCCCCGAAGGCTGCTGCGCCGGCTATTACCCAGAATGCAACGCGCTGCTGCCGGTCTGGCACCATGCCGAACGCAGCAAGGTGCCGGCGGCCAAGTCGATTCCGGTGCGCCTGCGCAAGCTGATCGCCGCCGCGGTTGCCGGCGACGTGCCGCGCCAGCCCAGTCGCCCGCAGCGCAGCGAACAACCCGGGCCTGCCTGAGCGCCTCGTGCAGAAGCACGGCTGTCGATGAACCTCGCCGACAGCCGTTGAAAAGCCGGCAGCGGTCCCCCATATCAACCGCATTCGGGCAGTCATTGCCCCGCAGTGTGGAGATTTTCCTTTGACCACCATCGTTTCAGTGCGCCGCAACGGCAAAGTCGTCATGGGCGGCGACGGCCAGGTTTCCCTGGGCAACACCGTCATGAAAGGCAACGCCAAGAAGGTCCGCCGCCTCTATCACGGTCAGGTTCTGGCGGGCTTCGCCGGCGCCACCGCCGATGCCTTCACCCTCTTCGAACGCTTCGAAGGGCAGCTGGAGAAACATCAGGGGCATCTGGTCCGCGCCGCCGTCGAGCTGGCCAAGGACTGGCGCACCGACCGCTCCCTCAGTCGCCTGGAAGCCATGCTCGCGGTGGCCAACAAGGATGCCTCGCTGATCATCACCGGCAATGGCGACGTGGTGCAGCCCGAGGACGACCTGATCGCCATGGGCTCCGGCGGCGGTTTCGCCCAGGCCGCGGCCAAGGCACTGCTGCTCAAAGCCGGCGACGATATGTCGGCCCAGGAAATCGCCGAGACAGCGTTGAACATCGCCGGCAGCATCTGCGTGTTCACCAACCAGAATCTGACCATCGAGGAACTCGACAGCGCGATCTGATCGCCTGTCGTTCCGGAGTACCGCACCATGTCCATGACGCCCCGCGAGATCGTCCACGAACTCAACCGCCACATCATCGGCCAGGACGACGCCAAGCGCGCCGTGGCCATCGCCCTGCGCAACCGCTGGCGGCGCATGCAGCTGCCGGCCGAGCTGCGCCAGGAAGTCACGCCGAAGAACATCCTGATGATCGGCCCGACCGGCGTCGGCAAGACCGAGATCGCCCGACGCCTGGCCAAGCTGGCCAATGCGCCCTTCCTCAAGGTCGAAGCGACCAAGTTCACCGAGGTCGGCTATGTCGGCCGTGATGTCGAATCGATCATCCGCGACTTGGCCGATGCAGCCTTGAAAATGCTGCGCGAGCAGGAGGTGCACAAGATGCGCCACCGCGCCGAAGATGCCGCTGAAGAACGCATCCTCGACGCCCTGCTGCCGCCGGCGCGACCGGTGGGCTTCTCCGAGGAGCCGGTGCAATCCGGCGATTCGAACACCCGCCAGCTGTTCCGCAAGCGCCTGCGCGAAGGCCAGCTGGACGACAAGGAAATCGACATCGAGGTCGCCGAAAGCCCGGCCGGCGTGGAAATCATGGCCCCGCCCGGCATGGAGGAAATGACCAACCAGCTGCAGAACCTCTTCGCCAACATGGGCAAAGGCAAGAAGAAGAGCCGCAAGCTGAAGATCAAGGAAGCCTTCAAGCTGATCCGCGACGAGGAAGCCGCACGCCTAGTCAACGAAGAAGACCTCAAGGCCCGCGCGCTGGAAGCGGTCGAGCAGCACGGCATCGTCTTCATCGACGAGATCGACAAGGTCGCCAAGCGCGGCAACACCAGCGGTGCCGACGTTTCCCGCGAGGGTGTGCAGCGCGACCTGCTGCCGTTGATCGAAGGCAGCACGGTCAACACCAAGCTCGGCATGGTCAAGACCGACCACATCCTGTTCATCGCCTCCGGCGCCTTCCACCTGTCCAAGCCCAGCGACCTGGTGCCGGAACTGCAGGGTCGTCTGCCGATTCGGGTCGAACTCAAAGCGCTGTCGCCGGAAGACTTCGAACGCATCCTCACCGAGCCACATGCCGCGCTCACAGAGCAGTACCGTGAACTGCTGAAGACCGAAGGCCTGCACGTCGAATTCCTCGAAGATGGCATCAAGCGCATCGCCGAGATCGCCTGGCAGGTCAACGAGAAGACCGAGAACATCGGCGCCCGTCGCCTGCACACGCTGCTCGAGCGTCTGCTGGAGGAGGTTTCCTTCAGCGCTGCCGATATCGCCGCCAAGCAGGACGGCGAGGCGATCCGCATCGATGCCGCCTACGTCAACGAGCACCTCGGCGAGCTGGCGCAGGACGAAGACCTGTCGCGGTACATTCTTTAAAAAGCAGCCTCGAGCCGCAAGCTACAAGCCGCAAGCAGGTCCTGCTTCACTTGTCGCTTGCAGCTTGGGGCTTGGAGCTGACCCATGCGCATCCCCACCGCCATCAAGTTGCACAAGGCGTCGAAAACCCTGGAGCTGGAATACGGCAGCGACGAGCGCCATGTGCTGTCCGCCGAATTCCTGCGCGTGCATTCACCCTCGGCGGAGGTGCAGGGTCACGGCAATCCGGTGCTGCAGACCGGCAAGCTGAACGTCGGCCTGGAGCAGATCGAGCCCGCCGGTCAATACGCGCTGAAGCTGACCTTCAGCGACGGCCACGACAGCGGTCTGTTCACCTGGGACTATCTGGAGCGCCTGGCACTGAATCGGCAGGCGTTGTGGGAGGACTATCTGGAGGCGTTGAAGAAAGCTGGTAAATCCCGCGATCCCGATGAGTCCGTGGTCAAGTTGATGCTCTGAACCCACGCGGCGGGGTCTTGCGCACCCGCTCTCGCGCGGATCACCAGTGCCTGACGCAGCCGGCAGGCGCCGCGCTCTGCTTCACATCCAGCCCCATACGACCACGGGGCGACCCCGCGGTCGAAAAGCGACAGGCGTGCAGCCCACGCGCTCAAGAAACCTTCGAAGTCGGCCGCTAAGTGCAGGGACACTTACGCGCCGCTATTGCGGCGCCCCGGCACAAGACGCCTCGCTGCAGTGCTTTCGCGACTGAGCCTGCCTCGACTTTCTGGAGCGTTTACACATGTTCTCCCGTTTTTTCACCGACCTGGCCGTGACGCGCAAGCTTGGCCTGGGCTTCGGCTTCATTGTCCTGCTGACACTCCTGGTTGCCGCCATCACCGTCACCAGCCTGAACGGGCTGCTGGAGCGCAACCAGAAGCAGACCCGCCTGTCCCAAGTCCAGGAGGCCTCCTATGCCGTGGATACCGCACGCACGCTGTTCGAACAAAGCGGCAGCGACGCCCACGCCCAGCAGGTGACCGGCAAGATAGCCGAGGTCCGCGACCACCTGCAGGACATCCGCACCACCCTGACCGCCGCCGAAGATCAGCGCGACATCGCCGCCGCGCTCCAGCATGCCGAGCGGATCGAGCGCAGCTTCCAGGAGCTGAAGCAGGCCCGCGAAAGCCGCGAGCAGAGTCGGGGCGTGATGGTCAGCAGCGCCGGCGAGGCCTTGAAGGCACTCGGCGAACTGGAAAATCAGATCTACCAGGCGCTCGAACAGTCCGCCGACGATCCTCTCGTCGTGCAGCAAGCCCGCACCCTCGCGGAACTCACCCGGCGTGTGCTGGAGAGCCGCTACCTGGTGCGTGGCTACATCTTCCAGCACACCGAAGAGTCTGCGCAGCTCGCCTATGCCGGTCTCGATCGCTCGCGCGAACAGGCCGATCTGCTGCGTGGTTTGCTACCCGCCGATCAGCACAGCCACCTCGACCGCATGGCCAGCGCCTTGCAGCGCTACCGTGCGGCGATCGAAACCTTCAAGGTCGGCATGGACGCGACCATCCAGGCCCGCACGGCGCTGTCCACTGAGATCGGCGGGCTGCTCGAGATCAACGGTAAGCTCTACCACAACCAGCAGACCAAGATGCTCGGCGAAACGCAGCAGGCACGCATCCAGACGATGCTGACCGCCCTCGCCAGTGCACTGCTCGGCGTGCTCGCGGCCTGGTTCATTGCCCGACAGATCATCCTGCCGTTGCGCCACACCCTGGCCATGGCCCGACGCATCGCCGACGGCGACCTCTCCGGCCAGGACAACGCGCATCGCCGTGACGAGCTGGGCCAGCTGGAAAGCGCCATGCAGGACATGCGCCAGAGCCTGCGTAAGCTGATCGGCAGCATCGGCGACAGCTCGACGCAGATCGCCGCCGCTGCCGAGGAGCTGTCCGCCGTCACCGAGCAGACCAGCGCCGGGGTCAACGATCAGCGCCAGGAGACCGATCAGGTGGCTACGGCGGTGAACGAGATGGCCGCCACCGTTCAGGAAGTGGCGCGCAACGCGGTCGATGCTGCGCAGGCCACCGCCGAGGCCGACCAGCAGGCGGTGCAGGGCGAGAAGCTGGCAGGCGATGCCGTCGCCCAGATCGAGCGCATGGCGATGCAGGTCGCCAACACCGGCGAGGCGATGGAGCATCTACGCCGCGACAGCGATGCCATCGGCAGCGTGCTGGACGTGATCAAGGCGGTCGCCGAGCAGACCAATCTGCTGGCGCTCAACGCCGCCATCGAGGCGGCGCGGGCTGGCGAAGCCGGCCGTGGTTTCGCCGTGGTGGCCGACGAGGTGCGCGCCCTGGCGCAACGCACCCAGCAATCGACCGAGGAGATCGAGAAGCTGATCGGCACCCTGCAGAACAGTGCCCAGAGCGCAAGTCAACTGATGCGCGACAACCAGCAGCTGAGCGACAGCACGGTCGAGCTGACCCGCCGGGCCGGAGACGCCCTGAGCGTCATCGCCCGTACCGTGTCGACCATCCAGAGCATGAACCAGCAGATCGCGGCAGCTGCCGAGCAGCAGAGCGCGGTAGCCGAGGAGATCAACCGCAGCGTGGTAAGCGTGCGCGACATTTCCCTACAGACCGCCACCGCCAGCGACGAGACGGCGCGCGCCAGTACCGAACTGGCCCAGCTGGGCAACGCGCTTCAGCAACAGATCGGCCGCTTCCGCCTCTGACCACCAGGCGCAGGGCCGCGTGGCCCTGCGCCGCCGTCAGGCCAGGGCCTTGTCCAGTACCCTCTCGATCTGCCCCTGAATGCTGCCGCCCATGGCCGAGAGCAGCAGGCCGAGATTGAGCAGCACCTTGACGCGGTCTTCGTAGACTTCGATGCGTCCGTCCGCGCCGCTGCGCTTGACCGCCAGCACATCGCCCTGCCACTGACAGCTCACGCCGAACTCGCGAGCCAGGCGTGCGGCCAGTGCATCGGCCTTCTCGCGTGCGGCCTCGCGGCCAAGATTGTGGGTACGTTCGACGAGAATCTGGGCCATGAGAACTCCTGACTGCGCCCGAAAGGGCGCGCACTATAGCAGCAGCTGGAAGCTGGAAGCTGGAAGCCGGTGTGCGGGGCAGTGGCTCACGCCGCTCAAGCTTTTTCTTCCAGCTTCAGGCTTCAAGCTTCCAGCTGCTTTTGGGTTTAGAATGCCGGCACATTCTTTCCGGCGAAAGTGACATGACCGACCCTCGCAAAGCGCATGACGCAGAACCGACCACCCATTTCGGCTACAAGAACGTGCCGGAAAGCCAGAAGGCGCAGAAGGTGGCCGAGGTGTTCCACTCCGTGGCCGCCAAGTACGACCTGATGAACGACCTGATGTCCGGTGGCGTGCATCGGCTGTGGAAGCGCTTCACCATCGAGCTGTCCGGCGCCCGCCACGGCAATCGCATACTGGACATCGCCGGCGGCACCGGTGACCTGACCCGCCAGTTCTCGCGCATCGTCGGCCCCACCGGCGAGGTGGTACTGGCCGACATCAACGCCTCTATGCTCAAGGTCGGTCGCGACAAGCTGCTGGACAAGGGCGTGGCCGGCAACGTCAAGTTCGTTCAGGCCGATGCCGAGAAGCTGCCCTTCCCGGATAACCACTTCGACGTGGTCACCATCGCCTTCGGCCTGCGCAACGTCACTCACAAGGAAGAGGCCATCGCCTCCATGCTGCGCGTGCTCAAGCCGGGCGGCCGCCTGCTGGTACTGGAATTCTCCAAACCGACCAACCAGCTGTTCTCCAAGGCCTACGACGCCTACTCGTTCAGCCTGCTGCCGATGATGGGCAAGCTGATCACCAACGACGCCGACAGCTATCGCTACCTGGCCGAGTCGATCCGCATGCATCCGGATCAGGAAACGCTCAAAGGCATGATGGAGACCGCCGGTTTCGAGCGCGTCAGCTACCACAACATGACCGGCGGCATCGTCGCCCTGCACCGCGGCATCAAACCCTGATGCTGCGCGCTGCCCTGCTGGCCGGTGCCGAACGTGGCATCAATCGCATCCTGCGCCTGGATCCCACGGCATTGCCGCGACTGGCACGCCTGAGCGGACGGATCATCGAGATCGACTGTACGGCGCCGGCCTGGCGGCTGTTCATCCTTGCCGACGACGAAGGCCTGCGCCTGGCCAGCAACTGGGGCGCGGATGCCGACTGCCGCCTGCGTGCGCCGGCGCGCAGCCTCTTGCGCCTGGCCGTCAGCCGCAACAAGACCGCCGTGCTGCATGGCCCCGAGGTCGAGATCGATGGCGACAGCGGCCTGCTGATGAACCTCGCCGAAGTGCTGCAGGATCTGGAACTGGACTGGGAATACGAAATTTCCCGCTGGCTCGGCCCGGTCGGCGCACAGCTGCTCGGTTCCAGCCTGCGCAGCCCAGTGGACTGGGCACGCGACAGCGCTGACTCGCTACGTCAGGACCTTGCCGACTACCTCAGCGAAGAATCCCGCGCGCTGGTCGGCCAAGCCGAAGCCCAGACGCGTTTCGACGAGCTGGATGACATGAAACTTGCCCTCGACCGACTCGAAGCCCGCATCGAGCGCCTCGCCCTCAACCTGAATCCAGATCGCCCCGAATGAAGCTGTTCGCCGCCGCACGCCGCCTGTTTCGCATCCTGCTGGTGGTGATCCGCTACCGCCTCGATGACATCATTCTCGACCTGCCGATGCCCTGGTGGTTGCGCGCCACCAGCTATCTGCTGCCCTGGCGCTGGATTCCGCGACGCCACAGCGAGCTGTCGCGCGGCGCACGCCTGCGTCTGGCACTGGAAGGGTTGGGGCCGATCTTCATCAAGTTCGGGCAGATCCTCTCTACCCGTCGCGATCTGCTGCCGCTGGATATCGCCGAAGAGCTGGCGATGCTCCAGGACCGTGTGCCGCCCTTCGATTCAGCCGTCGCCACAGCACTGATCGAGCGCCAGCTGGGCGCACCGGTAGGGGAAATCTTCGCCCGTTTCGACAGCAAGCCGCTGGCCTCCGCATCGGTGGCGCAGGTGCATGCGGCCAAGCTGCGTTCCGGCGAGGAAGTGGTAGTCAAGGTGGTGCGCCCGAACCTCCGGCCGATCATCAGCCAGGATCTGGCCTGGCTGTTCATGCTGGCCAAAACCGCCGAGCGCATTTCCATCGACGCGCGCCGCCTGCACCTGGTGGAAGTGGTCGACGACTACGCCAAGACCATTTACGACGAGCTCGACCTGCTGCGCGAAGCGGCCAACGCCAGCCAGCTCAAGCGCAACTTCGAAGGCTCGGCGCTGCTTTACGTGCCGCAGGTCTACTGGGACTACTGCCGCCCGCAGGTGCTGGTGATGGAACGCATCTACGGCGTGCCGGTGACCGACATGGCCGGACTGACACGGCAGAACACCGACATGCGCCAGCTGGCCGAGCGCGGCGTGGAGATATTCTTCACCCAGGTGTTCCGCGACAGTTTCTTCCATGCCGACATGCACCCCGGCAACATCTTCGTCAGCACCCATCAGCCCTGGAGCCCGCAGTACATCGCGGTGGATTTCGGCATCGTCGGCAGCCTGACACCCGAGGACCAGGATTACCTGGCGCGCAACCTGATGGCCTTCTTCAAGCGCGACTACCGCAAGGTGGCGCAGCTGCACATCGACTCGGGCTGGGTGCCGGCGGAGACCAAGGTCAACGAATTCGAGGCGGCGATCCGCACCGTCTGCGAACCGATCTTCGAGAAGCCGCTGAAGGACATCTCCTTCGGCCAGTTGCTGGTGCGCCTGTTCCAGGTGGCGCGGCGCTTCAACATGGAAGTGCAGCCGCAGCTGGTATTGCTGCAGAAGACCCTGCTCAACATCGAAGGCCTCGGCCGCGAGCTGTACCCCGATCTCGACCTCTGGAGCACCGGCCAGCCTTATCTCGAGCGCTGGATGCGCGAGCGCATGAGCCCCAAGCAGCTGATCAAGAACGTGCACGCGCAGATCGAACAACTGCCGCACCTGGCCAACATGACCCGCGAGCTGCTCGAGCGCATGGCGCACCCGCATGCGAACAACCCACCGCCGCCCTGGCGCGAGCGTCACCACGGCTGGCCGCTGCGGCTGATCGGTGCGCTATTGCTCGGCAGCGGTGCGATCCTGGCCGCCAGCGCCGACAGCCTGACCGCCGTAACCGCCTGGCCGGCGTGGGTGATGCTGGTGGCCGGCATCTTCATCGTGGTGCGCCGATAGCCATCCCTGGTGCAGGCTGGCACACTTGGCCCATTGAGCGGAGAATCCGATGAACTGGCTGGACGAAATCAACTGGAACGCCGACGGTCTGGTGCCGGCGATCGCCCAGGACCACAAGACCGGCCGCGTGCTGATGATGGCCTGGATGAATCGCGAAGCGCTGACGCTGACCGCACAGGAAAACCGCGCCATCTACTGGTCGCGTTCGCGCAACCGGCTGTGGCGCAAGGGCGAGGAGTCCGGCCACGTGCAGCGGCTGCACGAGCTGCGCCTGGACTGCGACGCCGACGTGATCATCCTGATGGTCGAACAGATCGGCGGCATCGCCTGTCACACCGGGCGCGAAAGCTGCTTCTACCGCGTGTTCGAAAACGGCGCCTGGAAGGTCGTCGAGCCGGTCCTCAAGGACCCGCACGCCATCTATGCGGAGCACAAGCATGAGTGACACCCTGACCCGTCTGGCCGAGGTGCTGGAAGCCCGCAAGGGCGCGGCGCCGGACAGCTCCTACGTGGCCAGCCTGTACCACAAGGGCCTGAACAAGATTCTCGAGAAGGTCGGCGAGGAATCGGTGGAAACCATACTCGCTGCCAAGGACGCCGCCGTCAGTGGCGACGCCAGCGACCTGATCTACGAAACCGCTGACCTCTGGTTCCACAGCCTGGTCATGCTCGCCGCCCTCGGCCAGCACCCCCAGGCCGTACTGGATGAACTGGACCGGCGCTTCGGTCTCTCCGGACACGCGGAAAAGGCCGCGCGTCCGCAAACCTGATACACATCGGAGATAACACCATGGGTTTTGGCGGCATCAGCGTCTGGCAACTACTGATCATCCTGCTCATCGTCATCATGCTGTTCGGCACCAAGCGCCTCAAAGGCCTGGGCTCCGATCTCGGTGATGCGATCAAGGGCTTCCGCAAATCCATGGGCACCGACGAGGAAAAGCCCGGCGTCGAAGACAAGCAGAACCAGACCATCGACGCGCAGGCGCGCAAGGTCGAAGAACCGACCAAGAAAGACCAGTGATAACGTTCCATGCGGCCGAGCGGCGACCTTCGCTGCCCGGCCGATCTCCCTATTGATGTGAGCACGTCCTGATGTTCGATATCGGTTTCACCGAACTGCTACTGGTCGGCCTGGTGGCATTGATGGTGCTCGGTCCGGAACGCCTGCCTGGTGCGGTGCGCACCACGGGACTGTGGGTTGGCCGGCTGAAACGCAGCTTCAGCAACATCAAGGCCGAGGTGGAGCGCGAGATCGGTGCCGACGAGATCCGTCGCCAGCTGCACAACGAGCGCATCCTCGACCTGGAACGGGAAATGAAGCAAAGCATCATGCCGCCGTCGTCGACCGCCAGCTCGAGCACCGCCACACCGCCGCCGCCGATCGAAAACAAGGCTAGCGACACTGCGAACAGTACCGCCGCCGTTACGCCCAACCCCAGCCCGGAACTGCCGCCATCCACACCTGTTGCTGAACCTGCAGCTACCCCCCGCCCCGACAGATCGCCCGAACCATGAGCCAGTCTTCCATCGACGATCAGGAAATGCCGCTGGTCGCCCACCTGACCGAGCTGCGTAAGCGCCTGCTGCGCTGCGTCGTGGCCATCGGCCTGCTGTTCGGTGGCCTGTTCTACTTCTCCCAGCAGATCTATGCGCTGGTCGCCGCCCCGCTGCGCGCCTACCTGCCCGAAGGCGCGACCATGATCGCCACCGGCGTCGCCTCGCCGTTCCTCACGCCGTTCAAGCTGACGCTGATGGTGGCGCTGTTCCTCTCGATGCCGATCATCCTGCACCAGATCTGGGGCTTCATCGCCCCCGGCCTGTACAAGCACGAGAAGCGCATCGCCGTGCCACTGCTGGTGTCGAGCATCTTCCTGTTCTACGCCGGCATGGCCTTCGCCTATTTCGTCGTGTTCCCGATCATGTTCGGCTTCTTCGCCAGTGTGACGCCGGAAGGCGTGGCGATGATGACGGATATCGGCCAGTACCTGGACTTCGTGCTCACGCTGTTCTTCGCCTTCGGCGTGGCATTCGAGATTCCGGTGGCGACCTTTCTGCTGATCTGGGTCGGTATCGTCGACGTTGCCACCCTGCGCAAGAGCCGCCCCTATGTGATCGTCGGCTGCTTCGCCGTCGGCATGGTGCTGACACCGCCGGATGTATTCTCGCAGTCGCTGTTGGCCGTGCCCATGTGGCTGCTGTTCGAAGCCGGCGTGATCTGCGGCAGCATGATCCGAAAGCGCGAGGAGCACTTCCGCGGCGATGCCGAGCAAGACCCTGCAGAAGCCAGCGACCAGCCCCCCGCGCCGCGTCCGTGAACCTGCTGCTGCTCGATACGGCCGATTTCATCGGCGATGACCGTGTGTTGCTGCGTGACCGGCGCCTGACTCACCTGCAGCAGGTCCATCGCGCCGAGGCGGGCGAGCAGCTCAGAGTCGGCCAGGTAGGCGGCAAGATGGGCAGCGGTCAGCTCCTGCGCCTGGACGCCCACGAGGCAGAGCTGCAGGTCAGCTTCGACCAGCCGCCGCCGGCGAAGCTGCCGGTGACCCTGCTACTGGCGCTGCCGCGGCCGAAGATGCTGCGCCGCGTGCTGCAGACCGTGGCCGCCATGGGCGTGCCGCGGTTGGTGCTGCTCAACAGCTACCGCGTCGAGAAAAGCTTCTGGCAGACGCCATTCCTCGAACCTGCCGCCATCCACGAGCAGCTGATCCTCGGCCTGGAACAGGCGCGCGACACCGTACTGCCGGACGTCATCATCGAGAAGCGTTTCAAGCCCTTCGTCGAGGATCGCCTGCCTCAGCTCGCGGCCGGTACCCTCGGGCTGGTCGGCCACCCTGGCGAGTTTCCCCACTGCCCGCGGGCGCTGGCCGAGCCCGTCACCCTGGCGATCGGCCCGGAAGGCGGCTGGATACCCTACGAGGTGGAAAAACTCGCCGCGGCCGGCCTGCAGCCGGTCCAGTTGGGCGAGCGCATCCTGCGCGTGGAAACGGCGGTCAGCGCCCTGCTGGCCAGGCTGTTCTGAGCCTGAACGGCTGACGCACCACCTTCACCGCTCGCCGCCTGACCGATGCGCCCCGATGAACGTAACGCACCCACCCGGTGCAAGGGAGTCACAGATTAGGACTGCTCACGCTTCAGCGCGCCTGCGCTGCGGCCTCGACACCTCAACGACCCTAAAAGAGCCGTTCTTGCCATGCGACCATTGACCATCGACATGTACCGTCTGGAGTACGCCCTGGAGGGACGCGACAGCGCCGAGTACTACCTGGACCTGGAAAGCGGCGCCATTCGCGCCGTTTTCCCCAGCGAGCCAGCCCCCGGTGTCATGGAGAAATACGACGTGCAGCAGGATCGCTATCTGCACATCGAGCCGCTGGAACTCGCGCAATCCGTTGCAATGCGCGAGGCGTTTCTCTTCACCCAGCACGACCCCATCGCCCATGCGGTGCTGAGCAACGCACTCAAGGGGCGCAAGCCGTTGCGCACCTTCGACTTCAAGCTGGAGGATTTCCCTGCGGTGAGAGAGGCCTGGCTGGACTACCAGACCGTACAGCTGCGCGAGTACGCGATCAGCTGGCTGCGCGACAACGATCTGGAACCGGTCCGGCACTGAGTCGCACGCGTCAGCTTTCGAGGAGAAAGGTCACCGGTCCGTCGTTGACCAGGTGCACCTGCATCTCGGCGCCGAAACGCCCGCAGGCCACCTGTGGATGCTGCTGGCGTGCCTGAGCCAGCAGGTAGTCGTAGAGCGCTTCGCCGTGCGCCGGCGGTGCGGCACTGGAGAAACTCGGCCGCAGCCCGCTGCGGGTATCGGCCGCCAGGGTGAACTGCGATACCAGCAGCAGACCACCGTCGATGTCCTTCAGCGAACGATTCATTTTGCCCTGCTCATCGCTGAAGACCCGGTAGTTGAGCAGCTTGTGCAACAGCTTGTCGGCACGGGCATGATCGTCTTCGCGCTCGACGCCCACCAGCACCAGCAAACCCTGATCGATGGCACCGACCACCTCACCCGCGACCTCGACCCGTGCCTGACGGACACGCTGGATCAACGCTTTCATCGCTAGGCGGCTCCCTCAGGCGTCTGCCGGCGGCAGATCGAGCAGGCGATGGGCGATCTCACCGGTCGCCCGTACCAGCGCATCGGTAATGCCCAGTTCCGCCGCCGAGTGTCCGGCGTCGCGGATGATCTGCAACTCGCTGTTCGGCCACGCCTGGTGCAGCGCCCAGGCATTGTCCAGCGGGCAGATGGCGTCGTAGCGGCCGTGCACGATGATGCCCGGCAGGTGGGCGATCTTCGGCATGTCGCGCAAGAGCTGATCCGGCTCGAGAAAGGCCTGATTGACGAAATAGTGGCATTCGATGCGCGCCATCGACAGCGCCCGGTGCGCATCGGTGAAGCGCTCGACCACGTTGTGATTCGGCCGCAGCGTGGCGGTGCGACCCTCCCAGCAGGACCACGCCTTGGCGGCGTGCATCTGGGCGATCTGGTCGTTGCCGGTGAGACGGCGGTAGAACGCCTGCATCAGGTCGTCACGCTCCTCCAGCGGGATCGGCGAGAGAAAGTCCTGCCAGTAGTCCGGGAACAGCCGGCTGGCGCCTTCCTGATAGAACCAGGCAAGATCCTGCGGACGGCAGAGGAAGATGCCACGCAGGATCAACGCATGCACATGCTCGGGGTAGGCCTGCGCGTAGGCCAGCGACAGCGTCGAGCCCCAGGAGCCGCCGAACAGCACCCACTTGTCGATGCCCAGATGCTCGCGGATGCGCTGCATGTCGGCGATCAGGTGCGCGGTGGTGTTGTTTTCCAGGCTGGCATGGGGCGTCGAACGTCCGCAGCCACGCTGATCGAAGGTGATGATGCGGTACAGAGTGGGATCGAAGAAGCGCCGGCTGAGGGCGTCGCAGCCGCCGCCGGGACCGCCGTGGACGAACAATACGGGCAGACCATCCGGCGACCCACTCTCGTCGACATAGAGCACATGCGGTTCTTCCACCGCCAGCTCGTGCCGGGCGTAGGGTTTGATCTCCGGATACAAGGTCTGCATGGCACACTCCTGATCTGCGGCGGGCCGGCTGGCCCGCATGACGTTAGCGGCATCATAACGAGGTTCACGGAGTTGAGCATGTCAGCATGGAAAATAGCGGCACTGGCGCTACTGATGACCCTGGTCGGCTGCGGTCGGGATGACCCGGAAGCAGCGCTGCAGCAGGCCGCCGAGCAGTTGCAGGCAACCCTGGAGAACAAGCAGGTCGGCGACCTGATGGAATTGCTGCACGCCGATTTCCAGGCGCAGCGGCAGTACGATGAGGAATGGGCGCGGCGCACGGCAACGCTGATGTTCCTGCGCCATCGCAATGTCCGGGTAATCGCCCTCAGCCAGCGCAGCTGGGTCGATCCGACCTATCCCGATCGCGGCCACACCGAGGCACAGGTGACGCTCGCCGGCGCCGAATCACTTCTGCCGCAGCAGGCCGGGCATTATCAGGTCAGACTCGAGTGGCGCCAGGAGCAGGGCGAATGGCAGCTGGCGCGCCTGGAATGGGACTGAGCAGGCCGGACGAATCACTGACGCCAGAGGAGTTCTCTGGTGTCATAACCACGCCGCTCGGCCTCGGAGAGCAGACGCTCGCGGGTCGCCTGGTCGACCTCGGTGTCCCGCGCGAGCAGCCAGAGGTACTTGCGATCCGGGCTGCCGACCAGCGCAGTGCTGTAGCCCTCGTCCAGATAGAGCACCCAGTAGTGGCCCTTGGTCAGATCGGGAAAGAGCCGGCTGAACCAGTTGTCGAAGCGCACCCACAGCCGATCGGTAACACCGGCTTGCTGCGGCACCGCTTCGCCTTTGGCTTGCTGCCAGTCGCCGTCTTTCGTTTCGCAACGGTTGCTCACCGCCACGCTGCCGTCGGCCTGTAACTCGTAGTGCGCTTCGGAGCGTAGGCAATTGCGCTGAAAGAACATCGGCAAGCGCGCCAGCTCGTACCAGGTTCCCTGATAGCGCTGAAGGTCGACCTCGCCGACCGTCTCAGGAGGCTGTTCGCGCCCACCTCCTGCGCAGCCGCTCAACAGCATCAGGCACAGCAGGGCAACGGCACTCGCACGCATGGGATATCTCCTGAGTTACATCAGCGGTTATTTCAGCCCCTTGCCGGAAAACATCATCACCTTGTCGCCCGCGAACTGGACGCTGATGAAGCGATTCTTCTCGCCCCAGGTGCAGCTCGACATACCCAGTGCTCCGGCGCATTCGGAGGGTTTGCCAAGCAGCTGCTCGACTTCTATCCGTTCCATGCCGGGCTTGAGCTTGGCGAAGTTTTCCTGGGTGATCGGACTGCAGGCAGCCAGCAGGGCGGCGCAGGCAATCAGCAATGGGGGACGCAATGGCATATCGAGCTCCTTGCTTGAAGGCTCAAGGCCCGGCGGTAACGGTGCCGCGGAGCGTTGGCCTGAAATGGCATCCGCGCTCAGAAGGACGAGCCCGGCTGCTCCAGAAATAGTCGCTCGGCGTCGCTGGTTTCGCGGCCGAGAATTGCATTGCGATGCGGGAAGCGGCCGAAGCGGGAGATCACCTCACGGTGGCGCTCGGCATAGTCGAGAAAGCCGACGTACAGCGGTTGTTCCGCCTCGTCGGCAATGTCGCGCAAGGCGGTGAACTGTGCGACGGCCAGATCCTGGGTTGCCAGATTCTCCGCGTGCTCCAGCACCAGGTAGATGAATACGCGCTGGATCGGCGCCAGCAGCATGTCGCCGCCGTGGGCCAGGCCATCGCGCACCAGTTGCTGGGCACGCTCGTCGCCGGCGAACGCCTTCGGCGTGTCGCGATGGATCATGCGCGGCAACTGATCGAGCAGCAACACCAGCGCGAGCCAGCCCTCGGGCAATTCGGCCCAATCCTGCAGCTCGCCGTTCATGGCCTGTTCGGCCAGTGCGCCGAAGCGCTGGCGCGCCTCGTCGTCCTGTTCTGCGCGGTAGCCAAACCAGAGTTGCTGCTTTTCAGCCGCGATCTCGCTGGCGCTGGTGCCCTGGCCGAACCACCAGTGGAGCAAGTCCTGCCAGGGCGCCTGCATCGGTCAGCCCTGGTGGTAGCCGGTGACGCGCTCGACTTCTTCCTTCGAGCCGAGGAACACCGGCACGCGCTGGTGCAAGGACTCCGGCTGGATTTCCAGAATGCGCTGCGTACCGTTGGTGGCGGCGCCGCCGGCCTGCTCGACGATCATCGCCATCGGGTTGGCTTCGTACATCAGGCGCAGCTTGCCGGCCATGGAAGGGTCGCGGTTGTCGCGCGGGTACATGAACAGGCCGCCGCGGGTGAGGATGCGATGCACGTCGGCCACCATCGAGGCGATCCAGCGCATGTTGTAGTTCTTGCCCAGCGGGCCTTCCTTGCCGGCCAGCAGCTCGCCGACGTAGCGCTTGACCGGCTCTTCCCAGTGGCGCTGGTTGGACATGTTGATGGCGAATTCGGCGGTGCTCTGCGGAACGCTGAGGTTCTCGTGAGTGAGCACGAAGCTGCCCAGCTCACGATCCAGGGTGAAGCCCATCACGCCGTGGCCCAGGGTCAGAATCAGCATGGTCTGCGGGCCGTAGATGGCGTAGCCGGCGGCAACCTGCTTGGTGCCCGGCTGCAGGAAGGCCTCTTCTCCGAGTGCGTCATTCTGGCTGAAGCAGGCATCCGGGCAGCGCAATACGGAGAAGATGGTACCGACCGAGACGTTGACGTCGATGTTGCTCGAGCCATCCAGCGGGTCGAAGACCAGCAGGTAGGCGCCCTTGGGGTACTTGCCGGGAATCTGGTAGGCGTTGTCCATTTCCTCGGACGCCATGCCGGCCAGGTGACCGCCCCACTCGTTGGCCTCCAGCAGGATTTCGTTGGAGAGCACGTCGAGCTTCTTCTGCACTTCGCCCTGGATGTTCTCGCTGTCGGCGCTACCCAGCACGCCGCCGAGGGCGCCCTTGGAGACCGCGTGGCTGATTTCCTTGCACGCTCGTGCCACGACCTCGATGAGAAAACGCAGATCGGCAGGCGTGTTGTTACTGCGAGTCTGCTCGATGAGGTAGCGACTGAGGGTTACGCGTGACATGGAAATGACTCCGGAGGAAGGATAAACCCGCGCAGTTTAGCAGGCCGTAGGAAAACTAACTCCCCTCAGACAGGTCCGCCCCCTGCAGAGTTCAGCGAAGCGGCAGCCAGATTGCCAGCACGGCCGGCAGCCCTCGCCATTTGCGGCTGCGCGCCGGCGGCTGACCCTCCGGCGCGCCCGCCATCACAGCACTTGCCAGATCTCCCGGGCGTACTCGCGAATGGTGCGGTCCGACGAGAACCAGCCGGTGCGGGCGGTGTTCAGCACGGAGGAACGCCACCAGCGTGCCGGATCACGCCAGCACTCCTCGACATCCAGCTGCGCCTGCCAGTAGGCCTCGAAATCGGCGCAGACCATGAAGGTGTCGTGCCAGCTGATGCCATCCACCAGCCCGGTGTAGCGGCCCGGATCGCCTGGCGAGAAAGCACCGCCACGAATCGCCGAGAGCACTTCGCTGAGCCGCGGCGAAGCGCCGATGATGGCTTCGGCGTTGTACTCGTTGGCCTGCTTGCGCACATTCACCTGCTGCGCGGTGAGACCGAAGATGAACATGTGCTCCAGGCCGATCTGCTCGCTCATCTCCACGTTGGCGCCGTCCAGCGTGCCGATGGTCAGCGCTCCGTTGAGGGCGAACTTCATGTTGCTGGTACCCGAGGCCTCCAGGCCGGCGGTGGAAATCTGCTCCGACAGGTCCGCAGCCGGGATGATGTCCTCGGCCAGGCTGACGTTGTAGTTGGGCAGGAACACCACCTTGAGCAGGCCGCGCACGGTGGGGTCGGCATTGATGGTGTTGGCGATGTCGTTGGTCAGCTTGATGATCAGCTTGGCCTGGTGATAGCTCGCCGCCGCCTTGCCGGCGAAGATCTTCACCCGCGGCACCCAGTTGCCGCCCGGATCGGAGCGAATGGCCTGATACAGCGCGACGGTGTGCAGCAGGTTGAGCAACTGGCGCTTGTATTCGTGGATGCGCTTGACGTGCACGTCGAACAGCGCGGTCGGGTCGACGCTGATGCCCAGGCGCTCCTGGATCACATTGGCCAGATGGCGCTTGTTGGCCAGCCGCTGCTCGGCGAAGCGCTGGCGAAACGCGGCCTGTTCGGCAAAGGGTTCGAGCTCGCGCAGGCGGGTTTCCGGCTCATCGAGCACTGCCTCGCCGAGATGCTCCACCAACAGCTGGGTCAGCTGCGGATTGGCCTGGTAGAGCCAGCGGCGGAAGGTGATGCCGTTGGTCTTGCTGTTGATCCGCTGCGGATAAAGGCTGTGCAGATCGGTGAACACGGTCTTGCGCATCAGCTGGGTGTGCAGCCCGGATACGCCGTTGGTGCTGTGCGAACCGAGGAATGCCAGATTGCCCATGCGTACCCGGCGACCATGGTCTTCCTCGATCAGCGATACCGAGCGCAGCAGCTCGGCATCGTGGACGCCGCGTTCGCGCAGCTGGTCGAGATGGTGGGCGTTGATCAGGTAGATGATCTGCATGTGCCGCGGCAGCAGGCGCTCCATCAGGCCTACCGGCCAGGTTTCCAGCGCTTCGGGCAGCAGCGTGTGGTTGGTGTACGATAGCGTCGCCGTGGTCAGCCGCCAGGCGTGCTGCCACTCGTAGCTGTGCACGTCGACCAGCAGCCGCATCAGCTCGGCCACGGCAATCGCCGGATGGGTGTCGTTGAGCTGGATGGCGTTGTACTCGGGCAGGCTGTCCAGCGAGCCGCGCTGCTTGATGTGGCGGCGCAGCAGGTCCTGCAGCGAGGCGGCGACGAAGAAGTATTCCTGGCGCAGGCGCAACTCCTGCCCGGCCTCGGTGCTGTCGGCCGGATAGAGCACGCGGGAAATGCTTTCGGCGCGGGCCTCTTCTGCTGCCGCACCGATGTGGTCACCGGCATTGAAGCGCGCCAGATGGAAATCCGCCTCCGGCCGCGCACGCCAGAGGCGCAGGGTGTTCACCCCGGCGCCACGCCAACCGACGATGGGGGTGTCATAGGCAATCGCGCGTACCCCTTCGGCCCAATGCCAGAAATGCTGAACTTCGCCTTTCTCATTGGTGGCCGCCGTGACGCTGCCGCCGAAGCCGATCAGATACTTCACCTCGGAACGCTCGAACTCCCAGGGGTTGCCGAAATCCAGCCAGGTCTCGGTCTGTTCGTGCTGCCAGCCATCGACGATGGCCTGGCGGAACAGACCGTGGTCATAGCGGATGCCGTAGCCGTGGGAGACCACGCCGAGGGTCGCCATGCTCTCCATGAAGCAGGCCGCGAGCCGGCCGAGACCGCCATTGCCAAGCGCCGCATCCGGCTCCAGCAGGCGGATGCGTTCGATATCCACGTCGAGCCCGGCGAGCGCTTCACGCGCCACGTCGAACAGGCCGAGGTTGCTCAGGCTGTCGACCAGCAGGCGGCCGATGAGAAATTCCAGCGAGAGGTAGTACACCCGTTTCTGACCGCTGGTGTAGGCCTTGCGCGTGCAATCCATCCAGCGGTCGATGGTGCTGTCGCGGGTGGCCAGGGCAACCGCATGGAACCAGTCGTAATCGGAGGCGTTCTCCGGATCCTTGCCCACCGAGTAGGTGAGCTTGCGCAACACCCGCTCACGGAAAGCGGCAACTTCTTCGGCGGTGGCAATGGCTGTTTCCTGCGTCATGGACAGACCTCGGTTAGCGAAGACACACAAGAGGGACTCGCGGCAGCCATGCCCGTTCACCTCCATTAGACATTCCAGAAAAAGCGTTGCAGGTTTCCTTTACATCTGCGCTACCGCCCGTCCGGTCGCCGTCGTCGGAAGACGCTGGCAATCGCCGCGCGACTCGCTATGATCCGCGCGCCCGAACGCACCGAAGACTGCCCGTGAAGACAAGACTGATCGCCTCCGCCGACCCGGAACGCCTGGAAACCTGGGTGCGCTACAGCGCCGGCCTGTGCCGCGACTGCCATGCGACCTGCTGCACCCTGCCGGTGGAGGTACGCATCGACGACCTGATCCGGCTCGAGCTGGTCGATGCCTTCGAGCGCGACGAGCCGGCGAAGAACATCGCCAAGCGCCTGAGCAAGGCAGGCATCGTCGAGCACTTCAATCACAAGCACGAGATCTTCACGCTGACCCGCCTGACCAATGGCGACTGTCTCTATCTGGACCGCAAGACCCGGCTTTGCACGGTCTATGCCAAGCGCCCGGACACCTGCCGCAACCATCCGCGCATCGGCCCGCGCCCTGGTTATTGCGCCTATCGAAGCAAAACCGCCGGCTGACACGGCGCACCATCCGACAACGCCGACCTGCCCGCCAGCACCGATGCGGAACACTGCAGACAGCAGCGCGGCGTGGCTCGGATTCGTCGCCACGAATAGCCTGAACGGACTGGCCAAAGCGTGACTCAGGAGTCATGCTTGGCGTCTGTCTGTATCTTCGTAACGTTTAGGAACCTCCCCGGCATGAGCCGCGATAGTCGCTACCTGGAAGCCATCCTCCATCACGACATTCCGCTGACCCGCTCGCTCGGGCTGCGCGTCGAGCAGTGGGAAAACCACGAGTTGCGCCTGCAGGTACCGCTGCAGCCGAACATCAACCACAAGAGCAGCATGTTCGGCGGCAGTCTGTATTGCGCTTCGGTGCTGGCAGGCTGGGGCTGGCTGCATCTGCGGCTGCGCGAGGCGGGCATTGAGGATGGGCACATCGTCATCCACGAAGGGCAGATCGAGTATCCGCTGCCGGTGGTGGACGACGCGATCGCCATCTGCTCGGCACCGAGCCCCGAGGCCTGGGAGCGCTTCGAATCGATCTATCGTCGCCGCGGCCGCTCGCGCCTGGAGCTGAAAAGCCGCATTCTGGCGGCCGACGGCCGTGACGCGGTTCGCTTCACCGGGCAGTTCGTGTTGCATAAATAAGCCTGAAGCCTGAAGCCTGAAGCCTGAAGCCTGAAGCCTGAAGCCTGAAGCCTGAAAAGCGTTCGGCTCATCACCGATATCCGCCAAGCTTTTCCTTCCAGCTTCAAGCTTCCGGCTTCAAGCTGCTTTCACTGCCTCGCGCGATACCGATCAGTCCGTCACGCCAGTCGACGCCTCTGGGCAGCGCCAGAAAAGACGGGTTCAGATAGCCTTCCCGCGCGTCATAGCGCAGCGCCGCACCACTGACCTCCAGCACCTCGCCACCGGCACCTTCCAGCACCCCCTGCGCGGCCGCGGTATCCCACTGCGAGGTCGGCGCCAGGCGGGGGTAGCAATCCGCAGCACCTTCGGCCAGCAGACAGAATTTCAGCGAACTGCCGACATTCGCCAGCGCCAGCTCGCCAAAACGTTCGCCCAGACGGCTCAACAGCTGCTCCTGCGCCGGGCTGCTGTGGCGCCGGCTGGCGACCACGGTGAACACTCCCTCCGGCTGCTGGCGCACGCGCAGCGGCTGAGTCGCGCCGGACAGCTCGCTGCGCCAAGCGCCGAAATCCTCGCCGCCGTAGTAACAGCGGCCGGACGCCGGAATGCCGACCACACCGAAGCGCACCTTGCCCGCCTCGATCAGCGCGACGTTGACCGTGAACTCCTCGCTGCCGGCGATGAACTCCTTGGTGCCGTCCAGCGGATCGACCAGCCACCAGCGCGTCCAGCCGCCGCGCTCGCTCAGCGGCACCTCGCAATCCTCCTCGGACAGCACCGGGATGGCGCTATCCAACGCCATCAGGCCATCCACCAACACCTGATGCGCCGCCATATCGGCGACGGTCACCGGCGATTCATCGGTCTTGGTCTGGACATCCAGCTCGCTGCGCCAGTGCGGCAGGATCGCCTCGCCCGCCTGACGCACCAGGTCGATGACCGACGACAGATAGGGATGACTCATTGGCCGAACTCTCCACGCTGGGTCAGCAGATCCTTGGCCAGGTACAGCGCGGCCAATGCGCGCCCCTCGCTGAATTGCGGATGCTGCACCAGACTGGACAGCTCGCGCAGGTTGACCTTGTCGAGCCGCATCGGCTCCGGCTCGTCGCCGGGCAGCTGCTCCGGATACAGATCGCGCGCCAGCACTACCTGAATCTTCTGGCTCATGTAACCGGGCGACAACGACAGCTCGGTGAGCAGCTCCAGGCGCCGCGCACCGAAGCCGGCCTCCTCCTTGAGCTCGCGGTTGGCCGCTTCGAGCACGTCTTCGCCCGGCTCGATCAGCCCCTTGGGCAGCGACAGCTCATAGGTGTCGGTGCCGCCGCAGTATTCCTCGACCAGCAGCGCATTCTCCGCATCGGCCAGCGCCACGATCATCACCGCGCCGTAGCCGCTGCCCTTGCCGACCAGGCGTTCATAGGTGCGCTCGACACCATTGGAAAAACGCAGCTGCAGCTCCTCGACACGGAACAGTCGGCTGCTGGCGACGATCTCACGGGCTAGCACGGTGGGTTTCTGGCGCATGGGAAACTCCTGGAAACGCGAGCGGCTATCATAACCCGGCTTTCTGCGCTGGCCGTGAGCGCTTTGCGACCAGTTGACCGACACCGACCCGTCCATACACCGCGACGCGAGCCCGCACATGACCGCCACCCTACCCTGGTCCGACATCGATACCGTTCTGCTCGACATGGACGGCACGCTGCTGGATCTCCATTTCGACAACCATTTCTGGCTCGAACTGCTGCCACAACGCTACGCCGAGCTGCACGGCATCAGCCGCGCCATGGCCGAGCTGGAACTGGCGCCGCTGTTCAACGAGCACGTCGGCAAGCTCACCTGGTATTGCCTGGACTACTGGACCCGCGAACTCAACCTGCCGATCCGCGAGATGAAACGCGAGATCGCCGAGCTGATCGCCCTGCGGCCCGGTGCCGACGAATTTCTCGCTGCCCTGCGCCAGGCCGGCAAGCGCGTGGTGCTGATCACCAATGCGCACCGCGACTCGTTGTCGCTGAAGCTGGAGAAGATCGAGCTGGCGCCCTGGTTCGACCGGCTGATCAGTTCCCACGACTATGGCTATCCGAAGGAGGAGCCGCAGTTCTGGCATGCGCTGCGTCAGGACCTGGAGTTCGAACCCGCACGCGCCTTGTTCATCGACGATAGCCTGCCGATCCTGCGCAGTGCGCAGCGCTTCGGCGTCGCGCATCTGCTGGCGGTACGCGAGCCGGACAGCCGCCGCACGCCGAAGGACACCGAGGAATTCGCTGCGGTTGACGATTACCTCGACCTGATCCGCAATCTGCACGGTGATCCAGCGTGACGGCTGGCGCTGCCTTCGAGCCTCGGAAGCTTTACACTACGCAACAGTTGCCGTCGGCGGGAACCGGCTCAGGACGAGCCCGGGCCGGCATGCATCGAAACAGCGCAGCGGTGCGCAGTACATGCCTTGCCGCTCGTAGTTCGCCCACGGATGATCGATAGGAAGCAACATGGCAGCAGTAGGCGCCGAATTCTGGCCCCATAGTCACAGCGAGATGAGCGAGCGAATTCGCCGGCATGACTGGGGCGCGACTGCGCTCGGAACCCCTGACACCTGGCCGGCTTCGCTGCGGCTGCTGCTGGACACCATCCTCGAAGCGCCCCTGCCGATGTGCGTCCTCTGGGGCGACCAGGCGCTGCAGCTGTACAACGACGCCCACGCCGCACTGATCGGCGATCGCCACCCGGCCGAACTCGGCCAACCCGCCTGCCGCCGCTGGGGTGCAACCTGGACCCTGCTGGAACCGGCCTGCGACACCGCCCGCCGCGGCGAGCCACGGGTGCTGCGCAATCAGCAACTGGTCATCGAACGCGATGGCGTTCCGGTGGAAGCCTGGTTCGACCTCGCCCTGAGCCCGATTCGCAACGCCTCGCACGGCATCGGCGGCCTGCTGCTGTGCCTCAGCGAAACCAGCGAACGCGTGCGCACCGAAACCCGCCTGTCGCAGACCGCTCTGCACTACAAGCTCAGCGCCGAGGTACACCGTTCCAGCGAACAGCGCCTGCAGCTGGCACTCGAGGCCAGCGACCTGATCGGCATCTGGGACTGGGCCATCCAGAGCAGCGAAATCCCGGCGGGCGCGGAGCTTTCCCGCATCCTGCCGGTCGCCCAGTCCGGGCCGAACGGCCTGAGCAGCGAAGCTTTCTTCGATCATGTCCACCCCGACGACGTGCCACGCCTGCGTGCCGCGCTGGAGCGCTGTATCGTCGAGCGCGGCACGCTCGACGAGCGCTACAGGCTGCGCAGCGACGATGGCGTCACCCGTTGGGCGCTGGCGCGCGGCCGCTGTCATTGCGACGAACAGGGCTGGCCACAGCGCTTCCCCGGCGCGGTGATGAACATCACCGGACAACAGGCCAGCGAAGATGCCCTGCGCCAGAGCGAAGCCGAGCTCAAGATGATCACCGACGCGCTGCCGATACTGATCGGCTACGTCGACGCCGAGGAACGCTTTCGCTTCAACAATCGCTACTACTCCGACTGGTTCGGCCACTCGACCGAATGGCTGCTGGGCAAGACCGCCCGCGAAGTGCTCGGTGAACGCGGCTATGCCGAGCGCCAGGCGAGCATCCGTGACGCCCTCGCCGGCCGCGACGTCACCTTCGAGGCCCATAGCCCGCACCATGACGGCCAGTCCCGACGCATGCTGGTGCACTACCTGCCGCGCCGCGACGGCCAGGGCAACGTGCTCGGCTTCTTCGTCATGGCGCTGGATGTCACCGAGCGCTGGCGCGCCGAACAGGCTCTGCGCGAACTCAACGAGACGCTGGAAAGCCGCATCCAGGAGCGCACCCAGGCCCTGGCGGAAGTCTACGAACGCCTGCTCAAGGAGATGGCCAGCCGCGAACAGGCGCAGGAAGCGTTGCGTCAGGCGCAGAAGATGGAAGCGGTGGGCCAGCTGACCGGCGGCATCGCCCACGACTTCAACAACATGCTGACCGGCATCATCGGCGGCCTGGACCTGATCCAGCGCTACATCCAGTCCGGCCGCCACGGCGAAACCCAGCGTTTCATCGATGCCGCGGTCACTTCGGCCAATCGCGCCGCGGCACTGACCCATCGCCTGCTCGCCTTCGCCCGGCGCCAGCCGCTGAATCTCAAGCGCGTCGAGCTGAACCAGCTGATCGAGTCCATGCACGACCTGCTCAGTCGCACGCTGGGCAGCCACATCCACATCCGCAATCAGTTGCAGCAAGGTCTGTGGCCGGTTTCCAGCGACGAAAACCAACTGGAAAGCGCGCTGCTCAACCTGGTCATCAACGCCCGCGATGCAATGCCCGACGGCGGCACCCTGCTGCTGGAGACCCGCAATGTCGAACTGCACAGGCAAGGCGATGTGGGCGATCTGGCTGCAGGGCGCTACGTCATCCTCTGCTTGACCGACAGTGGCTGCGGCATGAGTCCCAAGGTACTGGCCAGCGTCTTCGAGCCGTTCTTCACCACCAAACCCATCGGCCAGGGCACCGGGCTCGGTCTTTCCATGGTCTACGGTTTCACCCGGCAGGCCGGCGGCCATATCCAGATCGCCAGCGAACCGGGCGAAGGCACCCAGGTCAGCCTGCACCTTCCCGTCTTCGAGGACCAGGGCGTCAGCGTCGCAGCAGCCGGCGAAGACGACGGCCCGCTTCAGGCCCAGCAAGGCGAAACCGTGCTGGTGGTCGAAGATGATCCGGCGGTGCGCCTGCTGGTCATCGACGTGTTGCGGATGCTCGGCTATCAGACCCTGGAAGCCGCCGACGGCAATGCGGCGATCCGCCTGCTCGAGAGCACGCCCGCCGTCGACATTCTGGTCACCGATGTCGGGCTGCCTGGCATGAACGGCCGGCAACTGGCGGATGTCGCGCGTCAGCAGCGCCCCGAGCTGCCGGTGCTGTTCATGACCGGCTATGCCAAGCAGGCCGCCAGTGCGGACTTCCTCGAACCGGGCATGGACATGATCAGCAAGCCGTTCAACCTCGATGCGCTGGCCAAGCGCGTACGCGACATGCTGGCGGAGAACGACCAGCGGTGAATCGTCCACGGCCGGCGGGGGTCATAACCCTATCCGCCGGCCGCGAGCATGCACTGCAGTTGCAGCGATGCAGAATGCCGGTCTCGTCAGCCCTCGTGACCTGTGCGGTGAGTTGGTGAGGCAAGTTCGGCGCTGCAACGGTCATAGCGGTATGACGAGAAGCAGCAACACAGTATCGGGGCCATAAACGCCGAAATTGGCCAACCGAAATTGCCAAACAGGCCACTAACTGGACCGAACCGCCGATGAACGCACCGTCTCGCCTGAACGCTGGCGTCGCCACTGCCGCGCAACCCCCTGCCGGCGCCAGTCAGCGCTACTGCTACCAGCCGATCGACGATGTCGCGCAATGCGCGGTCGATCTTGCCGAAGAGTGCGCGCTGGCGATCGCCTACAACGGGCTGAGCCAGGCGGTGATGATGATCTCGCCGGCCGATCTGGAAGATTTCGTGGTTGGCTTCAGCCTGGCCAATGGCTTCGTCGAGTCGCTGGATGATATCTACGACATTCGCCTGCACGGCAGCGGCAATGCGCGGCGTGCGGAACTGGACATCGCCAGCCGCGCGTTCTGGCGCCTCAAGCAGCAACGCCGCCAGCTACCCGGCAACAGCAGCTGCGGGCTCTGCGGGGTCGAAGCGCTGGAGCAGGCACTGCCGCGCCTGCCGGTCATGCCGGCAGCGCCACTGCCACCCCCACACTGGTTGCAGGACCTGCGTCAACGAATCGAAGCGTTTCAACCGCTGGGGCGCGACTGCGGGGCGGGGCGCGACTGCGGGGCGGTGCACGCCGCACTGTTCATGGACGCCAACGGCGAAATCCGCCTGGGCCGCGAGGATATCGGGCGGCATAACGCGCTGGACAAGCTGATCGGCGCCATGGCCCGCTCCGGCTGCATAGCGGCCGGTGGCCTGGCGATCGTCACCAGTCGCTGCAGCCTGGAGCTGGTGCACAAGGTGCAGCGGGCCGGGATTCCGGCGCTGGTGAGCCTGTCTTCACCCACCGGCCTGGCCGCCCAGTGGGCGCAGCGGCATAACCTCAACCTCATCCACCTGCCGCAGCACAGCCCGCCGCGGGTCTATAGCCCTGCCGCAGCGGTGCGCGCGCAAGGCTGATGCCCATCTGCAGCGGGTAAAAGCGCTGCGCACAGGCCCCACAAACGAGCTGAGACCGCTCGAAACACTCCTAGTTCCTTAACGAAATCAAATAGTTAGAAAACGCCGATCAGATCACGCATTTCATCGGAACGCTCTTGCCGCAAGCGCAACGGCACGTGAGGATCACGCCGCAATTCCACATACGGGATCACTCCATGAAGTACGCCTCGATTTTCCTGTTGTCCACCAGCCTGCTCAGCGCTGCAGCCTTCGCCGGCAGCAACACCGAAGCCGCCGTCGGCGGCGCGCTCGGCGGTGCACTGGGTTCAGTGGTGGGAGAGCACCTGGGGGGCTCGACCGGCGCCACCATCGGTGCCGGCGTTGGCGGTGCAGCTGGCGGCATGGTCGGTGCGGACAAACGCAGCCGTACCGAAGCGGCCATCGGCGGCGGCCTCGGCGCGGCCGGCGGCAACGTCATCGGCCAGCAGGTCGGCGGCAGCACGGGCGGCCTGATCGGCGCGGCCGTCGGTGGTGGTGCAGGTGGCGCGATCGGCAATGCCTACGGCGACGATGATGATGACTACCGGCGTGACCGTCGCTACCGGGATGATCGCCGCTACTACGGCCATCCAGGCAAAGCCAAAGGTCATTACAAGCACAAACACAAGCATCACTGAGGGCCGCCGACGGCACGCATTGCCGTTTCGCAGAGACCACAGCATCGCCCGGACCGGCCCAGCCGCTCCGGGCGATCTCGTTTAAGCCTCTGCTGTCTGCGCCGAGCGGTTTAGCTCAAGGCTTCCAGCGCGGCGCGCAAACGCTCGGGAATGGCGGTAGGACGATTGCTTGCGCGCTCGACGAAGACATGCACGAAGCGGCCCGCGGCGCAGGCCTCCTGCTCACCCTCGCGGAAGATCGCCAGCTCGTATTGCACCGACGAGTTGCCCAGCCTGGCCACCCGCAGGCCGACCTCGATGAGGTCCGGATAAGCGATCGATGCGAAGTAGTCGCAGGCGGAGCTGACCACGAAGCCGACGATGTCACCGCCCTGGATATCCAGCCCGCCCTGCTGGATCAGGTAGTTGTTCACCGCGGTATCGAAGAAACCGTAATAGACGACGTTGTTCACGTGGCCATAGATATCGTTATCGTGCCAGCGCGTGGTAATCGGTTGGAAATGCCGGTAATCGCGGCGCAGGTGCTTGGGTTGCTCGGGCATGGGTCGTTTTCCGCGTGCAGTAGTGAAAAGGCGCTCAATACGCCGCCTGATAGATCGCCAAGGCATCGGCTTCGGTGACTTCGCGCGGATTGTTCACCAGCAGGCGCTGCTGCAGCATCGCCTCCTTGGCCAGCTGCGGCAGCATGTCTTCTGGCACACCGGTGTCGCGCAGGCGAGTCGGCAGACCGACACGAGCGCTCATCTGCTCGAATTCCTCGATCAACTGCTCGGCGTAGGTGGACGGATCATCCGTGCGCAGCCGATCGCCAAGAATGATCGGCGCCAGCTCCCCATAGTGCGTGGTCGCCGCGCTGACGTTGAAGCGCAGCACCTGCGGCAGCACCAGCGCGTTCGACAACCCATGAGGAATATGGAAATTGCCGCCCAGCGGATAGGCCAGCGCGTGCACGGCGGCGACCGGCGCATTGGCGAACGCCTGCCCGGCCAGACAGGCGCCGAGCAGCATGGCCTGGCGCGCCTCGCGGTTGCTGCCGTTGTGCACCGCCTCGTCCAGATTGGCCGCCAGCAGCCGCAGCGCCTCGCGGGCCAGCAGGTCGGACATGGGGTTCTTCTTCAGCGCGCTGGTGTAGGCCTCGATGGCATGCACCATGGCGTCGATGCCGGTGGCCGCGGTCACCGCCGGCGGCAGGCCGAGGGTGAGATCGGCATCGAGCAGCGCCAGATCGGGCAGCAGCAGGGGCGAGACCACACCCATCTTGGTCGTCTCGCCGGTGGTGACGATGGCGATCTGGGTGACTTCCGAGCCGGTGCCGGCGGTGGTCGGCACCTGGATCAGCGGCAGGCGCTGGCCCTTGGCATTGCCGACGCCGTAGATGTCCTGCAACGACTGCATGCAGTTCGGATGCGCAAGCAATGCCACCAGCTTGGCCACATCCATCGAGCTGCCGCCGCCGAAGCCGATGATGAGATCCGCACGGGATGCCCTGGCCTGCTCCACCGCCGCCATGACGATGTGCTCCGGCGGATCGGCAATGACCTGATCGTAAACGGCGACCTGCAACCCTTCCGTCACGAAGCCAGGTAATACCTCGTTGAGCAGGCCGAAGCGGGTGATGCCGGGGTCGGTAATCACCAGCACCGAACGCCCCCCGCGCTCCTTGCAGAGGCTGGCCAGACGCCGTGACGAGCCGGGCTCGCAGATCAACTGGGCGGTTGTGGCAAAACTGAACGGATGCATCGATGCCTCCTGATTTCTTTGTGGTTCGGCTGCGGCGAGGAACTTCAAAAGCACCCTCACCTCTCGCCAGGCGCCCCAGCCCTCTCCCGGAGGGAGAGAGGGGTATTCCGTGCAACGGCGAACACTGTGCGCGAAGCTAACTCGGTCCAACTCCCTCTCCCCTCCGGGGAGAGGGTTGGGGTGAGGGGGCACCGCTCAGAGCAGCGCTAAAACACGAAATTTGCCTCCGGCAGCGCCATCAAACATGCAGCCCCACCCTGAATCGCTTCACGATGCGCACTGGCACGCGGCAGTACACGGCGCAGGTAGAAATCCGCACTGGCCAGCTTGGCCTGATAGAACGCCTCGTCAGCTGCGCCCTGCTCCAGCGCATCCTGCGCGCGCGCCGCGGCCTGCAGCCACAAGCCCGCCAACAGGACATACGCCGAGTACTGGAGGAAATCCACCGAAACCGCGCCGATTTCCTGCGGGTCGCGCCCGGTGGCGGCGATGATCTCGGCGCTCAGCTCACGCCATTCACCGATACGCGCCTGCACCTTCGCCGCCATGTCCCGCAGCGCCGGTCGATCGATCTGCTGGTCGCAAATCTCGCTGAACTCCGCCTGCAACGCCGACAGCTCCGCGCCACCATCGCCCAGCAGCTTGCGACGGATGTAATCCAGCGCCTGAATGCCGTTGGTGCCCTCGTAGAGCTGGGTGATGCGGCTGTCACGCATCAGCTGCTCCATGCCCCACTCGCGGATGTAGCCGTGGCCGCCGTAGACCTGCACGCCAAGGCTGGCGACCTCCTGGCCCATATCGGTGAAGAACGCCTTGACGATCGGAATCAGCAACGCTGCGCGCTTGCTCGCGGCCTTGCGATAGCTCGGCTCGGGATGGCCGTGTTCGAGGTCCAGCTGTCGGGCGCAGTAGGCGGCCAGCATGCGGCTGCCTTCGATCAGGGTTTTCTGCGTCAGCAGCATGCGCCGCACATCCGGGTGAACGATGATCGGGTCGGCGACCTTGTCCGGGTGTACCGCGCCGGCCAGTCCGCGCGATTGCAGTCGCTCACGGGCATAGGCAAGCGAGCCCTGATACGCCTGCTCGGCGATCCCGAGCCCCTGCAAGCCGACCTGGAAGCGCGCGTCGTTCATCATGGTGAACATGCAGGCCAGGCCCTGGTTGGGCTCGCCAACGATCCAGCCGGTGGCGCCGTCGAAGTTCATCACGCAGGTGGCGGCGCCCTTGATGCCCATCTTGTGTTCGATGGCGCCGCAGCTCAGGGCATTGCGCTCGCCCGGCGTACCGTCGGCATTGGCGACGAACTTGGGCACCAGCAGCAGGCTGATGCCTTTCACCCCGGCCGGTGCATCCGGCAGGCGCGCCAGCACCAGATGCACGATGTTCTCGCTCATGTCGTGCTCGCCGCCGGAGATGAAGATCTTGCTGCCGCTGACCCTGTAGCTACCGTCCGCCTGGGGTTCGGCCTTGGTGCGCAGCAGCGCCAGATCGGTGCCCGCCTGCGGCTCGGTGAGGCACATGGTGCCGCTCCAACTGCCGCTGACCAACTTCTCCAGATAGGCGTTCTTCAGCTCATCGCTGCCATGCTTGTACAGCGCCAGCACCGCACCCTCGGTGAGGCCGGAGTAGATGCGGAAGGACAACGAGGCGCCCATCAGCATCTCGTGGAAGTTGCAGGCCACCAGCTGCGGGAAGCCCTGACCACCGTACTCGGTCGGCCCGGTCATGCTCGCCCAACCATTGTCGACATACTGCTTGTAAGCCTCGACGAAGCCCTGCGGGGTGCGCACTTCGCCGTTTTCCAGGGTCACGCCTTCTTCGTCGCTGTTGCGATTGAGCGGGGCGATCTCGCCGCCGGTATAACGCGCGGCTTCTTCCAGCACACCGTCGATCAGCTCGCGGTCCAGGCCGTTGCCGAGCAATTCGCAATGGCCGGTGGCATCGAACAGCTCGTGCAACACGAAACGCATGTCACGCAGCGGGGCCTTGTATTCCATGCTCAGGCCTCCTTCTTGTAGTCGACGAAACGACCGCCGAGGGTGGCCAGGCTGTCGATCAGTTCGGCCGGCTTCCAGTGCTCGCCGTGACGCTCGGCCAAGGCATTCAAGCGATCACGAATCGCCGGCAGGCCCTGGCGGTCGGCCCAGGTCATCGGTCCGCCGACTTCCGCCGGAAAGCCATAGCCGTTGAGATAGACGGTGTCGATATCGCTGCTGGATTCAGCCATGCCCTCTTCGAGAATCTTCGCGCCCTCGTTGACCAGCGCCAGTAGGCAGCGCTCGCGGATTTCCTCATCGCCGATCTCGCGACGCTGGAAGCCGAGCCGCTCGGACTCGCGCTGCACCAGCGCATCCACTTCTGGGTCGTGTTCGGCCTGGCGGCTGCCCTCGGCGTAGCGGTAGTAGCCCATGCGCGATTTCTGACCGAAGCGGCCCAGCTCGCAAAGGCGATTATCGACCTGCACCTCGGGTTCGTCCTGCCCCTTGCCGGCCAGCTCGCGGGCGCGCCATTCCAGGTCGATACCAACCACGTCGTACATGCGGAACGGCCCCATGGCGAAACCGAAGCCCTGCAGCGCGGCGTCCACCTGATGCGGATAGGCACCTTCGAGCAGCAGCATCCGCGCCTCGCGCACGTAGGTGGCGAGCATGCGGTTGCCGATGAAGCCCTGGCAGTTGCCGGCGATCACGCTGACTTTGCCCATGCGCTTGCCCAGTTCGGTGGAGGCGTCGAGCACGGCCTTGGAGGTCTTCGCGCCGCGAACGATTTCCAGCAGCTTCATGATGTGCGCCGGGCTGAAGAAGTGCAGGCCTACCACCTGTTCCGGGCGCTTGGTGACTGCCGCGATGGCGTCGATATCCAGCGCCGAGGTGTTGCTGGCCAGAATGCCGGCCGGCTTCACGATGCCGTCCAGCTCGCGGAAGATGTTCTGCTTGAGTTCCAGATTCTCGTACACCGCCTCGATCACCAGATCCACATCCGCCAACGCCTGATAGTCGGCCGCCTTGCTGATGCAGGCGCGTCGCGCAGCCGCTTGGGCCTCGTCGATCCGGCCCTGGCGCACGTTGTGCGCATAGGTGTCAGCCACCACGCCCAGCGCCTGTTCCAGCATCTCGGGATTGTTATCCAGCCAGCGTACCTGCACGCCGGCATTGGCCAGGCTCATGACGATGCCGCGGCCCATGGTGCCCGCGCCGATCACGGCGGCGGTCTGGATATCGAAGCGGGGTTGGCTCATGTGAACGGTCCTCGTCGCAGGCTGGAAAAAGTGGAGACCAACCATAGACGAAGACGCTACTATTTTTGAAATTTAGTCTTGTGATATTTCGGATTCACCAAGTGAATATCTACAACTTCGACCTCAACCTGCTTCGCGTGCTGGACGCCCTGCTGCGCGAACGCAATGTCTCGCGTGCCGCCGAGCGGTTGTCCCTCAGCCAGCCGGCCGTCAGCAACGCGCTCAACCGCCTGCGCGAACTGCTCGACGATCCGCTACTGGTGCGTGCCGGCCGTGTCATGCAGCCGACGCCAAGGGCGCTGGCACTGGAAGCGCCGATCCGTCATGCGCTGCAGCAGATCGAACACAGCCTGATCGCCGGCGAGGCCTTCGATCCGTCGCGCAGCCATCAGCGTTTTCGCATCGCCGTCACCGACTATGTCGAGCTCATCTGCATGCCGGCGCTGATGCGGCGTCTGGCCGAACGTGCACCTGGCATACAGCTGGCGATCCAGCATCTGACGCCGACGCTGCCGGTCGAAGCGCTGGACAACGGCGAGATCGACCTGGTGCTCGGACGCTTTCTCGACGTGCCCTCGCGCTTTCATGTCCGCCATTGGGCCAGCGAAACCCTGCAGGTGGCGGTGCGCCGCGAACACCCGCTACTCACGGCAGGACTGGATCTGGACGCCTTTTTACGCCTGCGCCACCTGTGGGTGCACGGCGGCCAGACCCGAGGCATGGTCGACCAGTGGCTGGAGGCCCAGGGGCGCCCGCGTGAAGTCGTCTACACCACACCGAACTACCTGCAAGCCGCCCATATCGTTGCCAGCAGCGACCTCGCCGCCGTATTGCCGACACAACTGGCGCGCTATTTCGCCACCCTGCTGCCGCTGCAATTGTTCGATCTGCCGTTCGACCTGGGCAGCTTCGCGCTGGATATCGTCAGCGTCGCCCAGCGGCAGAACGACTCGGCGCTGCAATGGCTGATCGAACAGATCGCTGCCGTGGCACCTAGCTGAGCGGCGAAGCGAGCGCAACGAATCCCACGCCTAACCAATGCCTATTTGCTAGTATCCCGCAGCTTTTCCGTCGGAAATTTCCCGAAAGCGGGCGACTGTGACCAGCCTTGCGGAACATCGCCGCGCGGCGGACATCTATTCCTGTTAACGCGCCATGGTGAACATGGACCATCAAGCCAAATCTGGAGCGACATCTATGGCAGCGCTGCTGCAACGCACCCTCGATACCATCACCCGCAATCAGGCCGAACTGCTCAGCAGCTGGAAGTCTGATCTTCAGAGCCTCGGCGGCTACCATAACGTCAAGCCGGAAGAGCTGGCCCAGCAGACCGCCGACTTGATCCGGCAGCTGATCAGCGGAACAGCGGACGGCTCTGCCGACGTCAACGGTCCGGCCTGGGACGGCATGCGCCTGTATCTGGAAAAACTCTCGCGCAGCCGCGCACTGCTCGGCATGGATTCGCAACAGACCGCCGGCTTCATCTTCGCCATCAAGCGTCCGCTGATGGCCCTGCTGCAGAGCGAGTACGCCAATGAGCCGGCAGTATTCGCCGAGCAGCTGTGGGCGGTCTCCGAGCTGATCGACAGCCTGGGTCTATACACCGTGCGCACCTTCCAGAAATCCCGCGAAGAGGTGATCAAGCGTCAGCAGGAAGAGCTGCTGGAGCTGTCGACCCCGGTGGTCAAGCTATGGGACGGTGTGCTCGCCCTGCCGATGATCGGTACCCTCGACTCGCAGCGCACCCAGGTGGTGATGGAGTCGCTGCTGCAGCGCATCGTCGATACCGGTTCGGAAATCGCCATCATCGATATCACCGGCGTGCCAACGGTCGATACGCTGGTCGCCCAGCACCTGCTCAAGACCGTCACCGCCATCCGCCTGATGGGCGCCGACTGCATCATCAGCGGCGTGCGTCCGCAGATCGCGCAGACCATCGTACACCTGGGTCTGGACCTGCAGGGCATCGTCACCAAGGCCAGTCTGGCCGACGCCCTGGCCCTGGCCCTGCGCCGCTCCGGCCTCACCGTCACGAAGGCCGTTTAATGGACCGCATACCCATTCTGCGGATGGGCGAGTTTCTGCTCGTCACCATCCAGGTCGACATGCACGACCAACTGGCGATGACCCTGCAGGACGACCTGGCCGAACGCATCAGCGCGACCTCGGCAAAGGCCGTGCTGATCGATATCTCCGCGCTGGACATGGTCGACTCCTTCATTGGCCGGATGATCGGCACCATCTCCGGCCTGTCGCGCATCATGGATGCCGAGACCGTGGTGGTCGGGATGCAGCCCGCCGTAGCCATCACCCTGGTCGAACTCGGCCTCGAACTGCCCGGCGTCAGCACCGCGCTGAACGTCGAGCGCGGCATGCAGCTGCTGCGCACCCGCGTGGCCACGCAATGATCGTGCGCAGCAGCGGCAGCCAGCCGGTGCGCCTCGAACAGGATGTCGTGCTGGCCCGGCAGACCGTGCGCAAGCTGACCCAGGAATGCGCCATGCGCCTGATCGACCAGACCAAGCTGGTCACGGCGGTCAGCGAGCTAGCGCGTAACACCGTGGTCTACGGCGGCGGTGGCGACATGGATTGGCAGCTGATCGAGGACGGCACGCGGGTCGGCGTGCGCCTGACCTTCCGCGACGAAGGCCCAGGCATCGCCGACATCAAGCTGGCCATGACCGACGGCTGGACGTCCGGCAGCGGCCTCGGCCTGGGGCTGACCGGCGCCAAGCGGCTGGTCGACGAGTTCGAACTCGACAGCACGGTCGGCGCGGGCACCCGAATCACCATCACGCGGTGGACATGAACGTTCAGGGAAGCGTCTCTCAGGTCCTGCTGATCGAAGAAAACAGCCAGATCGGCCACGCCCGCCGCGTCGCCCAGCGGCTGGCCGAACAGCATGGCTTCGACGCCACCGATGCCGGGCGTGTCGCCCTGCTCGCGACCGAGCTGGGCAGCAACCTGCTCAAGCACGCCACCCGCGGCGAGTTGCACTTGCGCGTGATCGATGGACGTGACGGTCGCGGCGTGGAAATCATCGCGGTCGACCGCGGCCCCGGCTTTGAACTCGACCAGTGCCTGACCGACGGTTTTTCCACCCACGGCACCCAAGGCATCGGGCTCGGTGCCCTGGCGCGTCAGGCCCAGGTGTTCGACGTCTATTCCGATGCGCGCGGCTCGGTAGTGCTGGCGCAGCTATTTCCCCGCTGCGTGCAGCCACCGTCGTGGCGCTACGGCGTCAGCCAGCATCCGTACCCGGGTGAACAGGTTTGCGGCGACACCTGGCAGCTGGCCTTCGATGGGCAGCGTTGCAGTGCCCTGGTCATCGACGGCATCGGCCATGGCGAGCTTGCCCGCCAGGCCGCCGAGGCAGGCGCCGCGGCGTTTGCAGAAACCCCGCTGGATTCCCCCTTCGCCCTGTTCAGCAACATGCACCTGGCGATGAACGGCACTCGCGGCGGCGCCGCGGCCATCGCGCACTTCGACAGCCAACGACAGACGCTGGATTTCGCCGGCATCGGCAATATCGGCGCCAGCCTGATCGGTAGCGAGGGATCGCGTGGCCTGGCCTCACACCCCGGCATCGTCGGCATACGCTTTCGCAAGGCACATGTCTTCGACTACCCACTGGGCGAGGCGCGGCTCCTGGTGCTCTACAGCGATGGCCTGCAGACACGCTGGAATCTGCGCGACTACCCCGGTCTCGTTCACCGTCACCCAGCTATCATCGCCACACTGTTGCATCGCGACTTCTGCCGCGGCCGCGACGACGTAACCGTGCTGGCACTCAATCTGGAGGCTCCTCGTGGCTGATCCGACACCCCCCGAGTCCAGTGACGCCGGCCTGCTCGAGCAGCTGCGCCGCGATAACGAATCGCTGCGCGCCGAGCTCGAAGAAACCAATCAGGGTGTGCTGGCGCTGTATGCCGAGCTGGATACCCAGGCCGAGCAACTGCGCCAGGCGTCGGACCTGAAAAGCCGCTTTCTGTCGTATATGAGTCACGAGTTCCGCACGCCGCTGGGCTCGATTCTCAGCATCACCCGCCTGCTCAGCGATGAACTGGACGGCCCGCTGAGCCCGGAACAGCACAAGCAGGTGCGTTTCGTCAGCTCGGCCGCCAGCGAGCTGAGCGAGATGGTCGACGATCTGCTCGACCTGGCCAAGATCGAAGCTGGCCGCGTCAGTATTTCCCCGGCCTGGTTCGACATGCTCGACCTGTTCTCGGCGTTGCGCGGCATGTTTCGCCCCATCGTCGAGGGCTCGCCGATAGACCTCATCTTCGAAGAACCGCAAGACATTCCACGGCTCTATACCGATGACAAGAAGCTGGCGCAGATCCTGCGCAATTTCATCTCCAATGCGGTGAAATTCACGCCTCAGGGTGTGGTGCGCGTGTCGGCAAGGCTGGAAAGCCCGCAGCAGGTCCGCTTCGCCGTCAACGATACAGGTATCGGCATCGCCCCCGAGCTGCACGATCGGCTTTTCGAGGATTTCGCCCAGGTCGACTCGCCTCTGCAGAAGCGCCTGCGTGGCACCGGCCTCGGCCTGGCGTTGTGCAAGCGTTTCGCCGAGCTGCTCGGCGGTCACGTTGGCGTGGAAAGCGAACCGGGCAAGGGCTCCGAGTTCTACGTGATCCTGCCTCTGGCGATTGATACGGAGCCTTCCGATGCAGCGTGACAGCCGCCTGTTGATCGTCGACGACAACGCCCCGACGCGCTATGCGATGCGCCGGGTGCTGGAGCGCCATGGCTATCAGGTGCTGGAAGCCGGCACCGGCAGCGAAGGCCTGGAACTAGTGGCCAACGCCGCGCCGGATGCGCTGATCCTCGACGTCAACCTGCCGGACATGAGCGGCTTCGATATCGCCCGTCAACTGCGGGCCGATCCGAACACCGCCCTGCTGCCGCTGATTCACGTGTCCGCCGCCTCCATCGAGACCAACGACATCATCACCGGTCTCGACGCCGGCGGCGACGCCTACCTGATCCACCCGGTCGATCCCGACGTGCTGCTGGCGACGCTGCGCACCCTGCTGCGGGTGCGCGATACCGAGCGCGCACTGCGTGACAGCGAAGCGCGCTTCCGGGAAATCTTCTTCCATGTCGCCGCACCCATCGCGGTACTCGACGCCGAGCTGCAGCTGCACGAGTGCAATCACGCATTCGAACTGCTGATCGGCGCCGCCAGCCCGGCTTCGCCCCTGTCGCAAAGCGTCGCCGCGGGGCAGGAAGCGATTCTCGCCGAGCTGCGCGCGCATCTGCGGGCCGGCGAGCGCTGGCATACGCCGCTGCAAATGCAGGTCAATGGCGAGACCCGCGAGACCGAGTGGCAGATTTCCCCGTACCGGGCGCAGGGCCTTGGCCTGGTCTTCGTCGAAGACGTAACCGAACAGCGTCTGCGTGAACGCGCCCAGCGCCAGGAAATCGCGACCACCACCAGCCAGCTGGCCCATGAGGTCGCCGAGCGCGCACGTACCGAAGAGCAGCTGCTACAGGCGCAGAAGATGGATGCGCTGGGCAAACTCACCGGCGGTATCGCCCACGACTTCAACAACCTGCTCACCGGCATCATCACCGGCATAGAGCTGATGAAGCAGCGCATTATCGAAGGCCGTGCCGACAGCGTACTGCGCTTTGCCGACGCCTCGCTGAGTTCGGCGCGCAGTGCCGCATCGCTGACCAATCGCCTGCTGGCGTTCGCCCGCAAGCAGCCACTGGACGCTCGCGCGCTGGACATCAACGAACGCATCCGCTCGCTGCAAGACCTGCTGCGCCGCACGATCGGTGAACGCATCACGCTGACCTTCGATTTCACCGCCGAGCCCGCAGTGGCGCGGGTGGACGTCAGCCAGTTCGAGAGCGCCCTGCTCAACCTGGTGATCAATGCCCGCGATGCGCTGCCCGAAGGCGGGCATATCCGAATCAGTACCTTCCCTTCGGATGGCAGCCAGAAACAGGAACTCACGCCAGGGCGCTACATCGGTTTGTGCGTGAGCGACGACGGCACGGGCATCGAACCCGGCGTGCTGGACAAGGTGTTCGACCCCTTCTTCACCACCAAGCCCCAGGGTCGTGGCACAGGGCTGGGCCTGTCGAGCATCTACGGGTTCGCCTTGCAGTCGGGCGGCGATGCGAGCATTCGCAGCACGCTCGGTGCCGGAACCGAAGTCACCCTGCTGCTGCCCGCCGCCAACGGCGAACAGACAGCGACACCCGCCGCTGCGCCCGACAGCTCGATGCGCCTGGTCGGCCATGAGCACGTGCTGGTGGTGGAGGACATGCCCAGCGTGCGCATGCTGATCGTCGAGACGCTTATCGAGGCCGGCTACCGTTGCAGCCAGGCGGGCGACGTGGAAACCGCGCAGTCGTTGCTCGCGGCCGACTCGTCGATCGACCTGCTGCTGACCGATGTCGGGCTCCCCCGTCTCTCCGGCAGCCAGCTGGCCGAGTGGGCACGCCGCGAGCGCCCGACACTGCCGGTGGTGCTGATGACCGGCTATGCGGAGAACGCTTCCAGTCGCGAGGGCTTCGTCGATGAGCGCATGGAACTGGTACTCAAGCCGTTCGAAGGCGCAGACCTGCTGATCAAGATCCGCGGCCTGCTCGACGAAGCCTGATGTTGTCGAGCGACATGCGCCGCCGCTGAAATAGCTCGATCTGCGTGTGATGGCGCATGTGCGCAGGCAACAAAAAACCCGCCGAAGCGGGTTTTTTCTGACCTTTCCGAATTCCCTTCGATTGCCGTCCTGGCGATGGTCGATCTTCCTGATCCTGAGCGCATCCTGCGCTTCAGAGTGGGTGTAGATTAATTACATGCCGCGGCCAGAAAAAGGGTCGAACGCCGCAGCCTCTTGTAAGCCTTTTGCTATAGCCACATCAGGCCGGGAACGTTCAGCTTCCTGGATCAGCTCGTATCAGCTATGAAAACCTTGAAGTAGAGCCGTCGACAATACGCTGACACGCCGTATCGACCGTGTATTGCTGCGACGCGATCCAAAACTCGCAAACGCGGCCAGCGGAAGTATTAGTCCTTGGTCAGGTCAAACGAGCCATGAAATTCCCTTTGATGTCATGACTCCTGCTTAAGGCAGATGAAAGGCTTCATCTGCCGAGGCAAAGCGGTTCTTGATGACCGAAGGCGACCAAAAAGGTACAGGAATGGGAGGCCCCGGGATCATCGCTCAGATTTTGAGTAGCGACTCGGCTGCCAGTAGCCGCTGAGCAGCGGCAGCGCTGGACCACACCAGCCGCGCTGACGAAGCTGCCGGGCGATCAACGCGTTCATGATCTTGTGCCCCATCAGCAGCACGCTTTCATTGGCCTCGGCCAGCTCTATCAACCGTTCTGCCGCCGCACTGGCGCGCCTGCGGGACTCGCGGATGTGCTCGGTATGGCTGGCGAAACCGAGGAACCAGGCGCTACGGAACACCAAGCGCCAGAAGCGCGACGGTAATAGCGGCAGGCCCCACTCCGGGTATGGCAGGTGCGCCTCCGCGAACAGTGGATCGGGCAGCTCGCAGCAGTCGCATCCCAGGTATGCGCGCGATTCTATGCAGCGCTGCACGGAGCTGCAGACCACGATGCCAACCGAACCCGCCAGCTCGACCAGATTTTGCGGACGCTCGCTAGCGACGACATCGGCAGAGTTGTAGCGCTCTACCCAGGTCTTCATGCCGACCGGCGTGCTCCAGCGCGCTGCTCCATGATCGGGTCTACCGTGCCGCACGAGGATGATCTGCATCTGATTACCGGATACGCAGGCCCGTCCCGCCAAGTACGGGCCTGGCAGCAGGCGGATAGAAAGAAATTGAAGCTGGGTGGAAGCGCCCCGGCACGCGGCCGGGGCGCCGGGGGTCACTTATCGAGCTCGTCCTGCTTTTGGAGGAACTCCTCTTCGAGCATCGCATCCTTGACGGCCTGAGGCTGCTCGTCGAGTAGCGGATCATTCAACTCGCCGCTGGACAGTACGCGGGCGTCCAGCTTGCCCATCAGATGTTCCAGCGCATGCTGCATCTTGTCCGCCGCGCCATCGACCGCCAGCTGCAGCGACTCGGCCTTGTGCGTCACCGACATCGCCTGATGCCCCTTGGGCCGCGCCTCGATCTGGCAACGCTTGTCGTCGGCACCGGCCTTCTGCGCGTTTTCATCGCTGACATGGACTTCCACTCGGGTGAGGAAGTCATCGAAACGCTCGAGCCGATCCTCAACGGTCGTGCCGACCCACTCATGCAGCTCTACGCTGCCGGGGATGTGGTTGCTATTGACCTGCACTTGCATACGACTACTCCTGATAGATGACGTACCTACTAGGATTCGAGACGTGCGCGGCGGCGAGGTTCAGGTGCTTCGTCCGGTTGCGGGCCCAGACGAGTCGGCTGGTGTGGCGCCAGCACGGTCAGCCCGCCCACCGAGCAGCCAACCCAGCACACCCCAGATCGCCGCGCACAAGGCGCCAACCAGGGCAATCAACCAGACGCCCTGACCGAGGCTGTCGAGCAGGCTCTTGGCCCAGCCACTCAGGGCATCGCCGCCGCGATAGACCACGGTGTCGATGAAGTTCTTCGCCTTGTACTTGCTCTCGGCATCCAATGGCGCGAAGAGCATCTCGCGGCCCGGGCGGACAAAGGCGTATTCGCCCACTCGACGCACGACCATCACCGCGGCCAGCACGGCAAAGGTCGGCGCCAGCGCCAGACCGACGAAGCCCAGGCAGACCAGCGCCGGCACTGCGGCCAGCAGAATCCGCACGCCCAGTCGCTGCGCGATTCGCCCGGTGATGAACAGCTGCGACAGCAGAGCACCCGCCTGCACCACGAAATCGATCGCACCGAACACCCGCACCTGCTCGGCACGATCCGGAAACAGCTCGGCGACCAGCCTTGCCTGTTCGAAATAGAGAAAGGTACTGGCGGTCGTCAGCAGCAATACGAAGGCCGCGATGCCGAGCAGATAGCCCGAGCCCAGCACCCGCGTCAGGCCACTGAACGGATTGCCCGCGACCGGTCGTCGTGGGCTTTCGGCGTGCTCGGCGCCGGGGCGGCCGGCTCCCAGCGTCTCGCGCCAGACCATCAGGTAGTGCTTGAGCGCCACCGCGGCGACCAGCAAAAGCGCCGCCAACAGCATCAGCCCGAACTGACCGAGTACGCCGACCAAGAGCGCACTCGTCGCCGGTCCGACCAGCCCGCCCACGCTGGCGCCAGCGGCGATGAAGGCGAACAACCGGCGCGCCTGGTGTGCGTCGAACACATCGGCCATCAGGCTCCAGGCCACCGAGACCACGAACAGGTTGTAGACCGAGATCCACACGTAGAACACCCGCGCCAGCCAGACGCTGTCGCCGAGCAGGAAGAACAGCCCGGCGAACAGGAGCAGGTTGGCGCAGAAGAAGCCGTACACCCAGTCGATGTAATGGATGCGCGCCACCCGCGAGTTGAGCCAGGCGAACAGCGGCACCGCCACCAGCATGGCGATGAAGGTCGCGGTGAACAGCCATTGCAGGTTCTCGACGCCGCCCTGAATGCCCATCGACTCGCGAATCGGCCGCAGCATGAAGTAGCCAGAGAAGAGGCAGAAGAACAGGCTGAAGCCGGCCAGCGCGGCACGCAGCTCGCCGGGGCGGGCATTGATCAGCGCGGCCCCGCGGGTGGCTAGCGAAATCTGCATTCGGTGCTCAGCGGAAGGCGTCGACGATCATCTGCCGTTGTCGCGCATCCGGCAGCCGCCCCTGGCCGGCGAGCAGGTTGTCGGCCATGTAGCGCGGGTTGGAAGTCGCCGGAATCACCGCCGTTACCGCCGGTTCGGCAAGGATGAACTTGAGCAGCAGCTGCGCCCAGGAGCTGGCATCGATCTCCGCCGCCCAGTCCGGCAGCGGCTTGTCTTTGACGCGGGACAGCAGATTGCCGCGGGTGAACGGCCGGTTGATCAGCGTAGCGATGCCGTGATCGGCGCAGTACGGCAGCAGCTGCTTCTCGGCGTTGCGCTCGCTGACCGAATAGTTGAACTGCACGAAGTCGACCTTCTCCTGTTTCAGCGTCTCCAGCAGCCGGTCATGGGCCGACTCCAGATAATGGGTCACGCCGATGTAGCGCACCCGTCCCTCCTGCTTGAGTTCGCGCAGCAGGCCGAGCTGGGTGCCAGTGTCCTGCAGGTTGTGCACCTGGATCAGGTCGATGGTGTCGGTCTGCAGCGCCTCGAAGCTCGATTCGATCTGTGCCATGCCGCGTTCGCGGCCGGTCGAAGACACCTTGCTGGCGAGAAATACCTGGCCGCGCTGGCCCAGGCGCTCGACCAGCTCACCGACGACGCGCTCGGCATTGCCATAGCTCGGCGCGGTGTCGATCAGCGAGCCACCACCCTCAACCAGCACCCGCAGCACCTCGAGCAGGCGGTCCATGCGCGGATCGTCGAGGCTGACATTGTGCGTGATCGAGGTGCCGAGGCCGATGACGGGCAGCATCTCGCCGGTTGACGGGATCGCGCGTCGACGCAGCCCCGCGGCTGCCCGCACCAGCGACGGTAGCAGCGGACCGAGCGCCAGCAGCGCTGCGGCCACTGCTGAACGTTGGATGATCTGGCGGCGCGTCGGCATGGGCGGAGTCTCCGATCAGTTGCGGTATCGACCTCTGAGTATGGTCGAGCCATCCCGCGATACCGGTCCGGCGACGTACGGAGCTTTTCCTGATGTTTCAGAGCGACGCGAGGCGTACGGAAGCGATGCCACAGTAGTGGCGATAAGCCTCCATTTGCGCTTTACTGCGCCGCTTCCGATGCCTGCTGCGTTGACGGCGGGCTGATAACTGTCGAGACGAGCATGTCCTGCCACATACCCCAGTCGCGCCAGCCGAGCCCAGACGGCAAGCCACCTGCCGCGTCGCGCCCGCCCCGCGCACGCTCCCGGCTGAGCAGCCTCTGCTATGCCGCCGGACTGCTGCTGGTGTTCATTCTCAGCCTGCTTTTGCTGCCGAACGACAGCGGTCTGGGTCGGCTGCTTTGGGGCTCGCTGTAACGGCAGCGCGCCCGGCCTCAGGTGCGGAAACGGCCAACCAGTTCCGCCAGCGTCTTCGACAGCCCGGACAGCTTTTGACTGGCGAGCATGCTCTGCGAGGAGTAAGTGGCCGCCTCGTTGGACAGGTCACGGATATCTGTGATGTTGCGAGCGATTTCCTCGGTGACGCAGCTCTGCTCCTCGCACGCGGTGGCGATCTGGGCGGCCATATCGTTGATGCGCTGCACCGACACGGAGGTTTCCGCCAGCACCTGATCGACACCGGATGCCCGCTCGACACTGTCTCGCGCCTCGTCACTGCCGGTCTGCATGGCCTGTACGGCCTTGCCGACGCCACTCTGCAGGCGCTCGATGCGCGCCTGGATATCCTTGGTCGAATCCTGCGTGCGCGCGGCCAGTGCCCTTACCTCGTCGGCCACCACGGCGAAGCCACGGCCCTGCTCACCGGCGCGCGCCGCCTCGATGGCGGCGTTGAGCGCGAGGAGATTGGTCTGCTCGGCGATGCCGCGAATCACTTCGAGCACCGCGCCGATGCTGGCGGTTTCCTCGGCCAGCGCACCGATGGTCTGCGATGCGCCTTCGACCTCCCCGGCCAGCTGACGGATCGACTGGATGGTGCTGCTGACGACCGACGCGCCCTGGCGTGACTGGGTTTCCGCCGCACGCGCGGCGTCCGATGCATTCTGCGCATTGAGCGCAACTTCGTGCACCGCCGCGCTCATCTCGGTCGCCGCGGTGGTCACCTGATCGACCGCGGCGTGTTCGCTGCTGATCAACTGATCGTTGGTTTCAGCCATCGCCGCCATGCCACGCGCGGCTGTCTCGACCTCAGCGGTAACCCGTCCGACCTCGGCGATCAGCGGCTGCAGCTTGTCGAGAAAGCGGTTGAAGGCATTGCCGAGCTGGCCCAGCTCGTCAGCCGAATGCACCTCCAGGCGAGCACGCAGGTCGCCATCGCCATCGGCGATCTGCTTCAGCCGATCGAGCAAACGGCGCATCGGGCGCAACACCACCAGCGGCAGACCGAGGATGAGCAGTGCGCAGCCCAGCAGGCCGATGATCAGCACCACGGTCTGCTGACTGGATGTGGCGGCGCCCTCGGCGATCGCCGCCGCGCCCTCGGCCTCGGCGGCTGCGCCTTCGAGTTCACCGAGTTTGTCGATGGCATCGCGCATGGCATCGAAGCGCGCCTCACTGTCACCGAAGCTCAGCGCGCTGGCGGCCTGAGGATCGAGATCGACCTGCTCGATGACCCGCTGCGATACCGCAGACCATTGCTGAAAGCCGCCATTGAATTGCTCGACCAGCGCCAGTGCCTCGGCGCCCGGTTGCATGGCTGCGTACTTCTGCACACGGTCGTAGGCCTGCCTGAGGTTTTCCGCATGGCTGGCCTTGAGTGCCTGCACATGCTCGCCAGCATCGCTGTCGAGCAGGCTACGCTCGGCGACGAAGGCCTGATACAGGTCGCGATCGGCATTGAGCAGCAGACCGATGGCCGGCAGATGGCGTGTGGCCAAGACCTCACTGGAGCCGGTGACGCGCTCGATGCCGCGCATCCCGAAAATGCCCATCAGCACCAGCAACAGGGCCAGCGCCGCAATGGGCAAGGTGATCTTCCAGCGGAATCCGAGATCGGTGAACAGGCGGGGCATGGCGTCGCTCCTCGAGAGGCTTTCCTTGCTATCGGATACAACAACTGCGGCAACAGGCCACCGGTCGACAATCGCACAGCCGCGCGCGACTTCCTTTGCGCCACATCAAGAGCAATCGCCGCGCCACCCACTACTTCCGGATGAAGACCATGGTTGCATGGCGATCTTCGATCTGGCGGCCGATAACGTGGCTGACGGTGACGGCGCCGAACGGGCATCAGCTCGCGGCCCGGGCGTCGATAACAAAAAAGTAGCCTCTGATCCACGGCTGATCAGTGCGGGAGCGGCCGAGTTTCCCGCTTCCTATCCTCAAGCGCGAGTAACGCCCATGATTTCGCTCTCCCGATTCAAGCCAGGCCATACGCAATCCACCGGCACGGCGAGCCTGCTCTGCTCGGCTCAGCAGCTCTCACAACAGCTAGCCACCCTGCGCTTCAACCCGACCTACATCGCCGGCTTCGTCTCGCCGCATGTGGATCTGGACGCAGTCGCCAGGCAGATAGCGCAGCGCTTTCCGAACGCGACGATCAGCCTGTGTACCACGGCGGGCGAGCTGTCCAGCGAGGGCCAGCGGCTCTACTGTGCCACCGGGACGCAGTGGGATCGGGTGGTGCTGCAGCTGTTCGACGCCAGCGTCATCGCCGCTGCCGAGATCGTCCGCGTGCCGCTGGAGTGCGAGGACATCCGCGGTGGGGGCCAGCGGCTGTCGATGGGCGAGCGCATCGCGCGCCTCGTGGCGTCGATCAAGCGGGTGCAGGTGTCGATGAAGATCGATTACCGCGACACCCTGGCCAACATTTTCTTCGACGGCCTCTGCGCTTCGGAATCCTTCTTCATGGAGGCGCTGTACGAGTCCGGGCGCTTTCCCTGCCTGTTCGTCGGCGGCTCGGCCGGCGGCAAGCTGGATTTCCAGAAGACCCAGCTGCATGACGGCAAGCGCAGCTACCAGAACCACGCGCTGATCGTCTTCCTCAAGTGCGCGCGGGACGTACGCTTCGGCGTCTTCAAGAGCCAGAACTTCGAGCCCACGCCGCTCAGCCTGAGCGTGCTCAGCGCCTCCCTGGAGGACCGCTACATCAGCCAGGTGGTCGATGCGCGCGGCAACATCCGCAGCATGGTCCAGGCACTGTGCGAGGCGCTGAAATGCGCGCCGCAGGAGCTGGAACAGCGGCTCTCGGACTACTCCTTCGCCATCCGCGTCGGCGAGGAAGTCTTCGTCCGCTCGATCTCGCAGATCGACTTCGCCAACGAGCGGGTGCACCTGTTCTGCGACGTCGCACCGGGCGAGGAGCTGATCATGGTCAAGCGCACGCCGCTGGCCGAAACCACCCGCCGCGACTATCAACAGTTCATGCGCAACAAGCCCGGCAAGCCGTTGGTGGGCATCCTCAACGACTGCATCCTGCGCCGGCTGAACAACGAGCAAGCATTGGGCGGCATGGACCCGGTGTTCGATGACGTGCCCGTGGCCGGCTACTCGACCTTCGGCGAAATTCTTGGGCTCAACCTGAATCAGACGCTGACCGCGGTGTTCTTCTTCCGCACCAACGGCAAGGACGAGTTCCACGACGAGTACACCGACAACTTCATCGCCTACCACGGCGAGTTCAAGGCGTTCTTCCTGCGCCGCCAGATCAAGAAGCTGACCGGCCTGAGCCAGGTGGTGGTCAAGCAGATCGAGCAGTTCAAGCGCCAGGATTACAGCAGCGCGGTGGACATCAACGGCCTCGACGAACATATCCGCCCGGTGTTCCGCGGCCTGGCCGACCTTGGCCAGGTGCTGTCCGAGGCCGACCATGAACGGCAGTCCATGTCCGAGCAGCTGAGTCTGTGCGCCACCGAACTGCACGGCTCGATGGACGACCTGACGCTGAATATCAATCAGCAGGGCAGCGTCATCGAACAGGCCGGCAGCTCGGTCAAGCAGATGGTCCACCAGGCCGACGAGGTGGTCAGCAGCGCCCGCGATCTGGCGCAGTCCAGCCAGCGCATCCAGTCGGTGGTGCAGACCATCCAGCAGATCGCCGGGCAGACCAACCTGCTGGCACTCAACGCCGCGATCGAAGCGGCGCGCGCCGGCGATATGGGCCGTGGTTTCGCGGTGGTGGCTGACGAGGTGCGCAAGCTGGCCGAGATCACCGGCAAGAACGCCGAGGAAATCGGCACCGACATCGACCGCCTGGCCAGCGAGATTCGCGCGGTGGCGCAGCATATCGAGACCCAGTCTGCCGGTGTCGGCTCGCTGACCGGGCTGCTCGATGCGCTGGAAAACTCGAGCAACCTCACCGCCGGCACCTCACGCCAGACCAAGGGCGTCGCCGACCGACTGATCGGCCTGACTGCGCGCTAACCAGCCAAACGCGCGCGAACCTCGGCATAGGGATAGGCCTCCAGCGAGGCGAAACCGGGTATCTGCCGCGCCTTGAGCTTGGTGAACACCGGCACGCTGATGCCGCAGAGAAAGCGCGTCAGGCACTCGGCGCTGGGCGCATCGCCCTTGAGCTGCGTGTAGCGCTGACTGAATTCGGCACAGCGACCGGCCAGGTCCATCTGCTCCAGCGGCGCCAGTGCCGGCGGTTCCGGCAGTCGCGCGACCTGTCCGCGACAGACCGAGCAATGCCCGCAGCGCTGCGGAGCCTGACGGTCGCCAAAGTACGTCGCCAGCCGCTGGCTCAGGCATTCGGCGGATTCGAACAGCGCCAGCATGTTGTCGATGCGAGAGATTTCGCTCGCTTCGTGCTGCCTGAAATAGGCATGCAGCTCGCCACTCAGTGCTTCGGCCTCGAAGCGCTGATCGAGCAGCGCATAGACCTCGGTCATCTGCTTGCTCTCCAGCTCGATCCAGCCCTTTTCCTGGAAGTACTCCAACGCCTTGACCACGCGCGCGCGGTCGGCGCCGTGCTGCCGATAGAGCGCGTCGAAATCCAGCGTGCACCAGGTCCGTGCCCGCGCCGAGCTGTGCACGATGGCCTCGACGAACTGGCGTCGCTCGCCTTCGAATTTCGCCACCAGCACCTTGGGTTCGAGCAGGTACTTGAAGCGATACTCGGCGAAATAGGCAAAACGCGGTGCGATGATGCCGCGCAGCTCCAGCTGCACCAGCAGGGTCTTCAGCGGCAGCTGGCGGATGTTGCTCTGCTCCGACAGCTGGTTGAGCATCAGCTCCCACTGCCCGCTGCCCTTTTGATCAGGAGCAGCCGCCTGCAGCAGCTCGTCGAGCACGCAGCGGATGCCCTCGCGCTCCGGTGTGTCGCCATAGACAAAATTCTGCAGCACGCTGAGGCTGTCCCGGTTGGCCAGCACCAGACAATCCGAAGCGTTGCCGTCGCGCCCTGCCCGACCGATTTCCTGACTGTAATTTTCCACCGACTTGGGCAGGTCGTAGTGCACCACGTTGCGGATGTCCGCCTTGTCGATGCCCATGCCGAAGGCGATGGTGGCGACGATGCAGTTCAGCTCGCCCGCCATGAAGCGGCGCTGGATCGACTCACGCAGCTCGTGCGCCATGCCGGCGTGGTAGGCGCTGGCCGGGAAACCGCGCTGCGCCAGGTGCTCGGCAACCTGCTCGGCGGTCTTCTGCTGGGTGACGTAGACGATGGTCGGCTGTCCCGTCTTGTCCGACAACCATTCCACCAGCCGGTGCTGCTTGTTGACGCCGCTGACCGGCTCCACCAGCAGATTGAGATTGGGCCGATAGAAACCGGTGGTCACCACGTCGTCCGCGGCAATCGAGAATTTGGCCTGCATGTCGGCGATCACCGGTGGCGTCGCCGTGGCGGTCAGCAACAGCACCTGGGGAATGTTGAACTGGCGCTGGTAGTCGGGAAGCTTGAGATAATCCGGGCGAAAGTTGTGCCCCCATTCGGAGATGCAGTGCGCCTCGTCCACCACCAGCAGGGAGATCGGCACCTGGCTGATGAAGTTGCGGAAGCGCTCGTTCTTCAGCCGCTCCACCGAAATCATCAGAATCTTCAGCTCGCCGGACTTGGCGCGGGCCATGGTCTCGCTGGCCTGCTCGCGGCTTTGCGCCGAGTCGATGCTGCCGGCGGCGATACCCTGTCGCTGCAGAAAGGCCAGTTGATCCTGCATCAGCGCCAGCAGCGGCGAGACGACCAAAGTGAGATGCGGCAACAGCAGCGCCGGCAGCTGATAGCACAGGGATTTGCCCGAGCCGGTGGGAAAGATCGCGGCCGCCGAGCGCCCGGCCACCACGGCGCGAATGGCCTGCGCCTGGCCGGGACGGAAGCCGTCGTAGCCAAATGTCTGCTTGAGCGTCTGTTCGATCATGCTGAGTCACTCCCTTGACTGGAGGCCGGAGCGTAGCAAGGTGCGGGATACGTAGGGTGGATCACGCACCACCGATCCGCCAGACAGACAGCCGTGGCGTCACGATGGAGGTAAAAAGCGCCTTCCTCCCTACACCCTGGCGGTTCGGCAAGATAGGAAGCGCGCCGCCGCGGAAAGGGTCGTGGCGGCGCGAAGAAAAGGACGCTATGCGCCCCTGCGGATGCCTCAGAAACGATCGCGAATCACCACCTCGTCGAACGGCAGCTTGCCGATCCGCGGCTTCGGCTCGGCGGCGCGCTTGCCCACCGCGACCATCAGCGCGATGGCATAGTTGTCCGGCAGGTTGATCAGCTTGCCGACCGCATCGAAATCGAAGCCATCCATCGGGCAGGAATCCAGGCCCTTGGCCCGCGCAGCGAGCATCAGGGTCTGCGCCATCAAACCGCAACTGCGCATGGCCTCGTCACGCTGGACCTGCGGCTTGTCACGGTAGTAGGCATCGATGGCGCCGGCCATGTAGTCCTGCACCTCGCTCGGTGCACCGTCCCAGACCCGGCGGACATTCTTTTCCCAGCTGTCGACCTGCGCGCAGATCACCACCAGCATCGAGGCATCGGTCATCTGCGCCTGGTTCCAGCCCACCTCGCGAATCTGTGCCCGCAGCGCCGGGTCGCTGACCTCGACGAAGCGCACGTGCTGCAGGTTGAAGGCAGAGGGTGCCAGCAGCGCCAATTGCAGCAGCTCGTCCTTCTCCTCCCGGCTGAGCTGAAAGTTCGAGTCGTAGGCTTTGACGGCGCGACGCGTGCGGATGGCTTCTTCGGTATTCATGAGGCTTCCTCGTGATCAACAGAGGCGCACATGCTAAGGGCGCCGACCAATCGAATCCATGCACCTTGACCGATAAGAATCATCGACGGCTTTGATCCGAGACGCCGCCCGGCACAAACGAAAAAGCCGCCCGGAGGCGGCTTTTCGATCACGCGGCAGGCAGCTTAGAGCTGCGGGCCGGCGTTGCGGATGGCCTCGGAGACGTCGAACTTCTTGAAGTTCTCGACGAACTTCGCAGCCAGTTCCTTCGCGGCCTGATCGTAGGCGCTCTTGTCGGCCCAGGTGTTGCGCGGGTTCAGCAGCTGGGTGTCGACGCCGGCGACGGCCTTCGGCACGTCCAGGTTGATGATCGGCAGGTGCTCGGTCTCGGCACCAACCAACGCGCCGCTCTGGATCGCCGCGATCACCGCGCGGGTGGTCGGGATGTTGAAACGCTTGCCGACGCCGTAGCCACCGCCGGTCCAGCCGGTGTTGACCAGGTAGACCTTGGAGCCGAAGCCATTGATGCGCTTGATCAGCAGCTCGGCGTATTCGCCAGCCGGACGCGGGAAGAACGGTGCGCCAAAGCAGGTGGAGAAGGTCGACTTGATGCCGCTGCCCGACCCCATCTCGGTGGAGCCGACCAGCGCGGTGTAACCGGAGAGGAAGTGGTAGGCGGCCTGCTCGTTGTTCAGGATCGATACCGGCGGCAGTACGCCGGTCAGGTCGCAGGTGAGGAAGATGACCGCATTCGGCTCGCCGCCGAGGTTCTTCTCGCTACGCTTCTCGACGTGCTCCAGCGGGTAGGCGGCGCGGCTGTTCTGGGTCAGGCTGGCGTCGGCGTAGTCGGGCAGACGGGTGCGCGAGTCAAGCACCACGTTCTCCAGCACGGCGCCGAATTTGATGGCCTTCCAGATTACCGGCTCGTTCTTCTCGGACAGGTCGATGCACTTGGCGTAGCAACCGCCCTCGATGTTGAACACGCGGCCAACGCCCCAGCCGTGCTCGTCGTCGCCGATCAGGTAGCGGCTCTCGTCGGCCGACAGGGTGGTCTTGCCGGTGCCGGACAGACCGAAGAACAGGGTGGTGTCGCCGTCTTCGCCGATGTTGGCGGCGCAGTGCATCGGCAGTACGTCGACGTCCGGCAGCAGGAAGTTCTGCACGGAGAACATGGCTTTCTTCATTTCACCGGCGTACTGCATGCCGGCGATCAGCACCTTCTTCTCGGCGAAGTTGATGATCACGCAGCCATCGGAGTTGGTGCCGTCACGCTCGGGCTGGCACTGGAAGAACGGTGCGTTGAGGATGCGCCACTCGCTCAGGCCGGCCTGGTTGAATTGTTCCGGGGTGATGAACAGGCAACGACCGAACAGGTTGTGCCAGGCGGTTTCGGTGGTCATCTTGACCGGCAGATAGTGCTCGGGATCGGCACCGACATGGACGTGGGAGACGAAGCTGTCGCGCTCGCCGAGGTAGGCTTCGACGCGGTTCCACAGCGCTTCGAAGTTGCCGGCCGGGAACGGACGGTTGATCGGGCCCCAGGCGATCTTGTGCTGGGTGCTCGGCTCCTCGACGATGAAGCGGTCAGCCGGAGAACGACCCGTGCGGTGCCCGGTCTTCACCACCAGAGAGCCATTGGCGGACAGTTCGCCCTCTGCGCGCTTGACGGCTTCTTCAATCAGTTGAGCGGTGCTGATGTCGGTGTACACGGCGTTGGTGGCTTGCGTCATGAGTGTTCCCGTCGGCCTTGGGCCGATCCCTCCATGCTGTTGTAGCCCGCCGAGCGACGAACTACATCGAAAAAAGTGCGCGCGATTATGCCAGATAATGCGCCGCGCTGGGTATGAGGCCGTGATGGCCAAATAGTTCACTGGCTCGCTGCAGGTCCATCCCTGGCTCATTCCTTAGCGTACTGGCGCTCCGCGGATGGCTACCGAGCACCAGGCGCTGCTCAATGACGGGTGTCCGAGGGCGCGTCGCTGCCGCCACCGGCGAAAAGCTGAGCCACGTCCGCGGCATCATAGGTGTATTTCTCATTGCAGAACTGACAATCGATGCTCACCGCACCGCCCTGCTCGGCTACCAGTTGCTGGGCGTCTTCCTCGCCCAGGCTGATCAGCGCACGGGCCGAGCGTTCCCGCGAGCAACTGCAGCGAAAGCGGATCGGCAGCGCGTCGAACAGGCGCAGCTGTTCCTGATGGTAAAGCCGGTGCAACAGCGTCTCGGCATCCAGCCCGAGCAATTCCTCGGCCGTCAGGGTGTCGGCCAGGGTGCGCAGGTGCTCCCAGCTGGCGTCACGCTCTTCGGCATCCTTGATTCGATCGGCCGGCAGCTGCTGCAACAGCAAGCCGCAGGCCCGGCGGCTGTCGGCATTGAGCCAGAAGCGCGTCGGCAGTTGCTCGGACGCGGCGAAATAGTTGCTCAGGCATTCCGCCAGGTTGACCCCGTCCAGGCCGACGATGCCCTGGTAGCGCTGGCCGTTGGCCGGATCGACGGTGATCGCCAGCATGCCCTCGGGCATCAGCTCGGCCAGCGTTGCGCACGTCTCGACCTGCTCGGCGTGATAACGCGCGATGCCGCGCACCTCGCGGGCACTGGAGCACTCGACCATCAGCAGCGGGACAGCTCCGCTGGAACGCGCCTGGAGAATCAGCAGCCCGTCGAACTTGAGCGTGCCGACCAGCAGTGCGGCGGCGGCGAGCAGTTCGCCAAGCAGCTGGGCGACGGGCTCGGGATAGGCGTGCTTGGCCAGCACGTGCTGGAAGCTTTCGTCCAGCGTGGCGATTTCGCCGCGAACGTCGGAATCGTCGAAGATGAAGCGCTGAGTTTGATCGGACATGCCGGGGCTCGCAGGAACGGCGGAGGAAGCCGGCAATTTTAGGCGTAAAGCCGGTCCGGACCAAGGGCGGGCGCCGGACGGGCTGTCAGACAGCAGCAAGCTGAACGCTGGCTGAACGGCTCGCAGGTAGTCAGGACAGCCGCAACGGTAGGCTCTAGCATCGCGCGCCATCGCAATCCCAGGGACGATTCCCATGCGCGTGACCACGCCCCAGGCGCGCTGGCGCCCACTGTCTTGGTTCATCAGTCACCTGCTTGCCGGGCTGTTGCTGCTCAGCTGGCTCTCGCCCACCAGCCGCCCATGCTGGGATGCCCTCGACGAGGCGGCCTTTCATCTGCTCAACGGCTCGCTGGGCCACCAGGCCTGGTGGGACTGGCTGTGGGCATTGGCCAGCATTCGCGTGTTCGACATCCTGGTTGGCGCCCTGCTGCTGACCCTGCTGATCCGCCGCGACTGGCTATTCGCGCAGCGCCAGCTACGCCCGGCGCTGTTCACCTTTGTCGCCCTGCTGCTGGTCTTGCTGGTGATTCGCCTGCTGGTGACCAAGCTGGCCGGGCACTTCGACTGGCAACACGCCAGTCCATCGCTTGAGATCGTTGGCGCCTATCACCTGAGCGACCACTTTCCGCTGCTGGAGCGGGTGTTCGAACTAAAGGATCATTCCAGCCGCAGCTTCCCCGGGGATCACGCCTCGGTGCTGCTGATTTGGGGACTGTTCATGGCGCTGTTCGCCCGCGGCGGCCGTCTGGCACTGGTGCTCGGCATCACCTTGCTGCTCATGCTGCCGCGGCTGGTGACCGGCGCCCACTGGGCCAGCGATGACTTCGTCGGCGGACTGCTGATCGCCTTGCTGGCTATCGGCTGGGGCTATTGCACACCACTGGGCGCCCACATCGCTGCCCTGCTGCAGTGGCTGGCTCGTGCGCCCATGCAGCTGGCCGCCAGGCTGCCACTGCTGCGCCAGCTGGCGGTGCTACGCGACTAGTCGGGCTTGAAGTCACGCAGCAGCTGGATCTGCCGGCGCTGCTTCTTGCTCGGTCGCCCATCGGTCTGCAGCCCCAACGCGCCGGCCTTGCGCTGTGCCGCCGCTTCCTCGCGCGCGGCCAGGCTTTGCGGCGTCTCCTCGTAGAGTGTCTGCGCCTCGGGCGCGCCGCGGCGCACCGCCGACAACGCGCGGACGACCACCGTGCGCTCGTCGAAACCGCTGCGGATCATCAGCTCGTCGCCCACCTTCGGTTCCTTGCTCGGTTTGCAACGCTCGCCGCGACAGTGCACCTTGCCACCTTCGATCGCCGCCTTGGCCAGCGCGCGGGTCTTGAAGAAACGCGCGGCCCACAGCCACTTGTCCAGGCGCACTTTGTCGTCGTCTTTTTCAGCCATCGTGCAGCCCTATCTCCTATACGTCGTTCTAGGGTGTTACAGACGGATGCAGTTGTCATGCGCCCCGACTAGAATGCCGGCAAATTCTTCGGACGCTCCCATTGAAGAGACTCGACCCCCATACCGTGATCGGTCTGCGTGAATGGATCGCCCTGCCGGACCTCGGCGTGGTGGGCCTGCGCGCAAAGGTCGATACCGGGGCCAGCACGTCGGCGCTGCATGCTACCGAGATCAGCGAGTTCGAACGCGACGGTCAGCGCTGGGTCCGATTCACCGCCCACCTGGGCACGCTGGTGCAACGCCGTCACCGCTGCGAGGCACCGCTGGTCACCCGCAAGCTGATCAAGAGCTCCAACGGGCAGGTGCAGACGCGCTACGTGGTGCGAACGCTGCTGGCGCTCGGTAGCCATGTCTGGCCGGTGGAGTTCACCCTGACCTGCCGCAAGACCATGCGCTATCGCCTGCTGCTCGGCTCCAAGGCGCTGGTCGAAGGGCAATGGCTGATCGATCCGTCGCGAACCTATATCCAGGACAAACCTCAGGTCCTCACTTCCTCCGGTGCTCAATGAAAATCGCCGTGCTGTCGCGCAATCCGCGCCTGTATTCCACCCGCCGCCTGGTCGAAGCCGGCCAGCAGCGGGGCCATGAGGTGGTGGTGATCGATACGCTGCGCGCGTACATGAACATTGCCAGCCACAAGCCGCAGATCCATTACCGCGGCAAACCGTTGGAAGGCTTCGACGCGGTGATCCCGCGCATCGGCGCTTCGGTGACCTTCTATGGCTGTGCGGTGCTGCGCCAGTTCGAGATGCAGGGCGTGTTCCCGCTCAACGAGTCGGTGGCCATCGCTCGCTCGCGGGACAAGCTGCGTGCGCTGCAACTGCTGTCGCGGCGCGGCGTCGGCCTGCCGGTGACCGGCTTCGCGCACTCGCCGGACGACATCCCCGATCTGATCCAGATGGTCAACGGCGCACCGCTGGTGATCAAGGTGCTGGAAGGCACTCAGGGCATCGGCGTGGTGCTCTGCGAAACCGAGAAGGCCGCCGAATCGGTAATCGAGGCCTTCATGGGCCTCAAGCAGGACATCATGGTGCAGGAGTACATCAAGGAAGCCGGCGGCGCCGACATCCGCTGCTTCGTGGTCGGCGACAAGGTCATCGCGGCGATGAAGCGCCAGGCCAAGCCCGGCGAATTCCGTTCCAACCTGCATCGCGGCGGCTCGGCCAGCCTTATCAAGATCACCCCGGAAGAACGCATGACCGCCATCCGCGCGGCCAAGGTGATGGGCCTGAACGTCGCCGGCGTCGACATCCTGCGTTCCAACCATGGTCCGCTGGTGATGGAGGTCAACTCCTCGCCGGGCCTGGCCGGCATCGAAGAGACCACTGGCAAGGACGTCGCCGGGCTGATCATCCAGTACCTGGAGAAGAACGGCGGGCCGCACCTGACCCGCACCAAGGGCAAGGGCTGAAAGGCAGCTGTGCTTTACGCCTTTATCGCATCCCTCGGCAGCAGCAGGCCCAGCGGCAGGCTGACGCGGGCTTCCAGACCACCGCCATCGCGGTTGCGCAATTCGACGATGCCGCCGTGCTGCGAAGCGATGCGTTTGACGATCGCCAAACCCAGCCCGGCGCCCTGCCCGCCACGGGCGCGATCGCCGCGGATGAATGGATTGAAGATGCCTTCCAGCTCGGCGGGATCGATCCCCGGACCGCGGTCGAGCACGCTCAGCACCACGTAGGGGGCATGCTGGTCGCCCGAAACATAAGCCGCTACCTCCACCCCGCCGCCACCGTAGCGCAAGGCGTTCTCGATGAGATTCACCAGCAGCCGTTTGACCGATACCCGGCGCAGAGCGAACGGCGGCATCGGCTCGACACACAGGCGCACGATCTCCTGCTGCTGGTTGTAGGGCGCCACCACCTCGCGGATCAGCTCGCCGAGGTCGGTGGTTTCCACCGGTTCATCGCTGCCGTCGCGGACAAAGGCGAGGAACTGATCGAGGATCGCATTCATGTCCTCGACGTCGCGAATCATGTCGTCGGTCAGCTCGTCGTCGCCGCTCATCAGCTCCAGCGACAGACGCAGGCGCGTCAATGGCGTGCGCAGATCGTGGGAGACGCCCGCCAGCATCAGTTCGCGCTCGCGGCCAGCCTGCTCGACGTCCTCGGCCATCTGGTTGAAGGCACGGTAGACCTCGGTCATCTCGCTCGGCGTGTCGCTGATCGGCAGCCGCACGCGCCGGCCCTTGCCGATCTGCCGCGCGGCGAAGACCAGCCGCTTGAGCGGCAGATTCAACTGGCTGACGAAGATCCATGCCGCACCGGTGGACAGCAGGCCGATACCGAGGAACCAGCCGAGCACGCTCCAGATGCGCTGGCCACGCAGCGGATAGGCGTACAGCGGCACCTGCACCCAGTCCGGCCCCAACGCAGGCGCGCGCACCCAGATCGCGGTGGACGGCTGGATGCGTACGCGAACCTCGGTGTCGTCGCCCAGCTCGTCGCGCATCTGCCGCTGGAAGATCTCGGTGTAGGGCCAGTGGTATTCACTGCGCGGCACGTTCTGCTCGGCCACCAGCTGCAGGCCGGCGGCGCGGCCGATGCGGTCGCGGTCCTCGAGGTCGGCGGCCCAGTAGGCACGCAACGTCAACGCCGCGCCGTGGCTGTACTGGCGGTCTACCAGTACATCCTCGTTGGTCATCAGATAGACCAGCGTCAGGACCTTGGAGAACAGCACCACGATCAGCACCATCCACAGGGTGCGGGCGAAGAAGCTCTGCGGGAACCACAGCGGGGTTTTCATAGAAAAGCAGCTGCAAGCTCGTAGGTTGGGTTGAGTCGCGTAGCGGCGAAGCCCAACGTGGTGGCATGCGGCGGCCGCCAAGTCTTGCCATGCCGGGCCATCCGGTCATGTTGGGCTTCGCTGCGCTCAACCCAACCTACGGCTTGCCGCTTCATTTGTTGCCATCGGGCACGAACACGTAGCCCACGCCCCAGACCGTCTGGATATAGCGCGGCTTGGACGGGTCGGGCTCGATCAGCCGGCGCAGGCGGGAGATCTGCACGTCGATGGAGCGCTCCAGCGCGTCCCACTCGCGGCCGCGGGCGAGGTTCATCAGCTTGTCGCGGGTCAGTGGTTCGCGGGCGTGCTGCACCAGCGCCTTGAGCACGGCGAACTCGCCGGTGGTGAGCATGTGCACCTCGTTACCCTTTTTCAGCTCACGAGTCGCCAGCGACAGCTCGTACTCGCCGAAGGTGACGGTCTCGTCCTCGCTGGCGGGGGCGCCTGGAACCTGCGGTGCCTGCCGACGCAGCACCGCACGGATGCGCGCGAGCAGTTCGCGGGGATTGAAGGGCTTGGCCAGGTAGTCGTCGGCGCCCTGTTCCAGGCCCTGGATGCGGCTGGCCTCGTCACCCTTGGCGGTGAGCATGATGATTGGAATCTGGTTGTTGCCCTCGCGCAGCCGGCGGCACGCGGAAAGCCCGTCCTCACCCGGCATCATCAGGTCGAGCACCACCAGCTGGAACAGCTCGCGGCTGAGCAAACGGTCCATCTGCTCGGTGTTTTCCACGGTACGGACGCGGTAGCCCTGCTCGTCGAGAAAACGCTCGAGCAGACGCCGCAGACGGGCATCGTCATCGACGATGAGGATTTTTTCGCCTTCGCTGGCTGACGCAGTGCTGCTCATGGAAACTCCCAGATGGTCGACGGCGCATTATTGCGCAGTGTGGATCGGCCCTACTGACAGCCATTGTTAGCAGATTTTTCCTGCGCCACCACCTAGCGCTCGCGAAGAGCCTCGGCCTTGGCGCGGATGATCGGCTTGAGCAGATAGCTCAGCACGCTCTTGTGGCCGGTGATGATGTCTACCGAAGCCATCATGCCGGGGATGATGAGCAATGGTTTCTCATCGCTGCCCAGGTGACTCTTGTCGGTGCGCAGATGGATAAGGAAGAAGCTGTTGCCATCCTCGTCCGTGATGCTGTCGGCGCTGATGTGCTCCAGCTCCGCCTTCAAGCCACCGTAGACGGTGAAGTCGTAGGCGCTGAACTTGACCATCGCCTCCTGCCCCGGATGCAGGAAAGCGATGTCCTGCGGGCGAACCTTGGCCTCGACCAATAACGTATCGTCGAGCGGGACGATTTCGACGATGTCGCTGCCTGGCTGGATGACCCCACCAATGGTACTGACGAGCATCTGCTGGACGACGCCCCGAACCGGGGAGGTGACGAGCGTGCGGCGCACCCGGTCTTCCAGCGCCTTGCCGGTGGACTTCAGCTTCGACAGTTCGGTACGTGCCTCGTTGAGCTGAGTCAGGGCCTCGCTGCGGAAACGTCCACGCGTCTCACCGATCTTGCTCTCGATCTCCTTGATCGCCGCATTGGCACGGGGCAACGCCAGGGTGGTGGCATCGAGCTGCCCGCGACTTTCCACCTCAGCCCGCTTGAGCCGCAGCACTTCCACCGGCGAAATGGCACCGCTGGAGACGAGCGGCTCGGACATCGCAATTTCCTTGCGCAACAGGGCCAGGCTGCTGCGGAACTGCTCCTGCTTGGAACTCATCTCGCGTACTTCCTGGCGTCGCTGGGTGAGCTGCTCTTCCAATCCACCGATTTCATCGCGCAGCTGGTCGCGGCGGCTCTCGAACAAGGCGCGCTCGCTATCGGCCAGGTTGGGGGCATCACGCAGCACATTCTCGGGCAGCGCCAGGTCGCGCCCCTCGACCTCGGCCGACAGGCGCTCCACCCGTGCAGCCAGCGCCAGGCGGTCAGCTTCGGTTTCACCGACGTTGGAGGCGAAACGCGTGTCGTCCAGACGCAGCAGCGGATCGCCGGCCTCGACGATCTGTCCCTCGCGGGCGAACAGTTCGGCGACGATGCCGCCCTCCAGGTTCTGGATCTTCTGCAGGCGTGACGAGGGAATCGCCTTGCCCTCGCCCCGGGTGACTTCATCGACGATGGCGAAATGCGCCCAGAGCACCAGGAACAGCACAAACGCGACCAGTCCCCATATCGTCAGGCGCACCAGCCGCGGCGCATCCTCGATGAGCGCCTTGCGCACTTCCGGCAGCGGTTCGCCACGGGAACCGAACACTGCGCCGACTCCACTGCGGGTCTGTATCGGGGGGATCGAATGCTTAGCTGACACGGATCTGCCCCTTCTTCAACGCCTCGAGAATCGCCGCCTTCGGCCCATCGGCGACGATCTGGCCACGGTCGACGATCACCAGTCGATCGACCAGGCTCAACATCGAGGTGCGGTGGGTTACCAGCAGCAAGGTCTTGTCGGCAACGACCTCTGCCAGCTGCTGTTTCAAGCGCTCCTCGCTGGTGTTGTCCAACGAACTGGTCGGCTCGTCCAGCAGCAGGATCGGCGGATCGAGCAACAATGCGCGCGCCAGCGCCACGCATTGGCGCTGGCCGCCGGACAGGTTCTGGCCGCGCTCGCCCACCTGCAGCTCGTAGCCCTTCGAATGCAGCCGCGCAAATTCATGCACGCCGGCCAGCTCGGCGACCTTCACTACCCGATCGTCTTCGACATAGCGCGCGCCCATCAGCAGGTTGTCGCGTAGCGTGCCGGAAAACAGCTGGATATCCTGGGCCACATAACCGATGTTGTTGCGCACGTCGCTCACATCCAGCTGCCGCAGGTCGATACCGTCGACCAACAGGCTGCCCGCATCGGGCTGATGCAGGCCGACGATCAGCTTGGCCAGCGAGCTCTTGCCGGAGCCACTGCGGCCGATGATGCCCACCTTCTCGCCTGGACGAATGACCAGACTGATCTGCCGCAGGGCGGCGTCCTTTTGTTCCGGGTAGTTGAAATCCACACCGCGGAATTCGATCGCACCCTGCAGGTTTTCCCGCTTCAACGGCCGCTCGCCACTCTGCCGCTCCTGTGGCAACGCCATCATGTCGTTCACCGAACGCACCGTGACCTTGGCCTGCTGATAGCGGGTAAGCAGACCCGCCACCTGACCGAGCGGAGCCAGGGCACGGCCGCTGAGCATGTAGCAGGCAATCAGCCCCCCCATGCTCAGCTGGCCGTCGATGATCTGATACACGCCGAGCACGATCATCACCACACCAGCGAACTGCTGCAGCGCCATCGTGGAATTGAGCGCCAGGCTCGACAGCATGCGCGCACGCAATTCGAGCCGGCTCAGGCTGCCGATGGTCTGCTCCCAAAGATGCTGACGCTCGCTTTCGGCGTTGTTGACCTTCACCGCATCGAGGCCTGCCAACGTTTCGATCAGGCTCGACTGGCGCTCTGCCGATAGCGCCATGGTGCGCTCCAGAGTGTCGGCCAGGGGCCGCTGCAGCACGAAGCTGAGTGCGGCAACCAGCGGGAAAGCCAACAGCGGCACCCACGCCAGATGCCCACCGATCAGCGCAATCACGGCAATGATCAGCAAGGTGAATGGCAGATCGATCAGACTCGCCAGCGTCAGCGAAGCGAGAAACTCGCGCAATGACTGGAATTCGTGAATGTGCTGGGCAAAGGTCCCGACGCGCGCCGGGCGATGGCGCATCAGCATGCCCGCCACCCGCTCGAACAGTGTGGCTGAGATGATCAGATCGGTTTTCTTGCCGGCCAGATCCAGACACAGCCCGCGCAATGTCTTGAGCAGCAGATCGAACACGAACGCACCGCTGATGCCGATGGCCAGTACCCAGAGCGTCGCCTCGGCCTGGTTCGGTACCACACGGTCGTAGACGTTCATGACGAACAGTGGCGTGACCAAACCAATGAGACTGATCACGAAGCTGGCGGCAACGGCATCGATATACAGCCAGCGAGAACGCTTCAGCGTGTCGCGAAACCAGTGAGTCGTCCGCGGGATGAGTTCGCCGCGATCCAGATCGAAGCGGTGTTGCGGCTGAGCGAAAAAGGCCTGACCCGTGTAGTCCTCCTCGAGGATTTCACGCGCGACATCCAGCTCCCCACCCTCAGACTCGCTGGGCATCACCCGCGCCCGTCCGTCGGGCTGCCAGCCCAGCAACAATGCGCAACGCCCATCACGCAACAGCAACAGTGCTGGCAACGCGAGGGCGGAAATCTGAGTCAGCTCACGACGCAACCAACGCCCGCGCAGCCCCGCCCGGGCTGCCGCACGCGGCAACAGCTCGGGGGTCAGTCGATGATCGGCGAGTGGCAAACCGGCGCTGAGCGTCGCCCGGCTAGCCGGCTTCTGGTGGAAGGCGCACAGCGAAAGCAGACCATCCAGTAGCGGATCGTCATGGTTCGCGCGCGGGTCGAGGCGCAAGGCCGGTTCGGGCGTTACAGCATGCTGAGAGTGCATCATGGGACCCGACGGGCCGCCCCTCTTAATTTATCGCGGGCAACTGGATCTGAGCGCGCACGTCATCCATCGGCACGGCGGCCAGGGGCGCCACAACCCCCTGGTTGCGCAACAGAGAGCCGCTGACCGCCTGGATGCGGTAATGGCTCAAAGCCTCACTAAAGCGCACGTCTTCGAGACGGCGCGCAGCGGTGAACAACTCGTTCTCGCTGTCCAACAGATCCAACAGCGTGCGCTCACCGAGAGTGAATTGCTGCTGATAGGAATCGCGCACCCGACCGCTACGGTTTACATAGTCCTCAGCGATGGGAAGTTGACGACGTGCATTGTTAAGCGCATTCCATGCCAACCCCAGTTCTTCGGTGAGCAGACGCAGCGCATTGTTGCGAATATCCATCGCCTGCCCGACCTGGTTGGCGCGAGCACGTAGATCTGCACTGTTGCTGCCGCCAGCGAACAGGTTGTAGCGCATGCGTACCATGGCCTGCCATTCGTTCTCGTGCCCGTTCACGCCGTCGATGTCGTTATTGGCGCCACTTGCGAGTTCCAGCGCAAAGCGCGGATAGAACTCGGATTTGGCTGCCTGCACCTGCGCCTCGGCGGCATTCACATCCGCCTGCGCCGAACGTAGCTGCGGGTTTTCCACCAGCATCTTTTCACGGGCCTGTTCGAGGCTCTGGGCCAACTCCACAGCAGCCAGCGTCGGCCGGCTCAAGTCGGTCGGCATCTGCCCCACCAGCGCGAGATAGTTGACCTGGCTATCGGCAAGATTGGTCTGTTCTGTAATCAGGTTGTTGCGCGCCTGGGCCAGACGGGCATCGGCCTGGTCGAGGTCGGCCATCCGCCCGACGCCCTGGCGGCTGCGCAGGCTGATCTGATCGAAGATTCGCTCGTGGCTGCGCAGGTTTTCCTCGGCCAGACGCACTAGCGCCTCACGACGCAGAACATCCAGGTATACCTGCGCCACTTCCAGTGCGGTGCGCTCCGCACTGCTCAGCAACTCATAGGCCCGAGCGTTGACCGTAGCGCGCTGGCGCTTCACTTCGCTGGAGGTGGCGAAACCATCGAACAACATCTGCTGGGCAGTCAGGCTCGCCTCGCCCCTGCTCAGCGTACGGTAGCCGTGCTCATCGCCCTGACGAGTACTGACACTGTCAGTACCCTCTCGACCATAACCCGCCACCAGATCCACTCGAGGCAAATAGCCGCCCTTAGCGGATCGCAGCTGTTCCTCTGCCGCCATACGCGCGTGAACGCCAGCGCTGATTTCCGGGTGGGTATCGAGCGCGCTACGCATCGCCTCCTGCAGAGACTGCGCATGAGCGGCGGCCGAGACGGCGAAAAACAGGGGAAGCACCAGGGCAAAAGGCTTCATGAAGACGAGTTCCGAAAGGTTGGGCGAGTGGCAAGGCCGACACGACAACAGAGCGCAAACGGGACCCATATGGGTGCGTAATACCACTACTGCGTGAGCGTTTTCGGCTTAATGAAAAAAGCGTACCTGCTATCACAGTGACATCATTACGTACATTGTTTAACATCACGCTATCGAGGGTCAATAGATTGACCTTCCACTCGTCGACTTTTTATTAGCGTCAAAAATATAGCAAGTATACTCCGCAGCTCGGCGGCACTCTATCAGGCCCCAAGCCGGTCTACATCTACCATTCGGAGCAAAGAACATGAGCTCTAACTACGTCGTCGTGAAAAGCGTTATCGGCCAGGCGTTTGCGATATCGGCGGACGGCGTTCGCCGCGCTTTGTTTGAAGGTGACCGGCTGTTCAGCGGTGAGCAGGTCCTGACCGAGGCAGGCAGCGCCGTAACGCTGGAGCTACCGAATGGCGAGATGATCAGCCTGGGCGAATCGGCATCCTGGCAAGCTGGCGAGCTGGCTGACACAGGCGATTCCGAGCCGATCTCGGAGCTGGAACAAGCAATCGCCGATGGCTTCGACCCCACCACTGATCTGGAAGCGACCGCTGCCGGTCCTGGCGCAGGCGGCGGGGCCAGCGGTTCCGGTGGCGGCCATACGGCCATCGTCCTGGACGAAACAGGCGAACAAGTGCAGGCGACGATCGGATTTCCGACGGACGGCTTGACCTCGACCACGTTCGAGACCGCTGAAGAAAGCGCCGCCTTTTCTAACGCTTTCGTCGATACCACTGCGCCAGCCGCACCGACCGTTTCGCTGACTAGCGACACGGGTGCAAGCGGCTCGGACGGCATCACCAACAACGGCGCCCTGACCATTGGCGGCACCGAGACCGGCGCCACCGTCGAGTACAGCACCGACGGCGGCCAAACCTGGTCCCCGACCTTCACCCCGGTCGAAGGCAGCAACACCGTTGCCGTACGCCAGACCGATGTGGCTGGTAATACCTCGGCTGCGACCACCGTCAGTTTCACCCTCGACACCCAGGTC
>Ga0315336_1000325_pt1 | contig 154642 bp, 143 predicted proteins | sample ASW5metaG_FD_204512 | JGI IMG/M metagenome (GOLD analysis project Ga0315336, IMG submission 204512) | Ammonia-oxidizing marine archaeal communities from Monterey Bay, California, United States - ASW #5 | ecosystem: Environmental > Aquatic > Marine > Intertidal zone | place: USA: California... | reverse complement strand
CGGTCACATCGGTGATTGCTCTGCGCTGTGCCAACGTCAACCCCATCCACTGGGCCTACGCGCGCATTTCTGATGAGGCAACGAATCACCGTTTCGCGCGCATTTCTGATGAGTCAACGCGGTCGGTAGGCAAGCGTAGAGTCGCAAGTATGTTCGAATCCGTGGCCGACCCGATCGCTTATGAGGCGTCACTGGTCGCACGCATCGCGGAGTTGGAACGCGGCAAGTCCGCCGCAGCCGCCGAACAGGCCAGAGTCACCGCCGAACTCGACGCGGCCCGCCGTGCTCGGGAGGCGGCCGACGGCGTGCCCGCCGCCAAACGTGGGCGCGGCCTCGCCGCCGAGATCGCGCTCGCCCGCCACGATTCCCCCAACCGGGGCGGCCGGCACCTCGGCTTCGCCCGGGCGCTCGTCCACGAGATGCCCCACACCCTCTCGGCGTTGGAAGCCGGTGCGCTCTCCGAATGGCGCGCGACTCTGATCGTGCGCGAGTCGGCGTGCCTGTCGCTCGAGGACCGCCGAACCCTGGACCTCAGAATGTGCGCCGACCAGTCTGCACTGGAGGGCCTCGGCGACAAGCGAATTGAGGCTGAAGCCAAAACCATCGCCTACCAGCTCGACCCGCAGGCGGTCGTGGACAAGGCAGTTCGTGCCCAATCCGAGCGCACCGTCACGGTCCGCCCGGCCCCCGACGCGATGACGTACGTGACCGCTCTACTCCCCATGGCGCAGGGTGTGTCTGTCTACGCGGCGCTAAAGCGCGAGGCCGACACCACTTTCGACGGCCGCGGTCGTGGCCAGGTCATGGCCGACACCCTGGTCGAGCGGGTGACCGGTCAGCCCGCCGACGTCGCGGTCCCCGTCGCGGTCAACCTCGTGATGACCGATGAAACCCTGCTTGGCGGCGGCACCTCACCCGCGCACATCCCCGGTTACGGTCCGGTGCCGGCCGCCATTGCGTGCCGTCTGGCGGGCGACGCGATCACCGACGAGCAGTCCAAAGCCACCCTGCGCCGGCTGTATCGCCACCCTGACTCGGGAGCATTGGTCGCGATGGAGTCTCGATCACGGCTGTTTCCAAAAGGTCTCGCGCAATTCATCGCGTTTAGAGATGACACCTGTCGTACGCCCTATTGCGATGCGCCGATTCGGCATACCGACCATGCCACACCGCACGCGCGCGGTGGTCCCACCGCTGGCGCCAACGGTCTCGGTGAGTGTGAGGCTTGCAACTACGCCAAGGAAGCGCCTGGTTGGCAAGTCCATACGTTTGACGCCGACGGCCAGCGCCACAAGGCGGTGTACGTCACGCCGACCGGTGCGCACCACGAATCACACGCACCGCCATTGCTCAATGACGTCGTCGTGTTCAAGCCGAGCGTCGTCGAGGCGCTGGTCGCCAATCAGCTCGCATGTCTGACTGCCGCCTGATCCGTCACCAGACGGTGGATTCTCCCTCCCTCTGCTCACAGGGCATCGCGACGGCGATAGATGGCGCCGGCGGCGAAAGTCAGGGCGGCGGCCACGACGATCATCACGACCAGGGCCAGAACCGGGTAGTCCGACGGCGCGGTGGTCTGGCCGACCGGGGAAAGGTCGAGCAGCCAGCTCGGCAGGCGCAAGAGCGCACCTAGGTACAGCGATACGACCACGAACGTGACTGCAAGCCAGCCGATCCATCCCCTTTTGATCGCGACCCCGACCGCCGCGATACCCGCCATCACGGCCATCGCAGGCACGTAGGCCAGGCCCGCCACCGTCAGCCGCACGATCGTGCCCGGTTCCCCGAGCGTGATACCCGCACCCAGACCATTGCCCAGGCCGGCGAAGAACATCAGCACGGTGGAGCCGACGAGTGCCGAGGCGACCGCGGTGAGCAGCCAGCGCCAGCGTGACACCGCGCCGGCCAGCACAGCTTCGCCGAGGCCCTTCTCTTCATCGCCGAGCACCCGCAGCACCGACGACACGACGTACGCGGTGGCCGCGGCGGCGAGGAACTGCGTCATCGTGGTGTACACGCTGTCGGTGCCCTGCGCCACCAGCACGCGTTGAATGAGTTCGTTCTCCTCGGCGGCGTCCAGCAGCGATTTTGTCATCGAGCCAAGAGCCAAGCCGCCCAAGAAGAGTCCGACCGACCAGCCAATGGTCTGGCCGCGTTGCAGCGCCAGATGCAGACCTAGCACGGATCTGATGGCGTGCGCGTTCGGACGCTCGCCGGTGGACGCGATGATGCTGTCGTCGTACTGCCGTCTGCTCTCCAGGCCTGCGGCCAGCGCGATCAGCCCGAGGGTGAGGGCGACGAGCAGGGCGAACGGCCACCAGCGCACGTCGACGAATGCCCGCATCTGCTGCGCCCATGCGATCGGCGAGAACCAGCTCAGCGCGCTGCCGGAGTTCTCGATGACGTCGCCGATCCCGCGGACGAAGACGGCGAGCGCAAGCATGGCCATCGCGGCGCCGGTGGCGGTGCGCGACTGCCGCCACAGCTGGGCGGTGACGGCGGCCACCGCGCCGAACACCATGGCCACCCCTGTGACGCCGAGACACATCGCGGCGGTGTCGACCAGCCCGAAACCGGTGGAGGCCATTGCCAGCGTCATCGTCACCGTCAGCGCGACATTCACACCGCCGATCATGATCAACGCGGCGGTCGTTCGTGCATAGCGTCCGACAACCGAGGACAGCACCAGTTCCGCTGCACCGCTTTCTTCCTCGGCGCGGGTGTGCCGAATCACGGTGAGAATGGCCAGGATCGACGTCGCGACGATCATGGTGAGCATGAGCTCGTTGGCCATCATGGCGCCGAGGTCGGTTTCGTTGCCGCCGAACATCGGCCCGCCCATGATGATCGCCGCCGGCGTCTTCATCAGGTTCACGCGGGCCTGACGTTGCGCCTCGTCCGGATACGCCAGCTTGATCGCGTTGGGGGCGTACACCATCATCAGCGTCAAGGCCGCCAGCCAGATCGAAAGGCGAATTCGGTCGCGGCGCAGGGCCAGCCGGAGGAGGCTCAGCGTGCCCGTCCACAACCCGGCGTTTCGTTGAGCTGTGTGCGTTGCGAGGGCGGTGCTCATCGCGAGGCTCCCTGGTACTCACGTAGGAACAGGTCTTCGAGCGACGCCGGTGCCACGGTCAGGTCGAGGATGCCCAGGTCGGTGAGTTCACCCATGGCGCGGTCGAGTTCGTTGCGGTCGACGGAGAACGTGTAGTGGCCATCGTTGATCGCGAAGTCGTGCACGAACGGACTGCGTTGCAGCGCTTGCCCATCGGTGCGGGTGCGCACCGTTACCGTTGTCCGCATCAGGTGCCGGAGCTCGTCGAGCGAGCCCGACTTCACCGTGCGGCCGGAGCGAATGATCGTCACGGTGTCACACAGCTTCTCGACCTCGGCGAGGATATGGCTGGACAGCAGGACCGCCGCACCGTGTCCGGTCACTTCCTCGACGCACTGCTGAAACGCCTTCTCCATCAACGGGTCCAGTCCAGAAGTCGGCTCGTCGAGAATGTAGAGCTCGGCGTTGGTGGAGAACGCCGCGACAATCGCCACCTTCTGCCGGTTGCCCTTCGAGTAGGTGCGCGCCTTCTTGTGCGGGTCGAGCTCGAAGCGCTCGATCAGCTGGTCGCGTCTGCGGGTGTCGACGCCGTTGCCGCGCAGGCTGGCCAGGAAGTCGATGGCCTGCAGGCCGGTCAGGTTCGGCCACAGTGTCACGTCACCTGGGACGTAGGCGATTCGGCGGTGCAGGTCGACGGCATCGTGCCACGGGTCGCCCCCGAGCAGCCGTACCGTTCCGCCGTCGGCGCGCAGCAGGCCGAGCAACACGCGGATCGTGGTGGACTTGCCCGCTCCGTTGGGGCCGAGGAATCCTGCGATGTCGCCGTGCGCAACCGTGAGGTCGAGGCCGTCGAGCGCTTTGGTTCGTCCGAAAGACTTTGACAATCCACGAATCTCGACCGCGAGTTCCGATCGCGCGCCAGCATTAGTGCGCTGTAGGGACGCTGCCGTCATTTCCATCTCCTTCTCCGGCTGTGAACGGGATGCCTTTTTCGTGTTGTGCCAGGAACGCGTCGTACATCGTCGAGTCGGCCATCAGGCCGTTGGTGAACATCTCCAGCGCCGGCAGCATCATGTCTTCGCCGTAATCGCGCAGCACGGCCCGAAGGTCGGTGGGGTCTTCATGCATTTGCAGATAGAGCAGGAAACCGCCGCCGTTGATCATGCTGAGGTATCTCGCCCTGGCCTTCGGGTCGCGGCTCGGCTTGAGAATGCCTGCCTGAACGCCCTCCTCGATGTACTGCTCGGCATTGTCGATCATGCGCTGCCAGAACGACTTTGCGAGGTCGCTGCCCGACTGCATGCTGCGCACCAGATACGCCATCATCGGGGCGTATTCCTCGATCTCGGCAACCTGTGCGAGCCAGTCGGACGGGTCGGTGGTGCGCATGGACTCGGTCTTGGACTCGCGCACCATCTCGGCGATGTGGTCGTCGCACGCCTTGCGCAGGCCGTCTTTGGAACCGAAATGGTGGATCACCAGCGCGGCGGACACGCCCGCGGCCTCGGCGATGGTCCGGAGCCCCACATTGAACCCGTGTCTGCCCCACTGGTCGATCGCGGCATCGCGGATCCGAGCGATGGCCGTCCGATCGTCAGGGGCTGAACGCATGTTTAGTACGCTAAACGCGCGTTCAGCCGACGGTCAAGGGACTATCCCGTCAAGAGTCCGTAAAGATCGCGCCATCGTCCGCCTGACGCGGCGAACGGGGTCCTAGTCGCGGGCAGCGGCGAGCAAGCCGTCGCCCAACGGGATCAGCACCGGCGTGAGCCGCTCGTCCTCCGCGATGAGCCGCGCGGCCTCGCGTACCGCGGCGACCTCTGCGTCTTTGGCATGGACATCGCCGGCCCGCCCGCCCAGCGCGGCGCGGTGCACCACGATGGCCCCGCCGGAGCGCAGCAGTCGCACGCCTTCTGTCACGAAGTGCGGCTGATCGGCCGGATCGGCATCGATGAACACCAGGTCGTAGGACTCGTCGGCGAGTCGGGTGAGCACTTCCTGCGCCCGGCCGCTGATCAGCCTGCTGCGGCCTGGGCCGACACCGGCCTCGGTGAACGCCTGCTTCGCGATGCGCTGATGTTCGGGCTCGACGTCGATCGTGGTGAGCACACCGTCCTCGCGCATGCCCGACAGCAGCCACAACCCGCTCACCCCGGCGCCGGTGCCCACCTCGACGACCGCCTTGGCGCCGGTCATCTTGGCGAACACACACAGCAGCGCCCCGACGGCGGGGGTCACCGCGCCCGCCCCTAGTTCGACCGCGCGTTCACGGGCGGCCGCGACGATCGCGTCCTCCGAGATCGACTGCTCGGCATGCTTGACGATCGACTCGGCGCGACTCTGCGGTCCGCCGCCTATCACGTCGTCGATGCCAGCCATGCCCGCAGCGTAGAACCTCCTCCGGAGGGCACGCTCGCGACACGCCCGTCCCCGAACTGCGGACTTCCGTCGAAATGGCCTGGTTCTCGCAGGTCGAAAATGGGTAGAAGATCTTTCTCAGGAAATGTTCAGTGTGCTCATATGCCAAACACACCAGGGTCGGAGACGGTATGTCCCATGGATGACGGCGGGCGTTGGGATACCGGGAATAAGCGCAGGGAATTTCACGTTGCCGCCATCGTCGGGCCGTCGATAAATGACGACGGCTGTCAACAGGAGGATCTGACGAAGAATTCGAACGCCCCAGCTGCACCGGCCGCGCCATCGTCGATGGCTCATCTCGAGCAGTACACCGACGGGGAATGGGTTGAGCCTTCCGACGAACTGACCGGGACCGCCGTCTTCGACGCGACGGGTGACCAGACCACCATGCCGTCCTGGGACGAGCTGGTGCGCCAGCATGCCGACCGCGTCTACCGACTGGCATACCGCCTGTCCGGCAACCAGCACGACGCCGAGGACCTCACGCAGGAGACGTTCATCCGCGTCTTCCGCTCGGTGCAGAACTACCAGCCGGGCACGTTCGAGGGCTGGCTGCACCGCATCACCACGAACCTGTTCCTGGACATGGTTCGCAGGCGCGGCCGCATCCGCATGGAGGCGCTGCCGGAGGACTACGACCGTGTGCCCGCCGACGATCCGAACCCCGAGCAGATCTATCACGACTCGCGACTGGGTCCCGACCTGCAGGCCGCGCTGGATTCGCTGCCGCCGGAGTTTCGCGCCGCCGTGGTCCTGTGCGACGTCGAGGGCTTGTCCTATGAGGAGATCGGCGCGACGTTGGGCGTCAAGCTCGGCACCGTCCGCAGCCGTATTCACCGCGGCAGGCAGGCGTTGCGCGACTACTTGGCCCGCCACGGTGATGGGGATTCGACCCACTACCGGGACACGGCCAAGTCAGCCTGAGTGTTCGCAGGTGTTTGGCGCCGCGCGCCGCGCTACATTCGAGTCAGTAACGTTGACGCGACGCGAGTACGCCGAGAGGAGCGGGGCGATGGTCGACCCGGGGCACATGTTCCGCCGTGCGTTCTCCTGGCTGCCTTCTCAGCTGGCATCTCAGAGCGATGCGCCCGTGGGGCCTCGGCAGTTCGGATCCACTGAGCATCTGTCGACGGAGGCCATCGCGGCGTTCGTCGACAACGAACTGCGCCTCACCCCACATCTGCGCGCGGCCAGTCATCTTTCGCTGTGTCCGCAGTGCGCGGCAGAGGTCGACGCGCAGCGGCAGGCGCGCAGTGCGCTGCGGGAATCTCATCCGATAGCCATTCCCAGCTCGTTGCTGGGCCAGCTGTCGCAGATTCCGCTATGCAGCGGCAACGCCCCCGATCCGACTGCCGCGGCACAGGACTCGCAGTTAGCTGACGGCGCGCAGCAAAGCCGCCGTAAGCGCCGGTAGAGTGGATACAAAGTCGATCAACGGCGTGCGCCGGCCATTGCTGGCGCTCGGATAGAGGTGATGAACGGGTGAGCAATCTGGACGAGACCGGACGCGAACGTCTCGAGCCGCGGCCGGTGTCGCGGCCGGCTGTCGACCCGGCGTCACGGCGTGCCTTCGGCAGGCCCGACGGCGTGAGCGGATCTTTCCAGGGTGCGGAGAAGTACCGCGACCAAGGCGCCTTCACGCCGAAGGATCAGCCGCCCGATCCCGTGCTGGCCGAGGCGTTCGGCCGGCCCTACGCCGGCGGCGATTCGCTGCAGCGTCACCCCGCCGATGCCGGTGCGCTGGACGCCGAACGCGAAGGGCCGGGCGCCGACGAACCCGATGATCCGTGGCGTAATCCGGGTGCCCCGGTGGAACTGGGCACTCCGGCGATGACCCAGCCGCCACGAGCGGCCTCCAACGTCAGCACCGGCAAGCTCGGCGTGCGCGACGTCCTCTTCGGCGGCAAGGTCTCCTACGTCGCGCTCGCGGTTCTCGGCATCGTCGCGCTCGTGATCGGGTTCGCCGGAGGCTGGGTCGGTCGTACGACGGCCGAGGTGGTCCAGGCCTTCACCACGTCCAAGGTGACGCTCGAGACCAGCGACGTCGGCGACGCGCCGGAGGGCCGGTTCGCCAAAGTCGCTGCGGCAGTTGCCGATTCTGTGGTCACGATCGAGACCAAGAGCGACGAGGAGGGCTCGCAGGGCTCCGGTGTCGTGGTCGACGGGCGCGGCTACATCGTCACCAACAACCACGTGATCTCCGAGGCCGCGGTCAACGCGAGTAAGTACAAGATGACCGTGGTCTTCAACGACGGCAAGGAAGTGCCAGCCAACCTCGTCGGCCGTGATCCGAAGACCGACCTCGCCGTGCTCAAGGTCGACAACGTGGACAACCTGACAGTCGCCAAGCTGGGTGACTCCGACAAGCTCTACGTCGGCGAAGAAGTGATCGCCGCCGGCGCCCCGCTGGGTCTGCGCAGCACCGTCACGGCGGGCATCATTAGCGCTCTGCACCGCCCGGTGCCGCTGTCGGGTGACGGTTCGGACACCGACACCGTCATCGACGGTGTGCAGACCGACGCGTCGATCAACCACGGCAACTCCGGCGGCCCACTCATCGACATGAACGGTGACGTCATCGGCATCAACACGGCGGGCAAATCGTTGTCGGACAGCGCCAGTGGTCTGGGCTTCGCGATTCCGGTGAACGAGGTCAAGACGGTCATCGAGTCGCTGATCCGCGACGGAAAGATCGCGCATCCGACACTGGGCCTGACCGCCCGCTCGGTGAGCAACGACCTCGCGTCGGGCGCCCAGGTCGCCAACGTGAAGGCCGGCAGCCCGGCCGAGAAGGCGGGCATCCTGGAGAACGACGTCGTCGTCAAGGTGGGTGACCGAACCGTGGCTGACGCCGACGAATTCGTCGTCGCCGTGCGCCAACTCAAGATCGGACAGGACGCGCCCATCGAGGTCATGCGGGACGGCAGGCCCGTCGTCCTGACCGTCAACCCCGGCCCCGACAACAGCACCTAGAGATGTTCGCGAACGTCGGCTGGGGCGAGATGCTGGTCCTGGTGATCGCCGGTTTGGTGATCCTGGGCCCGGAACGGCTGCCCGGCGCCATCCGATGGACGTCGAGCACGCTGCGGCAGGCCCGCGACTACATCAGCGGCGCCACCAGCCAGCTGCGCGACGATCTCGGTCCGGAGTTCGACGACCTTCGTGAGCCGTTGAGTCAGCTGAACAAGCTGCGCGGAATGACGCCGCGTGCGGCGCTCACCAAACATCTCCTGGACGGCGACGACTCGATCTTCACCGGCAAGTTCGACACCCCCGCGACCAATGCCGAGAAGCCCGTGAGTGACGGTGCGCCGAAGCCGGTGTCACCGCAGGAGCCATCGCAACCCGAGACGCCCGAGGTTCCGGCGAAAACCCCTTACGACAGCGACGCGACCTAACGGCCGGCCGGGTCCAGGCCCAGAGACATGCCCGCGAGTCCCCGCTTGCGGCTCGACAGCGCATCGGCGATGTTGCGCAATTCCTTGCCCGCCACCGAATCCGGTGCCGACAGCACCAGCGGCACCCCGGCGTCGCCTGCAGCGACCAGCGCGGGATCCAGCGGAACCTGTCCCAGCAGCGGCACGTCGGCGCCCACCGAACGGGTCAGGCTCTCGGCGACCTGCTTGCCGCCGCCCTCGCCGAAGATCTGCATCGTCGTACCGTCAGGGAGCAGCAGACCGGACATGTTCTCGACCACGCCGACGATGCGCTGCCGGGTCTGCAGCGCGATGGCGCCCGCCCGCTCGGCCACCTCGGCGGCCGCCAGCTGAGGCGTCGTCACTACCAGGATCTCCGCTCCGGGGATCAGCTGGGCCACCGAGATGGCGATGTCTCCGGTGCCCGGCGGCAGGTCGAGCAGCAGGACATCCAGATCGCCCCAGTAGACGTCGGCGAGAAACTGTTGCAGTGCGCGGTGCAGCATCGGTCCGCGCCACACCACCGGGGTGTTGCCCTGGGTGAACATCGAGATCGAGATGACGCGAACGTCATGCGCGACAGGCGGCAGGATCATCGACTCGACCTGGGTGGGCCGGTCGGTGGTGCCCATCATCCGCGGCACCGAATGCCCGTAGATGTCGGCGTCCAGCACGCCCACCGTCAGCCCGCGCGCGGCCATCGCCGCCGCCAGGTTGACGGTGACGCTGGACTTGCCGACGCCGCCCTTGCCCGACGCCACGGCGTAGACCCGGGTGAGCGAACCGGGCTGGGCGAAGGGGATGATCGGCTCGCGGGCATCGCCGCGTAGCTGCTTGCGTAGCTCGGTGCGCTGCTCGTCGCTCATCACGTCGAGGGTCACCTTCGCGTGACCCGTGCCCGGGACATCGGCGACGGCTTGGCTCACCAGTTGGGAGATCTCGTTCTTCTTCGGGCACGCCGAAGTGGTGAGGTAAATCTCGACGTGCACCCCGCCGTCGGGCTCGATGGTGACGCTTTTGACCATGCCGAGCTCGGTGATCGGCCGCCGCAGTTCCGGGTCGATTACCTTCGACAGCCCCGAACGGACCGCGGACTCGAGGTCAGGAGAAGTAGTGGACATCGCTGTCGAGTCTAGGCCGACCCGACGGGCGTTCTAACCGGCCGGTGCGGGCACAGGACCGGGAGGCGGTCCCGGTGGTGCGCCCTGCGGCGCGACCGGACCCGGCGCAGGACCGGGCGGCGGTGCCAACGGACCCGGGGCGGGTCCGGGACCCGGGGCGGGTCCGGCCGGGACGGGACCCGGGGGAGGCGCCATCGGGCCGGGCGGCGGTGCCATTCCCGGCGGCACCATCTGCTGCGCGACGGGCGGCCCGCCCAGCGCAGCCTGCAGCGGTGCGGGCTGGTCCTTGATGCAGAACACCGCACACTCCGGCGTCGGCCTCGGAGGCGGCTGCATCCACGGCGGCACCCACGGCGCCGGTTGGTGCGATGTTGCCGGGGTTGCCAACGGGCCGGGTGCGGGACCGGGCAGCGGGCCCAGCCGCTGACCGGGCACGAAGCCGGGGAGCTGGCTGGCGACGTCGCTACGCGCCAGCACCGGCATCAGTGCCAGCGGATCATTGGAAGGCAGACCCAAGGCGTTGAGCGGCAATCCCGGACCGAGGCCTTCGTATTCATTGAGGTGCGTAGGGCCGCCGTCGTCGTCGCCCAAGACGGGGACCGACCCGGTGATGGGCGGCAGATCGACCGGCACGACGCCGGTGGCGTACGCAGCGGCCCAGCCCAACACGTTGCGGGCGTAGGCCACCGAGTTGTTGTAGCGCAGGATCGCCGACATCACGTGAGACTGATCGCGCAGGTTCATGTCACCGCTGCACAGATAGCGCGCGGCGGCCAAGGTCGAGTCGAACAGGTTCTGCACCTCGGCCTTGCCGTCCCCGTCGCCGTCGGACGCGTAGCGCGACCAGGTACCGGGAAGGAACTGCATCGGACCCATGGCGCGCGCGTAGGTGACGCGCTCGGCCGAGCGGTTCTGCACGATGATCTCGTTGCCGGGCAGGGTTCCGTCCAGTGCGGGCCCGTAGATGGGCCGCACGGCCGTACCGCGGGCGTCGGTGGCGCCGCCATAGGCGTGCATCGACTCGATACGCCCGATGCCCGCCAGCAGGTTCCAGCTGACGCCACAGCCAGGATCCGCCACGGCCATCATCCGCTCGGCGTTGCGGTATGCCGCCAGGGCCATCCCCGGAATGCGAAGTGTGCCAGGAGCATTCACCACAGCCGCGGGCTGAGGAGACGAAGCCGCCGAGGCGGCGATATGGAAATCGGTCGGTGTCTTGGTCACCGCGACCACCGTCGGGCCGGCGCGGTCGACCGAGGACGACTCGACAGAGGCCAGTGGGGTGACCGCGGAGTCGCGTACCGGTGAGCTCGGTTGTACGGATGCCCCCACGGCGCCGACCAGAATGATCGGCGCGATGACTGCGAATCCCGAGGCGACGCGGGCACGGGCAGGGGTGAGGGCGCCGCGAACATTGGACGGTTTGACGGCAGCGCTGATGTTGACGGCTCGCATGCGAGAAACACCATCGCCAGCACCGTGCGCGACTCGCTTTGCCCCCCGTCGCACTGCCCCGAGGGCGGCCCCTGCCCCTATGCGCACTCAACCGTCCTTGGTCTGTTGTGGTTGTGAACCAAGTCACCATACCTAGTCGGTATCTCGCGCGTTACAGCAATGGCGTTACGTGATTCAGCTCTGCTTTTTCGAGCGCCGCTCATTCTGCTCTGCTTTGCCGCCGCCGTCGCGCTTATCGGACCCCGCAGGCGCGGCCAGCCGGCTCAGCAGCTCGTGAATTTCCTCGAGCTCGCGCCGCAGGTAGTCGCGGGTGGCGACCTCGCCGACCGCCAACCGCAATGCGGCCAGCTCACGTGCCAGATACTCGGTGTCCGCCTTGGTCTGTTCGGCCCGCCGACGGTCTTCCTCGAGCGACACCCGATCCCGGTTTTCCTGCCGATTCTGAGCCAGCAGAATCAGCGGCGCCGCATACGCCGCCTGGGTGGAGAACGCGAGATTGAGCAGGATGAACGGATACGGATCCCACCGCAATTTCACGGCAAACAGATTCAGGATGATCCAAACGATCACCATGATGGTCTGCCAGGCCAGGTAGCGACCCGTGCCCAGAAAGCGAGCGATCGACTCCGAGAACTTGCCGACGGCCTCGGCGTCGACGTTGAGCGTGAACCGTCGACGGGAGACCCGCGGGGTGTCCAAACGCTGGCGCGCGGTGAGGTCGCTCATCACGCGCCCTCGTTGGCGGTGAACAGCTCGGGCTCTTCGCGTTCACGCCAGTCGTGCGGCAGGAGATGGTCGAGCACGTCGTCGACCGACACCGCGCCGAGCAGGTGGTTCTCCTCGTCGACCACGGGCCCGCATACGAGGTTGTACGCGGCGAAGTACCGGGTCACCGCCGACAACGAATCCTCCGGCGCCAAATTCGGAAGGTCGGTGTCCACGATCCCGCTGACCAGCTCTGCGGGCGGTTCTCGAAGGAGCCGCTGTAGGTGGACACAGCCCAGGTAGTGACCGGTAGGGGTGGCCGTTGGCGCGCGGGTCACGAAGACCAGCGATGCGAGCGCCGGGGTCAGGTCTGGGTCGCGGACGCGGGCCAGTGCCTCGGCGACGGTGGTGTCCGGTGCGAGCACCACCGGTTCCGACGTCATCAAGCCGCCTGCGGTGTCGGGTGAGTGCGCCAGCAGCCGGCGCACGTCCTCGGAGTCCTCAGGGTCCATTCGGCGCAGGAACTGTTCGGCGTCCATTGGCGTCATGGTGCCCAGCAGGTCGGCGGCGTCGTCGGGGTCCATGGCCTCGAGCACGTCGGCGGCCCGTTCGGGGGGCAGCTTCCTGAGCACGTTGACCTGCTCGTCCTCGGGCAGCTCCTGCAGCACGTCGGCCAATCGCTCGTCGTCGAGCGCGTTGACCACCTCGTGGCGGCGCTTGTCAGGCAATTCGCGGATCGCCTCGGCCACCTCGACGGCGCGCTGACCGACGAACTGCTCCAGCAGCTGCGCGACCCCCTGATCGGGCATCGCCAGTCCCGACGGGGTCAGCCCCTGCACGTGCTGCCAGTCGATGATCTGCACATTGCCGCGGCGGCCGAGGCGTCGCGCAGGCCGCACCGCCACCTTGGTCACCATCCAGTCGCGCGTGCGGGTCGGTTCGATGCCGAGATCGACCACGTACACGTCGACTCCCTTCAACTGCTCCTGGTCGGGATCATCGACTCTGACCTGGGTTTCGACCACCTGGCCGAGCACGAGCACCTCACCGGGGCGCTGGGTGAACTTGCGCAGCGAGACGCTGCCGGTCGCCAGCGTCACAGCGCCGGGGTCGATGGACGTCACCCGCAGAATCGGCACGAAAATTCTCCGGCGCGTTAGCAATTCGACGACCAGACCGAGCACCCTCGGCTGTTGGCGCACGATGCTGATGCTGATCACCACATCGCGGACGCGGCCAAGGGACTCCCCGTCGGGTCCCAGCACCACCATCCCCACCAGCCGGGCCGCATAGACCCTGTTCACCGCCGCCATGCCTAGAAGGGTAAAGAGTGTGGTTGTGGAAAACCGCTATCGACCCCGCCGAACGATACTTTCGGTTCCAGGCAGCAGCGCGAAGATGATCGAGAAGGCAAAGTCCCTGCCCGCCGACGAGGTCTTCCTCGATCTCGAAGATGCGGTCGCGCCCGACGCCAAAGCCGAGGCGCGCGCCGCGGTGGCGGCCGCGTTGGCCGAGCCCGGTTGGGGCGGGCAGCTGCGCGGCGTTCGGGTGAACGACTGGACCACGCCGTGGACGCATGTCGACGTGATCGACGTGGTGTCGGCCGCGGGTGCGTCGCTGGACATTGTGGTGTTGCCGAAAGTTTCCGATGTCTCACACATCCACGCGCTCGACCTGCTGCTTGGTCAACTCGAGGCGACGCACGGATTTCCGTTGGGCCGCATCGGTATTGAAGCTCAGATCGAGAACGCCGAAGGGCTGACGAATATCGATGCGATCGCGGCCGCCCCACGGGTGCAGGCGCTGGTCCTCGGTCCCGCGGACATGGCCGCCAGCCTGAACATGCGCACGCTCGAGGTCGGCGAACAGCCCGAGGGCTACGACGTCGGTGACGCCCACCATCACGTGCTGATGCGAATTCTTGTCGCGGCCCGCACGCGCGGCATCCTGGCGATCGACGGCTCGTACCTGAAGGTGCGCGATGTCGACGGCTTCCGCCGGGTCGCGGGGCGGTCCGCTGCGCTGGGATACGACGGCAAGTGGGTGCTGCACCCCGACCAGATCGCCGCGGGCAACGAGATCTTCAGCCCTCGCCAAGAGGCCTACGAACACGCCGAGTTGATCCTCGAGGCCTACGAATGGCACACGTCGCGGGCCGGCGGTGCGCGCGGCGCGGTGATGCTCGGCGACGAGATGATCGACGAAGCGAGCCGCAAGATGGCGTTGGTGATCGCAGGCAAGGGCCGCGCGGCGGGGATGGAGCGCACGGGCGAGCGGTTCAGCCCGCCGGCCTAGCGCGTCAGACCCACTGCCAACCGCTCAACATGAGCGCGAGGTAGAGCACCAAGACGATCACCGTCCCCGCGAGTACGAGGCCGCCGATGATCGCACCGGCCAGCGCCAGACCGTAGCCGTCCTGTCCGGTCCGTTTGGTCTCGCGTATGGCAATCACGCCGAAGATGAGCCCGACGATCCCCAGTGGACCGCAACACAGGAGTCCACCGATGGCACCCACGAGCGCGGCGATCGCATTGCCGTTCGTGCCAGGAGGCTTGACCGCCCGATAGGGGTCGTAGGTCGGGTAGTACCCCGATGCGCCTGGATATCCGGGCGGGGGGTAGATCGGCGGAGGGAGCCCAGGTGCGGACGGATAGTCGACCGGCGCCTGCTCCGGACGTTCCGGGTCGCTGGCGTTCATCTGTCCGCAGGCGTCCTTCGATCAACCAGCCATGACGCCGATGGTCCAGAGCACGTTGATGAGCAGCGAGAGCGCGCCGACCGCGATGCCTGCGATGGCAAGTCCGTGGCCCTTTTCCCCGCTCTGTTTGATCTGGTTCATGGCGACGATGCCGAGCACGATGCCGACGATCGATCCGATGCCGCAGCAGAATCCGACGATCGACGCGACCAGCGAGCCGATGGCCATCGCGTTGGTCTTCTCCGACGGCGCGCCGTACGCGGGATAGCTCGGAGCCGCGGGATAGCCCGGAGGTGGACCGAAGCCTGGAGGCGGGCCATAACCCGGTGGCGGGCCGTAGCCGGGAGGTGGTGGCGGTGTCCCGTAGCCGGGAGCCGGTGGTCCGAAGCCGGGAGGCGGCGTGCTGTACGGCGGGGGCGGCGGATATCCGGAGGCAGCCGGAGCACCGAACTCGCCGTAAGACGGAGGCGGCGGATAACCCGGTTGTTCGAGCGGTGATCCGAACCCGCTCTGCGGATAGTCCGGCTGGGGTGTGGGGTCGTAGGCCGGCGGGGGCGTGTACCCCGGCTGCTCGAATGGCTTCTGCTCATAGACCTGGGTCGGTGGCTCGAGCGGCCTCTGCTCGTATACCTGGGTCGGCTGGTCGTGCTGCTCTCCGGACTGTTCCTGGCTCTGCTCGATCGGCGGCGCCTCGTAGCTGGTCGACGCCGGCTCGGATGCCCCGTCGCCGGAGCCGGATGATGCCGTTCGGCTAGCGTCGTCGTCCGGATTTGTCATGCTGTTCAACCTAGCGCAAATACGCGGCACGTTTGCGGCGCGGAAGACGTTGTCTTGGTGAGATCGCCAGCCGGATCCGCGGCAACAGCAGGCACGCGATAAAGGAGAATGATTCAGCGATGACCAGCCCGTTCCAGCCTGGACAGCCGGCCGGCACAGCGCCAGGCACCCCGACGACCAGACGCGGTCCCGCGGCCCTGCCCACACCTCCGAAAGGCTGGCCGATCGGGTCGTACCCGACCTACGCCGAGGCCCAGAGCGCGGTCGACTACCTGTCAGACCAGCAGTTTCCGGTCCAGCAGGTGACGATCGTCGGTGTCGACCTGATGCAAGTGGAACGCGTCACGGGCAGGCTGAGTTGGCCCAAAGTGCTCGGCGGCGGTGTGCTCACCGGCGCGTGGCTGGGTTTGTTCATCGGCCTGATCCTGGGATTCTTCAGCCCGAGTCCGTGGGGCGCGCTGATCACCGGCCTCGTAGCCGGGGTGTTCTTCGGCCTCATCACCTCCGCGATTCCGTACGCGATGGCGCGTGGCACAAGAGATTTCAGTTCGACGATGCAACTCGTCGCGGGACGATACGACGTCCTGTGCGACCCCCAGAGCGCCGAGCACGGCCGGGATCTGCTGGCACGCTTGAAGATCTAGTCCGGGGACCGTGGGCGTTAGCTGGCACTTTACCCAGGCGCGCAATTGCGTAACGGTGTGCGACGCGCGCGCGGCAAGTGTTGCAAATCACGCGTAACTGGCAATACGGTTTCCGCGCAGGAGTGTTGCTCGGAGCCGCCCCGGCGGCGACCTCGGACGCGGACGGAGGCAGCGGTGCGCCCATGGCGGCTTGGTGCTGCGGCATTGGCCGCGCTGACGACGGCGTCGGTCGTTTCGGCGTGCGGATCAGGCGGCGGCGGAATCGTCATCAACTACTACACGCCGGCAAGCGAGATGGCCACGTTCACCGCGGTCGCCAAGCGGTGCAACGAGGAGCTCGCAGGCCGCTTCACGATTCAGCAGATCAGCCTGCCGAAAGAAGCGGACGCCCAGCGGTTGCAGTTGGCGCGGCGGCTGACGGGCAACGACAAGACCCTCGACGTGATGGCCCTCGACGTCGTGTGGACGGCCGAGTTCGCCGAGGCGGGTTGGGCATTGCCGCTGTCCGAGGATCCCTCGGGTAGGGCCGAACAGGATGCGACCACGGACACGTTGCCGGGCCCGCTGGAAACCGCCAAGTGGCAGGACAAGCTCTACGCCGCGCCGATCACCACGAACACCCAATTGCTCTGGTACCGAGCGGACTTGATCAACGAGCCGCCCGCGACGTGGGATGCGATGGTGGCCGAGGCGACACGTCTGCACGCCGAGGGTAAGCCGAGTTGGATCGCGCTGCAGGCCAAGCAGTACGAGGGTCTGGTGGTGTGGTTCAACACGCTGCTGGAAAGCGCTGGCGGTCAAGTGCTTTCCGACGACGGCAAGACCGTCACGCTGACCGACACCGACGAGCATCGCGCCGCGACGGTCAAGGCGTTGGAGATCATGAAGGCGGTTGCCACCGCACCGGGTGCGGATCCGTCGATCACCCAGACCGACGAGGGCACCGCGCGTTTGGCGCTGGAACAGGGCAAAGCCGCGCTCGAAGTGAACTGGCCGTTCGTGCTGCCGTCGATGCTGGAGAACGCCGTCAAAGGTGGCGTTTCGTTCCTGCCGCTGAACCAGGATCCCGCGCTGGCGGGCAGCATCAACGACGTCGGCACCTTCTCGCCGAGCGACGCACAGTTCGAGGCGGCCTACGAAGCCAGCAAGAAGGTGTTCGGTTTCGCCAATTACCCGGGTGTGACCGACGAGCCGGCCAAGGTGACGCTCGGCGGTCTGAACCTCGCCGTAGCCAAGACGACGCAACATCGGGCCGAGGCTTTCGAGGCGATCCGGTGCATGCGCAGTGCGCAGAATCAGCGCTACACGTCGGTCGAGGGCGGCCTGCCCGCGGTGCGCGCGTCGCTGTACGACGATCCGACGTTTCAGGCGAAGTACCCGCAGTACGAGATCATCCGTGAACAACTGACCAACGCGGCGGTGCGGCCGGCGACGCCGGTCTATCAGGCTGTCTCCACCCGCATCTCGGCGACGCTGGCCCCGATCACCGATATCGACCCCGAGCGGATGGCCGACGAGTTGACCGTTCAGGTGCAGAAGGCGATCGACGGTAAGGGGCTGATTCCGTGACCGTCACCGCAGAGCCGGCCAAGGTCGGTACCGACGACACGAAATCTGAACGGCGACTGGCATTCACGCTGATCGCGCCCGCTGTCATCCTGATGCTTGCGGTCACCGCCTACCCGATCGGTTACGCGGTGTGGCTCAGCCTGCAGCGCTACAACCTCGCACAGCCCGACGATGTCGAGTTCGTCGGCCTGGAGAACTACATCACGGTGCTGACCGACCGGTACTGGTGGACGGCGTTCGCCGTGACACTGGCGATCACCGTCGTGTCCGTGGCGATCGAGTTCGTCCTCGGCATGGCGCTGGCGCTGGTCATGCACCGGACGATCTTCGGCAAAGGCGTTGTGCGCACGGCGATCCTCATTCCATACGGAATCGTCACAGTCGCGGCGTCCTATAGCTGGTACTACGCGTGGACGCCCGGCACCGGATATCTGGCCAACCTACTGCCGGAGGGCAGCGCTCCACTCACCGAGCAGCTGCCGTCCCTGGCCATCGTGGTCCTCGCCGAGGTGTGGAAGACGACGCCGTTCATGGCGCTGCTGTTGCTCGCCGGGTTGGCGCTCGTGCCGCAGGATCTGCTCAACGCCGCCCAGGTCGACGGTGCGGGGGCATGGAAGCGGCTGATCAAGGTGATCCTGCCGCTGATCAAACCCGCGATTCTCGTGGCGCTACTGTTCCGCACGCTGGACGCGTTTCGTATCTTCGACAACATCTACGTGCTCACCGGCGGCGCCAACGACACCGGTTCGGTGTCGATCCTCGGCTACGACAATCTGTTCAAGGCGTTCAATCTCGGGCTGGGATCGGCGATCAGCGTGCTGATATTCCTGTCGGTGGCGGTCATCGCTTTCATCTACATCAAGCTCTTTGGGGCGGCGGCGCCCGGGTCTGACGAGGAGAGGCGCTGATGAGCGCTTGCGCGAAGAAGAGACAGCGCTGATGGCCGAACGGGTTGGCGCGGGCCGTGCGACCGGTTGGACGGTCGTCAACATCATCGTCATCGTCTATGCGTTGTTGCCGGTGCTGTGGATCCTCAGCCTTTCGCTCAAGCCGACGTCAACCGTCAAGGACGGCAAGCTGATTCCGACGCAGGTCACGTTCGAGAACTACAAGGGAATCTTCACCGGCGATGCGTTCAGCTCGGCGCTGATCAACTCGATCGGCATCGGCCTGATCACCACCCTCATCGCGGTCTTGATCGGTGGAATGGCGGCGTACGCCGTGGCACGACTGGTGTTTCCTGGTAAGCGTCTGCTGGTCGGCGTCGCGCTGCTGATCGCGATGTTCCCCCAGATCTCGCTGGTGACACCGCTGTTCAACATCGAACGTAGGCTGGGATTGTTCGACACCTGGCCGGGGCTGATCATTCCGTACATCACCTTCGCGCTTCCGCTGGCGATCTACACCCTCTCGGCGTTCTTCAAGGAGATCCCCTGGGATCTGGAGAAGGCGGCCAAGATGGACGGCGCCACGCCGGCGCAGGCGTTCCGTAAGGTGATCGCCCCGCTGGCCGCGCCCGGCATCGTCACCGCGGCGATCCTGGTCTTCATCTTCGCGTGGAACGACCTGCTGCTGGCGCTTTCACTGACGGCGACGCAGCGTGCGATCACCGCGCCGGTCGCGATCGCCAACTTCACGGGCAGTTCGCAGTTCGAGGAACCGACCGGGTCGATCGCGGCGGGCGCGATGGTGATCACGATCCCGATCATTATCTTTGTTCTCATCTTCCAGCGACGGATCGTCGCCGGCCTCACGTCCGGCGCGGTGAAGGGGTAACTCCATGGCCGAAATCGTGTTGGACCGGGTGACCAAGAGTTACGCAGGCGGCGCCACGGCCGTGAAGGACCTCTCGATGACCATCGCCGACGGCGAGTTCATCATCCTCGTCGGACCCTCCGGCTGCGGAAAGTCGACCACGCTCAACATGATCGCCGGTCTCGAGGAGATCTCCTCCGGAGAGTTGAGGATCGGCGGCGAACGGGTCAACGAGAAGGCACCCAAGGACCGCGACATCGCGATGGTGTTCCAGTCGTATGCGCTCTACCCGCACATGACCGTGCGCCAGAACATCGCGTTCCCGCTGACTCTGGCCAAGATGAACAAGGCCGAGATCGCGCAGAAGGTCGAGGAGGCCGCGAAAGTCCTTGACCTGAGCCAGCTTCTGGACCGTAAGCCCGCCCAGCTGTCCGGCGGCCAGCGTCAGCGGGTGGCCATGGGACGCGCGATCGTGCGCAACCCCAAGGCGTTCCTGATGGACGAGCCGCTGTCGAACCTCGACGCCAAGCTGCGCGTGCAGATGCGTTCGGAGATCGCCCGCCTGCAGGACAAGCTGGGCACCACCACTGTCTACGTCACCCATGACCAGACCGAGGCGATGACGCTGGGTGACCGCGTGGTGGTCCTGCTCGCCGGGGAGGCACAGCAGATCGGCACGCCAGAGGAGCTGTACAACCGGCCGGCCAACCTGTTCGTCGCGGGCTTCATCGGATCGCCTGCGATGAACTTCTTCCCGGCCACCATGACCGACGTCGGCGTGCGCCTGCCGTTCGGCGAAGTCACGCTGACCCAGGAAGTCCACGACCTGATCGCCAGGCACCAAACCCCCAACAACGTCATCGTCGGCATCCGGCCGGAGCACCTCGAGGACGCCGCGGTGATGGACGGCTACGCGCGGATCAGGGCGCTGACGTTCGACGTGACGGTCGACTTCGTGGAATCGCTGGGCGCGGACAAGTATCTGCACTTCAAGAGTGAGGGCGAGGGTGCGCGGGCCGCCCAGCTCGCCGAGTTGGCCAGTGAGTCGGGGGTCGCCGAAAACGAGTTCGTGGCACGGGTTTCCACCGAGTCCCAGGCGAAGCAGGGCGACACGGTACAGCTGGCGTTCGACACGTCGAAGCTGACGATCTTCGACGCCGACACCGGAAAGAACCTCACGCTTCCCGACGCGGCCCCCGCACCGGCCGAGTGATCGACGTCCCGGCCGCGGTTCGCGCACACCTGCGCGAGCATTTCGCCCGGACTGGCATCACCGCTGAGCCCGTCGAGGCCAGTGTCACGTTCCTGGGCACCGAACGGATCGATGTGCTGCGCTTCGGTCCCGATGGCGACGGAGTCAGTCACTATGTGTCGGTTGGTTGTTCGCGTCACCCGATGTTCGATCCCACGGAGCTGGTGACCGACGCACTGCACGGTCCCCGCGCCGAAGCCGTCGTCGCGTTGTACGGTCCGACGCCCAAGGGTCTCGCGCGCTCCCTGGCGATCCTGGCCGCGGCGCCCGCCGTCGAAGGCCTGATCCTGGAAGCGGATGCACTTATCGATCTGGAGACGCCACTCTGGGAGGATGCATCCTTCTCCGCTTTTCTGTTGGGCCGCAGCGACATCGAAGACGTCGCACTGACCGACCCACTGCCGCCGGTGACGGTGCTGAGCGCCACGCCGATCACCGCGACCGAAGCGGCGTGGGTCCGACTCAAAGGTGCCGAAGCCATGCGCGAGGCGTGGACGCAGGACGGCGTCGACGTACTGAACCCCGCCCGGCGCGCCGCGCAACCGAGCTAGAGCCAGTGGTTGCGCCTGAACGCCCGGAACAGCAGGGAGCAGATGATGACCATCACCAACAGCACTGCCGGATAACCCCAGGGCTGCTTGAGCTCTGGCATGTACTCGAAGTTCATGCCGTAGATGCCTGCGATTGCTGTTGGCACAGCGGCGATGGCGACGTACGCGGAGATCTTGCGCATGTCGGTGTTCTGTTGCATCGCGACCTTGCCCGCCGCGGCCTGCACCAGCGAGCTGAGCATCTCGTCGTAACTGGTGATCCGGTCGGACGCCTGGATGTTGTGATCGAGTACATCGCTCATGTACCGGCGGACCTCGATCGAGATCAGATCGTTGTGGTCGGTGCCGATTCGCTGCAATCCGAGTGTCAGCGGCGCGACGGCCCGGCGTAGCTCGACGATCTCTCGCTTGAGCAGATAGATGCACTCGATGTTGGTCTTGGCGTTCGGCGAGAAGATGTCTTCTTCCATCGCGTCGATGTCCGTCTCGATCAGGTCCGTGACGTCGAGATAGCTGTCCACGACGTGGTCGGCGATCGCATGCATGACCGCATACGGGCCCAGCTTGAGGCTGTCGGGTGATGAGTCGAACTTCTTGCGGACCCCGGCCAGGCCGCTGTGGTCACCATGGCGCACGGTGACCACGAAATCCTGGCCGACGAAGATCATGATCTCGCCGGTCTCCACGATCTCGCGGGCCAGGGCTACGGAGACGTGCTCGACGTAGTTGACGGTCTTGAGGACCAGGAACAAGGTGTTGTCGTAGCGCTCCAGCTTCGGTCGCTGGTGAGCGTGCACCGCATCTTCGACGGCCAGCGGGTGCAGGCCGAACACATCGGCGACGGCCTGCATCTGACGTTCGTCGGGCCCGTGCAGGCCGACCCAGACAAAGGCGTCCTTGCCGGAGGCCTCGAGATCGTGGACCTTGCTCAGCGCCGCCGCGTGGGTGTACTTGCCGGGCAACCGGGTGCCCTCGCAGTAGACGGCGCAATCCACCATGGCCCGCGCGACGGGAACATGAATCGAGGCGGCATCCGGTTGGCCGGGCCTGGGCCGCACGTTCGGTCGCAGTGACGGAGGCAGTTGGCGAAACGATGGCATCGGGTCACCTCCCCGGGTCGATACGCGCAGCGCTGGCCTTATAAGACTTGGTGAATGCTACGCGGCATACCTGAAACGGACCCTGCTAGTTTCGTCCCCGAAAGCAACCGCTTTACACATCCGTCCAAGGAGCACCTGACGTGAGCACATCTCCCCTCAAGGTCGCGGTCACCGGTGCCGCCGGCCAGATCGGCTACAGCCTGCTGTTTCGTCTGGCCAGCGGTTCATTGCTCGGCCCGGACCGTCCGGTCGAGCTGAGACTCCTGGAGATCGAACCGGCGCTCAAGGCGCTCGAGGGCGTCGTGATGGAACTCGACGACTGCGCGTTCCCGCTGCTGGCCGGCGTCGAGATCGGTGCCGACGCCAACAAGATCTTCAACGGTGTGAACCTGGCCCTGCTCGTCGGCGCCCGTCCCCGCGGCCCGGGTATGGAGCGCGGAGATCTGCTCGAGGCCAACGGTGCGATCTTCACTGCCCAGGGCAAGGCGCTCAACGAGGTGGCCGCCGACGACGTCCGCATCGGCGTCACCGGTAACCCGGCGAACACCAACGCGCTGATCGCGATGAGCAACGCCCCCGACATCCCGAACGAGCGGTTCTCCGCGCTGACCCGCCTCGACCACAACCGGGCGATCTCGCAGCTGGCCCAGAAGACGGGCGCCAAGGTCACCGACATCAAGAAGATGACGATCTGGGGTAACCACTCGGCCACCCAATACCCGGACCTGTTCCACGCCGAGGTGGGTGGCAAGAACGCCGCCGAGGTCGTCAATGACCAGAACTGGATCGAGAACGACTTCATCCCGACCGTCGCCAAACGCGGCGCGGCGATCATCGACGCCCGCGGCGCGTCGTCGGCGGCCTCGGCCGCATCGGCGACCACCGACGCCGCTCGTGACTGGCTGCTCGGCAGCGCCGAGGGCGACTGGGTGTCGATGGCGGTCTTGTCCGACGGCAGCTATGGCGTTCCCGAGGGTCTGATCTCATCCTTCCCCGTCACGACCAAGGACGGCAACTGGTCCATCGTTCAAGGGCTGGAGATCGACGACTTCTCCAGGGCGCGCATCGACAAGTCGACCGCTGAGCTGGCCGACGAGCGCAAAGCCGTCACTGACCTGGGGCTTATCTGAGACAAAGTCGATTAGGTTACCTACCGGTTCGTCAGTAACCTGAGCGCCGTGTCCCAAGCGGTGGAAAACGTGCCTGACCACAGAGACCCGATCGTCCTGCACGACGACGAGATCTTCGCTGCCCATGTGGGCGGGAAGCTGTCGGTAGCACTGAACGCGCCGCTCGACTCCCAGCGTGCGCTGTCGGTTGCCTACACGCCCGGGGTTGCGCAGGTCAGCCGTGCCATTGCGACCGACCACACCCTGGCGGCGCGCTACACGTGGGCCAATCGCATGGTCGCCGTGGTCAGCGACGGCAGCGCGGTTCTGGGCCTCGGCGATATCGGGCCTGCGGCGGCACTTCCGGTGATGGAGGGCAAGAGCGCACTGTTCAAGGCGTTCGCCGACCTCGATTCCATCCCGATCGTGCTCGACACCAAGGATCCCGACGAGATCGTCGAGACCCTGGTGCGGTTGCGGCCGTCGTTCGGCGCGGTCAACCTCGAGGACATCTCGGCACCACGCTGCTTCGAGATCGAACGCCGTGTCATCGAGGCGCTGGACTGCCCGGTGATGCACGACGACCAGCACGGCACCGCGATCGTCGTTCTGGCGGCGCTCATCGGTGCTGCACAGGTGCTCGACCGCGACATCACCGGATTGCGGGTGGTCGTCTCCGGTGCCGGTGCCGCAGGTGTGGCATGCGCAAAGATCCTGCTGGGCAAGGGCATTCGCGATATCACGTTGCTCGACTCGCAAGGCATCTTGCACAAGGGCCGCGGCAATCTCAATTCGTACAAGGCCGAGATCGCCGAGGCGACGAATCCAAACGGCCTCTCGGGTGGCATGGCCGAGGCGCTGAAGGGTGCCGACGTGTTCCTCGGCTTGTCGGCCGGTGTCGTGCCTCCGGAGATCGTCGCGACGATGGCCCCGGATGCAATCGTGTTCGCGCTGTCCAATCCCGACCCGGAGATCCACCCCGACGACGCGAAGCAGTACGCGGCGGTGGTGGCCACCGGACGCAGCGACTTCCCGAATCAGATCAACAACGTGCTTGCGTTCCCCGGGGTCTTCCGCGGCGCGCTGGACGCCGGCGCTCGGCGTATCACCGAGCAGATGAAGGTGGCGGCAGCCGAGGCGATCTTCGCGGTGGTAGGTGACGATCTCGCACCCGACTACATCGTGCCCAGCGTCTTGGATCCGCGGGTCGCCCCCGCCGTGGCCCAGGCGGTTGCCGCGGCGTCGCAGGCCTAGGTCCTCTCGGTGCGCCGGCTCGCCTGCGCGCTCGCTGCGCTCGTCGCGGTGAGCGCCGCCGGTTGCGGCGTCAGCGACCAGACGCCGTCGCTGACGGTCGGTTCGGCGCCGGATCCCGAGTCGGCGCTGATCGCGCACATCTACACCGAGGCGTTGCGGTTCTACGGCAGCCCCGCCCACGTCGAGACGTCACCGGATCCACTGTCGAGACTGGACTCGGGGGAGGCGCGCGTCGTTCCCGGCTTCACCGGCCGCGTGCTGCACAGGTTCTTCCCCGATTCGACGGCCCGGTCGGCGACCCAGGTGTACCGGGAGATGGTGTCGTCGTTGCCTGAAGGCATCGCTGCGGGGGACTACACGACGTCGGCCGAGGACAAACCCGCGCTGGCCGTCACCGAAGCCACGGCAGAAGCATGGGGCGGGCGGGATCTGACGGCGGCGACGCGGAACTGCGACAAGCTGAAGGTCGGCGAGGTCTCGAATGGTTCCGACGAATTCCGCGCGCCAGGACCCGACGTCATCGGCACATGCAAGCTGTCCAAGGCCCGCGAATATCCCGACCCCGCAACGCTGTTCGAGGCGGTCCAGGCGGGCAAGATCAATGCCGCGTGGACGTCGACGGCGGCGCCCAACATCCCGGCCGAGTTGCTCATGCTCTCTGACCGCACATCATTGATCCGCGCCGAGAACCTGGTGCCGCTCTACCGGCGCAACGAGCTCAACGAGTCGCAGGTGCTGGCGCTCAACGAGGTTGCGGGGGTCCTGGACACCGCCGCGCTGGCCGATATGCGCGCCCAGGTCGAGGACGGCACCGAACCGGGTCTGGTCGCAGGCGCGTTTCTCGCCGAACACCCATTGGGCGACTGATCTTTTCGGTCAGTGCGCGTTGGGTACGAGCCGCGATACGACCGTCGAGAACAGCCGCTGATAGCCCGATCCGGTGATCCGCACGATCACGTCGAGGATCTTCGCGTCGGGACCGACGAGCACCCGCGCGCGGTTCTTCCGTACCGCCTCGAGGATGATCTGTGCCGCCTTCTCGGGCGTCGTGATCGTCAGCTTCTTGTCGAAAGTCTTTGTCAGGCCGTCTTTGTCGACGCCCTCGGCCGCGGTCGAGTTGCGCATGATCGCGGTCTTGATGCCGCCGGGATGCACGGTGGTCACCTTCACCGGGTGGCCTGCGGCGATCATCTCCTGACGCAACGCCTCGGTGAACCCGCGGACCGCGAACTTCGCCGAGTTGTACGCCGCCTGTCCGGGAACCGAGAAGATGCCAAAGAGGCTCGAAATGTTCACGACGTGTCCGTCGCCGGAGGCGATCAGATGCGGCAGAAAGACCTTGGTCCCGTTGACCACTCCCCAGTAGTCGACGTCCATCACCCGTTCGATGTCCTTGAACGGCGTGATCTCGACATCGCCGACGTAGGCGATGCCCGCATTGTTGTAGATCTGGTTGACCTTGCCGAAATGCTCGACCACCGAGTCTGCGTACAGCTCGAAGGCCTCACGCTCGGTGACGTCGAGCCGGTCGGCCTTCACCTTGGCGCCGATGGCCTTCAGGCGCTCCTCGGTGACCGCGAGGCCCTCGGTGTCGACGTCGCTGATCGCCACGCTGGCGCCCGAGCGTCCGAGTTCGATCGCCAAGGCCTGCCCGATGCCCGATCCGGCGCCCGTCACCACGGCGACTTTTCCAGCGAAGCCCTGCATGCCACTCCTCAGTGTCCGTTGACTCGGATCGAGGGTAGTCGTTACCGCGGGTTCCGCTAAAAGGGGCCCACTAACGGGTTGATTCCACGCGCTCAGCGCGCGAACGCCTCGTCGAGGATCTCCTGCTGCTCGACGGCATGCACCTTCGACGAGCCCGACGACGGTGCCGACATCGCACGCCGCGAGATCCGCGTGATGCCCGTCAACCGATCCGCGCAGACCTCGGGCAGCGTGAGCCCGAACGTCGGCCACGCACCCTGGTTCGCCGGCTCCTCCTGCACCCAGAAGTACTCCTCGGTGTTCGGATACAGGTCGAGCGTCTGGCTCAGCCGGCGCTTCGGCAACGGAGCGAGTTGTTCGATGCGCACGATCGCCACATCGTCGCGCTCCTCCTTGTTTTTGCGCGCCACCAGCTCGTAGTAGATCTTGCCGCTGGTCAACAGGATTCGCTTGACCTTTTCACGGTCACCGGTGCCCTCGGTGTAGGTGGGCTCCTCGATCACCGAGCGGAACTTCATCTCGGTGAACTCACGAAGGTCGCTGACGGCTGCCTTGTTTCGCAGCATCGACTTCGGCGTGAAGACGATAAGCGGGCGGTGGATCCCGTCCAGGCCGTGCCTGCGCAGCAGGTGGAAATAGTTCGCAGGCGTCGACGGCATCGCGATCGTCATCGAACCCTCCGCCCACAGCAGCAGGAAGCGCTCGATGCGGCCCGACGTGTGGTCCGGGCCCTGGCCCTCGTGACCGTGCGGCAGCAACAACACCACGTCGGACAGCTGGCCCCACTTGGCCTCACCGGAGCTGATGAACTCGTCGATGATCGACTGCGCACCGTTGACGAAGTCACCGAACTGCGCCTCCCACAACACAAGTGCATCGGGATTGCCGACCGAGTAGCCGTACTCGAAGCCCACCGCGGCGAACTCGGACAGCGCCGAGTCGTACACCATGAACTTGCCGCCCGTCGGCGAGCCGTCGAGGTTCGAGGTGAGCAGCTGCAGCGGCGTGAACTCCTGACCGGTGCTGCGATCGATGATCACCGAGTGACGCTGGGTGAAGGTGCCGCGCCGGGTGTCCTGGCCCGACAGTCGGATCGTCTTGCCTTCGGCGAGGAAGGATCCCAGTGCGAGCAGCTCGGCGAACGCCCAGTCGACCTTGCCTTCGTAGGCCATCTCGCGGCGCTTCTCCAGCACCGGCTTGACGCGCGGGTGCACGTTGAAGCCTTCCGGGAAGGCGAGATGGGCATCGCCGATCCGGGCCAGCAGTGACTTGTCGACGGCGGTGTTCATGCCGGCGGGCACCATCTGGTCGGCCTCCACCGACGCGCTGGGCGCGATCTCGTGCTTCTCGAGTTCACGGACCTCGTTGAAGACCCGCTCCAGCTGACCCTGGTAGTCGCGCAGCGCGTCCTCCGCTTCCTTCATCGAGATGTCGCCGCGGCCGATCAGCGCTTCGGTGTAGGTCTTTCGCGATCCGCGCTTGGTATCGATGACGTCGTACATGTACGGCTGCGTCATCGACGGGTCGTCGCCCTCGTTGTGCCCGCGCCTGCGGTAGCACAGCATGTCGATGACGACGTCCTTCTTGAACTGCTGTCGAAAGTCCATCGCCAGCCGTGCCACCCAGACGCAGGCCTCCGGGTCGTCCCCGTTGACGTGGAAGATCGGCGCGCCGATCATCTTCGCGACGTCGGTGCAGTACTCCGACGAGCGCGAGTCGCCCGGGTGAGTGGTGAACCCGATCTGGTTGTTGACGATGATGTGTATGGTGCCGCCGGTGCGGTAACCCCGGAGCAGCGCCAGGTTCAGCGTTTCGGCGACCACGCCCTGTCCGGCGAAGGCGGCGTCGCCGTGCAGCATCATCGGCACGATCGAGAATTTTTTGGAACCGTCGACTTCTTCTCCGACGTCGAGCAGGTCCTGCTTGGCGCGCACCAGTCCTTCGAGCACCGGGTCGACGGCTTCGAGATGCGACGGGTTGGCCACCAGCGACACCTGGATGTCGTTGTCGCCGAACATCTGGATGTAGTTGCCGGTTGCGCCGAGGTGATATTTGACGTCACCCGAGCCGTGGGCCTGCGACGGGTTCAGGTTGCCCTCGAACTCGCTGAAGATCTGCGAGTACGGCTTGCCGACGATGTTGGCCAGCACGTTGAGGCGGCCGCGGTGCGGCATGCCGATGACGACCTCGTCGAGGGCGTGCTCGGCGGCCTGGTCGATCGCGGCGTCCATCATCGGGATGACGGTCTCCGCGCCTTCGAGCGAGAAGCGCTTCTGCCCAACGTATTTGGTCTGCAGGAACGTCTCGAACGCCTCTGCGGCGTTCATCCTCGACAGGATGTACTTCTGCTCGGCGACCGTCGGCTTCTCGTGCTTGACCTCGATGCGTTCCTGCAGCCACTTCTGCTGATCGGGCTCCAGGATGTGGGTGTACTCGACACCGACGTGGCGGCAGTACGCGTCGCGCAGCAGCCCGAGCACGTCGCGCAGCTTCTTGTGCTCGGCGCCACCGAACCCGTTGACCTTGAACTCGCGGTCCAGGTCCCACAGCGTCAGGCCGTGGGAGTTCACATCGAGGTCGGGGTGGCTGCGGAACCGGGTCTGGTCCAGCCGCAGCGGGTCGATGTCGGCCATCAGGTGGCCGCGGTTGCGATACGCCGCGATCAACTCGATGACGCGCCCGTTCTTGTCCTCGATCGAGTCCGGGTTGTCGGTGCGCCACCGTACCGGCTCGTACGGGATGCCGAGCTCACGGAAGATCTCGTCGAAGAAGTCGTCGCTCAGCAGCAATTCGTGCACGGTGCGCAGGAAGTCGCCGGACTCTGCACCCTGAATGATGCGGTGGTCGTAGGTCGAGGTGAAGGTGACCAGCTTGCCGACGCCCAACTCGTTGATGCGTTCCTCACTGGCGCCCTGGAACTCTGCCGGGTACTCCATTGCGCCGACACCGATGATGGCGCCCTGCCCACGCATCAACCGGGGCACGGAGTGCACGGTGCCGATGGTTCCGGGATTGGTCAGCGAAATCGTCACGCCGCCAAAGTCTTCGGCGGTCAGCTTGCCGTCGCGGGCGCGCCGCACGATGTCCTCGTAGGCGGCGAGGAACTGCCCGAACCGCATGTTTTCGGAATTCTTGATGCCTGCGACGACGAGCTGACGGTTGCCGTCCTTGCCCTGCAGGTCGATCGCGAGACCGAGGTTGACGTGTTCGGGGGTCACCGCGTTCGGCTTGCCGTCGATCTCGGCGAAGTGACGGTTCATGTTCGGGAACTTCTTCACCGCCTGCACCAGCGCGTAGCCGATGAGGTGGGTGAAGGAGACCTTGCCGCCGCGGGTCCGCTTGAGGTGGTTGTTGATGACGATCCGGTTGTCGATCATCAGCTTGGCCGGGATGGCACGCACGCTTGTCGCGGTCGGCACCTCCAGCGACGCCGACATGTTCTTCACGACGGCGGCCGCGGCACCGCGCAGCACCTGGGAATCGGAGCCTTCCGCAGGCGCGGGGGCCGGCTTCGGCTTGGGCGCCGGCTCGCTCTTGGCCTCGGCCTTCGGCCCGGAACTCTGTTCTTTCGGTTTGGCTTCCGGTTTCGACTCGGCCTTGCTCTCGGCCGGCTTGGGGGGCGGTGCAGGCGCGGGCTCGGGTGGGGCGACGGGCGCAGCTGTCCGTTGGCCGTTGCCGGTCTGACTGTCGGTGGTCGGTTCGGGGGAGTAGTCGACCAGAAATTCATGCCAACTGGGATCTACCGAAGAGGGGTCCTCGCGAAACTTGCGATACATCTCCTCGACCAACCACTCGTTCTGTCCGAATGGTGATGGTGAGCTCACGGCAGCTACTCGCCTCGATTCCTTCGCCTCACGCAAGCGCACCTCGGCGCTCGCCGATTTTTCTCCTCTAGTCAGCGGGTACCCGCTGTGTGCCGTCTAAAGGCTATCGCTCTCACAACGACCAGACCATGACAACGCTCTTATGGTCGTTGTGGTCAGACGCTTGCCGGGTGACGGCTAGTTTCGCGGTGCGGGCAGGACGTGAATCGCTGCCGGCCAGCGCGGAGGCGGATCGCCGAACGCGTTGCGCGCGTTGGACACGATGCGCTTGCCCATCATCCGGTTGCCGACACCACCGACGACGGCCCCGATGCCGACCGGCAGCAACTTACCGAATGCGATCGCTCCGCGCTTGAGCGTGTAGCGCTTGATGAAGTACTTCAGCAGCCGCGAGTTCAGCTGTGAAACCGCGGGCAGCGGCAACGTCGCCGCGCCATCGGCAAGCCACGACCCGCTCGTGCGGCCGGGGCCGAGCAGATCGGTCACCGCGCGCTTGCTGTCCTCGCCGACCAGCACCGCCAGGACCAACGCCCGTCGGCGCTCCCGATGATCGGCGGGGATGCCGTGCACCTCGGCGACAGACAGCACATAGAGCGACGTCGCCTCGAGGAAAACGACCGTCTCGCCCGCGACGGCCGACATGGCCGCCAGCGTGCCGATCCCGGGGAAGGCGGCCGCCGAACCGACGGCGGCACCGCTGGCCATCACTGCGGCGAGGTAGTGCTTCTCGAGGCGGGCAACGATCTGGGCGGGTGTCGCATGGGGGCTCTGCTGGCGCAGCCGGTCGACGTAGGCCTTGACCGCGGGCGCCTGCACGCGCGCGCTGCGTTCGATGATCGCCGAAAGGACCTTCGCCGCGGCACTCGGATTCTCGTCGACGCCATCTCTGGTCGCCGGCAGCTGGTTCTTGGCGCTTGACCTGGCACTCATGTGCGGCCTCCCTGTGCGTACGGCTGGCCTTTCAGGCTAGCCCTATATGAACGCGCGAACGGGCGCGGCGGGTGCCCGTACGTGATCGCGCTCACTGTCTGTGAAGTGGGGAAGAAAATATTGGGAAGCGACGCTAACCATTTTCATGGCAACATCACCCTTCGTGGACGCGACGACTGTGGAGGCGAAGTCGCCGAGCCGCACCAAGATGGTTCTGATCCTGGGACTGTTGGTCGCCCTGGGCCCGCTGACCATCGACATGTACCTCCCGGCGTTGCCGAAGATCGCCGAGGACCTCGGGGTGTCGTCGTCGGTGGCGCAGCTGACGCTCACCGGAACCCTCGCGGGCCTCGCCCTCGGCCAGCTGATCGTCGGTCCGCTGTCGGACTCGCTCGGTCGTCGGCGGCCGCTGATGGCCGGCATCGTCCTGCACATGCTGGCGTCGCTGGTGTGCCTCTTCGCGCCGAACATCGCCGTACTGGGCGTGGCGCGCGGGCTGCAGGGCGTGGGCGCCGCCGCGGCGATGGTCGTGGCGTTCGCCGCGATCGGGGATCTGTTCGAAGAGTCGGTCGCCGCCACGGTCTTTTCCCGGGTGATGCTCGTGCTCGGCGCTGCTCCGGTACTCGCCCCGTCGCTGGGCGCGGTAGTCCTCTTGAAGGCCTCCTGGCACTGGGTGTTCGCGGTGCTGGTGGTCATGGCGGGGGCGCTGTTGTTGCTGGCCGCCCTGGCGCTGCCGGAAACCCTGCCGGCGTCGCATCGACGTCCGCTGAAGGTGCGCAGCATCGCGGCCACATACGTCGAGGTTCTGCGCGACGTCCGCTTCGTCGTGCTGGTCCTCGTCGCCGCGCTTGGCATGTCCGGGCTGTTCGCGTACATCGCGGGCGCGGCCTTCGTGCTGCAGGGCCGGTACGGGTTGGACCAGCAGGCTTTCGCACTGGTGTTCGCGGCAGGCGCCGTCGCGCTGATCGGTGCCACCCAGTTCAATGTCGTGCTGCTGCGCCGGTTCACGCCGCAGACCATCGCGCTGTGGGCGCTGGCCGCAGCGGCCGTGGTGGGCGTTGTGTTCGTGGGTCTCTCGGCTGCCCACGTCGGCGGGCTGTTCGGATTCGTCATTCCGGTGTGGGCGATCCTCGGTGCGATGGGACTGGTAATCCCGAACGCGCCGGCCGTCGCCCTGACCCGGCATCCCGAGGCCGCGGGCACCGCGGCGGCGGCGCTCGGCGCGGCGCAGTTCGGGCTGGGCGCGGCGATCGCCCCGCTCGTCGGGGTGCTCGGCAACGACGAGTTCGCCCTCGCGCTGGTGATGACGGTCGGTATGGTGATCGCGTTGTTCGCATTGGCCCTTACGCTGCGCGTCGGGGCTCGGGCGGTGGGCACGCCGGCGCCCGTATCCAAGGACAATGAGCGGGATGGTGTCATCGGCGACGCCGTCCCAGAGCCGGCCTGAGGTCTGTAGTGGCGCGACCCTGACTTGTCGGGGTTGGCCACCGCCCGTAGCGTCGGCCGAATCTTTGAGTAAGTCGATGTGATGTACAAGACCCTGACCTCCCGGAACAACGACCGCGCAACCGCAACGCGGCGCGGTGCCGCCACGGCGAACCCGTGGCATGCGTTGTGGGCGATGTTGGTCGGCTTCTTCATGATCCTCGTGGACGCGACGATCGTGTCGGTCGCCAACCCGTCCATCATGGCCGCGCTCGGCGCCAGCTATGACTCGGTCATCTGGGTGACGAGCGCCTACCTTCTCGCCTATGCGGTTCCGCTGCTCGTGGCGGGCCGTCTCGGCGACCGGTTCGGGCCGAAGAACCTCTACGTGGTCGGGCTGACGGTCTTCACCCTGGCATCGCTGTGGTGCGGGCTGGCCGACAGCATCAACACGCTGATCGTCGCGCGGGTCATGCAGGGTTTCGGGGCGGCTCTGCTCACACCGCAAACGCTGTCGACCATCACCCGTATCTTTCCGGCCGACCGGCGCGGTGTCGCGATGAGCCTGTGGGGCGCGACGGCGGGCGTGGCGACGTTGGTAGGTCCGCTCGCCGGTGGTCTGTTGCTCGACGTCCTTGGCTGGCAGTGGATCTTCTTCGTCAACGTGCCGGTCGGTGTCCTCGGGGTCGCCTTGGCCGTGCGACTGATTCCGCAATTGGACACCCAGGTGAAGCGGTTCGATCTGCTCGGTATGGCGCTGTCCGGGATCGGCATGTTCATGATCGTGTTCGCCCTCCAGGAAGGGCAGTCGCACAACTGGGCGCCGTGGGTGTGGGGCACGATCGCGGGCGGCATCGGCTTCATGGCCGCGTTCCTGTTCTGGCAGTACGTCAACCCCACCGATCCACTGGTTCCGCTCCGCATCTTTAGGGACCGTGACTTCTCGCTGTCCAACATCGGTGTGGCCACCATCGGTTTCGTCGTGACGGCGATGATCGTGCCGGTCATGTTCTACGCCCAGGAGGTGTGCGGACTCTCGCCTACCCGTTCGGCACTGGTGGTGGCGCCGATGGCCGTCGCGAGCGGCGTGCTCGCACCGTTGGTGGGCAGAATCATCGACAGGTCCCATCCACGCCCGGTGATCGGCTTCGGCTTCTCGCTGGTGGCGATCGCGATGACGTGGCTGTCCATAGAGATGACGTCCGCCACCCCGATCTGGCGGATCGTGCTGCCGTTGACGGTAGTCGGCGTGGGCATGGCGTTCATCTGGTCGCCGCTCGCAGCGACCGCCACACGCAACCTGCCGCCGCAACTGGCCGGGGCGGGGTCGGGCGTCTACAACACCACCCGTCAGGTGGGGTCGGTGCTGGGCAGCGCGGGTGTGGCGGCCTTCATGGCGTGGCGGATCAGCGACGAGGTGGGAGTGACGGGCGCGGAGTCGCCCGCGGGCGACAGCGCGAACCTGTTGCCGGCATTCCTGCAGGAACCGTTCGCGGCGGCGATGTCGCAGACGCTGTTGTTGCCGGCGTTCGTCGCGTTGTTCGGGGTGGGCGCGGCACTGTTCCTCCTCGGGTTCGGTAGTCCGCGGTCGGGGGAGTTCGACGATCCGCGCCCCGACCACGACATCGGCAACGCCCCGGGATGGAGCGACGACGACGGGTTCGCCGTCGACCACGACGAGTACGTCGAGTACACGGTGTCGTGGGATGACTTGGAACCGGTCAGGACGCGTCGGCCTGGCGCCGAGTCCGATCCCGAGCCGGCCACCGAGCCGATGGCTTCCCGACCGCAGCACGTACTGCATGCGCCCGCGGACCTCTGGCACGACGAGCCCGTCGAGTCCTGGCGCCACGTGACCGACGAATACCCCGCCGTGGTCGAGGACACGCCGCCGGCAGCGCAGGACATCCTGGACTTCTTGCGCGCCGCGGATACACCCGCGCCGAAGGTCCAGCCGATCGGATTCGCACACAACGGATTCCACGTCGACGATGAAAAGCACGTCCAGCCGGTGGCGCGGCCGCAGATCGCCGACCCGGCCGGCCGCCATGCGCGTCGTCTCGACGAGCGCGAACCGTCGCGGCACCGGGCGCGCGACGAAGAACCGGAGCCGCGGACGTTCTGGTTCGAGTCCAACGGCAGGCATGCCCGCGATGATCCCGATGACACGCCCCGCCACGGCAGACACTCCACCCCCTGGCCGGACTAGATCGTGGTTGCGAACTAGCCGAAGAGCACCGCGGGGTTCAGGTAGCCGGTCGGATCGAACGCCGCCTTGACCGCGCGCATCGCCGCGATGTCCGCCGCAGTGCGTGACATCGACACATAGTCGCGTTTGCGGGTGCCGACGCCGTGCTCGGAGCTGACGTTGCCGCCCAATTCTGCGATCAGTGCCATCATCGCCGAATACAGATTGCGCTCGCGCTCGGACTCCAGCGCGCACCGCACGAGGTTGAGGTGCAGATTCCCTTCGCCGATGTGGCCGAACAACACCGGGATGGTGTCCGGTGAATGCTCGGCGACCAGGTCGACGGCTTGGCTCGCGAAGGCGGGAATCGCTGAAAGGGGCAGCGAGACATCGAATTTGAGCGGAGGCCCGTAAACGCCGAGCACTTCGGCGACGGCCTCGCGCACCTGCCAGAGCCGCTGCTGTGCGACCGTATCCACGCCGACCGCGGGTTCGCCGGCCAGCTGCGCCTGCTCGAGCGCCTCGGCGAGACGCTCGGTCTGGTCGGTGTCGCCCGCCAATTCGATCAGCAGCAGCCAGGCGCCCTCGACGGGCGCGGACACCCCGGCGTGTTCAGCGGTCAGCAGGCTCGCGCGGGCGTCGATCAACTCCAGCGCCGCGATACCGTCCATCTCGCGGAACGCCCGGCCCGCCTCGATCAGCGCATCCAGGTCGGCGAACCCGCAAACCGCGGTCACCCGGCTGCGCGGGGCCGGATGCAGCCGCAGGTCCAGGCTGGTGATGACCCCGAGCGTGCCCTCGGCCCCGATGAACAGCGACGCCAGGTCGTAGCCGGTGTTGTCCATGCGGACCTGACTGTGGCGACGCACCACCGTGCCGTCGGGGAGCGCCACATCGAGGCCGACGACCTGTTCGCCCATGTTGCCGTAACGCACCGTGCGCAGGCCGCCGGCATTCGTCGACGCCATACCGCCGACGGTCGCCGAGTCGCGCGCGGCCAGATCGACACCGAACACCAGCCCCGCCGCCGTCGCCGCGTGCTGCACCTCGGCGAGTGTGACGCCGGCTCCCACGCGGATCCGTCGTTCCGCGACTTCGACCTCGCCGACGTCGCGCAGCCGTTCCGTCGACAGCAATACGTCGTCATGCTCGGGCACCGTGCCGGCCACTAGCGAGGTCCGTCCACCTTGGACCGTGACATACGCCCCCGCGTCGCGGCAGGTGCGCAGCACGTCGGCGACTTCGTCGGCCGACCCCGGCCGCACGAGCAGCCCGGCGTGCCCGCGGTAACGCCCGGTGTGGTCGACGCTACGGCCGTCGAGCAAATCGGGGTCGGTGCTGACGTAGCCGGGCCCGACGATGTCCGCCAGCCGCTCGGTCAAGTTCATGCCGTGGGTCTATCACACGTGGTCAGCGACAGGAACGCGCCCAGTTCGACGAGGCGATCCGGTGTGCCGGGCAGGTATTCGGTGAGCAGCGGCGACTGCACGATGACACTGAGATATTTGGCCCGGCTCACCGCGACGTTGAGCCGATTCCGGTTGAGCAGGAACGCAATTCCGCGTGGCACATCGTCGGCCGACGATGCGGTCATCGACGCGAACACCACCGGCGCCTGCCTGCCCTGAAACTTGTCGACGGTGCCGACCTCGACGCCGGTCAGCCCCGCGTCATCGAGGCGTCGCCGTACCGTCACGACCTGTGAGTTGTACGGCGTCACAACCATCACGTGCCGCTGAGCCAGGGGAACCGTGCCGCTTTCGTCGGTCCAAGCCGCGCCGAGCAGGCCGCGGATCTCGGCGACGATCGCATCGGCTTCCTCGGGGCTGTCGGTGGAGTTGCCGTCGTGTTCGACGCTGAGCACGCGCACCCCGGGCGCCTGCCCCTCGAGGCTGCGCGCCGCGGTCACCGCGTCGTGCGACTGCAGCCTGCCGTCGTAGGACAGACGTGAGACCGCCGCGCACACGGTGGGGTGCATGCGATAGGACTGATCAAGGAAGTAACCCAATTCGGCTGGCAGCGTGTGCCTTCCGTCGATGAGCCAGCCCAATGCCGACGTGTCGACCGGTTCGGGATGGGTTCCCTGACTGACCTGGGGCAGCTGCTGCGGATCGCCGAGTAGCAACAGGTTACGTGCCGCCGGCGCGACGGCAACGGTGTTGGCGAGGCTGTACTGGCCGGCCTCCTCGACGACGAGCAGGTCGAGCGAACGCCGCGGTACGCGTCCGGAATTGGCGAAGTCCCATGCTGTGCCGCCGATTACACAACCCTGCGTGTCGGCTATGAACGCGGCGTAGTCCTTCTCCTCGACCTGTCGCCACGGCATGTCGGCGCTCTTCTTCTTGCCCACCCGGTCGCGGTCGACACCCGCCTCGATCACGCCACCGAGCAGATTCTCGACCACCGCGTGCGACTGGGCCACCACGCCGACGCGCCACGCATTCTCGTTGACCAGTCGCGCGATCACCTTTGCGGACGTGAAAGTCTTGCCGGTGCCCGGCGGCCCGTGCACCGCCAGGTAGGACGAATCGAGATCCCTCAGCGCTGAGGCGATGTCGTCGGCGATCACGCCGCTGCGAGGGAGTTCGCCGCCGTGGACGGTGCGGGGTGGACGGCGCAGCAGGATGTCGGTCACGGCGTCACACGGCAGGCTGGGGAGTCCGGCAGCCACGTCGGCCGCTGTCGCGTCGATCGACTCCTGCAGCGGCCTGGTGTTGATCGGCGGTCCCGGCGTCAGCGCGAACGGCACCTGGTCGAACACGTCGCCGTCCTTGGGTGGTCTTTCGCAGACCACGACTTCGGTGGGCACCTCGGGGTCGTCGTAACCGATGACGGTGACACTCCCGAACCCGCGTCGGTCGGGATCGTCGGCGAGGCCTGGGGGCGCGGGCGGGTCGTACAGCGCGTACATGCTGTTGGTCAGTCCGCCGTTCGCGAGGCTGCCGATCAGTCGCACATGTCGCTGGGGCTTGCGCGCTTTCGGCGGTTGGTGCCAGTCGTTGTCGATGACGGTCTTGTCGGCGATGAAGACGTCGCTGTTGTCCGCCCACTCGTCGACGGGGTTGTTGACGCGGTCGAAGTGGCTCCACCAGAACGGCTTTTCCTCGCGACGGTGAAAACCTCTGGCGGAAGCAATCATCGCTACAGCGGCCTGTTCGGCGCTCCGCGCTTCGACGCCGTCACCCGCGAATTTCATCAGCTTCCGTTCGAGATCGTCGCCACGTTCGATCACGTCGTCGTCGCGCACGGGCTGTGGCCCGCGCGGCGGGACGCCGGATTCGATGGCGCGGGCCATCATCCAGTCACGCAGGCGGCGCGTCGAGCGGCAGTCGTAGACGTTGTAGTCCTCGATCTCCTTGAGCACGACGACCGCTTCGTCGGATCTTCCCTCGTCGCGCAGCGCGCAGTAACGCGCGTACTGCGTGATGGAATCTGCGGCGGTGGTCACTTCGCCGTCGCGCAATTCGTTGCCCATGTAGAGGGGTTCGAGGGATTTGATGCTGTAGTTCTCGGTTCCGACTCGAATGCTCTTGCGCACCAACGGATACAGGTCGACAAGTATGCCGTTGCGCAGCAGGTCGTCCACGTCGTTCTCGCCGACGCCGTAGCGACCGGCGAGCCGGAGCAACGTGCTCTTCTCGTATGCCGCGTAGTGGTAGATGTGCATGCCCGGGTAGCGCTTCAGCCGTTTGCGCACCATGGCCAGGAAATCGACCAGTGCCTTGCGCTCACTCGCGCGGTCGTGCGCCCAGAACGGATGGAACTCGTCGTTGACGGTGAGGACGCCCCACAGGTACTCCAAACCCCATTCGTGGCCGTCGACGGTCCACAGCGGGTCGCCCTCGAAATCGAAGAACAGATCACCCTTGTTCGCGTCGGGTAGCACCATCAACGGTTGCGCGTCGACGACCTCGTACGGCGGCTTGCCGTCCACCTTCGCAGTGGTCTGCAGCCGAGCTTGGGCTGCCAGTGTCGTCACGGTGCGCGCCGACAGTTCGGGCACGGGACCGGTGTGGGTGGCGAGGTCGGCGACGGTGACGATGCCCGCGTCGATCAGCCGGGCCCGCTGGCTCACCCGCATTCCCGCGACGAGCAGCAGGTCGTCGTGGGCGCGCACCTGAATCTCGCATTCCGGACAGCGGAAGCATGCGCGCACGTGCTCGTCTTCCCACGTGACCGCGGTCCCGCCGGCCAGGTGGTCGTCGAGCAGACGCTGCAGGCTGGTGCGCCTGCTCAGATACACCGGGAGCAGTTCGTCGACGCGGTATCCAGCCGTCGCGCCGTCACCGAGCACCAACTCGACCTCGGATGCCACCGGCACGCCTGCGCGGGCGAGGGTGTCGGCGTAGGCGGCGAGCTGCAGCAGCGCCTCGACCTTGACCGAACGCGCGAGCTTGGTGTCGCGCAGCCGGTACTCGTCGCCGTCGAGCACCAGGAAGTCCGCGAAACCGGCGAAGCGGCCGTCGAACATCGCGGCCTGATAGACGACGGGTGCGCGGCGTTCGACCGCGCGCATGGTCGCCTCGGCCGCTGCGGTCAGCCCGTCGACGGTGTAGTCGGGCCTGCCGATGACCGCGACGTTCTCCTCGGTCAGTGCGCGAAGCTCGTCGAGGTGGCGTTGTTCGTGCTCACCACCGAGCTTGGCGGTGCGGGCGAGCAATTCGTCTTCGATCGAAACGGCCGGGCCCCGGCCGAGTTTGGCGTCGAACGCGCGCAGCAGGGCGTACTCGCAGCGGGCGGCCGCCGCGAGATCGGATGCGCTGTAGATGACGCGGTCCTGCGTTCCGTGGGCGACAACGAACACGCTGTCACTGTAGGTGAGCGCAGTGACACCTCACCTCAGGCGCGAACGTGGGTTACCCGCACACGAAATGCCACCCAAGTGTGACGCAAATCCACACTCGTCCATTCAGGTCCGCATATTCATCCACAGCCCGGGCTGCACCGACGTCTCGACGGCCACTCGGTGTGGGACCTCGCGCCGAAGGTGGGCGCATGAAACAGGAACCCATGCCGTTCGTCGGCACTGAAGCTCTAGCCGCCGGCACGGTGACGAGGCGGACGCTGGTCAGCCGCCACAGGATGGTCTATCGCAATGTCTATTTGGACAAGAGGGTGGAACTCGATCCGCAGCGACGCGCCTTCGCAGCATGGCTGTGGTCGCACCGCAAGGCGACCGTCGCGGGCTTGTCCGCCGCGGCGCTGCACGGAACAAAGTGGATTGACGCAGCGCTACCGGCGGAGCTGGTCCGTCAGGACACCTGTGACGTCGACGGCATCGTGATTCACCGCGCGCGGCTGGCGGATGACGAGAGTTGCGTCGTGCAGGGGATACCGACGACGACGCCGGCGCGCACAGCATTCGATCTTGGGCGTCGAGACTCGCTGCAAACGGCGATCATCCGCCTGGATGCGCTGGCGAATGCGACAGACCTCAAACCGCACGAGGTCGTAGGCGTTGCGGCCGACCATCGCGGTGCCCGCGGAGTTGTGCAGTTGCGGCGTGTTGTGGAACTGATGGACGGGGGCGCTGAGTCTCCGCAGGAGACCAGCACGCGGCTGCTCCTCATCGCTGCTCGTTTCCCCAAACCCCGAACCCAGATCATCGTCGTCGGCGAGTACGGCTCGTTCGTCGGCCGCATCGACATGGGGTGGGACGAATGGAAGGTGGGCGTCGAGTACGACGGTCCGCAGCACTGGGACGACCCGGAACAGCATGCGCGTGACATTGACCGCTTGGCCGAATTGGCCGCACAGGGCTGGTTGATCATCCGGGTGAGTCGAGATCTTCTGCGATATCGCCCTCAGGTGTTCCTGGCGCGCGTACGGGACGCGATGCGTTCGGTCGGATGGCCCGGTGCCGACGACATACGACTCGACGCACGCATCGCTTGGCTCGATCCGGCCAACCGAGTGTGGGCTTAACACACGCTCGCGCGCAAGACACGTGCGGGTAATCCACGTTCGGCGGGAAGTTAACCCGTGTTGCCGATCAGCTCGACGCCGTTGCCGTTCCAGCGGAACCGCACCACGCTGTCCAGCCCGGAGACTCCGTTGGAGTAGCGCAGGGCGACGGTGTCTCCAGTGGTCACGGCATTGTCGATGCCGTTGAAGCCATACGTATCCGGCACTCCGGACGGGATGAACTGGCCGAGGTGGAACATGACGGCCCGGGTGTTGGGGTTCTCCGCATTGGTGTTCGCTTTGACGATCACCACCGACAGCTGCGCGCACTGGTTGTAGTTGCCCGCCACCGGCTCGGGACTCCAGCCCTGGTTGCTCCGCGGGTCACGTGGCAACTCCGACACCGCGCTGGCGATCTCGGGCGCGGCCAGGTTGACCTCACACGGATCGGCTTCGGTGGCCGGGGTGGCTGCAGGCGCCGACGGCGCGGACGGCGCGGGCGCGCCCGCCGGGGGCGGCGTGCTCACGGGAGGCGGGCCGGGAGTCTTGGAGGCCGTGGAGTCGCTGGACCCGCACCCGGCAATCGCGGATGCCACTGCGACCGTCGCCAAACAAATCTTGACCGCCGACTTCACGTTGCGCACCGTACCGAAACCCGCCTCGGCGATCGGGCAGGCCGCGCGGCGGGTCGGGCACGTGACGGGCACTAGACTCATCGACTGATGACGTCCCCCGACCCGGACGAGAACCGGGTAGATCTGACCTTCGAGGACCTGCAGATGCACCCTTCGGTGCTGCAGGCCGTCAACGAGGTCGGCTATGAGTCACCGTCGGCCATCCAGGCCGCGACGATCCCGGCGATGCTGAAAGGGTCGGACGTCGTCGGGCTGGCGCAGACGGGCACCGGCAAGACCGCGGCGTTCGCCATCCCGATCCTGTCGAAGATCGACACCGACAGCCGCACCACCCAGGCGCTGGTGCTGGCGCCGACGCGCGAACTCGCACTACAGGTGGCCGAGGCGTTCAGTCGGTATGGCGCGCACCTACGGGTCAATGTCCTGCCGGTGTACGGCGGATCCTCGTACGGCCCCCAACTGGCCGGGCTGAAGCGCGGCGCGCAGATCGTGGTCGGCACCCCGGGCCGGGTGATCGACCACCTGGAAAAGGGCACGCTCGACCTCACCCACCTCGACTATCTGGTGCTCGACGAGGCCGATGAGATGTTGCAGATGGGCTTCGCCGAGGACGTCGAGCGCATTCTGGCCGACACCCCTGAGTACAAGCAGGTCGCGTTGTTCTCGGCGACCATGCCGCCGGCGATCAAGAAGATCACGTCGAAATACCTGCACGACCCGGTCGAGGTGACGGTCAAGTCCAAGACCCAGACCGCCGAGAACATCACGCAGCGGTATGTGCAGGTGTCGCACCAGCGCAAGATGGACGCGCTGACCCGCCTGCTCGAGGTCGAGCAGGGCGACGCGATGATCGTGTTCGTCCGTACCAAGCAGGCCACCGAGGAAGTCGCCGAAAAGCTGCGTGCGCGTGGGTTTTCCGCCGCGGCGATCAACGGCGATATTCCGCAGGCGGTCCGCGAGCGCACCATCAACTCGCTCAAGGACGGCAGTCTCGACATCTTGGTGGCCACCGACGTGGCGGCGCGCGGCCTGGACGTCGAACGCATCTCGCATGTGCTCAACTACGACATCCCGCACGACCCGGAGTCCTACGTGCACCGCATCGGACGCACCGGTCGGGCGGGCCGATCTGGTACCGCGTTGTTGTTCGTCACACCTCGAGAGCGCCATCTACTCAAGTCCATCGAGCGGGTCACGAGGCAAAAGCTCGTCGAGATCGATTTGCCCTCCGTGGACGACGTCAATGAGAAACGCGTCGCCAAATTCCTGGACTCGATCACCGCGGCGCTCAATGCGCCCGGAATCGATCTGTTCCGCCAGCTGATCGAGGGCTACGAGCGCGATAACGATGTGCCCATGGCGGATATCGCCGCGGCGTTGGCTCTGCAGAGCCGCGACGGCGAAGAGTTCCTGATGACCGAGCCGCCGCCGGAGAAGCGTCGCGAACGCCCCGACCGCGGTCCGCGTGAGGACGGTCCGCGCAAGCCGCGCGAGCGGCGGGGTGATTTCGCGACCTATCGCATCGCGGTCGGCAAGCGCCACAAGGTGATGCCGGGTGCGATCGTCGGCGCCATCGCGAACGAGGGTGGCTTGCACCGCAGCGACTTCGGGCACATCTCGATCCGGCCCGACCACTCCCTGGTGGAGCTGCCGGCCAAGCTGTCCCCCGAAACGATGAAAGCCCTTGAGCGCACTCGCATTCAGGGCATCCTCATCAACCTGCAACCTGATCGTCCGCCACGAAAAGGCGGGAAACCCGGCCACAAAGCCAAATGACCGTATCGAACAGCGTCGCTCAAGGCGGACTGGAATCGGTGGCAAAGGCCGAGCGGGTCTCATCGCTCACCGGCGTCCGGGCCGTGGCGGCGCTGCTGGTCATGCTCACCCATGCCGCGTACACCACCGGCAAGTACACGCACGGCTATATCGGTCTGGTGTGGTCGCGCGCCGAGATCGGCGTGCCGATCTTCTTCGTGCTCTCCGGGTTTCTGCTTTTCAGCCCGTGGGTGAAGGCTGCCGCGACGGGTGACGCCCCGCCCTCGGTGCGCCGCTACGCCTGGCATCGGGTGCGGCGCATCATGCCGGCATACGTCGTCACGGTGCTCGCTGCATATCTGCTGTACCACTTCCGCACGGCAGGGCCCAACCCCGGCCACACGTGGGAAGGGTTGTTCCGCAACCTCACCCTGACCCAGATCTACACCGACAACTACCTGTATTCGTTTCTGCACCAAGGGCTTACGCAGATGTGGAGCCTGGCGGTCGAGGTGGCGTTCTACATCGCCCTACCGGCGCTGGCCTACCTACTGCTCGTGGTGTTGTGCCGCAGGCAATGGCGGCCGGGTCGGCTGTTGGCGGGACTTGGCGCGTTGGCGTTGCTCACCCCGGCGTGGCTGCTCCTGGTGCACACCACCGACTTCCTGCCCGATGCCGCGCGGTTGTGGTTGCCGACATATCTGGTGTGGTTCCTCGGCGGCATGTTTCTCGCGGTCCTGCAGCCACTCGGGGTGAGGGCATACGGGCTGGCATGCATCCCGCTCGCCATGGTCTGCTACTTCATCGTGTCCACGCCGATTGGCGGTGAGCCGACGACGTCACCGGCGGAACTGCGTGAGGCGTTGGTGAAGGCGGGCTTCTACGCAGTGATCGCCACGCTGATGGTGGCGCCGCTGGCGCTGGGGGACCGCGGCCTCTACGCGAGGTTCTTGTCGTCACGGCCCATGGTCTTCCTCGGCGAGATCTCCTACGAGATCTTCCTGATCCACCTGCTCACGATGGAGCTGGTGATGGTCGAGATTTTGCGGTATCCGATCTACACCGGCTCGATGGGGTGGCTGTTCATCGTGACGTTCGCGGTGACGGTGCCGATGGCCTGGCTGTTGCACCGAGTCACCCGCGTGCGCACCGCTTAGGAGTCTGGGTCAGCACTCCGAAGGGCCTTCGCGTCGTGGTTGTAGGCCACTCCGATCCCGGAAACGATCGGCCCAATCGCGACATTGGGGCCGGCGGTTGTGGTTGTGTCATTGTCGTCGGTAGCCGTCTCACGGGAGGGCTCCCAACGCCTCTACGAAGGGAGCGAGAATGGTGAAAGCGAGCCGCGCTGCACGGCGTGCAGTGGCTGCAGTGATCGGTAGCGGGGCGGTGGCTGGCGCGATGCTGTTCGGGGGCGCCGCAATGGCATTTGCTCAACCCACGCCCGTCCCGCCGCCTCCGCCGCCTCCGGCGCCTGGGGCCCCGCCGCCTGGGTGCACGGCGGCCGACCTGGCGCAGGCGTCGGGCACAGTCGGAACGGCGACGGGGCAGTACTTGTTCACCCACCCGGACGTCAACAACTTCTTCACCAGTCTCCGTGGGCTGCCGAACGAGGAACTCCGCGGCAGGGTGCAGACATATATGGACGCCAATCCTCAGGTTGAGGCCGAGCTCAACGCGATCCGTCAGCCGGTTACGGATCTGCGGACTCGCTGCGACGCGCCAGCCCCTTTGGATAGGTAACGACATGAGCGTTGCCACGCTCATCTTTCGGCTTGATGCGCCAATCGAGCGCCTGTGAGGAGATAACCGAAATGACCCGATGGACACGATCCTGGGCTATCGCGGCGGCGAGCGTCTTCGCCCTCGCCGCCGTCCCCGGGGCGATCGTCACCGTTCACGCCCCGGGGATCGCAAACGCCGACGTGTGCGTGAGTGCGGGCCGCCGGGTATCTGTGAGTGGCTGCGCGAATATCGCCGACGCCGTTGCGCCTTACGTTCCGCCGCCGGCGTACTACGCGCCCATGCCGTACGACCCGCCGCCGCCCCCGAACGTCAGCGCGTGTGTCGGCTACAACGGCCGGTGGGTCAACGCCTCCGGATGCAACTAGACCGCCGTTCTACCTAGCGGTCTCGCGGGCCGCGGGCAGCACGATCGGCACGACGAACTCCTCGAGCATCGCCCGCTCGTCGTCCTCGTCATGCCCGGGGAAGAGCATCAGCGACGTCATGACGCGCACCAGCCAGCGTGACCGGTGTGCGACCAGTTCGGGGTTGTCGGGTCCCAGCGAGATGACGAACGCCTCGGTCAACGCCTTGATGACCTCAGATTCCTCGGCCATCTCCGCGCCGATCGGTCGCTGCGTCGTCGCGAACCACGATGCCAACGCGGGACTTTCGCGAACATTACGCAGCGAGGCGATCATGCCTTCGATCAGACGCTCACGGGGATCGACCAGCGCGGTGATCTGATCGGTCATCTCGCGATAGAGCCGGTAGGCCTCACGGTGTACATACGCGGTGTAGAGCGCTTCACGGTTCTCGAAGTACCGGTACAGCGTCGCGCGCGAGCATCCTGCGGCGGAGGCGATTTCGTGCATGCCGACGGTCGCGGCCTCTTTTGCGGCGAACAGCTCACCCGCCGCGTCGAGGATCCGGTCGGCGGCGACCTCGGTCCGCCGTGCCGCCAGCCAGTCGCCCGCCATCAGCGGATGACCGTGAACGGAACTGACAGCGGCCGGCGCACGTAACTGCCTCCGGCCCAGACGATCCCGTCCTCGTCGACCTGGAAGTCGGGGATTCGCGCCAGGAGCTCGGTCAGCGCGACGCGGGACTGCATCCGGGCGGCGGCGGCACCGAGGCAGTGGTGGGCACCGTGGCTGAAGGTCAGGATGTTGCGCGGTTTACGCGTCACGTCGAGCTCGCCCGCATCGTCGCCGTACTGGCGTTCGTCGCGGTTGGCCGATCCGTAGAGGAGCATCACCCGCCGTCCCTCGGGGATGGTGGTGTCTGCGACCGTGACGTCGCGGGTCACCGTCCGGCCGAGCATCTGGACCGGCGAGGTGAGACGCAGGAACTCATCGATCGCGTCGGGGATCAGATCGGCGTTGTCGGCCAGCAGCTTTCGCTGGTCGGGCCGCTGGTGCAGCAGTTGCACGGAGCCGCCGAGCATGCCGGTCGTGGTGTCGTTACCACCCGTGACCATGGTGAAGGTGAACGCGAGAATCGACAGCACACCGGCGATGTCGCCGTCGGCGCCGACGCCCGCCGCCACGAGGTGCGAGACCGTATCGTCCTCGGGGTCGACGCGACGCTTTTCGATCAGCGCGGTGAAGTAGGCCATCATCTCGCCCAGCGCATCACCCAGATGCTCGAGGGCTCCACCGATGCCGCCCTCGGCGGTGTTGGCGGCGACGATTGCGTCAGTCCATCCGTCGAACTTGTCGCGGTCGCCTTCCGGCACGCCGAGGTAGTGCGCGACGACCATCGATGGCAGCGGCTTGAACAGTTCGGCGACGATGTCGCCGCCACCGTTGGCACGGATGCGCTCGACTCGCTCTATCGCGTACTCGCGCACCTTGGGCTCGACGGCCTCGACCTGACGAGGTGTGAAGCCACGCGACACCAGCCTGCGGAACTCGGTGTGCACCGGCGGATCTTGCATGACCATCGGCGGGTTGTCGGCCAGGCCGATGAGATCGAGTTCGCCGTAGTTGACCGTCAGACCCTGGGCGGAGGAGTAGGTCTCGTGATCGCGCGCCGCCGCAAAGATGTCAGCATGCCGCGACATGACGTAGTAGTCGTGGTCGGGTTTGTCGTCGGGCACGACGTGGTGGACGGGGTCGTGGTCGCGCAGCGCCCGGTACATACCCCACGGGTTGGCCCAGGTGCTGGCGGTGGCTAGCTGAAAACGGACCGGAGAGCTCTGAGACAGAGTTGCCGTCATGTCTCATTGGTACGACAACCCACCCCGAGTGTCAATAGGTAGAAGCAGACTGGCCGATTTGTCGCAGATAACGCACAGCGGTCAGATCGCGGCCCCGGGATTCAGGATGTTGTCGGGGTCCAGCGCCGCTTTGATGCGCCGATTGAGCTCCATCGCATCCGGGCCGATCTGGCCCTCGAGCCAGGGGCGCTTCAACCGGCCCACGCCGTGCTCGCCGGTGATCGTGCCGCCGAGTCCGACGGCCAGATCCATGATCTCGCCGAACGCTTGGTGGGCGCGTTCGGTCATCGCGGCGTCCGCAGGGTCGTAGACGATCAGCGGGTGGGTGTTGCCGTCGCCGGCGTGCGCGATCACCGAGATCAACAGGTCGTGATTCGCGGCGATCTTCGCCACGCCGCCGACCAGCTCTGCCAGCGCGGGCAGCGGAACGCCGACGTCCTCGAGCAACAACGAACCCTTCATCTCCACAGCGGGTATGCAGAATCTACGAGCCGCGACGAACGCCTCACCCTCGTCGGGATCCGCGGTCGTGAACACCTCTTTCGCGCCGTACTTGGTGAACACCCCGGCCATGAACTCGGCATCCTCGACTCCGGTGGCGCCGCGGTCGTCGGTCGCCGCGACCATCATGGCGGCGGCGGTCCGGTCCAGCCCCATCCGCAGCTTGTCCTCGACGGCGTTGATCGACGCCGAATCCATGAACTCCAGCATCGAGGGCCGCATCTTGCCGGTGATGGTGACGACGGATTGCGCTGCGGCCTCGACGGAATCGAACGTGGCGACGACGGTGCTGGCCACCCGCTGCGGCGGAAGCAGGCGAAGTGTCACCTCGGTGATCACGCCGAGCGTGCCCTCGCTGCCGACGAACAGTTTGGTCAACGAGAGCCCGGCGACATCCTTCAGACGCGGACCGCCGAGTCGCACCGCGGTGCCGTCGGCCAAGACCACCTGCAGCCCGAGGACGTAGTCCGTGGTGACGCCGTACTTCACACAGCACAGCCCGCCGGCGTTGGTGGCGATATTGCCGCCGATGGAACAGATCTCGAACGACGACGGATCCGGCGGATACCACAGCCCGTGCTCGGCGACCGCGGCCTTGACTTCGGCGTTGAGCAGGCCGGGTTGCACGACGGCCGTGCGTGTCACCGGGTCGACGGTGATGTCGCGCATCTTCTCGGTGGTCAGCACGATCGCGCCGTTCAACGCCGTTGCGCCGCCGGACAATCCGGTGCCCATACCGCGGGGCACGACGGCCACGTGGTTGGCGGTGGCCCACCGCAGCGTCGCCTGCACGTCTTCGGTGCACCGCGGCCGCACCACGGCCAGTGGTGTTCCCGCATTCGGGTCGAAGGCGCGGTCCTGGCGGTAGGACGCCAGGATGTCGGGATCGGTGACGACGGCACCTTCGGGTAGCTCGGCGGTCAGGTCGGCCAGCGCATCCGCACTCATGAGTAGATGCTACGAGCAGCGTCGGACGTCATGACGGCACCATCCACGACAGCACCGGGGTGGCCTGCAGCCCCGACAGGATGCACATCAGTAACAGGAAGCCCAGGCTCCACAGCACGACCCTGCGGAAGATGTCGCCTTCCTTGCCGTCGAGACCGACGGCCGCGGCCGCAATGGCGAGGTTCTGCGGTGAGATCATCTTGCCCAGGACGCCGCCCGAGCTGTTCGAGGCCGCCATCAGAACGTCCGAAAGCCCGGCCTGATTGGCCGCGGTCACCTGCAGTGCGCCGAACAGTGAGTTCGCCGACGTGTCCGACCCTGTGACGGCTACCCCGAGCCATCCCAGGATGGGTGAGATCACCGCGAACAATCCACCCGTCGCGGCCATCCATGTGCCGAGCGTGATCGTCTGACCGGACAGGTTCATCACAAACGCCAACGCCAGCACCGCCATCACCGTCACGACCGCCCACCGGAGCTGGTGCAGCGTCGCGCCGTACGCTTTCAGCGCGCGCGGCGCCGAGAGCTTCAACGCAATCATCGTGAGGATGCCTGCAACGAGCATCTGAGTGCCCGGGGTGGTGAGCAGGTTCAGGCTGAACTTGGTGAGTGACAACGGGTCGCCGTCCGGGTCGACGACATCGAGTCCCGGCCAATTGAACGTGAACGTGGCTTTCTCGAGCAGGCTCTTCACCGCCGAGATCTGGCATACGACGAAGACCGCGATGATGATGGCGTACGGCGCATACGCCCGAACGACATCGGCGCGCGAATCGTGACGGCCGTCGGCATTCTCGACTCGCTGGGCGAAGTCCGCGGACGGTTCGTCGGCCGCACCGCCCGCGACGGGGGTCGGCTGTTCGGTGTATGCGTGCCGCGGCCGCCAGACCCGTACCAGCGCGACCACCGCGGCGGCGGACAGCAGCGATGCGACCACATCGGCCAGCGGCACGGACAGGAAGTTCGACGTGGCGTACTGCGCGACGGCGAACACGAATCCGCAGACCACCGCCGCCAACCACGTCTCCCGGATGCCGCGCCAGCCGTCGACGATGGCGACCAGAGCCAGCGGAACGAACAGCGCCAGAATCGGCGTCTGCCGACCCACCATCGCGCCCAGGGTGTCGACCGGTATCTCGGTGACCTTGCCCAACGTGATGATCGGAGTCGCCATGGCGCCGAACGCGACGGGCGCGGTGTTGGCGACCAATGCGATCACGGCGGCCTTCAGCGGCTTGAAGCCGAGCGCCATCAGCATCACCGAGGTGACCGCCACCGGGGTGCCGAATCCGGCCAACGCCTCGATCAGCGCGCCGAACGAGAAGGCGATGATGATGGCCTGGATCCGCTGGTCGTCACTCACCTGGCTGAACGAGCGGCGCAACACGTCGAAATGCCCTGTCTCGACGGTCATTTGGTACACCCAGATCGCATTGATGACGATCCACAGAATCGGGAAGAACCCGAACGCGGCACCCTCGGTCCCGGCCAGCAAGGTCTGCCCGATCGGCATGCCGTAAACCAGGACGGCGATCACGATGCTTACGGCCAGCGATATCAGCGACGCCACCCAGGCGGTGACCTTCAAAGCGCCCAGCAAGACGAACAGCAGGAGCAGCGGCAGCGCGGCGATCACCGCACTCCAGGCGAGCGAGTTGGCGACTGGATCGAGAACTTGCTGATACATGGCCTACCTCGGTTGTGGTGCGCATCACATCGAGACTCGCTTACCCAGCGCCCGCGTGATGCCAAACGCCGTCGCGAGAATCCCTGTTATTCGCGCCGACAAGCACGGCGGGCGCGTTATAGTCGCGCCGTGATCAGCGGGGATCCGCTGGCAGGGCGCGACAGCGAGCTTTTGGCGATTCGTCGCGCACTCAGCGGGGGAAGCAAGAATTCAGGCGTTGTGATCGTGGGCGCTGCAGGGGTCGGAAAGACCCGGCTCGCACGCGAAGTCCTCGCGCGCGCCGAAACCGCCGGGGAGCGCACCAACTGGATCGTCGGTACCGAGTCCGCGCGGGCACTCCCGCTAGGTGCTTTCACGGCGCTGATCGGCGATGCGATCGCCGACCCCATGCCCAATGTGCGACACCTGATCAATTCCTTTGTCGCGCAACAGCGTCAGGGGCGTGTCCTGATCGGCGTCGATGATGCTCACCTGCTCGACGGCCTGTCCGCGCATGTGGTTCATCAACTTGCCAATACGCATAACGCCCGTCTTGTGGTGACCCTGCGGGCAGGCACGAAACCACCCGATGCCATCACCGCGCTGTGGAAGGACGGCCTGCTCGCACGTCTGGATCTCGAGCCGCTGACCGTCGATGCCACGCGCGCCATGATCGAGACCGCTCTCGGCGGCGTGGTGGACGCCCGCAGCGCGCGTCGCTTCTGGAAGCTCACCGGCGGAAACGCGCTGTTCCTGCACCAGCTCGTCAAGGATCAGGTCGCCGCGGGCCGGATGCGACTGATGGCCGGCGTCTGGATGTGGGACGGCGACGTCGCGGTGTCGCAAAGCATCAGCGACATGGTCGGTCGACAACTGCACGAGCTCACACCAGAGATGGCCGTGGTCGTCGACCTCCTGTCGCAGTGCGAACCGCTGGCCGTCGATGTGCTGTGCGATCTGGTGGGGCGTGGCGATCTCGAGGACGCCGAGCGGATGCGCCTGATCACCATCGAAAGGTCCGGCGATCAACTCATGGCCCGCCTGGCACACCCGCTGTACGGCGAACTGCGCCGGGCCGCGGCCGGCGAGATGTACCTGTCGAAGATCCGCGGCCGACTGGCGCAGCGACTCGCAAGGGACGCGGATGCGGATTCACAGGCGACGGTGCGCAGGGCGTTGCTTGCCCTCGAGTCCGATCTGCCGCCGGATCCACAACTGTGCCTGCAGGCCGCGCAGTACGCGATGACTCTGCTGGATCTCGATCTGGCCGACCGCTTCGCGACCGCGGCGGCGTCGGCCGGGGCGCCGGACGCCCTCGGGGTCAGAGCGATGAACCTGTTACTTCTCGGTCGCGGTCCGCAGGCCGAGAACGTATTGCGTGAGATCGGCGAAGGCGGCGCGGCCGGGGCGAATCAATGGAACACGCTGCGCGCCGCCAACATGATCTGGATGCTCGGTCGGTGCAACGATGCCGCGGCGCTACTGCAGAATTCGGGCCCCGACACCGAATCACCCGCCGATGCGGCGGCTCGGACGGCGGTGGAGGCCTGCGTCGACGCGGTTTCCGCCCGGTGCGGCGCGGCTGCGGAAAAGGCAACAGCGGCACTGAAGTCCGGCTTACTGTCGGATTTCCACGCGATGCTCGCATCGGTGGCGCTCACCATGGCACTCGGTGCGCTGGGCCGGGGGGATGACCTCACCACCGTCGCCCAAGGTGCCCTCGACCGTGCCATCACGTCGTTCCAGGCATCCCACATGCGGTTCTGGTTCGGCAGCGTCTACGCCCGGGCCTGCAGGCTGACTGGGCGCACCGAGGAGTGCGTGGCGATGGTTGAACGCCTTGCTGACTCGGCTCGTGAGGTTCCCGGCCTGGCCTATGCGAACCTGGCGTCGCTGATGGGTGTCGCCGAGTTGATGCGCGGCGATGTCAGGAGCGCCGCGAAACTGCTGCACGAGGCGCTGGCCGGCGTCGAACGGCACAGTGTCAGAACGGGTTTGCGTCCCGCTACCTGTTTTCTGCTTGCAGAGGCGCATGCGAAACTCGGCGAGGCGGAAGCGGCCAAAGAAGCGATCGTCGAGGCCCAGAAATGCGTTCCACCCGACTATCTGTTCATGCAGACCGCGCTGAGCATCGCCACGGGATGGTCGCTGGCCGCGAACGGTTGTGTCAACGAGGCGATCCGCGCGGTCAAGTCGGCTGCAGCCCAGGCGCGTCAACGCGAACAGCCGACGCACGAGCTGGCCTGCCTGCAGGTGGCGGCGCAGTGGGGCGACGTCTCCGGCGCGGTACGGGCCCGCGAGATCGCGAACGACCTGGACCTGCCGCTGGCCAAAGCCGTTGCCCAGCACGCGGAATCGTTGGCCGCCAACGACGGCGAAGGGCTCTTGCGGGCGTCGAGCGATTACCAGGCGATGGGTGACCGCGCGACCGCTGCCGACGTCGCCGCTCAGGCGGCTGTGGCGTTTACCGCGGATCAGCAGCGTAAGCGCGGTCTCTGGGCCGCTGCGTTGGCCAAGGAACTCAGCGACGCGTGCGGTGGGTTGTGCACCCCCGCTCTGCGCAGCCCGGCAAGTCAACCGTTGACAGGACGGCAGCGCGAGATCGTCGAACTGATCGTGGCGGGGCTGTCCAACCGCCAGATCGCTGACCGGCTGGTGATGTCCGTCCGGAGCGTCGAGGGCCACGTGTACCGCGCGTGTCAGCGGGTCGGGGCCAGTTCTCGCGAGGAACTGACGAGGATCGCACGGGCGGGACCGGCCGCGACCCGCTAAGCCCGCTCAGCGTGAGTGTTCAGCCGGCGGTGGGCGATCCAGCTCCCGCAGCGCTGGCAGGAACACGGCGACGATGCCGAGCAGCAGCATGGGCAGCGACAGGGCAAGGAAGGTCGTAGTCAGGCCGGCGGCATCGGTGAGCGGTCCTGCCACGATCAACCCGAGCGGGCCAGCGGCGTAGGCCAGCGAACCCATCACCCCGACCACCCGACCCCGCAGATGCTTCGGCGCGCGGGTCTGCATCACGTAGTTGTAGATCGGTGCGATCGGTCCGTACACCAGCCCGACGACGGCACTGAGCCCGAGGATGAGCGGCAGGGGCGGGAGGAACGCGATCACCGTCATCGCCGCGCCGAGGGTGATCACCGCGGTCAGCATCGTGGTGCGGCGGCTCATGTACCTCGACAGGACCGCGTATCCCAGCGCGCCGACCAGACCGCCGATGCCCATGGCCATCAACACCCAGCCCAGCTGCGCGGGTTCGTTGCGGTCGGTGAAGTACTTGGGAAAGAGAACTGACTCCATCGGCAGATACAGGCCGTTGGCCGCCAGGCTGATGAACGCCAATGTGCGCAGGACCCTGTTGCTCCAGACGAACCGGAGCCCCTCGACGATGCCCGCCCAGACGCTCTCCGACAGCGCTTCTCGGTCGGGTTTGCCCGTGCCTTCCAGCCGCAGAGTGCCGATCGCGATGATCGACAGCGTGAACGCCGTCGCAGTGACCCACATGGTGTTGACGCCGCCGAGCGTGGCTATCAGCAGGCCTCCGATACCGGGCCCGACGATGTAGGCCAGATTGAAGATCGCCTCGTACACGCTGTTGGCTCGGTCCAGGGTCCAACCCGCCCGCCCTGCCGCCTCCGGCAGCATCGTCTCGCGGGCGGTCATGCCCGCCGGGTCGAAGAAGCCGCCGAGTCCGGCGAGCACCGCCAGCACCGCGACGTTGATGACATCGACTCCAAACGTCAACGCCAGCACGGGCACCGCGGCCACCGATATCGCGGACAACGCATCGGAGATCATCGCCACGCGTCGGCGCCCGAGATAGTCCACCGCGGCGCCGGCGATCAGGGCCGCCGCGAGCAGCGGCAGCGTTCCGGCCATCGCGACCACCGATGCCTCGACAGCAGAGCCGTTGCGCTGCAACACAAGCCATGGGAATGCCACGATCGAGATGCCGTTGCCGGCGCCGGCCATCAGCGCGGAGAACAGGATCAGAAAGAGCGGGCCGCGCTTGTTCGTCATCATGTTGATCTTGACGAAGATAACAGCGGCGAGGGCCGCTCGACATGCCATTTCGCAGCGCATGCACAGTGGTCATGTGGATTTGAAGCTGCCCCATCCGCGTACCGGCGAGCGGTTCGCCTCGCCGGTACCACCCGGTGCCGGCTGGCCTGGAGACGTCGCCTCTCCCGCGACCCCGGTCGCGACCAAGTCGACGCAGGTGGTCCGGCTGGCCGCCGCGGCGATGTCGATCGAGCAACTCGACGCCGAGATATCCGTCTGCCGTGCCTGTCCGCGGCTCGTGCGGTGGCGCGAGGACGTGGCCGTCGGCAAGCGCAAGTCCTACGCCGACCAACCGTATTGGGGGCGGCCCATACCCGGGTGGGGGTCACCGCGTCCGCGGGTGATGGTCGTCGGACTGGCGCCTGCGGCGCATGGTGGCAACCGCACTGGCAGGGTCTTCACCGGAGACCGATCCGGTGACTTTCTCTTCGCCGGACTGCACCGTGCAGGCCTGGCGAATCAGGCACTTTGCGTCGATGCCGCTGATGGGTTGGCGCTCAACGACACTCGGATCGCTGCCGCGGTGCGATGCGCACCGCCGGCCAATGCGCCGACACCGGAGGAGCGGATCACCTGCGCGCCATGGCTGGACGCCGAGTGGCGCCTGACACGTGCGTCGGTTCGAGTGATCATTGCGCTCGGCGGGTTCGGGTGGCGGGCCGCACTGGAGATGGTCCGCAACGGTGGCGCAACCATCGGATCGCCGGCACCGCGCTTCGGCCACGGCGTGACCGCTGACCTCGGTGAGGTCACGCTCATCGGCTGCTTCCACCCGAGTCAGCAGAACACGTTCACCGGGCGCCTCACTGCGCAGATGCTCGACGACGTGTTCGTGCGGGCGAAGGCTCTAGCATCCGACGAATAGTCGTGAACTGGGCGTTGGCCAGCGCGCCAATCTCGGCCGGCGGAATCTCGTCGTAGTGGGCGATGGTCCACTCGTCGAACACCTGGATGACGCTGAACGTCAGGCTGACCTGCAACGCCTGCGGCAGGTCGTCGGACACCGCCCCCGACGTGCGACCGATCAGGAGTAGTTCTTCGACCCAGGTGCGCACCGCGGCCATGGTGTCGCCGACGGTGCCGTGCTCCGCGGACGGCGACCGGCTGTAGAACATCCGGCCCAGGGTGAGGAACGACTCCTGGGTCTGGGAGGCGACGACGAGTTCGGCGAAGAACCGTTCGAGCCGCGGCCAGAACATGCGGCCGGCGAATTCCTCTGGCTTCGGAAATGTGATGGTCCCCGCCACAGTCTCGACTAATTCGCGTACCACGAATTCGAAGAGCTGCGCTTTCGAGCTCAGCACGTAGTAGAACGAGCTCTTGCTCATGTCGCACGCCTCGATGATGCGGTTCAGGGATGCGTTAGCGTAACCCGCAGAGGCGAATTCAGCTGCTGACACCTCGACGAGCCGCCGCCTTCGCTCCGGGTCCATCCGCCGAATTCGGCCCGTGTTCACGTCCAGATGATACCAAGTGGACCGGGTAGTACACAGAATGGTAACTTGGCGAATATGTTCGTGCCGAAATCCGTCGAAGCGCAATATGAGCAGGCCCGTGCCGACGACCTGCGCGTGCTGGTGGTGGGGGCGGGAATCGCCGGCGTCACGGCCGCGCAACTGTTCCGCCGGGGCGGGCGTCGCCCGGTGCTCATCGAGCGGGCACACGACGCCTCAGCCGCCGGCTACATGCTTGCCCTGATGCCGATGGTCGACGGCGCCATCGACGACCTCGGGGTCCGGGACCGGTATCGCGCGTCCAGCGTTTCCTTCGACCGCTACGCCGTACACGGGCACACCGGCCGCATGTTGCGTGAGGATTCGATGGCCGAAGTCATCGCCAGTTATGGCGATTACCGGGGCATCGCACGTGGGTCGCTGCTCGATGTGCTCTCGGCCGGAGGATGTCCCGTGACGTTCGATTCGACGGTCACCGCGCTTCAAGAAAACCCGGGCGGCGTCGAGGTGGGTATCACGACCGACGGTGTGACACAACAACTCGATTTCGACCTCGTCGTCATCGCCGACGGGATCGGATCGACGACGCGCGAGCTGGTGCCGGCTTACCGGCCAGCCGCGATCACCGATACAAAGTGGGGCGGCTGGGTGGTGTGGTCGCCGGGTGACGACGACACCGACCTCGGCGAAGAGGTTTGGGGCGACGGCTTTTTCATCGGCATGTATCCCGTCGCCGGACAGCTGGGAATCTTTCTCGGCGGGCCGCGTGCCGACACCGCCGTGGGGCCGGGACCGTTCGTCGAGTGGATCCGCGGCAAGCTTGCGACGGTCAACCCGCGAATCGCGCGTGCGCTGACGGCAGTGGCCCGGGCCGCCGATCCCTACTACTGGCCGCTGACCGATTGCCGCGCACCGGCGTGGACCACCGACCGCACGGTATTGCTCGGGGACGCGGCCGCGGGCTTTCTACCCACCGCTGGTGTGGGCGCGGGGATGGCGATGGAATCGGCGTGGGTGCTTGCTCGCATGCTGCGGCATGGGGATACGTCACGGCTCCCCGTTCTGCTTCGCAACTTCGAGCTCGGCCAGCGCCCCCGGGTGGAGGCCGCCCAGGACAATTCCCGCCTGTTGGCGACGCTGATGTTCCACCGCAGCAGGAGCCTCGCGTGGGCCCGGGAGTTCGCGATGCGGTTCGTCAGCGTGGAACGGGCGCTGCGGCCGATTCAGCGGCTGCTGCAGGAACAGCCGGACCCGGACCTACTCGTCGGGGAAGCCGTGGGCGCGACGTAGCGTTGAAGTTCAAATGCAGCTTTCCGTCCTAGACCTCGTCCCGGTACGCACCGACCAGTCCACGTCGGATGCGCTCGCGGCCTCGACCCACCTCGCGCAGACCGCTGACCAGCTCGGTTACACCCGATACTGGATCGCCGAGCATCACAACATGCCCTCGGTCGCGGCGACCAGCCCGCCGGTCGTCATCGCCCATCTCGCCGCGCACACAACCCGGCTGCGTCTCGGCTCGGGCGGTGTCATGCTGCCCAACCACGCCCCCCTTGCGGTCGCCGAACAGTTCGCGCTACTGGAGGCCGCGCATCCGGGACGGATCGACCTCGGCATCGGCCGAGCCCCGGGCTCCGACCCGGTGACGTCGATGGCCTTGCGCGGTGCTGCCGGTCGCGACGACCGCGATATCGAGGCGTTCCCCGAGTATCTCGACGACGTGGTGGCCCTGATGGGCGCCGCCGGGGTGCGGGTACCGATTCCGAACCAGCGCTACGTCCTCAAGGCGACCCCGGCCGCGGTGACGGAACCCAAGCTGTGGTTGTTGGGCTCGTCGATGTACTCGGCGCATCTGGCCGCGGCCAAGGGGCTGCCGTACGTGTTCGCGCACCACTTCTCAGGTCAGGGCACCGCGGAGGCGCTGGCGGTGTACCGGTCGGAGTTCCGGCCGAGCGACCTGGCGTCGGAACCCCTGACGTTTCTCACCGTAAATGCGGTGGTGGCCGAAACGCACGACGAGGCAGTGGCTCTGGCGCTGCCGAACCTGCAGATGATGGCGCGGCTGCGGACGGGTCAGCCGCTCGGGGCGCTGGACCTTGTCGAGGACGCCCAATCCGCGGTGGTCAGCCCCCAGGCAGAGCTCATCGCCGACGCCGTCCTGCGCCGTTCGGTGGTCGGATCGCCTAGCGAGGCGGCCGAGCAGATGCGCGCGCTGGCCGATGAGTTCGGCGTCGACGAGGTCATGGTCAACCCCGCGGCGTCGGCGCGCCGCGGCACTGACCCCGCGACGGCACCCGCACGGGACAAGACGTTGGAATTGCTGGCGAAAGAGCTTTTCTAGTCAGGACTTCGGCGTCAGAGCGACAACACTGATGGGTCGCGTCGTCTTCTTCTGATAGGCCGTATATCGGCCGCTGTTGTTCTCGTCGGCGATGCGGAACAGGCGGGCGTAGTCGGGGTCATCCGGCCCGACGATGCGCGCGGTGACCGGGAACCGCTTCGGCCCCACATTGATCTCGACGTCGGGGTTCGCCTTCAAGTTGTGGTACCACGCCGGATAGCGTCTGGCGCCCGCGTTGGACGCGACGATCAGGTAGTTCTCCCCGTCCTTGGCATAGGTCAGCGAGTTCGTCCTTGCCGCACCGGTTTTCGCTCCGACCGAGCGAAGCAACAGGTTCGGGGGAGCGAAGGGTAGGCGGTGGCCCACCCAGCCGTTGGTCGCTTGATAGATCTTGTCGTGGATGCTCAGTACCTTCAGCATCGCCCGCTGCACACGTGACGTCATGGGTCAATCCTGCTCAGCGGGGTCGAGTTTCGCCAGCGCCTCCCGCAGAAGGCGTCCGGACTCCTCGCGATCCGGGTCCCGTCGCATCAGCATGCCTTTCGCGAAGGACAGCTTGTCGCCGCTCTGGCGCGGCAACACGTGCAGGTGGATGTGGAACACGCTCTGAAAAGCGGCCTTTCCGTCATTGATGACCACATTGTTGCCGTCGGCGTGCAGACCGGATTGACGCGCTGCCCGCGCGATCCGCTGCCCGATGGTCACCATGGCGGCAAGGGTTTCCGGCGGCGTATCGGTCAAGTCGACGGTGTGTTGCTTCGGGATGACCAGGGTGTGGCCGCGGGTGAATGGCCGAATGTCCAGTATTGCCAGGTAGTCGGCGTTCTCATAGATCTTGATGGCCGGCGATTCGCCGGCGACGACGGCGCAGAACACACAGGACATCCCGCCACGTTAGCGAAACCACTGCGGCGCCCACCTCTCGGTGGGCGCCGCATCGGTCAGACCTCGTCAGCCATTGCTATTGCTGCTGTTGTTGCCGTTGTTGCTCGACGAGTTGTTCGAGGAGTTGTTGTTCGACTGGTTGCCGCCGGCGTTGCCGTTGGCGCTGCTGCGCGCACTGCCGCCGGTCGCAGTGCCGCCATTGGCGGTACCGCTACGGGCACCACCGGTGCTGGTGGCATTGCCGCCGCGGGTGATGTTTTGGCTGCTGCTCGCCGAACCGCCCTCGCCGTCCCCGGCGTCTTGATCCACGTCAGCGTCGCCGCCGGTGGCGTCACCCCCGGCTGCGGCGGAGTTGGCGGTGCTGGTGCCGCCGGTGGCACCCGTGGTGCCGCCCACCGTTTGCGAACCGGTCCCGGCGCCGCCGGTGCCCGGTCCGTCGAGCGCGCCGGTGCCGGCTCCACCGACGCCCGTTTGAGCGGCCGTAGTCACCGGAACCGCCACACCACCGGTCGACACCGGCACGCCGGTGGCGACGCCCCAGCCGCCCAATCCCAGCCCGCCCAGTGCTGCACCGAGATTCGAGCCACCGACGCCTATGCCGCCGAGTGCCGGGTTCAGGCCCAGTGCAGAGCCCGCGGTGACCACGTCCACATCAGCGGCGGTGCTCGCCGCGGTGCCACCGACCGCGGCGCCGCCGGTTGTTGGTGCGGCGTTGGTCGCATTACCGCCGGCGATGACGGGGCTGAGAATCGGGACGTTCAGCTGGCCGTTGGCGATGTTGCCGTTGGCGACCCCGAACTGGTTGCTGATGCCGTTGCCGTTCGATCCGATCTGGCTGTTGTTGCGGCTCAACACTTCGTTGAACCAGCCGCAGCCGAAGCCTGAATCAACGCAGTTGTCGGCCTGTGCACTGGCTGCGCCCGCGAGGGCACCCAGTCCGAGGGCGCTGCCTGCGATCGCGCCGATCGCCACTGTGCGACTCAACCTGCCTGGTTCTCGAGTCTTGTTGTCTTTGGTCATTTCGCTTGAGCTCCTTTGCTTTTGCTCTGTGCCGATACTTTGGCGTCGGATGCAGTGTCGTCCTGTCCCACACTGCTGCCCGATGTCAGTTCATCCACACCTCCCTGGACCCCTCAGGCGTCGGAATCGCCGTTGCCATCGCCACCGCTGTCGCTTGCTTCACCGTTACCGGTACCGACGGAACCGCCGCCGGTGGCACCGGCGCCACCGGTCGGTTGGCCGGTCGGCTGGCCCCCGTGGTTCGTGTCGTTCGACGTCGCGCTTGCAGAGGTGTTACGGGCCGCGGTAAGACCGGCGATCCTGTTGAGAGAGAACAGATTCCGTCGTTCCTGCTGGCTCTGACGATTGCGGCCCGTACCACCCGTAGCTACGCTGCGCGCACCTTCGGTGCGGGAGGCGGACACGAGGGATATAACGTCGTCGAGGTCTTTCGGCCCGGCGGTGGTGGAACCCCCCGCACCGCGACCACCGGGACCGATGTTCACCTGGTCGTTGTAGATATTGCCGGAGCCACTTGCGGCCTGGTTCGTGTTGCCATTGCCGGTCCCCGTGACGACGGTGCCTCCACCGGTCACGGTGTTGGTGCTGCCGTTGCCGTTGCCGTCTGCGGTGTTGGTGATGGCCGAGTTGTTGCTCGTGTTGCCGCCGCCCCACGTCCACTGCGGATTCGAGATGTTGGATACGAATGACCCGTATTGGTGGCTGTTGCCGTTGCCGCCGCCGAACACGAACGAGCCCAACGGATTTCCCATCGAGGAGATCGATTGGCTGCCGTTGCCGTTGTTCATCGTGACGTTGGTGACGGTGACGTTGTTGCTGATGTTGGCGCCGGTGAGGCTGGTCTGCGGATTGAAGATGTTCCCCGAGAGGAGGGAGAACTGAGAGGCGTTGCCGTTACCCGCCCCACCTGAAAGGAATGGCAGTAAGCCGCCTGCGTCCGCCATAGCGACGCTGCCGTTGCCGTTGTTCATCGCGACGTTGGTGACGGTGACGTTGTTGCTGATGTTGGCGCCGGTGAGGCTGGTCTGCGGGTTGAAGATGTTTCCCGACAGGAGCGAGAACTGAGCGGTGTTGCCGTTGCCTTGACCGCCGGCGCCGTCCGCGACGGCATTGTTGCCGTTGTCCATCGTGACGTTGGCGACCTTGACGTTGTTGGCGACGTTCGCACCGGACAGGCTCAGCTGTGGATTGAAGACGTTGTAGGACGCGATGTTGACGCGAGTGCCGACGTTGCTGCCATCGGTGCCGCTGAGATTGATCTGGATCGACAGCAATCGATCGATGAAGCCGTAGAGCCTATTCAGCGCAGCTCCGCCGATGATCATATTCGTGCTGCTGTTGTTCCCGCTGGCGCTGATCTGTGGGTTGAAGACATTGCCTTCGAGAATGTTGACCCGGGTCGCGCTGCCGGCGCCATCGACCTCCGGGCCGGGCAGCAGTATCGACAATGCTTCCGCCGTGGGGGCGCCCAGGTAGGAGGCTGCGCCGATACCGAGCGCCGCACCACCCGCTGCCACGGAGCTTGCGAGTGCGGTCCGCCGCGCGGGCACCTTCCGGTGGGCGCCCGCCTTCTTTCGCCGCGTGCGCTCGTTACGCCGAACCCGAGCCATCCGCTTCCCCTCTCCCGCGCTGGAGACATGATCAGTTGCGTGAAGCGGACACTAGATCTTTGCTGAGAGGTGTGTCAAGGATCATAGTTGCGTTTCAATCGGACGGATTCTCATAAGGTTTGGCAAATATGGACTGGATGACCTACCAGTCGTACCGACCCAGGTCGGGATGTGATATAGAGGCTGGAACTGGGCTGATTTTCGTCTCACAGAGTATTGTTTTAGCTAGGGTGCTATATCAAAAATTTGCTCATGTGTAAATCGCAAACAGGTTGATATTGGTGACTGTCATCGGTCGACGCCCTGGTCAATAGCATGATAATTAACTGAATGACGTCAATACGCGGCATGGCGGTTCGCTGGCCGGGCCAACCAGTGACGCGCCGCGCGTCCTGCCGTTGCGCCCGCGAAGGTCCGCGATCGTGAAACGGCTTCTTTGACTTACGTCTTGTCGCCTCGGATACCGCTCTATGCTTCGGCCTCGATGGACGATCGTGAACTCGCCTTCGCAGGTGCCGCGCAGCAGGCCCGCATGCTCGCAGACGGCACCGTCACCGCGCCGGCGCTGCTCGATGTCTACCTGGATCGCATCGGTCGCTTCGACCCCGAACTGAGGTCCTACCGGGTCGTGCTCGCCGACACCGCCCGCGAGCATGCGGCCATCGCACAGGCCCGCCTCGACGCCGGTGAACGACTGCCGCTGCTCGGCGTGCCGATCGCCATCAAGGACGACGTCGACATCGCCGGACAGGTCACGGCTTTTGGGACCTCGGCCCACGGCGCGGCTCGCACCACCGACGCCGAAGTCGTCCGTCGCCTTCGCGAGGCGGGCGCGGTCTTTGTCGGCAAGACCGCCGTGCCGGAGATGACGCTGTGGCCCTTCGCGGAAACGACGACGTTCGGTGCCACCCGAAATCCGTGGAACACCGACTACACGCCGGGTGGCAGCAGCGGTGGGAGTGCCGCGGCGGTCGCCGCGGGACTCGCGTCGATGGCGTTGGGGTCCGACGGCATGGGGTCGATCCGCATCCCGTCGACGTGGTGCGGACTGTTCGGCCTCAAGCCGCAGCGGGACCGGGTCCCACTGGCGCCGCACGACGGCGCCTGGAACGGCCTGACCGTCAACGGCCCGATTGCGCGAACGGTCGAGGACGCCGCCCTGTTCCTCGATGTGACAAGTGACGACTCCGGCTTCGTCCGTGCTGCAGCGAAAGAGCCTGGCACGCTTCGAATTGCGGTCAGCGCAAGGGTGCCGTTGGGAGTGGTGACACGCGTGGGCGTCCATCAGCGGGCGGCGATGGAGGAGTCGGCCGCGCTGCTGCGTGAGCTCGGGCACCAGGTCGTCGTGCGGGATCCCGACTATCCATCGACCGCGATATCCCATGCGTTGTCGCGGTACTTCCGTGGGGCTTACGACGATGTACAGACGTTGCCTCATCCGGAGCGACTGGAGGCCCGCACCCGGAACTTCGCGCGAATCGGTTCGTTGATCTCCGACGAACGGATGAAGCGGATCAGGGAGGCCGAGAGCGAGCTCGCCGAACGCGTTCAGTCGATCTATGACGACGTGGACGTCGTCCTGACTCCGGGCACTGCGTTGGGGCCGTCGCGGATCGGCGCCTACCAGCGGCGCGGTGCAGTCTCGACGCTGGCGTTGGTTGCCGCGCGGGTGCCGTTCCAGGCGGTGTTCAATGCGACAGGTCAGCCGGCCGCCGTCGTTCCGTGGGGCCTTGACGGCAACGGCGTGCCGACATCGATCCAGTTGGTAGGGCGGCCGTTTGACGAGGCGACGCTACTGTCGCTGAGCGCCCAGATCGAGAAGGTGCGACCGTGGGTGCAGCGACGGCCCACGGTGTCCTAACGCGCGGTCAGCGCGTCACGCCAGGTGGCCAGCTTGTCCTCGTAACGCATGGTGTGCGCCGGACTCGTCGACGGAAGCCGCCGGTACGGCAGGTCCGGTGCGACACGGACGAGACGGTTGAAGTTCTTCTCTGCGGCGGCACCGTTGAAGAAGATTCGTCTGATGCCCGGGTACCCGACGAACAGGCCGCCAAAATCGTTGCCCACCATGCTGTCCGGTTCAACGGCGGAATCCAGGCTGCCCTTGCGCCTGCATGATTTCAGCACGTCCCACACAGCGATGCCGTTGGCGATCAGCGCAGCGCTGCGTTCGTCGTACGGATCGTCGGCGGCGAACCCGAACAGCTCACCGGTGATCCGCCAGAACGCGTTGCGGGGGTTGCCGTAGTACTGCTGGGACGCCACCGACATCACGCTCAGCATGTTGCCGAGGATCAACGTGTGCGCCCCATCGCCGACGATCGGCGGGAGCCCATGCACCTCTGGCGCGGCCATGGAGCCGAATATCGCACGGCGCCGCGGTATACGTTGAGCCCGTGGCCGAAGATTTCGACATCGAGGCGTCCGGGCTGCTCGACGGTCTCGACGGCAGCGCCCGGACCGAACGGGCTGAGCTCATCGAATGGCTGCTCGGTGAAGGCTTCACCGCCGACCAGATCAGAGCGTCGTTCATGCCGATGTTGCTCGCCGCCCGCCGAGTTCTGGGTGAGGATGGAACCTACGTGTCGGCCCGCGAGACCTGCGAGAAGACCGGCATCGACCTGGAACTGCTCCAGCGCCTGCAACGCGCGATCGGCCTGCCTACCGTGGACGATCCCGATGCCGCCGTGCACTCGCGTGCGGATGCGGAGGCCGCGGCGTTCGGGCAGCGTTTCATCGAATTGGGCATCGAGCCCGATCAGCTCGTGCAGATCATCCGGCTGTTGGCCGACGGCCTGTCGCGGGCGGCAGAAGTGATGCGCTACGCGGGTCTGGCCACCATTCTCGACCCGACGGCCACCGAGCTGACCATCGCGAAGAATTCGGAATTGCTCGTTTCCGAGGCCGCGCCGTTACTCGGCCCCATGATCCAGGAGATGTTGCGGCTTCAGCTGCGACATCTGCTGGAAACCGAGGCCATCAGCGCATCGGAAATAGCGGAGGGACAACGCCTTCCCGGAGCCCGCCTGGTGAGCATCGCGTTCGCCGACCTCGTCGGATTCACGCGGCTGGGCGAAGTGGTGCCGCCGCAAGACCTCGAACGGCTTGCGCACCGCCTGGCCGATCTCGCGCACGAGGCCGCGGTTCCGCCGGTGCGTTTCATCAAGACCATCGGCGACGAAGTCATGCTCGTCAGTGCCGAGCCGGTGCCTCTGCTCGAGGCTCTGATGACACTGGTCGAGGCGACCGAGGGCGACGACGAATACCCCAGGCTCAGGGCCGGCATGGCGACCGGCATGGCCGTCAGCCGGGCCGGCGACTGGTTCGGCAGTCCGGTGAATCTCGCCAGCCGGGTGACCGGCGCCGCCCGACCCGGTTCGGTTCTGGTGTCGGAGACGACGCGCGAGGCCGTCGGCGACGACGAACGATTCACGTGGTCCTTCGCGGGTGCGCGCCATCTCAAGGGCATCTCGTCCGACGTCAAGCTGTTTCGCGTCCGTCGATCGACCTGAGCGGTATTTGCTACACGCAGATCCGCCCGGACGCGACGGCCCTGGGTTTACGATCCAGAGATGCGCCGGGCGATTATTGGGCTGATCTCAGCGGTTGTGCTCACCGCGGGTTTCGCCGGTGCGGGTGCGGCCCACGCCCTGCCCCTGCCGCCGCCGAATCCGGGTCCGTGCAACTTCACCCTTTCGGCGCCACAAGTGGTTCAGGTCGACGGTGTGGCCAAGGTGACCGCCACGCTGACTCCCGCCGGCTGCCTGGCTCCGTGGAAACCCAGGTACGGCGTGGCCTGCCTGTCGATCCAGGGTCAATCCGACCACTGCACGCAGTCCCGGGATGCGGCTCCCGCGCAGGTGTACTTCGAGCCGTACACCCCGGGCCTGGTCTACGAGGCGTCGGGCCGGGGCTGCAGCGCGGTCTTCGACTACACGACAGATCCCAACTGTCTGCTGCTCGGACCCGTCAACGCCACCCTCTAGCCGGCACCGCGGTCGCTTACGATCAGCCGATGCGCGGTTCAAAGATCCTCATCACCGGTCCCACCGGGCAGGTCGCCGTCCCCGTCGCCAAGGCCCTCGCGGCCGACAACGAGGTGTGGGGCATCGCCCGTTTCACCGACTCCGCGGCCCGGGCCGACCTTGAAGAGTCAGGGGTGCGCTGCGAGCCGGTCAACCTGGCCAGTGGCGACTTCACGGGGCTGCCGACGGATTTCGACTACGTCATCAACCTCGCGGTGGCCAAGAGCGGCAGGTGGGAAAAGGATCTCGCCGCCAACGCCGAGTCGGTCGGGCTCCTCATGTCGCACTGCCGCAGCGCGAAGGCGTTCCTGCACTGTTCGTCAGGGGCCGTTTACGACCCACCCGACGACGACCCCCGTTCCGAACACGCCGTCCTCGGGGACAACCACAAGCCAATGTTCCCAACATATTCCATCTCGAAGATCGCCGGTGAGGTCGTCGTCCGCACGATGGCTCGTGCGCTCGGCATTCCCAGCGTGATCGCCCGCCTCAACGTCCCCTACGGCGACAACGGCGGGTGGCCGTTCTTCCACATGGAGATGATGCTGGGCGGCTCACCGATCCCGGTCCCGCCAGGTGGGCCTGCCCGCTACAACCTGATGCACGAGGACGACATCATCGCGACCATCCCGAAACTTCTTGAGGTGGCCTCGGTTCCGGCGACAACCCTCAACTGGGCCAGCGAGCAGTTTGTCAGCATCCAGGAGTGGTGCGAATACCTGGGGTCGCTGGTGGGTGTGGAGCCGACGTTCGAGGAAAGCGATCGGGCGTTGCGCGGCAATCCGCTCGACGTTTCGTTGATGCGCGAACTGATCGGGCCCGCGACGGTCGACTGGCAGGACGGACTTCGTCGAATGGCGACCAAATTTCACCCGGAGCTGGTCGGCTGACTATCGCGACGGTTTGAACCGGCGCAGTCGCAGGCTGTTGCTGACGACGAAGACGGAGCTGAAAGCCATTGCCGCACCGGCGATCATCGGGTTGAGCAGGCCGGCCGCCGCCAACGGCAACGCTGCCACGTTGTAGGCGAACGCCCAGAACAAATTGCCCTTGATCGTCGCGAGTGTCCTGCGAGACAACCGGATCGCATCACCGACGGTGCGCAGGTCATTGCGGACCAACGTCAGGTCACTCGCCTCGATCGCCACGTCCGCGCCGCTGCCCATCGCCAGACCCAGATCGGCCTGTGCCAGCGCGGCCGCATCGTTGACACCGTCACCCACCATCGCGACGATTTTGCCGTCGGTCTGCAGTCGCTTCACGACGTCGACCTTCTCGCTGGGCAGAACCTCGGCGATCACCTCGTCGATTCCCACCTGGGCCGCCACCGTGCGGGCCGTCGCCTCGTTGTCCCCGGTGAGCAGGATCGGCGTAAGCCCCAGCGCGCGAACCTCTTTGACAGCATCGGCGGACGTCGGCTTGACCGCGTCGGCGACCACCAGGACACCGACGGCCGCGCCGTCCCGGCCGACCGCGACCGCGGTCCTACCCTCGGCCTCCGCACGTCGCATGGCCTCGTCGAGTTCGTCCGGCATCTGCGTGAACAGTCGCGCCCGCCCGACCGTCACATCGACGCCGTCGACCACACCTTGGACGCCGAGGCCGCGCAGATTGGTGAAGTCCACTGCCGCGGGCAGATCGCCGACCTTCGCCTGCGCACCTGCCGCGATGGCCTTCGCGACCGGATGTTCGGATGCCTCCTCGAGTGCACCTGCGAGCCGCAGGACCTCGTCGGTGTGCACCCCCTCGGCGGCGATCACGTCGACCAGGGTCATCGTGCCGGTGGTGACCGTGCCGGTTTTGTCCAGCAGGATGGTGTCGACCTGATCAGTGGACTCGAGCACCTCCGGACCCTTGATCAAAATGCCCAGCTGCGCACCCCGGCCTGTGCCGACCATCAATGCCGTCGGCGTCGCCAGACCCAGCGCGCAGGGGCACGCGATGATCAGCACCGCCACCGCCGCGGTGAACGCCGCCGCGATCGGTCCGCCCGTGCCGATCCAGAAGCCCAGCGTCGCAACGGACAACGCGATGACGATCGGCACGAAGACACCCGAGATCCGGTCCGCCAACCGCTGGGCTTGCGCTTTCCCGTTCTGGGCGTCCTCGACGAGCCTGCTGATCTGCGCCAGCGCAGTGTCGGAGCCGACTCTGCTCGCCCGTACCACCAACCTGCCATCGGCGTTGACGGTGGCACCGACCACCTCGGCACCCGGTTCGACCTCAACCGGCACCGACTCACCGGTCAGCAGGGACGCGTCGACCGCGGAATGTCCCTCGACCACCACACCGTCGGTGGCGATCTTCTCGCCAGGACGCACGACGAACTCGTCACCGACGTTCAGCGCATCGATCGGGATGCGCTGCTCGGCACCGTCTCGGCGGACCGTCACGTCCTTGGCTCCGAGCTCGAGCAGGGCCCGCAGCGCCGCGCCCGCGCGTCGCTTGGAGCGGGCCTCGAAGTAGCGCCCGGCGAGGATGAAGGTGGTGACGCCCGCGGCGGCCTCGAGATAGATGTTGCCGCTGCCGTCGGTGCGGCCGATGGTCAGTTCGAACGCGTGAGTCATCCCAGGCGTGCCCGCGGTGCCCCAGAACAGCGCGTAAATCGACCACCCGAGCGCGGCCAGCGTGCCCATCGAGATGAGCGTGTCCATGGTGGCGGTACCGTGCCGCAGGTTCGCCCACGCCGCCCGGTGGAACGGCCATGCACCCCAGACCACCACCGGTGCAGCCAATGTCAACGACAACCACTGCCAGTAGGTGAACTGCCACGCGGGCACCATCGCCATCGCGACGACCGGCACCGTCAGCGCCAGGCAGATCAGCAACCGGGTCCGCAGGGCGGAGGTCGGATCATCGTCCGTGACAACGGGATCCGGCACCGGCAGGTGGGCCTGATAGCCGGCGTCCGCCACCGTCGCTACGAGTTGTTCAGCGGTCACGTCGTCGCCGAACTCAACCCTGGCTTTCTCGGTCGCGAAATTGACCGTGGCGGTGACGCCCTCGATCTTGTTGAGTTTCTTCTCGATTCGGTTGGCACACGACGCGCACGTCATGCCGTCCACCGAGAGTTCGACGACTGACATGTCAGTGTTGGTGTCCGCCGCCGTCGCCAGACGGGGCAGGTGCCGTCGTCGAGGCGGCGTCGGTGACGTTCACGGTGAACGCGGCGGTGCGCACGGCATCGCGATGCTGGAAATCGAGGAACAGTCGGTACGAGCCCGTGCTGGGGAACGTCGTGTGGAACCCGATCTCGGGGCCCGAGGCCGCGGTGCCGCCGTCGGGGTCGTTCATCGGATGCACGTGCAGGTAGGCGAGATCCGGTGCACGCACCGCGACGAGGTGCCCGTACGCGCCGAGGTAGGGCTGCAGGTCGTCGACGGGCTTGCCGTCCCGGCTGACCGACAGAGTCAGCATCGACGGGTCGTTGGCCTTCGGCGTCCCGCGCAGCGTCACCGTGTAATCATCGACCTCGGCGGTCTGCGCTGCTGGGGGCAGCGGTTGGGGGTCGTATTTTCCGGCGACGTGCAGATTGGCGCCCAACGTCAGCGCGGGACCGCCCGATGGCATGAAGTCGGCGAAGACGCGATAGTCGCCGGCGCGAGACAGGTCCAGCGGCACACTCCACGTACCCTGCTCGTCGAGCTTCGGGTGGACGTGCTGGAAGACCGCAAGGTCGTTGCGCACGACGATGAGGTGCAGGAGTTCGTCGTGCTTCTCGACGTAGCGCTTCACCGGCGCTCCGGTGGCACTGAGAATCTGAAACTTCAGTGGCACATCGGGATTGGCGGTGGCGATCGAGTCGTCCAGAGCCAGCGTGTACCCGTCCTGTGTCGTCTGCAGTCCGCCGGGCAGGTCTGGTGCGGCCACCGTCGTCGCCTCCTGCGGGGTGACCGCGTTGCCGATCCAGACGGAGATCGCGAAGACCGCGGCCAGTCCGACGACGAACGCGATGACCTTCTGTCCGGTTTTCATCAGCTGGCCAGCTGGTAGCCGGCGTCCTCGACGGCGGTCTTGATCGCGGCCGCCTCGAGCACGCTGTCGCTCTCGATGGTGACGCTACCGCTGGCAAGGTCGACGTCGACGGCTCGGACGCCGGGGATCTCCGTGATCTCCTCACGTACCGACGTGGCGCAATGTCCACAGCTCATTCCGGTTACGGTGACCGTTGTCGTGCTCATGAGTCCATAGGTACCATACCCCCATAGGGTATGCAAACGGCTCGGTCCCTGGCAGCATCGGCGACCATGCGCGTCCTGGTCCAGCGGGTGACGTCGGCGGCGGTGCGGGTCGACGGTGAGGTGGTGGTGGTCGGAGCGGTCCGCCCCGAGCGCCAGGGGCTGGTGGCGCTGGTAGGGGTGACGCACGACGACGACACGTCGAAGGCGCAGCGCATGGCCGAAAAGCTCTGGCAGCTGCGCATTCTCGACGACGAGAAGTCGGCGAGCGACGTCGGGGCGCCAATCCTCGTAGTCAGCCAGTTCACGCTCTACGCCAATACCGCCAGGGGCCGCCGTCCCGCCTGGAACGCCGCCGCCCCTCGCGCGGTGGCCGAACCGTTGGTGACCGCCTTCGCCGACGCACTTCGTGCCCTGGGCGCACAGGTCGAGACGGGCGTGTTCGGGGCGGACATGCGAGTGGAACTCGTCAACGACGGCCCCGTGACGGTGTTGCTGGAGCTGTGAGCCCTCAGTGTGCCGCGGCGACCGGCGGTATGCCCTCCGATGGCTGCACGATGACGAAGCCCGGCCCGTAAAACGACACCTGAACCGCCTCGCCTGAGCCGCGGCCGATCAGCGCTCCCGCTTTGAAACTGGTCTTGAGCTGGGTCTGCAGGTTCGCCGACCATGCCACCACCGCGTTGGTGTCGGCGAACGTGGGTGCCTCGGCGGCGTTGAGTACGACGGGTGGGCCGTCGGTGGTCAGCGCCACCCATCCGGTACCGCGCAATGTCGTATTGAACAGCCCGCCGGCCACCATGCTGCCGCCCTTGACGCGCTCGATGTTCCAGTCGAGGCTTGCCGAAAAGGCCAGCACGTTCTTGCCGCTGATCGACAACCCGGAATTCGTCAGGTTCAGCAGATGGACGTCGTAAGCGCGCTCGGCCAGGAACACGTCGCCCTGCCCCTGGCACCGCATCAGGGGGAGGCCCTCGCCGGTCAGCGCCTTCTTGAGGAACTTCGACGCCCCGCCGCCCTCGAACGCGAAGTCCACGTTGCCCTGGTAGGCCACCATCGCACCCTGGCGTGCCATGAACGGTTCGCCGAGGCGCACGCGCAGCAGCTTGGAGTTCTGATTCGCGATCGGTTTGGCTTCCTTCTCGCTGAACCGTCCGTCGACCAAATCGCCAGTGATGCCTGAGAATCCGTCGCCGGCGGGTTGCCCGCCCATGACCGCGGCCTGCGGTGGTCCTGGCTGATGCTGCGGCGCGGGCCCGGCAGGCGGTGCGCCCAGCGGCGCCCGGACGACCTGCCCCTGGTGCGACACCTGATCGGTCCACTGCTGGCCGTCCCACCAGCGGTGTTCGTAGCGTCCTTCGGGGTCGGGCCGCCAGCTTCCGTTATTAGGTCCAGTCATGGAGACAAAACTAATCCGACGACTGGCATCCTGGTGGCATGGCAAAGGAAATTGACCGGGTGCGCGCGCAAAGCGCCCTCGCGGTCATCAAGCAGCACCCGGGCATGGTGCTGTTCGTCGCCTCCCCGGTGATCATCGGGCTGGGCCTGGTGTGGTGGCTGGTCAGTCCGACCCTGGCTGTCCTGCTGTTCATCGGTGCGGTCGCGGGCGGCGGAGCTGTTCTGCTGTTGAACCGCAAGCAGTAGCGTGCAGGCACGGCGCTGTTCGCTTCGGGAGAAAGCCATCCCAACAGCGGTGTAACGATGTAATCATGTAATCATGAGACATCATCACTCCGGCAGACGGCCAGGCCGCTCCGGCGGCTGGCAGCAGGCCGAACAACCCGACGCGAGTAGTGCGGGCGACTGGTTCTCCGGTCGCCTGCCGGAAGGCTGGTTCGCCGGTGACCCGACGGTCGTCGTCGACCGCGAAGAGATCACCGTCATCGGTCACCTCCCCGAAGTCGAAGGCGCCGAGGAGAGTGAAGCCCACGCATCCGGCAGAGTCGCGCGGTTCCGCGAGGAGACGCGTTCGGAGCGCATGCGGATCGCCGATGAAGCCGAGCGTCGTTACGGTCGCAAGGTTGCCTGGGGTGTAGAGGTGGGGGCCGACGAGGCGACGGAACGAATCCTGTTCACCCACATCGCCGTACCGGTGATGACACGATTGCGTCAGCCAGAGCGCCAGGTCCTCGACACGCTGGTGGATGCCGGCGTGGCCCGCTCCCGCTCCGATGCGCTGGCGTGGTCGGTCAAGCTGGTCGGCGAACATGCCGACGAGTGGCTGGGCAAGCTGCGCGACGCCATGCGCAACGTCGACGATCTGCGCGCCGAGGGTCCACAGCTCTAGACCCGCTCGACACCCACATACCCCGAGCTCAACGCCGAGGTCTGGGACAGCGGGTCGACGGACACGTCGTCGATGAGCAGGTTGCGGTTGGCGCCGTAGGAAACCGGATCGGCGCCGCCGCGCGGGTCGAAGATCCTTGAGCCCCAGCCGTGGTCGACTATCAGCACCCCGCGACGGGGACGATCGCTGACGGAAGCGGTCAGCTCGATCTGTCCGACGGGGGAGAAGACGCGCACCGCGTCTCCGTCGGCGATTCCGAGCCCCACCGCGTCCTCGGGGTTGATCACCACGTCATTGCGCTTACCCGAGGGGTGCAGGCCGGGAAGCTCGTTGAGCCAGGAGTTCATCGAGTGCCGGTTGCGACGGTTCGACAACTGGAACGGGTACCCGGCTGGGGCGTGCGGCGCGGGTTCGGCGAGCAGTTCGCGCGCGCGGGCCACGAACTCCGGCGGTGCGGCGTGCACCATCTTGTCCTCGGTGCGCAACGCGCTGCGAAAATGACCGAACTCGCGTGGGCCCAGCACCATTCCATGCGGATTCGCCATCAGATCACGCCAACTCACCCTGCGCCCGTTGACCTTTCGGCTGGTCGCGACGAGCAGGCGATTCAACCACGCCGGGGTGAACTCGAGGCCGGGCCTGCGGGTCAGCCTGGCAAGAGCGCGGGTGACCCGCACGAAACCGTTCATCCCTTTGGCGCCGAAGAGCGGCTTGCGCATCGCGATCGCGAGATCGACGAAGATGCGCCACTCTTCACGGGCCCCCGGCGGCGGATCGACGACCGCCCGTCCGTACTGCACGTACGGCTCGTCGTGCAGGTTGCTGGTCAGGGCCAGCAGGTCGTCGCGTTCCAGCCAGTGCGCGGCAGGCAGCAACCAGTGTGCGTGACGGTGACTTTCACGCTGTACCAAGTCAATCGCGACCAACAGATCCAGCTGCGCGAGTGCGGCGTCCAACTTGGCGCCGTGCGGCCCGGACACCACGGGATTGCCGCAGTTGATCACCATCGCGCGAATCTGTCCGGGCCCCGGTGTGGTGATCTCATCGGGCAGTTCCGCCAGCGCGTGGGCACCCGCGACCAGATCGGTGCCCCTGAGCCGACTCTTGTGTGCCGGCGGTTTCGCCATACCGGACAGCTTCAGCGCATCGACATAGCCGGGTTCGAACCGGCGCCCGCCCGGCCGGTCCATGCGACCCGTGATGACGTTCAGCACGTGGCCCAGCCACTCGCCGATCGTGCCGGTCACATGCAGAGAAACTCCGGTGCGGGTGACGACCATCGCGCGCTTGGCGGTCGCGAAATTCCTTGCCACTTGCTCGATGACCGCGCGCGGGACGTCACACCGCACGGCCAGATCATCGAGGTCCGCGTCGGTGACGAGCGCGCGAAGCTCGTCCACCCCGGTGGCGAGATCGCGGCAGTCGCCCTCGTGTTCGAGCCGCTCGTCGAGGATGACCTTGACCATGGCGAGCAGCAGTGCCCAGTCCTGTCCGGGTCGCACCGCCAGATGCACATCCGCCTTGTCCGCGGTCTCGGTCCGCAGAGGATCGACGACGACGATCTGCGCACCTTGGCGCTGTCGCTCCAGTGCGCGCTGCCAGCCGCCGGGCACGGTTTCCAGCCAGTTCCACGCGCTGACCGCCGGATTGGCGCCGACCAGCAGGAAGTAGTCGCAGTTGTCGACGTCGGATACCGGCGCCATCAGCATCGATCCGTACATCGCCTCGGCGACGACGTGCAACGCGTTCTGGTCCACCGAACCGACGGCGTACCGGTTCTGGGTGCCGACGGCATCCAACCACGCGATCATGAACAGCACGTTCGACGACGAGTAGCCAGTCGGGTTCCCGTAATAGAGGCCGATCGAATCGGGACCGTCGGCGTCGATCAGGGCCGTCATCCGCGCCGCGATGTCGGCGATCGCCTCGTCCCAGCTGGCTTCGACATACTCGCCGGCCCCGATCCGACGCATCGGCGCCACGATCCTGCGCGGGTGCTCGACGAGCTGATTGGCCGTCCTGCCCTTGGCGCAGAAGTCATGCCAACTGTGCGGGTTCTGCTTGTCCGGTGAAATCTTGATCACCCTGTTGTCCTCGACGGTGACCTCGAGACCGCAGGCTGCCGAACAGTATCTGCAGAAGGTGTACGCCGTCGTACTTTTCGATGTCGTGGTCATCGATTTCGAGACTACGACGACTACACCTGCGTCATAGACCAATAAGCGCCACGCTTAGCCATGAGCTGCGCGTGGTTGCCTTGTTCAACGATGCGACCGGCTTCGAGGACGACGATGACGTCGGCGTCGCGGATCGTCGAAAGCCGGTGCGCGATGATGAAACTCGTCCGGTCCCGGCGCAATTCGGCCATTGCCTGCTGGATCAGCAATTCAGTCCTGGTGTCGACCGAACTCGTCGCCTCGTCGAGGACGAGCAGCTGCGGGCGGGACAGCGTGGCGCGCGCGATCGTGATGAGCTGTTTCTCGCCCGCGCTGATGTTTCCGCCGTCGCTCCTGACCCACGTTTGATAGCCGTCGGGCAGATGGTGCACGAACCGGTCGACGTACGCGGCCTTCGCCGCCGCGATCACCTCGTCCTCTTCTGCATCGGGTCTGCCGTAGGCGATGTTGTCGTAGATGGTTCCGCTGAACAGCCAGGTGTCCTGCAGCACCATGCCGATGCGGGATCGCAGTGACTGACGGCTGATGGTGGCGATGTCCACGCCGTCGAGCAGGATCTGGCCGGAATCGACGTCGTAGAACCGCATCAGCAGGTTCACCAGAGTGGTCTTGCCCGCGCCCGTCGGCCCGACGATCGCCACAGTGCTTCCCGGTTCGACGGTCAGTGACAGGTCCTCGATGACGGGAGTGCCTTCGCGGTAGCCGAAGTCGACGTTCCTGAACTCGACCCGGCCGGGGCGCCCCCCGGGCGACGGCGGCATCGCCGCACGCTCAGGGGATTCCTCGTCGGTATCAAGGAGTTCGAACACCCGCTCCGCGCTGGCCACTCCGGATTGCAGGGTGTTGTACATGCCGGCGACCTGGGTCAGCGGCTGGTTGAACTGGCGGACATACTGGATGAACGCCTGGATACTGCCGAGGGTGATCTGACCCGTCGCGACCTGAATGCCGCCGACCACGGCCACCGCGACGTAGCTGATATTGCCGATGAACACCGTCGCCGGCGACACCAGGCCCGAAAAGAACTGCGCCTCAGAGCTGGTCTGATACACGTCGTCGTTGAACTCGCCGAACTGTTGCTGTGCCTGGGCGCGATGACCGAACGTCTTGACGATGGTGAACCCGCTGTACGTCTCCTCGATGTGCGCGTTGAGCCGCCCGGTGTTGGCCCACTGTGCGACGAACAACCGCTGAGACCGTCGTGCGATCACCCGGGTCGCCCACAGAGACAACGGCACGGTGATCACCGTGAGCAGCGTCAGCAGCGGCGAGATCGTCAGCATCATCACCAGCACCGCGAAGACTGTCAACACCGATGTCAACAGCGAGTTGATCGTCATCGAAAGCGACGTCTGGATGTTGTCGACATCGTTGGTGACGCGGCTGAGTACCTCGCCGCGCTGACGGGAGTCGAAGTACGACAGCGGCATTCGGTGCAGCTTGTCCTCGACGTCGGATCGCAGGGTGACCATCGTGCGCTGCACGACGACGTTCAGAATGCGTGCCTGCACCCAGACCAACAGCGCGGCGACCAGGTACAGGCACAGCGCCAACAGCAGCGTGCGGCCGACGGCTGCGAAGTCCACGCCCTGGCCCGGTTCGACATTCATTCCGGACAGCAAATCGGCGAAAGTGTTGTCACCACGCGCGCGCGCCGCGTCGATTGCCTGCTCTTTGGTCAGGCCGGCGGGCAGCTGACGGCCGATCACGCCGTTGAACAACAGGTCGGTGGCGTGTCCGAGAATGCGCGGTCCGACCACACCGATCGCGATGCCACCGACGCCGAGCAGCACGACCGTGATGGCCAGCGCGCGCTGCGGCGTCAGCTGCTTGACCAATCTGATCGCCGAACCCTTGAAGTCCCGCGACCGCTCGGTCGGCGCCTGTCCCACGCCGCGGATGGTGCGTGCCATCGTCAAGGCGCACCCACCACCTGTGAGTCGGCGAACTCCGCATACTCCGGACAATCCGTCAGCAGAGTGTCGTGGCTACCCACGCCGAGGATCCGCCCGTTGTCGATGACGATGATCTGATCGGCCTGGGAGATTGTCGAAATACGCTGGGAAACAATCACAACCGTGGAACCGGCCGACTCCTGCCGAAGTGCGGCTCGCACCTGTGCGTCGGTTCGGACATCGAGCGCGGAGAATGCGTCGTCGAACAGGTAGACCGCGGGACGGCGGATCACCGCGCGCGCGATCGCCAACCGCTGACGCTGTCCGCCGGAGAAGTTGATGCCCCCCTGCGCGACACGCATGTCCAGCCCGTCGGGGTGGGCGCGTACGAAGTCGTCGGCAGCCGCCACCTCCAGCGCGTGCCACATGTCGTCCTCGGTCGCCACGGTTCCAGGGGCCGCGCCGACCTGAAGGTTGTCTGCGACGGTTCCGGAGAACAGATAGCCCCGCTGGGGCACCACACCGATCGCTGCCCACAACTGTTCGAGATCGAACTCGCGCACGTCGATGCCGTCCACGCGCACCGAGCCGGCTGTCACGTCATACAGGCGGCAGATCAACGAAATCAACGTCGACTTGCCCGAACCGGTCGATCCGACGATCGCCGTCGTCGTCCCCGGCCGTGCGGTGAACGAAATATCCTGCAGTACCGGGCGCTCGGCGCCGGGATAGCTGAAAGAGGCGCCATCCAAACGGATCTCGCCCTCGATGGCCGCGGGCCGCACGGGGTCCGGCGGGCTGGTGATCTGGGGTTCGGTCGACAACACCTCCCCGATGCGCTCGGCGCACACCGACGCGCGGGGGATGAGGACCAGGATGAATGTCGCCAGCAGTACCGCCATCAGGATCTGCATGAAATAGGCCAGGAACGCGATCAGCGAACCGACCTGCATCTGGCCGGCGTCGATGCGCAGACCGCCGAACCAGATCAGCGCGACGCTGGAGATGTTGATGACGAGTGTCGTCGACGGCAGCATCAGTGCCTGCCAGCGGCCTGCCTCTAGTGCCGCTTCGGCGACGGCCTCGTTCGCTTCCGCGAATCGCTTGCGCTCGAACGTTTCCCGCGTGAAGGCGCGAATCACCCGGATGCCGGAAAGCTGTTCACGCATGACCCGGTTGATGCCGTCGATGAGTCGTTGCATGCGCCGGAAGATCGGCAGCAGGTGCGACACCACCCAGTAGTTGGCGGCAGCCAGGATCGGCACACTGACCAGAAGCAGCCAGGACAGTCCCGCGTCCTGATGTATGGCCATGAAGATCCCGCCGATCGACATGATCGGCGCGGTGATCAGCATGGTGCAGGTCAGTTGCACGAGCAGCTGGATCTGCTGGACGTCGTTTGTGCTCCTGGTGAGCAATGACGCCGCACCAAACCGTGCGGTCTCCTCGGCCGAGAACCCGGTGACGTGGTGAAAGATCGACGATCGGAGGTCGCGACCGAATCCCGAGCCCGCCCGCGACCCGAAGTACACCGCGCCGATCGCGCACAGCACCTGCAGTGCGGTGACCGCGAGCATCACGCCGCCGAGCTCGACGATGATCGGCAGATCGCCCTTGGCGACTCCGTCGTCGATGATCGCGGCGTTCACCGTCGGCAGGTACAGCGATGCCAGGGTGCTGATCAACTGGAGCAGCGCCACGGACGCAAGCAGCCACCGATATGGCCGCGCGTACTGTCGCAGCAGCGCCCACAACATGGGAGCTACTGTCGCATACCGCCAGTCCGTCGTGGCCAGCACTCTCGCCTGAGAATTGGATAAATAGGCAGGTCAACCGGCCTGTCGGTGGTTGACCTTCTGACCTGCCGCTACAGTGCATGGCGTGACTCCCACGACGCGCCCGGCTCGGACGAGCCGAAACGCCAAAGCGCTGGCCGTGGCGGCCGCGGCCATGATCCCGATGTTTGCCGCATGCTCGGATTCCGAGCCGACGAACCCGGGTGAGGTGCCGCAGAGTCAGGCACCTTCGGACAACGCGATCCACGGCCCCTTTTTCCCCGAATGTGGCGGGATCAGCGACCAGGAGGTCATCTCGCAGACGCGGGTCCCGGGTCTGGTGAACACCGCGAAGACGTCGGTCGGGTGTCAGTGGCTTGCCGGCGGTAGCATCCTGGGCCCGCACTTCTCGTTCACGTGGTTCCGCGGCAGCCCCATCGGTCGCGAACGGAAGACCGAGGAGCTGACCCGAGCCAGTGTCGAGGACATCACCATCGAGGGAAAGACCGGCTTCATCGCCACAGGTGACGATCCGATGCTCGGAACCAACCTGTGCGAGATCGGCATCCAGTTCGATGACGACTTCATCGAATGGTCGATCAGCTACAACGAGCAGCCGTTCCCGGACCCGTGCGACGTCGCCAAGGAACTCACCCGCCAGTCGATTGTGAACTCCGAATGAGAATTGGACTTTCCCGTCAACGCCGAGGCGCCGCGGGCGCCGCTGTCGTGGCGCTGACCGCGGTCGCGGTGCTCGCCGGGTGCACCAGCACCGTCGAGGGCACCGCTACCAAGTCGGGGTCCGGTGACACACCCCGGAACAATGACTCCGAACGGCAGTACCCGAACCTGCAGAAGGAGTGCGACGTCCTGACCGAGGACATCCTCGCCGAGACGGTCAACGCGGATCCGTTGGACATCCAGAGCACGTTCGTCGGCGCGGTGTGCCGCTGGCAGGCCGCCAACCCGACGGGACTGGTGGACATCACCCGGTTCTGGTTCGAGCAGGGAAGTCTGGCCAATGAACGCGAGGTGGCCGACCGACTCGAGTACCAGGTCGAGAGCAAGTCGGTGGCGGGGATCGAATCCATCGTGATGCGCCCGAACGATCCGAACGGTGCCTGCGGGGTGGCAAGCGACGCGGCAGGCGTGGTCGGCTGGTGGGTCAACCCACAGAGCCCGGGCAGCGATGCCTGCGCAATGGCGCTCAAGCTGATGGAGCTGACGCTGGCCACCCGCGCCTGACCTACCTACCGCGGCACGTGGAAGGTGACCAACGTGGCACCGTTCAGCGCCAGCTGATCCCAGCCCTGGCCGGTTCGCAACACCGCGACCGACGACGTCGGGAACTTCTCGGAGATGCGTTCGGCCGCAGTGCTGTTGCTGCCGTCAGCAGTGGCCAATCCGAGTGACACCGCGGACATTGTCGGCTCGTGCCCGATGACCAGCAGCGTGTTCACCTCGTGGTCGAACCGTGAGGCGACCCCATTGATCTCGTCGATCACCACGCCGGGCGTCGCGTCGTAGAGGCGGTCGACGAACTCCGTCGGCGCGTCGATGCGAGTCCGTTCCAGCGTCTGCCGGGTGCGGGTGGCCGTCGAGCACAACACCGCGTCCACCGCGGGCGCGTGCGCTCGCAGCCAGTCACCGGCGAGTGCCGCCTCCCGGATACCGCGCGGTGCCAGCGGACGTTCGTGATCGGCCACTCCTGCCGGGTAGTCCGACTTGGCGTGGCGAAGCAGCAACAGCGTGCGATAGGAGTCGCTCACCGTCTCACCGTAGAGGTGGTGCCGTGATGGGGTCTACTAGTTCATGTAGTAGCAGCGGCGGTAAGGTTCGCCACGTGAGTACGCCGAAGTCACGGGCGCGCTGGGTGCGCGGCGCCCTGGTGGGTGCGTGCTCGGCGGTGGTCACGGTCGGTGCTCACACCGCCGCAGGCGGGGTCGTACCGCAGGGCGGACGACTCATCGCTTCGATTCTGGTCTGCGCGATCATCGGCGCCATCCTGGCCGCCGCGCCACTCGAGGGCCGCCGCGGCAGGCTGCTCGGCGTGATCGGCGCGCTCGCCGTCGCGCAGTCGCTCGGCCACCTCACGTTGATGGCGTCCGCATCGCATCACCACGGCGACACTGTTGGACTCACCCCGGCGATGGCCGCCGCGCATCTCGGCGCCGCTGCGCTGCTCGGCGTCGCGATCACCTCCGTCGAATACCTCTACGTCGTCTGCGAGTCGGTGCTGTGCTGGCTGCGACTGTTCGCGCGGGCCGCCTTGCGGCCGGCCGCGCGTGCGTTGCCGCTGGTAACCAGTGACGTTGTCGCACAGCCGGTGCTGCTCTGCGCCGGCCTCGGTATGCGTGCACCGCCACGGCACGCTGTGCCGGCCGGATAGCGGTCGATCTCACACACCACCGCAGCGAAGCCTCAGACGAGGTGTCGCTGCCGTCATCTGTTGTGTCAGCGCTGAATCGATGCGCCGCAACCGATCTCCCTCTTTCTTGCTTGATCTGATTTAAGGAAGTGAATCAGGTGTTCGACACACCTCTTCCCGCGCTTGGCATTCTTCGATGAAGCCGACAGTCGCGAAGCGCGGAGATGCCGCCGTGCTACGGCGCATCTGGCGTCTGCATTTCTGGGTGGCCCTGTTCGCCGCACCGGCGTTGGTATTGCTCGCATGTTCAGGCCTGGTGATCCTGTACAGCGGGCCGCTCAACGACTGGCTGCACGGCGATCTGCACGTCGTCGTCGAAGGGCCGGAGACGGTTCCGCTGGACGAGCAGGTCGACGTGGCCACACAGCACGTCGGTGCGGACTACACACTCGACGCCGTCACACCACCCGCCGCTGCGGAACAGTCGACACGGATCGACTTTCTGCCGCCGGGGGGTCTTTCGCTCCCCGCCGCGGAAGCGAACCTCACCCAGGTCTTCGTGGACCCGTACACCGGGCGATATCTGGGCCAGCGCAGTGAGCTGTCCGGCCTCGTCGGGTGGGCCAATCAGCTGCACCGCCTGTTCGGCAACGACGGGCCTAAGGTCCATCTGCCGTCGGTCGGACACCTGGTCTCGCCGTCGGCCTATCCCGACGCGACGATTCCGGTGGGAGTCGGAAACCTGTGGATGGAGCTGACGGCGGTCTGGATCCTCGTGCTGATGGCCACGGGAATTTACCTGTGGTGGCCGAGGGCGATCGAGGCGACCAAGCCGCTGCTGCGGATCCGCTGGAAACGCGGCGGCCGCATCCGGTGGCGAGATTTGCATGCGCTCACCGGTGTGGTGATCGCGGTCGTCCTCATCTGTTATGTGCTCTCCGGACTGACGTGGTCACGGTATTGGGGCGAGAATTGGCGGGCGGTTTCTTCCACGATCGCGCCGTCGATCGAAGTAGACGCCCCCTCGACGCCGGCCTCCATGGGCGATTACGACCGCCTGGGCCGACGCATCGCATGGGCGGCCACCGACGATCCGGTGTACGCATCGGCCATCCACGGGTCGGCGCCCGCGCGCCTCTCATTCGCCGACGTCGACCGGCTTGCCAAGGGCGAGCACATGGTTCCGGGCTACGCGATCATCCCCCCGACGGACGTCACCGAGAACGGAGAAACGCTGTACGGCAGCTACACGGTCGTCAACGCGTGGCCGCAAAGGCTTTCGGAGCAGCGCACGTTGTACCTCAACCAGTTCACCGGGCGGACGATCACCAACGCCACCGCGGAACATGACGGGGCGCTATCCCGGGCGACCAGCTTCGGTATTGCGATGCACATGGGCACTCAGTTCGGAGTGCTGACGCGGATCCTGGCGACCGTCGCGTGCCTCGGGGTGATCCTGAGCGCGTTGACCGGACTGTTCATGTGGTGGCATCGCCGCCCCTCGGGCCGCAGCGGATTGCCGGGTCCGGTCAGCGATGCAACCCACGCCGGTACACCCAAACGTGCGGCGGTCGCGGTGTCCGTCGCCGCGATCGTTCTCGGGATCTTGTTCCCGGTCTTCGGGCTGTCGTTACTCGTCGTACTCGGGGTGGAAGCCGCTCTCACCAGGCGGCGCCGAACCCGCGAACGCGAGGTGGCCGGCGACACCGGCCACGCTGAGGAGTCGAAGGCATATGTCTGACAGAAGAATTCGGGTGTGCGTCGCGGCCTCCGCGGCCTTCGCCGTCTGCGCGTTGCCCGGCACCGGCTGTTCGGCCTCCCCGGGCGACCGCACGGAGCTGATGGCGTCAACCGTCACCGTCGAGAATCAGTGGGCGAGCTCGGCAGAGACGGGGATGGCCGGGATGGCTGCGGTGTTCGGCACGTTCTCCAACTCCGGCGACCACGACGCCCGCATCGTGTCCGGTGAATCGCCGCTTGCCGGACGGGTCGAGGTGCACGAGGTCGTCCCGGATGCATCGGGGGCAATGACGATGCGTCCCAAGGCGGATGGCCTGACGATACCGGCGGGCGGCTCTCGCGAGCTGATCCCCGGTGGTGACCATCTGATGCTGATGGATCTCAAGGAGCCGCTGCAGCCAGGTGCCGACGTGACGCTGACCGTCGTCTTCGGCGACGGCTCGACCCTTCCGGTGACCGCGCAGATCCGCGACTTCGCGGGCGCCGACGAGCAATACACACCGGGCGGCACCGGATCCGGCGGAGGGCATCACTAGCCGTGGGTAGTCATCCGGTGTTCAATCGGCGGCGTCTCCTGGCCGGGGGCGCCGCCGCGGTGACCGCGGGAACCGCCCTCACCCAGTGCAGCGCAGCACAATCCGCCACTGCGGTGGGCGGATTCGGCACCGCGGTCGAACCGTTCTACGGCGCGCACCAAAGCGGCGTCGCCACACCGCCGCAGGCGCACGCGATGTTCGTCGCGCTCGACCTGATCCCGCAGGGGGGCCGAAGTGCCCGCGACACGCTCACGGCCGTCCTGAAGCTCTGGACATCGGACGCGGCGCGGCTCACCCAGGGTGATCCGGCGCTGGCCGACACCGAACCCGAACTCGCGCTGCGACCCGCGCGACTCACCGTCACCGTCGGACTCGGGCCCTCCGTTTTCGACCGTGTGGGGCTGGCCCACCTGCGACCCGAACCGGTCACCGAACTGCCCACCTTCGGTACCGACCGGCTCGAGCCGGCATGGCGTGGCGGAGATCTGTTGTTGCAGATCTGCGCCGACGATCCGGTCGTCATCGCGCACGCGGGCCGGGTGCTGCTGAAGAACGTCCGCTCGATGACCCGCCAACGCTGGCGGCAGAGTGGCTTTCGCAACGCCCACGGCTCCAACCGCCCAGGCGGCAGCATGCGCAATCTCATGGGGCAGGTCGACGGGACGGCGAACCTGCGTGACGATCAGGCATTCGATCGGTATGTGTGGGCGGATGGTGCGGCCGCGCCGTGGTTCGCCGGCGGCACGGTGCTCGTCATCCGGCGGATCCGCGCCGAAATGGACACCTGGGACGAACTCGACCGTCCCAGTAAGGAACTCACCGTGGGGCGGCGCCTGGACACCGGTGCTCCGCTGACCGGTCGAAAGGAGACCGACGAGCCCGACCTCGGCGCCACCGTCGACGGGATACCGGTGATCCCGCCGAATTCCCACGTCGCGCTGGCCCGGCACCGCACCGATGATGAACAGTTCCTGCGAAGGCCGTACAACTACGACGATCCGCCTCGCGACGACCGCACGACCGACAGCGGGCTCATCTTCGCTTCCTACCAGCGTGACCCTGCGCGACAGTTCGTCCCGGTACAGCATCGCCTCGCGGCCGGCGACGCCCTCAATCAGTGGATCACCACCATCGGATCGGCCACTTTCGCGATCCTGCCGGGCGTTCCGACGCACGGCGGATTCCTGGGACAGTCGCTGTTGGGATCCCGGGCGTGAGCGAGGACTGCTGATACACGGGCGCAACGAACCGGCCACGTCTTTGTAGCGGCGCCGACATAGCTTCGCGCAATGAAAGCCCTGTCGCATCCAGCGCTCCAAATCGGTGTCGCCGCCGTCGCCGGACTCGCCTTCGGCCTGATCGCCGGCGAGTGGGCGGCGAATCTGAAATTCGTCGGTGACATGTTCATCCGACTGATCCAGATGTCGATCGTGCCGCTGGTGATGGCCTCGGTGATCGTCGCGACCGGTTCGATGACCGGCGCAGGCACCGGCAGAATCGCGTTCCGCACGTTCAAATGGATGTTCGGGTTTTCGATCGTCGCAGCCATCCTCGCCTGGGTGCTCAGTGTCCTCATCCGCCCCGGCAGTGGCATCGAGTTCAGCGGCGAGGTCGACTCGTCGCTTCAGGAGTCCGCCGGAGAAGCGCTCGGGTGGCAGGACACCCTGCTCAACTTCGTCTCCAAGAACATCTTCGAAGCGATGTCGAGCGCGGCGATGGTGCCGATCATCGTGTTCTCGCTGCTTTTCGGCGTGGCGTTGCGCAACCAAATCAACAAGACCGGCGACACCAGGGTGCTGACGTTCATCGACCAGATCCAGCAGATCGTGCTCACCATGATCCGACTCGTCATGTATGCCGCCCCGATCGGGGTGTTCTGTCTGCTGGCCGCGCTGGCGGGCGATGTGGGCTTCGCCGTCGTCACATCGGCGCTGAAATACCTGGGGGCGACGCTGGCCGGTGTCCTCATCCTCTTCGCGTTGTTCGTTGTCGTCGTCACCCTCAGCACCCGGCTGAGTCCGTGGAAACTGCCGGGCAAGCTCGTCGAGCAGACGGCGATCGCAATCACCACGACGAGTTCAGCGGTGACGTTCCCGACGGTGCTCAAGAACACCGTCGAGAAGGTCGGCGTCAGCCAGAAGGTCGCCAACTTCACGCTGTCGGTCGGTCTGACGATGGGGTCGTACGGCGCTGTCCTCAACTACATGATCGTCGTCATGTTCCTCGCGCAGTCGGGCGACATCGAGCTGAGTTTCGGCGCGATCGTGCTCGGTATGGCACTGGCCATCCTCCTGAACATGGGAACGATCACCGTCCCCGGCGGCTTTCCGGTGGTGGCCACGTTCCTCGCAACGTCTCTGGATCTTCCGCTCGAGGCGGTCGGATTGCTCATCGCCGTCGACTGGTTCGCCGGGATCTTCCGGACGTTCCTCAACGTCAACGGCGACACCTTCGTGGCCATGCTGGTCGCGAACGCCGACGACGAGATCGACCGTGAGGTCTACAACGGGACAAGGACCGTGGTGGCCGAGGAAATCGAGCTCGCGGACTATCAGGACGTGCTCACCCGCGCAGATCAAGCCGACTGACAGGGCTCGCCGCGCCTCACCGGACATGTCGGCGGCCGGACCTACACTCGCGATGCCTGGCAAAGACCGAGTGGAAGGAATGGGCCGAGATGCGATTCATACACACCGCCGACTGGCAGCTCGGCATGACCCGCTACTTCCTCAACGGTGAGGCGCAGCCCCGCTATTCGGCCGCCCGCCGCGATGCGGTGGCCGGTCTGAAGGAACTGGCGGCCGGTGCCGGAGCCGAGTTCGTGGTCGTGGCGGGCGATGTATTCGAGCACAACCAACTCGCGCCACGGGACGTCAGCCAGTCGTTGGAAGCCATGCGCGCCATCGGTGTCCCGGTGTATCTACTGCCGGGCAATCACGATCCGCTGGATGCCTCGTCGGTCTACACCAGCCCGCTGTTCGTCGCGGAGTGCCCGGACAACGTGACGGTTCTCGACCGGTCCGGTGTGCACGTGGTGCGGCCCGGCTTGGAGCTCGTCGCGGCGCCGTGGACGTCCAAGGCCCCATGCGCAGACCCAGTGGCTTCCGTACTCGACGATCTGCCTGCCGACGGAACCGCACGCATCGTCGTCGGCCACGGCGGCGTCGACATCTTCGTTCCCGACAAGGACCGGCCGTCGCTGATTCGGCTGGCGGCACTGGAGGCAGCCATCGCCCGTGGCGCCGTGCACTATGCGGCGTTGGGCGACAAGCACTCTCGTATGCAGGTCGGTTCCACCGGGCGGATCTGGTACTCGGGGTCGCCGGAAGTGACCAACTACGACGACATCGAAACCGATCCAGGTCATGTGCTGGTGGTCGACCTCGACGAAGCCCATCCTGACGCGCCGGTACAGGTCCAGCCCCACACGGTGGGCCGGTGGCGGTTCGTGACGCTGCGCCGCTCGGTGGACGACAGCCGGGACATCGCCGACCTGGACCTGAACCTGGATCTGATGCCGGACAAGGACCGTACCGTTGTCCGAATCGGGCTGACGGGTTCTCTGACGGTGACCGACAAGGCCGCACTCGATGCCTGTCTGGACAAGTACGCGCGTCTGTTCGCCGCACTTACCGTGTGGGACAAGCAGTCCGACATCGCAGTGACACCCGCTGACGGGGAGTTCGACAACCTCGGGATCGGCGGATTCGCGGCGGCCGCGGTCGACGAGTTGGTCACGACGGCAAGATCCGACGGCGAGGACGCCGACGCTGCGCGTTCGGCACTGGCATTGCTGCTGCGCCTGGCGGACAGGGGAGTGGCGTGAAACTGCACCGCATGGTCTTGACCAACTACCGCGGCATCACGCACCGCGAGATCGAGTTTCCCGACCGCGGCGTGGTGGTCGTCAGCGGTGCCAACGAGATCGGCAAGTCGTCGATGATCGAGGCGCTGGACCTGCTCCTGGAATCCAAGGACCGCTCGTCCAAGAAAGAGGTCAAGCAGGTCAAGCCGACGCACGCGGACGTCGGCGCCGAGATCACCGCCGAAATCTCCACCGGTCCCTATCGGTTCGTGTACCGCAAGCGGTTTCACAAGCGGGCCGAGACCGAGTTGACGGTGCTGGCGCCGCGCCGCGAGCAGCTCACCGGCGATGAGGCGCACGAGCGGGTTCGGGCGATGCTGACCGAGACCGTCGACACCTGTCTGTGGCAGGCCCAGCGCGTGTTGCAGTCCGCGTCCACCTCGGTGGTGGATCTTTCCGGCTGCGATGCGCTGTCACGTGCGCTCGACGTCGCCGCGGGCGAGGCCCTCGGTATGTCGGAAGCGCAGCCCGCGGCCGGCAACGCCACCGACGCGTTGCTTATCGACCGGGTCGAGGCCGAGTACCTCGACTACTTCACCCGAACTGGTCGTCCCACCGGACAGTGGGCCGCCGCGACGAACCGGCTGCGGGCCGCCGACCAGGAACTGGCCCGCTGCGCGGCCGCGATGGCGGAGGTCGACGACGCGGTCCGGCGGCATGCCGAGCTCACGCCGGAGGTGGAGCGGCTGACCGCCGAGCGCGTCGACGCAGAGAAGCAGCTTGTCGCTGCCCAGACCGCTGCCGAGGCTGTCGCCGCGCTCGCCGGCCAGCTCAAGCAGGCCGAGCAGGTCGCATCCGCCGCGGACGCCATCCGCGCCACGTGGGTCGCGGCGGTCAACGAGCGGCGCAAGCTGGCCGAACAGATCGATGGGCGGGCCGCCGCGATCGTCGAACTCGAAGCGTCGGCCGCAGCCGCGGCGGAGGAGCTGGCCACCGCCGCCGAGGTGCAGCAGGCGGCCGAGGTCGTGGCCGAGCAGGCGCGGACGGCGATGGCTACCGCCCAGCTGCGCGCCGAGGCGGCCCGCCGAGACGTCGACCAACTGATTGCACGCGACGAAGCCGACCGGCTGGCCTCGCTGCTGTCCAAGATCGCAGGGGCGCAACGCGATCTGGAGCGCACCGAGGCCGAGCTCGCCGGCATCGAACTGACGGCCGAGGGCATGCGGGCCATCGACATCGCGAAGTCTGCGGTGGACGTGGCAACGGGTCAGGTCGAGCTGATGTCGGCGCATGTCGAGGTGGTCGCGATCGGCGACATCGAGGTGCGCCTCGGCGGCGAATCGCACACCCTTGCCGCGGGTCAGACGTTGTCGGCGGGCATCAGCGCGCAAACCGACATCGAAGTTCCTGGTGTACTGATCGCGCGCATGGCGCCGGGCGCACCGGCATCCGAGATGCGCGCCAAACTGACGGCCACCCAAGAGGTTTTGGCGGCAGCCTTGGCCGCCGGCGGTGTTTCCGACGTCGCCGCCGCGCGCGATCTGGATCAGCGCCGGCAACACTTGACGACGGCCCGGGATCGACTGGCCACCCGGATCGAGGCACTGTCCGGCGACGGAACCGTCGATCAGCTGCGCATCAGGTTGGCCGAATTGACCGCGCGTCAACCCGTTACCGATGACCTGTTCGGCATCGACCCCGATACCGCTCGTGCCGAGCTTGACGCGGCGACGGTCGCGGTGGCGCACGCCATCGCCGAGGTGGACAAACACCGCAAGGTCGCTGAGGCGGCGGCAAAACAACTGGGGGAGCGCGAGACCCGCGTCGCGCTGGTGCGCGACAAGCTCGTCACCGAACAGGGCCAGATCATGGTGGCGCGTGAGGAACTCGCGCGGCAGCGCGCGGCGGCCAGTGATGCGGAGCTGGCCGCCAAGGCAGGAGCACATGAGGAGGAGGCGCGTCGCGCGAGCAGCCTCGTCGCTGAGCTCCGCGAGGAACTCGCCGGCGCCGCACCCGACGCTGTCGCTGCAGCGCTCAGCGATGCCGCCCACCGCGCCGAAATGGTGAGCCGCGCCCACGACGAGGTGGTCGAGGCCCTGCGCGAGGTGAAGACGCAGCTGAAGGTCTACGGCACCGAAGGGCGAAAAGGGCAACTGGACGCGGCTGAAACCGAACGTGAACACGCCGAGGCCGACTACCTGCGGGTGCAACGTCGAGCCCGTGCCGCGGAGCTGCTGCGTTCGGTGATCACCCGTCACCGCGACGCCACCCGGCTGCGCTACGTCGACCCGTTCCGAACCGAGGTGGAACGGCTTGGCCGTCTAGTCTTCGGCACGAGCTTCGAGGTCGAGATCGACAGTGGCCTGAAGATCTGCAGCCGCACGCTGTCGGGTCGCACGGTCCCCTACGAGTCGCTGTCCGGCGGGGCAAAGGAGCAGCTGGGCATCGTCGCGCGGCTTGCCGGTGCGGCGCTGGTGGCTAAGGAGGACACCGTTCCGGTGGTGATCGACGACGCGCTGGGCTTCACCGACGCCGATCGCCTCGTGAAGATGGGTGAGGTGTTCAACGCGGTGGGCGGTGACGGCCAGGTGATCGTGCTGACGTGCAGTCCGCAGCGCTATGCCGCGGTCGACGGCGCCCATCACATCGCGCTGACCACCTAATCCTCGCGAGTGGCACCCGTGGCGCCGCAGGGCTCATAGACTCCGGCGGGTGGACGCCGACTACGTAGTTGTGGGAACGGGCTCTGCCGGATCGGTGGTGGCCAATCGTCTGAGTGCGGATCCGGCCGCTGCGGTCGTGGTGCTCGAAGCCGGGCCGAAGGACAAAGACAAATTTGTTCACATCCCTGCGGGCTTCGCGAAGCTGATGCGCACTCCGATGGACTGGGACTATCTCACGGAGCCTCAGAAAGAGCTCGACGGGCGCGAGATCTATTGGCCGCGAGGCAGAATGCTCGGCGGCTCGTCGTCGATGAACGCGATGATGTGGGTGCGCGGATTCGCCGCCGACTACGACGAGTGGGGTGTCGCCGCCGGCGAGCAGTGGAGCTACGCGCGTCTGGAACCGTATCTGCGCCGTATTGAAAGTGGCCCGCTGTCGATCGCTCGTCAACGAAGCCCCCGGTCGTCCACGGCCGCATGGCTCAAGGCCGTCCAGGAATGCGGCTACCGCATCGAAGAGCCCAATCAAGATGAGCCGCAGGGTTTCTGCGAAACCCACGTCACGCAGCGCCGCGGGGCGCGGTGGAGCACCGCGGACGCTTACCTGAAGCCTGCGGTCAAACGTCCGAACCTGACGCTGCTGACCGAAGCCACCGCCACCAAGGTGCTGTTCGACGGGCAACGCGCTGCCGGGGTCGAGTTCGAGAAAGACGGACGCAAGCAGGTGGTGCGGGCAACACGCGAGGTGGTGCTGTGCGGAGGCGCGATCAACAGCCCGCAGCTGCTGATGCTCTCCGGAATCGGGGACCGCGACCAGCTCACCGAACACGGCATCGACGTAGTCGCCGAGTCCCCGGACGTCGGCGCCAATCTGCTCGATCACCTGGTGGTGCCGCTGGGATTCGATGTGCCCAATGACACTCTGTTCGCGGCCGAGAAGCCGGTGGAACTGCTCAACTACTTTATCCGCAGGCGCGGTATGCTCACATCAAACGTCGGTGAGGCGTACGGCTTTGTGAAGAGCCGTGCCGATCTCGAATTGCCCGATCTGGAGCTGATATTCGCGCCGGCACCGTACTTCGAGGAAGGCCTCGGCGACCCGTATCCGGGCCATGCGGTCGTGATGGGCCCGATCTTGTTGAAGCCGTACAGCAGCGGCACCATCACCTTGCGGTCCTCGAATCCCAATGACAAGCCGATCATCGATCCGCGGTACCTGACCGACTCGGCCGGCGCGGATCGCGAGGCGCTGATGGCCGGCCTGCGGATGTGCGCGACCATCGCGAAGTCGCCCGCGCTGAACGGCATCATCGGCAAGATAGCCAGACCGCTGAACGCCACGAACCTCGACGACGACACGTTGGACCGCGCGCTGAACTCGTTGTCACACACGCTCTATCACCCCGTCGGCACCTGCCGCATGGGTGGCAACGACGCCAGCGTCGTCGACCCGCAGTTACGGGTCCGTGGGGTCGAGGGCCTGCGGGTCGCGGACGCATCGGTGATGCCGACGATCATCCGCGGGCACACCCATGCGCCCAGCGTGCTGATCGGCGAGAAGGCCGCGGACCTCATCCGCCCCTGAGCGCTAGGCGGGAGAGTCGGGGTGCGAGCTCATGGCCTCGCGTGCCGCACTCGTCAGCACCTCGGGGCCGGTGCGTAGCGCCTTGCGCCACGGTGCGACACCGTCGACTTCGATCTCGATGGTGATGCTCAGCACCGTCCTGATGAGGACGATCATCCCAAGAACGGCGGCGTCGGTGAGCGAGGGCGTCGACGTCACAGTCTTGACGATGTCGGCCGCGACGAGCAGCTCGAGGCCGAGAAGAATTGCTCCACCCAGGGATTGCCGCAGCGTCTTGAACGCCCGACCACCGCTCTTGGTGCGCCTCCAGGTGATCAGCGAAAGTCCGAACGCGAACGCGAACCCGATGATCATCGACAGCACGCCCAGCACTTCGAACGCCTGCGTCGCCCGCTCGAAGAACTCCTGTATCCGCACGCTGCCTCGGCTCCCGTGGGGTGTTCGTTTCGTCCCGCGACTCTAATAGAACCTGGGCGCGCAACGGGCAGAATGTAACGCGATGACCATGAACGCCAGACGCCGGCGCGCGCACGACAAACTCGCGGCGCTCCCTGGTGTTCGCGCCGTCCGGCGGCCGGTGCGCCGCGGCCAGGACGGCGCAGATGACGAGTTCGACCTCTACTACGTGCGCGCCGGGCGCAAGTCTGCTCATCCGCTGGTCGTCATCCCGGGTGGTCCCGGAGCGGCATCGGTCGCGCTGTACCGGGGATTCCGCCGTCGCGCGGTCGCTGAGGGCCTGGACGTCATCATGGTCGAGCACCGCGGTGTCGGCCTGTCCCGCCACGACGACCGCGGCGCCGACCTCTCGCCGGAGGCGTTGACGATACGCCAGGTCGTCGACGACGTGGCTGCGGTACTCGACGATGCGGGCGTCGACAAAGCGGTCGTCTACGGCACCTCTTACGGCACCTATCTCGCAGCCGGATTCGGCGTACGCCATCCTCAGCGGGTGCACGCCATGGTCCTCGACTCACCTGTGCTGTCCGCACAGGACATCGACGCGGTCCGCGACGCGGCCCGCAGCCTGCTCTGGAACGGCGAGGATCCCGAGACCGCAGACCTGGCGCCCAAGGTGCGACGGTTGGTCGTCGACAACCAGTTGACGCCGGCAGCCACCCAGTTGGCGATCACCGTCTACGGCCTGGCCGGACCCGCGCTGCTGCGGCGCCAACTGGATCTGCTGCTGACCGGCAAGCACTGGCTGTGGTCGGGCATGGCCTACGCCACCCGGCTGGTGCTGGAACGCAAGGCGCCATACCGAAACGAGCCCGACCTCGTCAACCGCATCGCGTACCGCGAGCTGAACTATGGCGCGACACCGGACGGCATGCCGTTCGACCCCGCCGTGGCATATCGCGAAGCCAACACAGGCACAACAGAATTCGATGCCGAGCCCTTCGATCTGGTCGCCCAGATGCTGAACTTCACCTGGCCGACGGTGGTGATCTCGGGAGGTCGTGACCTGATCACGCCGCCGACGGTGGCACAGCGGGTCGCGTCGCTGATTCCGAACGCGGTCCTGGTCAACCTGGCGACCGCGGGGCACAGCATCGTCGACCTGCGCGAAAGCGCGGCCCTGGACATCGTCAAGGAGATCTACGACGGCACGTTCCAGACACTCCCCGAACACGAGGCCGCCCTGGATTCGAAGCCCGCCGGGCTCGGCGTGCGCGCTTTGGTCTGGGGCATCGAGGCGGCAGCATTCCTGGAATCGGCGGTGCCCGCGGCGATTCCCCGAACCGTGCGCCGGGCTACTTCATGAAACCGATCGTCGAATAGTTGGCGTCGGCGAGGCCGAACGCGCCGAAGTTCGCCAAATTGCTTCGCACCGCGACGTTTCCGGTCGACTGTGTCAGCGGAAGGCTGAAGACCTCCTCGAACAGCAGCTTGTCCAACTCGTTGGCGAGCGTGCGGGCTGTTACGGGATCCAGTTCGCTCACTGTCTCCTCGATTTTGGCGTCGATCGCCGGGCTGCTGATGTTGCCGAAGTTACTTTCCGCGCCCGTGCGGTAGATCTGGGTCAGGCTCGACAGCGGGAAAGCGTCACCGCTCCATGAAAATTGGGCGATGTCGAAGTTGCCGACCGTGACGTAATCGGTGAAGAAGCCCGCCGCGGGCCGGATGTCGAGGTCGAGCTTGACGCCGATCTGGGCGAGGTTGTTCTGCGCGATCTGGGCATACTGCCTCGTCCCGAGCGAGTCGAAGAGCACATCGCGGATGACCAGCTGCTTACCGTCCTTCTCGCGGAACTGGCCGTTCATCCGCCATCCCAACGCATCCAGTTCCTGCTTCGCCTTTTCGGGATCGAAGGCGACAACGCCGCTGTTGTCCTGGTAGCCCTCCTGGCCGGCGACGTAGATGTGGTTGTTCAGCGGCACCGGGTTGTCTGCGAGCCCCCGCTGGACCACCGCGGCGATGGTGTTGCGATCGATGCCTCGCGCAACGGCGCGTCGCAGTGCTGGATCCGCCAGGATCCGGTCCGGGGATCCGTTGAACGTGAAGTGATACCAGCCCAGCCCTGGGGCGCGGCGGATGGCGACGCCGTTGGTGCGCCTGGCGATCTCCATCTCGTCCAGCGTCGCGAGGCCGGTGGCGTCGATCGTGTTGTTCTGCAGTGCCGGGATGCGCGCCGCGTCGTCGAGGATCAGGTACGTGATGCTGTCCAGCAGCGGTGCCTCACCCCACCATTTGGGGTTGCGCGTCAACGTGATCCGCTTCGCGCCGCGGTCAAGGTTGGAGATGAGGAAGGGCCCCGCCGACGGGCCCGGCCCGTTGAGCTGCGCTCGGTTGAACGCCTCCGGAGTGGCCGTCGAACTCTTCGGCAGCAGCATGGTGCTGCCCGCGAACATGCCCTTCCAGTCGGACCAGGGTTTGGCGAACGTGATGACGGCCTGTCGATCGTCGACGCCGCGTTCCACCTTCTCCACGCGATCGCTGCCATTGGTGGCCGCGATCGCGAAACCTTCGTCCTTTCCGCTGGTGGCGTTGATCTGGGATTGAAGGTCCTCCCAGGTGATCGGGGTCCCGTCGCTCCACACCGCCTTGGGGTTGATGGTGTATGTGACGACCTGAGGGTCGGTGCTCGTCAGCTCCACGCTGGTGAAGTAGTCGGTATTGACGGAGGCCGAGCCGTCAGGGCCGATCCGGAATGCCCGCGGCATCGTCGGGCGTTCGATCGATGCGACGTCGCCGGTGTTGCCGTCGATATGAAGTGAGTTGAAGTTCGGCGGGAAGTCGTTGAGCGCCAGCCGTAGGTTGCCGCCCTGCTTCAGGTTCGCGACGTCCTGCGGGTTGACGTCGTTGGTGCTGCCGACTTCTGCGGATCCGCCCGCCGATGGCGCCTCCTGGTTGCTGTCGGAGCAGGCGGTCAGGGTCAGGGCAGCGATTACAGTTGCCATACCCAGGGCCTGAGTGATGCGTCGGAGGCTCATGCCGACCGACTCTAGCGGCGATTCACCTCCGGTTGCGGAACGGCGGCAAGCAATCGGCGGGTGTACTCGTGTTGCGGGCTGCTGAACACCTGGTCACCGTCGCCCTGCTCGACGATCGTGCCCTTGTACATCACCGCCACCCGGTGGGCCAGATGCTTGACCACGGAGAGGTCGTGGGACACGAACAGGTAGGACAGCCCGAACTGCTGCTGCAGGTCGAGCAGCAGGTTGATGATGCCCGCCTGGATCGACACGTCGAGCGCCGAAACCGGCTCGTCGAGGGCGAGGATTTTGGGTTGCAGCGCCAGGGCACGCGCGATACCGATGCGCTGCTTCTGCCCACCCGAGAACTCAGCGGGGTAGCGGGCGGCGTCCTCCCGCCGCAAGCCGACGATACCGAGCAGCTCGGCAACCCTGTCGTCGATAGCCTTCTTGTCGAAACCATTGGCGCTCAACGGCTCTGCGAGCACTTCGAACACCGGCAGCCGTGGGTCCAGCGAGGCGACCGGGTCCTGGAACACTGCCTGCAGATCGCCACGCAGGGCACGGCGGGACCTTGAATCGAGAGTCGCGACGTCGGTGTCGAGCACCTCGATCGAACCCGACTGCGGCGCGGTCAATTCCAGGACCTGATGCAACGTGGTCGACTTACCCGAACCGGACTCGCCGACGATGCCGAGCGTGCGGCCATGCTCAAGCTCGAAACTGATGCCGTCGACCGCGCGCACCTCGCCGACCTGCCTGCGGAACACCACACCCTTGGTCAGCTTGTACGTCTTGACGAGGTCCCGGACCCGCAGCACCACTGTGGGGTCGGCATCCTCATCGGCGGCGTCGGGAGGTTCGGTGGACACGCCGTAGATCTGCGCCGCAGTGCGGCCGGCTACCTCGGCGGTGCGGATGCAGGCGGCCCGGTGGTCAGGTGCGATCTCGAGTAGTTCCGGTTCGTTGGCGCGGCAGTCGTCGATGGCGAGCGGGCAGCGCGGCTCGAACGGGCAGCCGGGCGGTAGCGCGGCCATGGCGGGAGGGGCGCCCGGTATCGGCACCAGCCGCGCCCCCCGCGCGGCGTCCAAGCGAGGTACCGACCCGAGAAGCCCTGCGGTGTAGGGCATTCGGCGGTTCTGGTACAGCTCGTCGACAGACGCGATCTCGACGGGCCGTCCGGCGTACATCACCAGGGCGCGGTCCGCGAACTCGGCGACCACCCCGAGGTCGTGGGTGATGATCAGAACGCCGGCGCCCGTCACGTCGCGCGCGGTCTTGAGCACGTCGAGGATCTGCGCCTGCACCGTGACATCCAGTGCAGTCGTCGGCTCGTCGCAGATCAGCAGATCCGGATCGTTCGCGATCGCGATGGCGATGACCACGCGTTGCCTCTCACCGCCGGACAGTTCGTGGGGAAACGCCCGCGCGCGCTCATCCGGTTGGGCGATACCGACCAGATCGAGCAGTTCGACGGCGCGAGCCCGCGCCGCCCGCCTGGTGGTGTCGCGCTGGTGGATCTCGATCGCTTCGGCGATCTGGTCGCCGACCGTGTAGACGGGCGTGAGCGCTGACATCGGGTCCTGGAACACCGTGCCGATGGTCTTGCCGCGAATCTGCGACATCTCTTGATCGGAAAGCCCGATGAGCTCGTTGCCCTGCAACCGAACCGAACCCGACACCGCGGCGTATTCGGGCAGCAGGCCGACGACGGCCATCGCGCTGGCCGACTTGCCTGCACCCGATTCGCCGACGAGCGCGACGACCTCTCGGGGATCGACGTGAAAGTTCATTCCCCGCACCGCATTGACGACGTCGGTGTCGGTGGGGAAGGCAACCGTCAGATCGCTCACCTCGAGCAGGCTCACTTGCGCACCCTCCGCCGCCGCAGAGATTTACTACCAGGGTCGAGCGCGTCGCGCAGGCCATCGCCGATGAGGTTGGCGCAGAAAATGATCAACACGAGCGCACCTGCTGGGAATAGGAACAGCCACGGGAAGGTCGTGGCCGATGGCGTGCCACTGGCGATGAGGGTTCCCAGCGACACGTCAGGCGGCTGCACACCGAAACCCAGATAGCTCAGCGCGGTCTCGGCGAGGACCGCGATTCCGACGTTCAGCGCGGTGTCGATGATGATGATAGAGGCGACGTTCGGAATGATGTGACGCAGTATTATCCGCGTATTGCTCACGCCCATATACCTTGCGGCCACGACGAATTCGCGTTCGCGCAGGCTCATCGTCATACCACGCACGATGCGCGAACTGATCATCCAGCTGAAGACGGACAGCAGAATGATCATCCAGAGGATATCGCCCTTGGTGCGCTGCACGACGATGGTGACGAGCAGGAAGCTGGGTATCACCAGCATGAGGTCGACGATCCACATCAGGGTGCGATCGCGCCAGCCGCCGAAGTAGCCGGCGATCGTCCCGACCGTGGCCGCGATGACGGTGGAGATGAACGCGACACAGACACCGATGAGCATCGACTTCTGCATGCCACGCAAAGTCTGGGCCAACAGGTCCTGGCCGAGCGCATTGGTGCCGAACCAGTGATCGGTGCTCGGCGGCTGCTGCAGCGCGAAGTAATCCAGATCGCTGTAGCTGTAGGGCAGCAGCGGCGGTAGTGCGTAGCAGCCGACGAACAGAAGGACGAGTATCGCGATCGACACCACGGCGGGCTTGTTGCGCACGAACCGCCGCAGGACCAGAGTGCGCCTCGATGCGAAGGACGCGACATCGACACCGGACTTCGCGGTCGTCGACGATTCGCCCGTCGCGGACGACGAATCGGCGTGAGTGACTGGTTCGGTCATGTCACGCGCACCCTCGGATCGAGTGCGGCATAGATGATGTCCGACAGCAACCCGGCCAACAGGACCGTGACGCCCGCGAAAACGACGATGGCGGAGATGATGTTGATGTCCTGCGTGTTGAGGCCTTGGATGAACCATTCACCCATGCCGTGCCAACCGAAGATCTTCTCGACGAATACCGCTCCGGTGAACAGTCCCGCGAAACTATAGGCGAACATCGTCGCCATCGGGATCAGCGCCGTGCGCAGCCCGTGCTTGAAAAGTGCTCTGCGACGGGTCAATCCCTTTGCCCGCGCGGTGCGGATGAAGTCCTGGCCGAGCACGTCGAGCATCGCGTTGCGTTGGTAGCGGCTGTAGCCGGCCATCCCTCCCAGCGCAAGGGTGAGCGTCGGCAGCACGAGATGCTGGAGACGATCGACGAATTGGTTCCATGCACCACCGACCGCGTCCGGCGATGTCTCGCCGGTGAACTCGAAAAGTTGATTGCCCACCGCCGAGTTGATGCCCAACGCCGACAGGATCAGCAGAGTGGCCATCACGAACGACGGAGTGCTGATCACCAACAATGACAGCGCGGTGATGACGCGGTCGCTCACACGGTACTGACGGATCGCGCCCCACGCGCCGATGACCACGCCGGCGACGGTGCCTATCACCGAACCGAGGACCAGCAGTCGGAGACTGACACCGACACGGCGCCACAGCTCGTCGGTCACGGGCTGGCCGGCGATGGTGGTGCCGAAATCTCCATGGAGGACGCCGGAGGCCCACAGGCCGAACTGAACCAGCAGCGGCCTGTCGAGATTCAGCTCGACCCGCTTGGCTTCGATGACCGCTTCAGGCGGACGCGGGTTGCGACTCAGGAGGTTCTCGAGCGGGTCGAACTGCCAGGCGGCCAGAACGTAGGCCACGAACGACGCCAGCGCCAGCAGCACGAGGTAGTTGAGCAGCCGGCGCGCGAGAAAGCGCGTCATCCGTCCGGTCCGCATGTGCGCTGCATGCGCACAGGTTATGAGATTCGGGTGGCCGACCTTTGGACAACTCACACGTGGCGGTCAGCGGGTCTCCAGATTCTGCGCGTTCACTCGAGGTCACCTGCAGTTATTTGACGGTGGCCGCGAGGAAGGGGCGACCGGCAACACCAGAGGAGCAGTTGAAATGGATGATCAGCACAAGAGCAAATCCCGCGCCGATCTGAGGCTGTGTGCAGCCATGATCGGCGGCAGCGCGGTCGTCGCGATGGCTGCGATTGGCCTGATGGTCGCTCAGGAGCACACCGGGGACCCCGTGGCGAAATCGTCGTCGATGACGGTCGGTTCGACGAGTACGCAGACCACACCGTCTAACGCGCCCGCCGTCGCGGTGGCCAAGCCCGTCATGAAGGGCCCCGCGCCGCTGCCGTCCGAGGAGGAGGCCGCCAAGTAAGTCGTTTCACCCCTCTCCACACCGGTTATCCAAGGGTCGTAGGGGTCAAGGGCGACCCTTCAGCGCATTGTTCGACGAGCCGCGACGCGGTGGCTCCCGAAGACCGAATGGAGTGGTCAAGGTGAAATCGAAACAGCTGAAACTGGGTGCGGCAACGCTGGGAACGAGCGCGTTGCTGGCCATGGGGGCCATGGGTGTCGCTGCTGGCGTGAGCTCCGCTCAAGACGAGGTCGAGGTGCCGAGTCCGGAGATCACGCTCGGGGAGACGACGACGTCCACGACGGCGCCGCCCGAACCCGAGACATCGGTGGCGGTCCCCGAAGTCACGGCGGAGCCGGCACCGACGGCGTAAGCGACTAGTTGTGCGGAGCAGGTCCCGGTGGTCCGGCAGGACCGCCGGGACCGATCTGTATGTCCACCGATGTAGCGGTCGTCAGCTGGCCGATGCGGGTGCCCTGTATTGACACCTGATCGGAAACGGCGACCGTTCGATCGGTATGCGCCGCGGCCTGCAGCTCGTAGGTCTGCGTGAAGCCGTCGGCGCTCGCCACCGTGATGGCGGTCGGCGAGATCGCCGTCACCGTTCCGGTCTGCGTGAGCTTCGTGGCGAAGCCGCCGCCATCTGCGACGATGTACTCGCCGTGCAGCGTCGTTGGCTCACCGGTCAGATGCTGAGCCGAGGTGAAACCGCCTGGTGGGCCGCCGGGCATGCCGTGCCCGAACGCCTGCGGAGCGGGCGATCCGGTGGCCGCGTATGTGGCGGCACCGCCGAGACCGGCGATGACGGCGGCCACGCCCACAGCGACGAGCGTCTCTCGCCATCCCCAGCGTTGCGTGGTGGGCGGCGACTCACCCCAGACGGGCTCGGTGGATTGGTCGATCGTCATACGTACACGCTGCATGACCGACATGTGTGTCGGCTGTGTACCTGATAGCGGTTGGTGTACACACGAACATTCACAGCGGGCGCATAGACAACGCACAGGGATCGCCCACGACTCCTGCCGATAATGGAGGCGTGGCGAGTTCCAGCGGTTCGGCGGTCAACGACCAGGAGCCCGCGCGCGTCGTCATGCGCCGGGCCGACGGTCGGCCCATCCATGTCCTGGTCGTCGACGACGAACCGGTTCTCGCCGAATTGGTGTCGATGGCGCTGAGGTATGAGGGCTGGGAGATCGCGACGGCGGGCGACGGTGCAACCGCCATTGCGCTGGCCCGCCAGACCCCGCCCGACGTGGTCGTGCTCGACGTCATGCTGCCGGATATGAGCGGGCTTGATGTCCTGCACCAGCTGCGCGAGCAGATTCCGGGGCTGCCGTTGCTGCTGCTGACAGCGAAGGATTCGGTCGAGGATCGAATTGCCGGGCTGACCGCGGGAGGCGATGACTACGTCACGAAGCCGTTCAGTCTCGAAGAGGTGGTGCTGCGACTGCGCGCGCTGCTGCGGCGCACGGGGGTCACGAGCGAGGCGGGCGGTGCGAAGGTCGTCGTCGGTGATCTGGTGCTGGATGAGGACAGTCACGAGGTGACTCGCGCGGGTGAATTGATCACGTTGACCGCCACCGAGTTCGAGCTGTTGCGGTTCATGATGCGTAATTCCAAACGCGTACTGAGCAAGGCGCAGATCCTGGACCGTGTCTGGAGCTACGACTTCGGCGGAAGGTCGAACATCGTCGAGCTGTATGTCTCGTATCTGCGCAAGAAAATCGACAGCGGGCGCGAACCGATGATCCATACGCTGCGCGGTGCCGGTTATGTCCTCAAACCCGCACGCTGAGCCACCGAGCAGGAGCCGGCTGCTTTCACCGCGCACCTGGTCGCTTCGCACGCGGCTGCTCGTTTCCCAGATCCTGCTGTTGGCGTTGGTGTGTGCCGGGATCGGTGTCGGCACAATGATTGCGCTGCAACACTTTCTGAGCAACCAGCTCGACGATCGGCTGGCTGAGACCGCCAGGCGCTCCGCGGGCCTGTTCGAGTTCGGTCCGCCCCCGCCGCCGCCCGGGTTTCCGCCGCCGCCCGGGTTTCCGGCGCCTCCCGGATTTCCGGGACGGATGGTGATCCGTGACGACATGGGGCCGGGACCGTCCTTCCTCAACGCGCCGGGGCAGGCCGCGCGCACGGTCGGCGCGGTGATCTCGCGCGGCACTCCGTTGGACGCCGGTGTCATCACGGCCGACGGCACCCGCGACCGGATCAGCTCCGCCGCGGCAGAACAACTGGCGCACATCGAGCCTCACGACGCGCCGGAGACCGTCGAATTAGACGGCCTCGGCAGCTACCGCGTGATCGCAATGCGCGCGCACCCGCCCGGCCAGACGATCGTCACCGGCCTGCCGACGTCGGAAGTGGATGACACCCTGCTCACCGTGGGGATCATCTTCAGTGTGGTGGGTGTCCTCGCGCTGTTCGGCGGGACCACGGCGGGAATTCTCATCATTCGCCGTCAACTCGCCCCGCTGTCAACGGTTTCCGCCGCAGCCCGTCAGGTCGCCGACCTGGAACTCGATCGCGGCGAGGTCCGCCTGCCGACTCCGATCGTCAAGGTCGACCCCGCGGCGGCGCACACCGAGATCGGGCAGCTCGGCTCGTCGCTGAACCGGATGCTCGACCGCATTGCGGGCGCGTTGTCCGCCCGGCATGCCAGCGAGACCCGGGTGCGTCAGTTCGTCGCCGACGCGAGTCACGAACTGCGCACGCCGCTCGCGGCGATCCGCGGGTATACCGAACTGGCGCAACGCAAGCGCGGCGACGTACCCGACGACGTGGCGCACGCGATGAACCGGGTCGAGTCCGAGACGGAGCGCATGACGCGGCTCGTCGAGGACATGCTCTTGCTTGCCCGCCTGGACACGGGGCGACCGCTGCAGCAGGAGTCGGTAGATCTTTCGCGGTTGATCGTTGACACCGTCAGCGATGCCCACATCGCCGGGCCCGGCCATGAATGGTCGCTGGACCTGCCCGACGAACCGGTCGTTGTCACCGGTGACGAAGCGCGACTGCACCAGGTACTGGCCAATCTGCTCGCCAACGCGCGCACTCACACGCCGCCGGGCACGTCGGTCACGACGTCGCTGACCCGATCCGAGGCCGGCGAGGTCGTCCTGACCGTGGCCGACGACGGACCGGGCATACCCGAGTGGCTGCAGCCCGAGATCTTCGAGCGATTCGCCCGCGGCGACACCTCGCGGTCGCGGCGAGGAGGAAGCACCGGCCTGGGGTTGGCGATCGTCGCGGCCGTGGTCAAGGCGCATCGCGGCACCATCGATGTGCGCAGCGGGCCCGGTGCGACGGTGTTCACCGTGACCTTGCCCGGCAATTCACAGCCAAGCCACAGCGCGAGCCAATCCCAGGCCTAGCCGGGCGAGACAGGATCGTCTCAGTGACGACGACCCTGGTTCTTCCTCGCGAGCGTGCGCAGGAAGCCCCAAATAGCCCCGGCAACAGGCTCTCTGCCCTGGTGTCCAGGCTGGGATTACCCTTTCTGCTGGCGTCGACGGCGGTGCTCTATCTGTGGAGACTGGGCGACAGCGGGTGGGCGAACGCCTTCTACGCCGCGGCGGTGCAGGCCGGCGCGAGCAATTGGACAGCCATGCTGTTCGGGTCGAGCGACCCCGCGAACGCAATTACCGTCGACAAGACTCCAGCGGCGTTGTGGGTGATGGACATCTCGGTTCGACTGTTCGGACTCAACCCGTGGAGCGTGCTCGTACCGCAGGCGCTCATGGGTGTCGCGTCTGTCGGGTTGCTCTATGCCGCCGTCCGTCGTGTCGCCGGGCCCACTGCGGGCCTGCTGGCCGGCGCGGTGCTCGCCTCGACGCCCGTCGCGGCGTTGATCTTCCGCTTCAACAATCCCGACGCGCTGCTGGTGCTCCTGCTGGTCGCTGCCGCGTATTGTGTGCAGCGCGCATGCGAGAAGGATTCCAGCCGTTGGTGGTTGGTGTCCGCAGGTGTTGCCGCGGGTTTCGGCTTCTTGGCCAAAATGTTGCAGGCATTCCTGGTATTGCCCGCATTCGCAGCCGCGTACCTTGTCGTCGGGCACCGCACGCTGTCGCGCCGCATCGGCGGCCTGGTCCTCGCGGGCTCGGCCGTGGTGGTGTCGGCAGGGTGGTACCTCGCACTCGTCGAACTCTGGCCCGAGTCGTCGCGCCCCTACATCGGCGGTTCACAGCACAACAGCATCATCGAACTGACTTTGGGCTACAACGGTTTAGGTCGTTTGACAGGTAAGGAGACCGGCGGCCTCGGCAACCTCAACCACGACGTCGGATGGGGTCGTCTCCTCGGCACCAGCATGGGACTGGACATCGCGTGGCTGCTGCCGGCGGCGATCATCTGCCTCGCTGCCGGCCTGATTCTCACACGGCGCGCGCCGCGCACCGATCCCCCGAGGGCTGCGCTCATCATGTGGGGTGGTTGGCTGGTCACAACCGCACTGGTTTTCAGCTACTCCAACGGCATCATCCACGCCTACTACACGGCGGCGCTCGCGCCTGCGATCGGTGCCTGCATCGGAATCGGCGCAACACTGCTGTGGCAGAACAGATCCGACATTCCAGCTGCGACCGCCCTGTCCGGGACGGTGCTTGTCACCACCATCCTTGGGGCGGTGTTGCTGACCCGTCATTCGGAGTGGGTACCGTGGCTGCGGGCGAGTGTGTCGGTCGGGGGAGTTGGGGCCGCGGTCCTGCTGCTCGTATCCGGCCGATTGGCGCCGGTGGTGGCGCGATTGGTGGCGGCGCTCGCGGTCGTGTCGTGTCTCGCGGCGCCCGCGGGTTTCTCGATTGCGACGGCCGCAACGCCGCACAGCGGCGCGATACCGAGTGTGGGGCCGTCCCATCATGTATCCGGCCCCGGCTTTGGCGGGACAGGAGGCCTGCTGGATTCGCCGAAGCCGTCGACCGGGCTGGTAGCCACCCTCGCCCGCGCGAACGACTACACCTGGGCCGCGGCGGTCGTCGGATCCAACAACGCCGCGGGCTACCAACTGGCCAGCGGCGCACCGGTGATGGCGATCGGAGGTTTCAACGGCACCGACCCTGCACCGACTCTCGAGAAATTCCAGCAGCTCGTCGCCACGGGTCAGATCCACTACTTCATCGGCGATCGCATGATGTTGCTGACCGGCAGGTGGGGATCGTCGAGCGGCGGCAGCCGCGCGGCCGCCGACATCGCGCAATGGGTGGAGACGCACTACACCCCGCTCGTCGTCGACCGTGCGGTCATCTACGACCTCAGCGCGCCTCCGCCGAATACATAGCCGGCATACAGCTTGGCCCAACGGCCAGCACAATCTGCACCTCGACGATGGGTTCCATGACCGATACCGCCCTTGAACGTGGCACCTCTGCTCGGACCCGATTCGAATCCCGGCCGAACGCCACCGAGATAGCGCGCGAGGCGGGTGTGCCCGTGCTCGACGTGGTGGTGCCGGTGTACAACGAGCAGGTCGCTCTGGCCGACTCGGTGCACCGTCTGCACCGTCACCTCCGGGAGCACTTTCCGTTTTCGGCGCGCATCACCATCGCCGACAACGCGAGCACCGACGACACCGCATGGATCGCCGCGCAACTGGCCGCCGACCTGAGCGACGTCCGGGTGGTGCGGCTGCCGGAGAAGGGTCGTGGCCGTGCCTTGCACGCCGCGTGGTCGACGTCGGACGCACCGGTGCTCGTCTACATGGACGTCGATCTGTCCACCGACCTCGCCGCACTCGCACCGCTGGTGGCGCCACTGGTCTCGGGGCATTCCGACCTGGCGATCGGCACCCGGCTGGGCCGCGGCTCGCGGGTCGTGCGAGGCGCCAAGCGCGAGGTCATCTCCCGCTGCTACAACCTGATCCTGAAATCTGCGCTCGCGGCGCGCTTTTCCGACGCGCAGTGCGGGTTCAAGGCGATTCGGGCCGACGTCGCGCAACGCCTGTTGCCGCATGTGGCCGACACCGGATGGTTCTTCGACACCGAACTGCTGGTGTTGGCCGAACGCAGCGGTCTGCGAATCCACGAGGTCCCGGTGGACTGGGTCGACGATCCCGACAGTCGGGTGGACATCGTCGCCACCGCGGCAGCCGATCTCAAGGGCATCGGCCGTCTGCTGCGCAACTTCGCCAACGGTTCGACACCGGTGAATGCGATTGCGGCACAGCTGGGTTCGTCACAGCGCTCGGCCGCCCCGGGCTCGCTGTTCCGGCAGGTCGTGCGATTCGGCACGATCGGGGTGGTCTCGTCGGCGGCGTACGCACTGTTATTCATGCTGATGCAGGGGTCGCTCGGCGCGCAGACGGCCAACCTGATCGCATTGCTGCTGACCGCCATCGGAAACACCGCAGCGAACCGTCGCTTCACGTTCGGGATCGGTGGCAGGACGAACGTGGCGCGTCAGCACGTCGAAGGTCTCATCGTGTTCGCGATCGCACTGGCGATCACAAGCGGGTCGCTTGCCGTTCTGCACACGTTCGTCACCGACCCGCATCATCTGGTCGAGCTCGTCGTCCTGGTGATAGCCAACCTCGTAGCCACCGCGGCGCGCTTCGTCCTGCTTCGCGGCTGGGTGTTTCATCCCCGGCGGACAGCCTGATATTCCACTGGGACTTCTCAAATGACAAAGGAATCCATCCAATGACCATCACCGCTGACGTGCAGGCGAACACCACGCCGGCTGACAACGACCCTCGGGATGTCGCGCAACCGCGCTGGGTACGTCCCGCGCTGTTCACCCTTCTAGCGGGTACCGCAGTGCTCTACCTGTGGGGCCTGGGGTCCTCGGGTTGGGCCAACGATTACTACGCCGCCGCCGCGCAGGCCGGAACCCAGGACTGGAAGGCCTGGCTGTTCGGCTCGCTGGACGCGGGCAATGCGATCACCGTCGACAAGCCGCCCGCGTCACTGTGGCTGATGGCGATGTCCGGCAGGATCTTCGGCTTCAGCGCCTTCTCCATGCTGCTGCCACAGGCGTTGATGGGTGTCGGTGCGGTCGCGGTGTTGTACGCGGCCGTGCGCCGCTGCAGCGGACCGGCGGCGGGCCTGATCGCGGGCACGGTGCTTGCGCTGACGCCAGTCGCGGCGCTGATGTTCCGGTTCAACAATCCCGATGCGCTGCTGGTGCTGTTGCTCGTGGTGGCCGGCTACTGCATGGTGCGGGCCATCGAAACGGCGAGTAATCGCTGGATCATATTGACCGGCTGCGTCATTGGCTTCGCGTTCCTGACCAAATTGCTGCAGGCGTTCCTGGTGGTGCCCGGCCTGGCGCTGGCGTTTCTCGTCGCGGCCCCCGTCAGCATGTGGAAGCGCATCGGAAAGCTGCTCATCGCGGGCATCGCGATGGTGGTCTCCGCCGGCTGGTACCTCGTGCTCGTCGAGCTGTGGCCAGCCGACTCACGGCCGTACATCGGCGGCTCGTCAGACAACAGCCTGCTCCAGTTGACGTTGGGCTACAACGGACTCGACCGTGTGCTGGGCGGTGGCTCGGACGGGCCGCCCGGTGGAGCACCCAGTGGACCGCCCGCAGGTATGCACCACCTGTTCTTCGGCGGAGAACCCGGCATCGGCCGACTGTTCGGCCATTCGATGGGCACCCAGGCGTCATGGCTGCTGCCCGCGGCACTGGTCGGCCTGCTCGCCGGGCTCTGGTTCACTCGCCGCACCGCCCGCACCGCGGGTGTACGTACCTCGCTGCTGCTGTGGGGTGGATGGCTGATCGTCACCGCCGCGGTGTTCAGCTTCATGGACGGCATCATTCACCCCTACTACACTGTGGCGCTCGCGCCGGCGATCGCGGCGCTGGTCGGCATCGCAGTACGAGAACTATGGCGCGGCAAGGAGTTTCCGGCCTCCCGCATCGTGCTCGCGATCATGTCGGCAGGTACGGGCGTATGGGCGTTCATACTGTTGGACCGAACGCCGGACTGGCTGCCCGCGCTGCGATGGGTCGTGCTGGTCGGCTCGATCATCGTCGCGGCAATCCTCGCCGTCGGCGCGCACCGGGTCGGTCGCTTCGCTCCCGTCCTGATCTCCGGCGCACTGCTTTTCGGAGTTCTCGCGCCGGCCGCGTATTCAATCGCCACCGTGGCGAGCTCGCACAGCAGTGGACCGATGGCGATGGCCGGCCCGATGCTCGATGCCAACATGGCGCCGCCGGGTGCCGACGGGCCAGACGGCCCGGGCTTTGGCGCCGTTGACAACCCAGTGCTGGAGAACCTCGTCAAGGGTGTGGACAACCGTTGGGCAGCAGCGACTATCGGCTCGATGACGGCCGGCAGCCTGGAGCTGAAGACCGGCGCATCGATCATGGCGATCGGCGGGTTCTCCGGCGGAGACAATTCGCCGACGCTCGAGCAGTTCCAGAACTACGTTGCCAACCACGAGGTGCGGTACTTCATCGCCAGCGGTCACGAGGGGCCGGGCCGGCGGGAATCCGGTGCTGCGGCCGACATCGCGACCTGGGTGAAGCAGAACTTCACACCGACCGAAATCGGAGGCACGACGGTATACGACTTGGACGCGCGGTTCAGCATCGCGACGCCGTCGCCGTAGTGCCCCTCGAACAGACGGCCGCCCTGCGTACCCCCGGCAGGGCGGCCGTCGTCAATTCGATCGGGGTGATTCTCTTCGGCTCTTACGCCTGCCAGCGGGGATACAGTGCAACGATGTCCGTGACCGACGAATATCTGAAGAACAACGAGGCATACGCGAGTTCCTTCACCGGCCCGCTGCCGCTGCCGCCGAGCAAGCACGTCGCCGTGGTGGCATGTATGGACGCCAGGCTCGACGTCTACCGGATCCTCGGGCTCGGCGACGGCGAAGCGCATGTCATCCGCAACGCCGGCGGCGTGATCACCGACGACGAGATCCGATCGCTGGCCATCAGCCAACGCCTGCTCGGCACCAGAGAGATCATCCTGATCCACCACACCGACTGCGGCATGCTGACGTTCACCGACGACGGTTTCAAACAGCAGATCCAGGACGACACCGGTATCAAGCCGGAGTGGGCGGCGGAGGCGTTCGTCGATCTCGATGAGGATGTGCGCCAGTCGCTGCGCCGTATCGAGGCCAGTCCGTTCGTCACGAAGCACGAGTCCGCGCGCGGTTTCGTCTTCGATGTGGCGACGGGCCGCCTCAACGAGGTGACTCTGTAGCGGCTTTGCACCGAGCGCACCTCACCTCGTTTCGCGAGCGTGCGTGTTTGCACACGACACGCCGAGCTAATCCAGCATTTCGCGCACACTCGCGCGAGTGTCAGCCGACCTTGTAGGAGGCGATCGCCTTCGCGACCGCCTCACCATCTGGGCTGACCACGTCGACGTCGCAATTCACCAACGTCCTGCCACGGCGTAGGACACGCCCGATCGCGATCAAATCGGTCGCGCGGGCCGGCGCGAGAAACTGGATCGACATCGACGTGGTCACGCCGCGCAGCGAGTCGGGCACCTCTGCGCCCGCCATGCAGCGGCCATCACCGCGACGTCGGCCAGGGCGGTGACGGCGCCTCCGTGGACCATATCGCCGAGCGTGACGTTGGATTCGTCCCACGGGAGGCGTAGCCGTACCTCGTCACAATCGAGCACCTCGGCGACGATGCCGAGCTTGGCGACGAACGGCGATGCGGGGATGAACTGCGCCATGACCTCGGCGCCGGTCGGCGCGCCAGCTGTGAGTGACATGCGTCCAGTATCTGCACCGGATCAATTACCTCGGGGGTAGTCGGCCGAGTCGCGCACGCAGCGGCGGGCGCCGACAACACCGATCGTTGACACGGCAGGCCAACCCTGGTTTCATATCGGGTTATGCAGATAAAGCTGGTCATTTCTACCAACTTTACGAGGAAATCATGACCGAGACCGCCGAGCAACTCAATGCGGGCCGATACGAGCTGAGCCATCTGCGCTCGCTCGAGGCCGAAGCCATCCACATCATCCGGGAGGTGGCCGCCGAGTTCGAGAAGCCGGTGCTGCTGTTCTCCGGCGGCAAGGACTCCATCGTCATGTTGCATCTGGCGATCAAGGCGTTCCGGCCCGGCCGGCTGCCGTTCCCCGTCATGCACGTCGACACCGGGCACAACTTTGACGAGGTGCTGCAGGCCCGCGACGAACTCGTCGCCGAGTCCGGAGTGCGACTGGTGGTGGCCAAGGTGCAGGACGACATCGACGCGGGTCGCGTCGTGGAGACCATCCCGTCGCGCAACCCGATGCAGACCTTCACCCTGCTGCGCGCCATCCGCGAGAACAAGTTCGACGCCGCGTTCGGCGGTGCGCGCCGCGACGAGGAGAAGGCGCGCGCGAAGGAGCGGGTGTTCTCCTTCCGTGACGAGTTCGGCCAGTGGGACCCCAAGGCGCAGCGGCCCGAGCTGTGGAACCTTTACAACGGTCGCCATCACAAGGGTGAGCACATCCGCGTGTTCCCGCTGTCCAACTGGACCGAGTTCGACATCTGGTCCTACATCGGCGCCGAGAAGATCAAGCTTCCGTCCATCTATTACGCGCACAAGCGACAGGTCTTCGAACGTGACGGCATGCTGCTGGCCGTCCACAAGTACCTGCAGCCGCGCAAGGATGAGGAGATCGTCGAGAAAACCGTGCGCTTCCGCACGGTCGGCGACGTCACCTGCACCGGCTGCGTGGAATCCCTTGCGGGCACGGTGTCCGAGGTGATCGCCGAGACCGCAGTTTCGCGCCTGACCGAACGCGGCGCAACGCGCGCCGACGACCGCATCTCCGAAGCAGGCATGGAAGACCGTAAACGAGAGGGCTACTTCTGATGGCAACTCTTCTGCGCATCGCGACCGCCGGCTCGGTCGACGACGGCAAGTCGACTCTCATCGGCCGCTTGCTGTTCGATTCCAAGGCCGTCATGGAGGATCAGCTTGCCGCGGTCGAGCGCACCTCCAAAGAACGCGGAAACGACTACACCGACCTGGCTTTGGTGACCGACGGCCTGCGCGCCGAGCGCGAGCAAGGCATCACGATCGACGTGGCGTATCGCTACTTCGCCACGTCCAAACGCAAGTTCATCATCGCCGACACGCCGGGCCACATCCAGTACACGCGGAACATGGTGACCGGAACCTCGACGGCCCAGCTGGCGATCGTGCTCGTCGATGCCCGCCACGGCCTGCTCGAGCAGTCGCGTCGGCACGCCTTCCTGGCCTCACTGCTCGGCATTCGGCACATCGTGCTGGCGGTCAACAAGATGGACCTTGTCGACTGGGATGAGGAGCGTTTCAACAAGATTCGAGACGACTTCCATGAGTTCGCGGCGCGCCTCGACATCCACGATGTGACGACCATTCCGTTGTCGGCGCTCAACGGCGACAATGTCGTCACCAAGTCCGATGTCACGCCGTGGTACGACGGGCCCGCGCTGCTGTCGCACCTCGAAGAGGTTTACATCGCCGGCGATCGCAATCTGGTCGATGTGCGCTTTCCGGTGCAGTATGTGATTCGGCCGCAGACCCACGAGCACGCCGACCACCGCAGCTATGCGGGCACGGTGGCCAGTGGCGTCATGCGTCCGGGCGACGAGGTCGTCGTGCTGCCCACCGGCAAGACGAGCCGTATCACCGAGATCGAAGGTCCAGGGGGACCGGTCCAGGAGGCGTTCCCCCCGATGGCTGTGTCGATCAGCCTGGCCGACGACATCGACATCTCGCGCGGCGACCTGATCGCGCGGCCGAACAACCAGCCAAGAGTGACAAAGGAATTCGACGCCACGGTGTGTTGGATGGCCGACGAGGCTTCGCTGGAACCCGGCCGCGACTACATCGTGAAGCACACGACCCGCACCACGCGGGCCAAGGTGGCGGCCTTGGACTACCGCCTCGACGTCAACACACTGCATCGGGACAAGTCGGCCACAGCGCTCAAACTCAATGAGCTGGGCCGCATTTCGCTGCGCACCCAGGTGCCACTGCTGCTCGACGAGTACAGCCGCAATGCTGCCACCGGTTCGTTCATCCTGATCGACCCGAATACCAACGGCACCGTCGCGGCCGGCATGATCCTGCCGCAGGTCACGGCGCGCGCGTCGAGCCCGAACACCGTGCGCCACGAATCGCTGTGCAAGGCAGAAGACCGGCTGTCCAAGGGCAGGACCGTGTGGTTCACCGGGCTGTCCGGCTCCGGGAAGTCCTCGGTCGCGATGCTCGTCGAGCAGAAGCTGCTCGAAAAGGGCTGCCCCGCTTATGTTCTCGATGGCGACAATCTGCGCCACGGGCTCAACGCCGACCTCGGATTCTCGATGGCGGACCGTGCGGAGAATCAGCGTCGGCTGGCCCATATCGCGGCCATCCTCGCCGACTCCGGGCAGGTCGTGCTCGTGCCCGCCATCAGTCCCCTCGAAGAGCACCGTGCGTTGGCGCGCCAGGTGACCACCGACGCCGGCCTGGACTTCTTCGAGGTGTTCTGCGACACCCCGCTGGAGGACTGCGAAAGGCGTGACCCCAAGGGGCTGTACGCCAAGGCGCGTTCAGGCGAGATCACCCACTTCACCGGGATCGACAGCCCGTATCAACGGCCCAAGAATCCCGACCTGCGGCTCACCCCGGAACTCACGCCGGACGAGCTGGCCGACAGGGTGATCGAACTGCTGGAGAGCAAGCAGTGATGAGCGCCTGCGCGAAGTGGGGACCCCAGCCCGAAGGGCGAGGGGACAGAAGACTGTGAGTGATCACGACGTCGCCGCGCGACTGGCGACGGAGGCGGGCATACTGCTGCTCGAGGTTCGCGACGAGCTGGCCGACGCAAATCAGGACGAGCGGAAGGCGGCGGGGGATAAGCGGTCCCACGACTTCCTGATGGCAGCGCTGGCCGCCGAGCGGCCGAACGATGCGGTGTTGTCCGAAGAAGGTGCCGACGACCCGGTTCGCCTGTCCGCCGACCGCGTGTGGATTGTCGATCCGCTCGACGGCACCCGCGAGTTCTCGGAGTTGGGGCGCGACGACTGGGCCGTGCACGTCGCGCTGTGGCAGGCGGGTGATCTGGTCGCAGGAGCGGTTGCCCTTCCGGCGCAGGACATCACGCTCGCCACCCCGGATGTCAGCGCGCCACCGGCGGCCCCAGGGCAACCGCGAGTGGTGGTCTCGCGCACCCGGCCGCCCGCGGTGGCGCTGGCCGTGCGTGACGCGCTGGGCGGCGTCCTCGTCGAGATGGGCTCGGCGGGCGCCAAGGTGGCCTCGGTGGTGCAGGGTCTGTCCGACGTATACGTCCATGCCGGCGGACAGTACGAATGGGATTCCGCGGCCCCGGTCGCGGTGGCCCGTGCAGCGGGCCTGCACACCTCACGCATCGACGGCTCACCCCTCACCTACAACAGGCGCGACCCACGATTACCCGACGTGGTGGTGTGCCGACCGGAGCTCGCAGCGGCGGTGCTCGCGGTCACACGTGATTGACTGGGCTCATGCGGATGTCGGCCAAAGCTGAATACGCCGTCCGCGCGATGATTCAGCTCGCCACCGCCGACGACGGTGAGGTCGTCAAGACCGACGACCTGGCCAAGGCACAGGGCATCCCGGCCCAATTCCTCGTCGACATCCTTTCCGACCTGCGTACCGATCGTCTTGTTCGCAGCCACCGCGGTCGCGACGGCGGGTACACGCTGGCTCGCCGTGCCGCCGACATCAGCATCGCCGACGTGCTGAGGTGCATCGACGGTCCATTGGCCAGCGTGCGCGACATCGGGCTCGGTGACCTCCCGTACTCCGGACCGACAGCAGCGCTGACCGACGTATGGCGGGCGCTGCGGGCCAGCATGCGCTCGGTGCTCGAACAGACCAGCCTCGCCGAGGTCGCCGCGGGCACCCTGCCCGAACACGTCGGCAGGCTGGCCGACGACTACCGCGCCCAGGAAGAAAGCCGCGGCCACTCCCTGGGCTAGCCCCGGCGTCGCTTCCTGCCCCGCACGGCGATCCCGTCGAGCAGCATGCGCAGGCCCTGTGCGAAGTCCTCTTCCACCGATACCTCCCGGGCGACGTGGGAGAGCGCTTCCACGTGCTGATGGTCCGCGCCCGCCGTCGATCCGATCCGTGCCGCGGCGTCGCCCGCATCGCGTCCACGGGTGAACGGCCCGGCGAGTTCGGCCTGGGCCGCGCCGACCACCAGCGCGAGGACTGCGTGGAAAGCCGCGAGGCGATCGGTATCGGAAAGGCCCCCGCGGCCGAGAGCGGCGATGAGCGCGTCGACCACGGCGAACCCGGTTGCCGAGGACGTGCGCCGGGTCAGGACCAACGGGATGGCGGCCGGATGCGCGCGGATACCCAGCCACATGGCCTCGGCCACGGCGTAGACGTCGTCGATCCAGTTCGCGGTCGGCTCGGGTATTCGCACCTCGGCCACGACCGCGACGACGACGAGTTCCTCGAGGCCCTCCTTGTCTGGCACGTAGTTGTAAACCGTCATCGGACCGGTGCCCAGCGCGGCGGCAAGTGCACGCATGCTCAACGCGCCAACGCCGGCGTCGTCGACGATGCGGAGTGCCGCGGCGGCGATCTCGTCGGTGGTGAACCGTGCGCGCAATTGCGACTCCTTGACAAGTACGTCGTACGTGTAGCAGTCTAACCATACGTACAACGTACTTATAAGGAGATGGTGATGGCGGTGACGATCCCGACCGAACGCGTGGACTTCGAGTCGCGCGGCACGCGCTGTGCGGCCTGGCTGACGGTGCCCGAGGCGGCGGGACCGCACCCGGCAGTCGTGCTGGTCCACGGCCTGGGCGCGACCCACGAGATGATGCTGGCTCAATACGAACAGCACTTCGCCGCGGCGGGTATCGCCACTCTGGCGTTCGACTATCGGAATACCGGTGGATCCGACGGTCAACCGCGCCAACATATCTCGACGCGGAACCAGTGCCAGGACGTCGTCGCGGCCATCGGCCATCTTGGCCGTCGATCCGACATCGACGCCGCACGCGTCGGCCTGTGGGGCACCAGCCTCGGCGGCATGAACGTGATCAGGGTCGCCGCTGCCCGCGACGACGTCGCCGTCGCGGTGGTGCAATGCCCCATCGTGCACGGGCCCGGCGCAGCCCGCCGACTCGGACTGCTCGCAGCGCTGCGCCTCGCACCGGCGATCACCGAAGACCTGGTGCGTCTCGCCACGGCGCGTGGTCGCCGCTACGTGCCGATCGTGGGACCGCCGGGAGGATTCGCGATGGTCACCGTCGCCGGTGCCGAAACCGGCTGGAACTCCACCGTGCCGCCCGGCGGGCGGTTCGACAACCGGATCGCCGCCGCCGGTGCGCTCGCCATGGTGACGACGTCAGCGCTGCGGGATGCACGGGACATCGCGGCGCCGTTGCTGGTGTGCGTGTGCGACCGCGAGAACCTCATGGACCCCCGCTACGCCGAACTCGTCGCGCACCGCGCTCCTCGCGGCGTAGCCCGGCACTACGACTCCGACCACTTCGCCATCTACCATCCGCCGCTCGTCAGCCAGGTTCTCGCCGACCAGACGGCCTTCCTGCAGGAGCATCTCGATGTCCGTGCGTGACATGTTGCGCAGCAACGACGAACGATTCCGTACGCTGGCGGCCGGTATCGGACCCGACGATTGGGCGCGGCCCAGCCTGTGCGATCAATGGACGAACCACGAGGTGCTGGCGCATCTCGTCATCGGCTACCGGTTGCGCGCCGCCAGCATGATGCGCGAGATACTCAGCCACGGTGGCTCATTCGACCGGGCGAACACCGCGATGGCGGCCGCGCTCGCCGCGGCTCGGGGTCCCGCAGAACTGCTCGACGAGTTCGGGGAGCTGGTGGGTCGGCCTCGTGGCCTCGGCCGCATCTTTCCGCCTCAGCTGCTGCTGGGCGACCACGTCACCCACGAACTCGACATCCTCTTCGCGCTCGATCGCGCACCCCAGATTCCGGGCGAGGCCGTGGCGGCGGTGCTCAATACGCAAGTAGCGCTTCCCAACCCGTTCGTCCCCGCATATCGCAACAGCAGGGGACTGCGACTGCGTGCCACCGATGTCGACTGGGGGCACGGTGACAACGGCCCGCTCGTCGAGGGGCGCGGCATCGAGCTGGTGTCCGTTCTGGGGAGCCGGCCGCGCATGTTGTCAGCACTGCGCGGTGACGGTGTGGAGCTGCTCTCCTCGCGAATCAGCCCGTCCCGGATCCGTAAGGGCGGGTGATGATCTCGAGATAGTGCCCGCCGGGATCTTGGAAGTACACGCCGCGACCGCCGTCGTTGTGATTGATCTCGCCGGGCCTGCTGCCCCTGGGGTCTGCCCAGTGCTGCAGATTTCGCTCGCGGATGCGTCCGTAGATGGCATCGAACTCGTCCTCGGACACCAGGAACGCGTAGTGCTGCGGACGGATCTCGTCGTCACCGCCCATCTGGGCGTAATCGAGGCTGGCGCCGTGGTCGAGCTCGACGACGAGAAACGGGCCGAACTCCTTGGCAGCCGGTAGACCGAAGAGTTCGGTGAAAAACCGGGCCGACTCTTGGCGGTCCTTCGCGGCGACGATGGTGTGGTTGAACGTGATTGCCATGTCAATCGAGTCAACCACCGCTCACGCCGGGGCGGCAACAATGCACGATGGAGCAATGTCGCACGCCCACGTCCCAGGTCCACGGGTGACGCTGAGTCATGATGAGACCGTGATAGGTGCCATCGGGTGGCGGCGCCCGCAACCACACATCGTCGACTTCGGTTACTACCTGGGTCGGCCATGGTGGGGGCGGGGGCTCATGTCGGAAGCGGTGCAGCTCGTGCTCGACAGAGCCGAACGCGATCCAATCGTGTACCGAATCTCGGCGCATTGCCACGTCGACAACACCGCATCGGCGAGGGTGCTGGAACGCAACGGGCTCTCCCTCGAAGGCCAGCTGCGGCGTTTCACCGTCTTGCCCAATATCAGCGAGGAACCGCAGGACTGCCTGTTGTTCGCCAAGGCGGTGAAGTAGATGAGTGCATTCGATCTGCGCGACCTCACGGTCCCGATCATCGTCGCGCCGATGGCCGGTGGGCCGTCGACGCCCGAACTGGCCGCGGCGGGATCCGAGGCAGGCGGCCTCGGGTTCGTTCCCGCGGGGTACCTGACGGCCGAACTATTCGCCGAACGCATCACCAAGGCGCGCCAGCTGACGGCGGGGCCCGTCGGCGCCAATCTGTTTGCGCCACAGCCAAGTGCGGGCACGCCCGCCGCCATCGAGGCCTACGCCAACGCGCTGGCGACCGAGGAGCAGCGCTACGGCGCGACGCTCGGCTCGCCGCGGTTCGACGACGACGCGTGGGCGGCGAAAATCGAGGTGTTGCTGGACCTGCGCCCCGACGTGGCGTCCTTCACCTTCGGCGTGCCGAGCGCGGATGAATGCAGACGACTGCGCGACGCCGGTATCGCGATCGTCGGCACCGTGACGACGGTGGCGGAGGCGCAGGTGGCCATGGCGGCGGGCGTCGATGTGTTGGCGGCGCAGGGCCCGTCAGCGGGCGGACATCGCGGGACGTTTGACCCGTCGGCGCGGCCGGCATCTGAACCGCTGGATCAACTTCTGGCGGCGATCAAGCATGGCGCCGACATCCCGGTGATCGCGGCGGGCGGGCTGTCCACCGCTGACGACATCCGCGAGGTCATAGACGCCGGCGCGGTTGCGGCACAACTGGGCACGGCGTTCCTGCTGGCCGACGAAGCCGGCAGTAGTCCCGTGCACCGCGCCGCGCTGAAGGATCCGCAGTTCACCGAAACCGTTGTCACCCGGTCGTTTTCCGGACGCTATGCACGTGGGCTGCGGAACCGGTTCATCGACGAGCACGAAGCCGAGGCGCCGTTCGGCTACCCGGAGGTGCACTATCTGACCAGCCCCGTACGGGCGGCGGCGGTGCGCGCAGGCGATCCGCACGGTGTGAACGTCTGGGCCGGGACCGGTTTTCGCGAGCTGAAGGCGGGTTCGGTGGCCGAGATCTTCGCCCTGCTGACGTAGGCGTCAATATGGCCGAGATGTCGGCGGCGGCACGCTACTCTCTCGAACCATGCAGCTTTCCCGGCGTGCGTTCACGCTGGGTTGCGGCGCGCTTGCGGCCTCGCAACTGCTTCCAGGGTGTAGCAGCAGTAACGACGCGCCGAAAGCGCCGAAGGAGCGCATCGTGGTGATCGGTGCAGGCATGGCCGGCCTGGCCGCCGCACGGCGTCTTGCCGACGCGGGCATGGACGTCACTGTGGTGGAAGCGCGTGATCGTCTCGGCGGCCGCACGTGGACTGATACGACGCTCGGGGTGCCGATCGATCTCGGTGCGGCATGGATCCACGGTCCCGAGGGCAACCCGATCACCGAACTCGCCGACCAGGTCGATGCGCGGCGCGTCGAGACCGACTTCGACAAGCCCGTCGTATTCCAGGAAGGCCGCGAACTCGGCGCGGAGGTTGTGCAAGCGACCCTGCAGCGCTGGCAGGAGATCACCAAAGAGCTTGGGGTGCTGAGCGAAGACGCGGGGGAGGACGAGTCGGTCGCCACCGGACTCGCCGAGGTCGCCGATATCAACGATCCGCTCATCCAGTGGAGCGTGGCCGGCGAGATCGTCGGCGAGTACGCGGCCGATCCGGATGAACTGTCGCTCAAGTGGTTGGGCAACGAAGGCGAGTTCGGCGGACCCGATCTGATTCTGCCCGGCGGATACACCCAACTGGTGCAGCATCTTGCGCGCGGGCTGACGATCCGGCTGAGCACCGAGGTCAAGCGCGTCAGCTACGGCGATTCCGGCGTGCGGATCGAGACGTCTCAGGGCGCCGTCGAGGCGGACCGAGCGATCGTCACCATTCCACTGGGTGTGCTCAAAGCGGGCACGATCGCGTTCGACCCGCCGCTGGCCGACGAGAAGCGGGCGGCGATAGAGCGTCTGGGCTTCGGCCTGCTCGATAAGGTGGTGCTCAAGTTCGATGAGCCGTTCTGGCCGGACGCCGACGTGATCGGACTCGTCGGAAGCGAGCAGCCGGTGCCGTTCCTGATCAACGGTGAAACATTCGCGGATGTGCCGTTGTTGGTCGGCCTGCGTGGCGGTTCGGATGCGCGTGAGCGAGAAGTCCTTTCCGATGAGGATGCGGTGGCCCAGGTGGTGACGGCGCTGAATGCACCGGCCCCGTCCGGATCGCTTGTCACGCGTTGGGCCGCAGACCCGTACGCGCGCGGTTCGTACAGTTTCATCGCCGTCGGCTCGAGTCCCGACGATATGGAGGCTCTCGCCGAACCGGCGAACGACCGACTGGCGTTCGCCGGAGAGGCCACCAACGCGGAGTTCTTCGGCACCGTCCACGGCGCGTACCTGAGCGGTGTACGCGAAGCCGAGCGGATTCTCGGTTAGCTATCGCAGTTCGTCGACGATCACGTCGCCGTTCTCAGACCGGACGGTGATGACCGCCGGCGCACTCTCCCGGTCAGGTGCCTGGGGGACCCGTATGGCCATGTCCGTTCTCCGCATTTGCGTCCACCGCGTAGCGGCCGCCCGCAGGCGCGGCGGCGACGACATCATCGTTGTCGCTGGAGGCCTCGACGGTGCGCGGCGCGGCGTCCCTGAGGTCCACCTCGATGTCACTTCGGGGCACTGAGCTCGAGCGCGATGTTGTCGGGGTCGCGAAACTCGAGGATGTAAGCCGGGCCGATGTCCTTTATCGGCTCATGTGCGATGCCCAGAAAATCGAGATGATCGACCGCGGAATCCAATTCGTCCTTGCTGCCAACCCGGAACGCGAGATGGTCCAGACCGACGCGGTCCTCGTCGAAGCGGTCGGCGGCAACCGGGCGCAGCCCGATCAAGGTGCCGCCCAGGTCGTAGATCACGCCGCCGAACAGAAAACTCAGCATCTCGCGCGTCGCGGCGTCGGCCTGTTCAGGCACCTCGACCAGGATCGGCCAGCCGAACACGCTGTCGTAGAACTGCCGGGACTGATCGATGTCGGTCACGGTGAGCCGGACGTGGGCAATAGACGTGGTGTTGATCGCCATAAGAGCCCATCGTGCCAGAATCGCGATCGTGCACATTGGGATGACGATGCCGGTGATGGAGTCGGACCTGGACGCGTCGACGCTCCGAGAATGGGCGCAGGTGATCGACGCCGGTCCGTTCTCGTCGCTGTGCTGGGGCGAGCGCATCGCATTCAGCAACCCCGACTCGCCGACCCTGCTCGGTGCGTTGTCGGCCTGGACCGAGCGGGTGCGGTTGGTGACCACCGTCATCGTGCCCCAGCTCCACGATCCGGTCATGCTGGCCAAGGCACTGGCCACCGGCGACATGCTCAGCGGCGGTCGGCTGACGGTCGGGCTCGGCGTGGGCGGCAGGAACGAGGATTACCTCGCCGTCGGCGCGGATGTCGCGACCCAGACGATGCGCGGAATGGCCGACAGCGTCGCGGTGATGCGACGCGTGTGGGCCGGGGAGAAGGTCACCGAGACCGTCGAACCGGTCGGGCCGCAGCCGCTGCAGGCCGGTGGGCCGCAACTGCTGGTCGGCACCATGGGTCCCAAGACCGTGCGTAGTGCCGCCGCGTGGGCTGACGGGCTGGCGGGTACGACCTTGGATTTGGACGTCGTCAAGGAGAACAAACTGTTCGACATCGCACGCGAGGCGTGGGCGCAGGCGGGCAAGCAACCTCCGCACCTGGCCACCTCGTTCTGGTTCGCGATCGGCGACGGCGATGGCCCCCGGGCACAGGTCCACGAGCATCTGCGCCGCTACATGAACTGGATTCCGGTCGAGTACGTCGACGCGATGGCGCCCACCACAGGTTGGGCCGGTACCGGAAGCGAGTTGCTGGAGGTGCTGCGCGGATTCGCCGCGATCGGGGCTGACGAGATCCATTTGATCCCGACGAGTTCGGACATCGACCAGGTTCGGCAGATCGCAGAGGTGGTCGAGGAGCTTCAGAGGTCGTCGTAGACCTTCTTGTAGTACGCCGACAGCGAACGCCGCCCGACTATCCGCATCAGGGTCACCGCCGCCAGACCCCTGGCGCTTTTCGACGTCTGCTGCCACACGCCGTGTACAGCGCTGCCGCCCTCGTGGTGCGCCGCCGTGAGCGACATGAAGCCGCCCGTCTGGAGGTCGTCGCTTTCGGCGACCGTCAGAACCACCGAGTTCGGTTCCGACCAGTCGTAGTGCCATTTCGCCCAGAGTTTCGGGAAGTTCTGGCCCTCGCGAATGTCGGCATCGGTGTCTCCGATTCGATACACCTCGAATGCGCGGACCGACGAGGCCGGCCATCGGTGGGGGCGGCTCGGGGAGAAGTCGATCATGAGCTCGACGACTTGTGCCGGCGTCGCCGTGGTCACGAAATCGAATTCGAACCTTGTGCGCACGTGCCGAACGTATCAGGCAGGCTTGAACCATGACGACGCCATTACCGCCCATCGTGTCCCGTTCCGAATGGGAGCAGGCGCGCGCCGAATTGCTGCTTCGGGAAAAAGAACTGACGCGGCTCAAGGACTCCGTCAGCGCGGCCCGGCGCCGCCTCCCGATGGTCGAGATCACCGAGCCGTACACGTTCGATTCCGAACAGGGCGCGGTGACGCTGCTTGATCTGTTCGACGGTTGCCGGCAGCTGATCCTGCAGCACTTCATGTTCGGTAGCGATTGGGAGCAAGGATGCGACGGTTGTTCCATGATGGCCGAACACATCGGCCCGCTGTCGCATCTGCACGCGAAAGACACGTCGTTCGTGTTGGTTTCGCGCGCTGCGCTGCCCAAGCTGCTGGAATTTCGTGACCGGATGGGCTGGCGGCTTCCGTGGGTGTCGTCGGGAGGCACGACGTTCAACGAGGACTTCGGCGTGACCGTCGACGGAGAGGAGCGCCAGTCGGTGAGCGTGTTCCTGCGCGACGGCGGCCGTGTGTTCCACACGTGGCAGACCTTCAACCGCGGGGAGGAACCGTTCATGGTGGTGTTCGACCTGCTCGACCTCACGCCATACGGACGGCAGGAGACGTGGGAGCAGTCACCGGATGGCTGGCCGCAGCAACCGCCGTACGACTGGATGCGATTGGCTGACTCCTACTAATTGCGCAGCATGAACCCCGCGTCGAGCGGCCATGATGTGCCGGTGATGAATTGACCGGCATCAGAGACCAACCACGCCACCGCTCCTGCGATGTCCTCGGGATGCAACAGGGGGATCGGCAGCGCGTTCTGTTGCGCGATGATCCAAGGATCCTCGGCGGCGAGGAGTTTCATCGTCGCGTCATTGAGAATCATGTCAGTGGCCACGCCGCTCGGGTGAATGGTGTTCACCCGGATGGAGTGAGGAGCGAGCTGAGCCGCCCAGCCCTGCATCAGCGCCACGAGTGCGCGCTTGGATGCCGCGTAGGCCTGCGGACCCACGCGGTCGGTACCGAGCGCTTTGATCCCCTGCGTCGAACTCGTGAGCACGATTGATCCGCCGCGACCGCCGGAGATCAGCGCCGGTATCGCGGCGTCGACGGTGTTCCAGGCGCCGACGAGGTTCACCTCGACGATGTCTCGGAACGTTTGACGCCGATGCTCGCAGTCGGTCACCCGGATGATGCCCGCATTGGCCAGGACGATGTCAATGCGGCCGAATTCGGACATTCCGTCAGCGACGACGGCGTCCATCGCGTCGGCATCGCGAACGTCGGCCTCGCGCAAGAGGATCCGGCGCCCTTGCGCCTTGACCAGCCTTGCCGTTGCGGCGAGGTCAGCGGCCGTCGCGCCGGGATAGTCGGTAGATTCGAAGTCGGCGCAGATGTCGATGGCGATGATGTCTGCGCCCTCTCCAGCGAGTCTGACCGCGTGTGCACGGCCCATCCCCCTGGCGGCACCGGTGATGAGCGCGACCCTGTCATCGAGGCTGCCCACCATCACTCCTTCGGGAAGTTGACGTCTTTGGTGACGGACTCCCACTCTTCTATCGAAGCGGAGAATGCGGCGAGCTTGTCGCGTACCGCCTTGAGCACGTCGCGTCCGAGAAGGAGCCGCAACGGTGGGTCATCGAGTTCGGTCACCATCAGCACCGCTTCTGCGACCTTGCGCGGGTCGCCCGGAAGATGGTTGGCGAATTCTTTGATCATTGTCTTGCGCGCTCCGACATTCTCATCGTAATCACCTATCGGAGTGGAGGATTCCCACATCGACCGGGCAGCCCAGTCGGTGCGGAACGCGCCGGGCTCGATTGCGGTGACCTTTATGCCGAACGGTTTGACCTCCTGCGCCAGGGCTTCGGTCAGAGCCTCGAGCGCGAACTTCGTCGACGAGTAATACCCATTCGGTGGATTGGCCACCAGGCCCGTCATGGACGAGATGTTGACGATGTGCCCGGACTGGCGGCCACGCATCTGGGGCAGTACCGCTTTGATGGTGTCGACGACACCGAAGTAGTTGGTGTCGAAGAGCTTACGAACCCTTTCGTCCTCACCCTCTTCTATCGCGGACAGGTAACCGTTGCCCGCATTGTTGACCAGAACGTCGATCCCGCCGAATGCTTGGTCGGCCGTTTGGACCGCCGACCTGATCTGGTCCTTGTCGGTGACGTCCAATTCGACCACGGCGGCGCGCGCACCATACGCGTCAACGAAGTCAGCCACCGTGTCTGTGCGCCGTGCCGTCACCACCACGGAGTGACCGGCCTCCAGCGCGGCCCGAGCGATTTCTCGTCCGATACCCGTCGAACATCCGGTGATCAGCCAGCGGGCCACGTCAATTCGTCCCTTCGGGTAGTCGGCGTAGATAGGCTGCTCGGCGCTCGGCGAGCTCAGCGGCCCGCTCTGCGGTGGACACTCGGCGCAGCCACGGCACCTCCTTGTCGAGGTCGTCGAGTTTCACCACCCGTCCGCGAGCGCCGAGATCCTTTGTCGGCCCGTCGCCGCCGAATTCGGCCATCCGCAGTGTCAGGATGGCCTCGTGCAGGCCGTCGGAGTCGATCCAGTTCGCGACGCCGGGATCGGTAGGGGCGATCACGTAGGTGTAGGTGCCGTCTTCGTTCGGTACCGACTGCGCCTTGTTGAGGCTGCCCGTGCGGTTCACGATCTCCAACGTGGTGCCCCAGATGTTGCTCAGCGGCACGGTGAAGTACTCGGCCCCGCCGTCACTCACGTCGACGACGAACGCCTCGCCGGGATTCAACTCGAATCGGCCCATCACATACACCTGATTGCGCATCGCGCCGACACGATCGGCGGACCACGCGAGGTTGAAGTTGTTGGGCGCGAGCTTGTAGACGCCGTGGCTGAGTTTCCCGGTGAAGTTGGCGAAGTACGCCATCATCGCCGCGGTGGCGTCGGCCTGTTCGTCGAGTGTGCGCGGCGGTGTCGCGGGCTCTGGGCCAAGCCGCTGCACGCTCAGATGATTCGGGTCGTCGCGGTCCCAGTTGAGCAACACATCGCGGATGTAGAACTCGTGGGCCTCCGGCGTCGTTTGGACGTGGTTGGGACGCCCGTCGGCGGGGCCGGAGTCAACCGTGATGACGAACGAACCGTCCGCGTCGACCTCCATTGTGCGACCGTTGAGCACCGCGACCGTACCCATGTTGGGGTCCCAGAGCGTGAAGTAGTTCTCCGTCATACGATTGGCGCCGACGCGACCGCGAATCTCATAGCGCTCGTCACCGGAGATGGGGATCACCCTGTACACGCTGTCCGGATTGTCGATGCCCCAACGTGATCCAGGAATGGCGCGTCCCGCCACCGGGTGGCCGATCCTGGTGATGCAGCTGACCTTGGGTCGTAGTTTGTCCTGATTGGACGACCACACTGCGGCCGAAAACATCACCTCGGCGAACGCGTCGTTGAACCGCTGCCGCATCGCGTCGGATGCTTTGGCCCGACCGAGCCACGTCTCGGCAACGCTGCGGTACGCGGCTTTGACGGCGGGATGCTCCATGAGCTCCAACGCTGCAAGCTCCTGTTCATGTTGCGACGCCGTGGCCACCGGGTCGCCCGCGAAACCGGACATCACATCCTCCTCGGGGTGTTCGCTGCTGCGCGAAAACGAGAGTTGTAATCGGCGAACCGGTCACCGATCTGGGCATCGCTCAACCCGAAGTCCTCCGCCGAGTACGACGGGCGGGCCGGTTCGCGGGGGCGCCGGGCAAGCCAACGGCGCATGGCGGATTCGGCTTCGGAGGACAATGTCGCGCCGATCGCGTGGTAGACACGGGCGACCTGCCCGATCGGATCGGCCACCGCGTCGGTGAACTCGATGTCGGTACAACGCTGCACCTCGTCGCTCCATCCCGCGCGGCACGCCATCGCGCGATCGTTGGTCCAGCCCATCCGTTGCAGCCACTGGGCGCCGACACGGCCACGGTCTACCTTGTCGGAGTGCATGGCGTGCAGCGTCGCGTTGAGGCTGGCTCCGGAGGGAATCGTCTCCCTGGGGTCGCGGTGCATGTGGACCAGGTGCAGGTCGGGGAAGTGGGCCCGCAAAGTATCCAGATATCCAAGATGCGCAGGGGATTTGAGCACCCAGCGACGCGCCGGCCCGGCAGTCAAGCCGCGTTGCCGCTTCTGCCACTGAAGAAACTGCAACATCCTGTGCAGGTATGCATAGGCCGGCGTGAAGTCCTGCTCGTCGATCCACGCGCGGTATCGCGGCACGTGCGCGCCGGACTCCGGTACGTGCGACAGAAACGCATCGGAGAGGAAGACGATCTCCTCTTCGGGTTCGCGGGCATACATCGGGTGGATGGAGAACAACACGGGGGCGAGTTCGCGCGATGTCGCTTCGCGCTTCTCGCTGATCGCGATCCGTGGGTCCTCCTGGGTTGACCAGTCGTGGTCGAGCCGAGGTGCGACCTCGACCACCTCCCAGCCGTACGCGCAGTGGAAGCGGTCGTCGGCGGCGAGAAGCCGCTGCAGCAGCGTGGTTCCACTGCGCATCATGCCGACCACCACGATCGGCGCGACGATGACCTCGTCGGTGATCTCGGGATGGCGCCGGATCCACTCCTGAGCACGCAAACGCATTCGCAGGCTGTGGATGAGGCCCGAACGGAGGATGTGTACGCCGACGTCGTTGAGATCCGCCGACGAGTAGCTCTCGGTGAGCACCCCCAGCGGCTCCTCGAACGGCACCGGGCCCCAATCGTCGAGGCCTTCCTTCCGCTGCGCGGCGATCGCGAGTCCAGTCGCGCGAAAGGGATCGTCCACCGGATCAGAACTTCAGATGATGGCTGGTGTCGCCGATCTGGTCGACGAACATCGTGCGTGTATCGAACCACCAGGCGCCGTCGATGCGGTGAAAGGTGTCGCGATAGTGGCCGGTCACGATGATCTGCAGCGGCAGGTCCGGCGTTGACTGAGTGACGCAGTAGTACGCGCTGCCGGTGGCGGTTCCGGCGGCGTCATCGACCTGCAGACGCACATTCGTGGTGAAGTGCTTGGTCTTCGGGGTGCCGTCCTCGTAGAGGCGCGTTGCCATCTCGTACATCTGCCGCACCCGGGAGACGCCCACGAAGACCGTTTCCGGCGGGCCGTCCTCCATACCGCAGATGCGCCCGTGAGCGAACAGCGCGGCGACACCGTCGAGGTCGCCGGCGTCAAGGCGCTCGGCATAGGTGTAGACGAGGTTTTCGATCTCGCGGGCGCCGTCGCTCATCGGCGGTAGACAACCAGGCCGAATCTGTCATGTCAACGTTTGTGGTCGGATACCCCCTGGCTATGGTCAATAGGGTGACCTCGAACTGGGCGCCGAGCCGACTCGGCGATTTGAGCGGTAAGCGCATCATCGTGACCGGCGCGACGAACGGTGTGGGCCTGGGAACTGCGCGGGCGTTGGTCCGCACCGGTGCGCACGTGATTCTCGCGGTGCGCAACCTGGAACTTGGCGCCCAGCGCGCGGCCGAGATGGGCGGTGACACCTCCGTCGTCAAGCTGGACTTGGCCGATCAGTCTTCGGTGCGTGCGTTTCCCGACCTGCTCGAGGGTGACGTCGACATCCTCATCAACAACGCGGGCCTGGTCGCACAGACGCGAAGCGACACCGTCGACGGCTTCGAGATGATGCTCGGCACGAACTTCCTCGGCCCGTTCGCGTTGACCAACCTGCTGTTCGAAAGGGTGCGATCGAAGATCATCAATGTCGGTTCGGACGCCCACAAAGGGGGCGTCATCGCCTTCGATGATCCGCATCTGCGCACGCGGAAGTGGTCTTCCCTTCCGGCCTACGCGCGCTCGAAATTGGCCGTTATGTTGTGGGGGTTAGAGCTGGATCGCCGTCTGCGTGAAGCGAATTCGCCCGTAACGTCGTTCCTGACACATCCGGGCTGGGTGGCTTCGAACCTGTCCAACGTCTCCGACACCCGCGTGATGTCTGCGTTTCACTCGGTGGTGACCAGAGTCGCGAACGTCATCGGCAACGACATCGACGCCGGTGCCGCGACGTCGCTGTACTGCATCAGCGAGCCCATTCCGCCGGGCAGTTTCGTGGGCATCGACGGACGGTTCGGATTCAAGGGCGGACCGACGCTCGCCGGCCGCACGGCGAACGCCTGCGACTACGAAGACGCCCAAAAGCTTTGGGAGTTCGCAGAGAGCGAGACGGGAACGACATTCCCCATCAGGGGCACGTGAGGCTGATTTCGAAGGGCTCGGTGATCTGCGTTGGCGGGTTGGCGTCGCTCTCACCAGATGCGGTGCCGATGACCGTGTAGGTGTTGCCGGCCTTGGTGGCGGTGGACGTGCTTTCGGGCGAGCTCAGGTAGACGTCGTCGACGTTGGCGAGCTCCACGCGGTGTACCACCGACGCATCCGGCTCGAGCTCGACGACGATCTTGAGTACCGAGTTGCCCGCGGTGATGGTGGACCTGCCGTTCCAGTACTTGCACACCACCGGGCCTCGGACATCCACCGGCTTGCCGCCTATGGTCGCGGCGACAGGGAGCGGAGCGGGGGGAGTGATCTCCGGCAGTTTCGCCTCCAATATCTCCAGTTGCCGCCGAGCGACCGAATCAATGAGTTCCGTTGGTAATCCTTCGAGCTTGCCGTAGGGGCCGTCGAACTCGAGTGTGACGACGGCGTTCTGTTCGGAGAACGTAAGCACCGTGATACCCGTGATTTGATCCAACGATGTTCCCGCGATCACCGATCCGTTGGTGCCGATCGGCGACGGCTCCCGCCTGCCCGAGACGTTTGATATTCCATTCCTGGTCAGTTCGAGCACCCTCGCGGCTTCGGCAGGGTCGGCCAGGACTCTGATGGTGGAACCGATCATCGAAGAGTCCTCGGCGAAGAAGCGCCCGCTGACGCCGGCCTCGCCGTTCGGATTGAGGATCGGCGGCTCGGCGGTGAAGGGTTCCGATGAGTCGATGTCTTCGGTCGTGATGAGCAGGGTGCTGTAATCAGCGGGCGTCGCCGCCTCCGTGGTCGCAGACTCGCTCGACGTATCGCTCGCAGGCTCCGAAGAAACTGGCGAAGCCTGACCGTCGCTCCTGCTGCAGCCTGCGAGCACACATAGGAGTGCCACTCCTGCTGCGGTCAGCCTGATCGGGGCGGCAGCCTTCACCACGTCGTCCCTCCTGTGCGAGTCCCCAAACCTGCGCGGACGGGTGCGGGATCACGATAAGTCAGCCGGGAAGCCTGCAGCACAGGATTGCTCAGGCGCTGATCGACTCGGTCGCCTCGGGCGCGCTGTCCTCCCCGACGCAGCCCCGCATCATCGAGCCGAGGCTGGTTTGGTCGTATTCGGCGGGCAGTGTGGAGTCGAGGAACCGCTCGACAACGGAGACGAAACGGTCGGGGTGGTCGCGAAAGGGCATGTGCCCGGAGCTTTCGAAGATCTCCAAGTGTGAATCGGGCATTGCCTCGTGAGCTATCCGCGCGTGGCTCGCCGGGATCACCATGTCGTCTTCGCCCCAAATGATCTGCTTGGGGATCGACGGCATGAGGTAGGCGCGATCGAGCATGGTGATGAACTGTCCACGGCCGTCCACCACACCTCGCACCGTCCGCGCGAACGCCGACAATGCCTTCGGATCGGCCAGCCGGGCGAGCAGATCGATACCGCTGCCGAGATCACGTCCGTGCTTGGTCGAACCGAGCAGCGACTTGGCGGCGCGGCCGGCGAATTTCAGGGCGGGGACCGCGCCGGGGAGGCGCAAAGCGGCCAGCGACTCGGCCCCCATCGGCACTGCTGCCAGTCGCAGAGCCGGGGTGACGTCCTTCGTCACACCGCCACAGCTGACCAGCACGATGCGTTCCACCATGTGGGGGTACTGGTAGGCAAACTGTGCGGCGATGCCGCCACCAAGGGAGTGGCCCACCAGGGTGACGCGGTCGATACCGAGTACGGCGAGTAGGTCGCGCATGCCGTTGGCGAAAGATGCCAGCGAGTAGTCGGCGCGCGGCTTGTCGGACTCACCGTGGCCCAGGAGGTCCGGCGCGATGACCGTAAATCGTTGCGCAAGTTTGGAATGCACGCTGTTCCAGGTCGTCGAGTTGTCGCCGACTCCGTGGATCAACAACACCGCGGGGCCCGATCCGGCGATGCGAAAGGCACGGCGATAGCCGTGAATGGTGCGGAACTGAAGCGACGGCGCGACCTCTCGGGCCGGCCGCAAGTCAGGACGTGAAGCAGGCACTGGGTCTCTCCCTTCGTCAGGCGTTTGGACGAGCCTGAGAGGAAGCACTTGGGAATTCCTTGGAGACCGGTGGTGGCTGTTCAAAGTCGGCGGCGCCGTCGGCGGTGACTCAGCGGTGTTCACGAATGCACACCAGTGAACTGGTCGCCGGAAGTCAGCACTCGAAATGGTGCTTGGGTGCGGCGCAGTGGCGCACCGCGTCGTGGACGGCGAATGACCGATGCCGTCGCCGTCGGCCGTCCAACCGCAGTCGCATTACGCATACCCGCCGATCCGCGCGTCGACGATTTCCGACTGCGGCGCACCAACGTCGTCCTGGAGCGGAGGCGACGCCAGCAAATGCCGGACGCGGGACAGCTACCGCAATTTGGCCCTCTACCGGCAGGTGAAACCCAAAACTGGGACACCGGGTGTAAGAACAGCACAGATCTAGATTCGGTTCCGCGAGGATATGGACGACCGTGGGCCGGGTCGCGGGGTGAATCGCCGTCCGTTCCCGGCACCTTCATTGGAGTGTGGGAGCACGCCGGCTGAATCCAGTGGGGTGGGGAACGCTCGCCGGGGGCTACGCTGACGTATATGGCTGAGTCGATGGCCGCGAAGCGGGCCGCAAACGCTGTCGCGAATTTCCTTGCGGCTCAGCGATATACGCGTGACGAAATATTCGCCGATCCATGTCCGGTACCCAGCGAATCGGGTGCCCATGGCTGGTGGTTCCGCGACATCCCCGGTGACATCGATATCTCGGGATGCGAACAGCGCGACGGCTGGGCGCTGCTGTATGTCGGAATCAGCCCCGGCCCACCCCGGGCCGGGAGCAAGCAGCAGAGCCCGCAGGATCTTCGCAAGCGGATCCGGTATCACTTCGGAGCCGGCAATGCGAGCGCAGACGGTTCCACCCTGCGCAAGTCGCTCGGGGTTCTGCTCGGCGAGCAGCTCGGCTTCGCGCTGCGCCGGATCGGTTCGGGAAAGCGACAGACCTTCGCGGGCGGCGAAGCGGTCCTGACCCAGTGGATGGCCGAGAATGCCGCGGTGTCCTGGGTGCTGCACCCGGAGCCGTGGTATTTGGAACCAAAGTTGATCAACGCGCTCGATCTCCCGCTGAACTTTCAGGACAACGAACGCAACAGCTTTGCGCCAGAACTCAAGCGTTTGCGACGGGATGCGGCGGTAAAGGCAGCCAAGATGCGTGTGCTCGCGGAGTGGTCGTAGCTGTCGTCAGCCCTTCAGCGAGGGCCTTCGTACTCGATCGGCCGCGGAACTTGTTGCCTGCGGTGACGGGCCCACGGCGCTGCGTTGCTCATGAGCTGGGACGCTATCGGCGGGTGCCGACAGTCCTTTAGGAAGCTCCAAGCCCAGGCCGGGAGGGTCGACTCAGCACGTACCGCTCGATCTCTTGGCTCAGGAAGGTGGAACATGGTTCGGAAGTTGGAGCAGCGCCCGACCCGAGTGCGGGGGGCATTGGACAGGTTTGGCCCGCCACTCGAGAGCATCGGCAGTGTTCTCGATGGGGCGAAGGATGAGGTTGCAGCCCAATCTCAAGAATCGCTGGAGTTGGAACGTCGCATCTAGGACCGGTCTCGGACCGCCGTCGAGAGGTGAGGCCGTGCGGGCGGCCGGGCTGTCAGGTTCCGTTCATCGCGTTAGCCGCTGCCGGATCAGTGGTGGCCGGCGTCTGTATCACCGCCGACTCTCCTTGGTCTGCGACACCAGGGAGTCTCGGGTGTGCACGTGTTGCGTGCATGCGCGTCTTCGCTGGTCAGATGGTGCCCCCGGCAGGATTCGAACCTGCGGCCTTCTGCTCCGGAGGCAGACGCTCTATCCCCTGAGCTACGGGGGCGCACGGGTTTGAACCTGCGCCAATGGGCGTCGACAGCCTAACGCATCGAAATGACCGGAAACCGATTCGGGGCCTGACCACGTCAGACCATAGGATGGACCCTCGTGACCCCAGCCGACTTGGCCGAGCTGCTCAAGACCACCGCGGCCGCGGTGCTTTCCGAGCATGAACTCGACAGCGCCGCGCTACCGGACATGGTCACCGTCGAGCGCCCGCGTAACCCCGAGCATGGTGATTACGCCACAAATCTAGCCCTCCAGCTGGGCAAAAAGGTCGGCGCGAACCCGCGGGAGCTGGCCGGCTGGTTGGCGGCCGCGCTGGCGCAGACCGACGGGATCGCCGCCGCCGACGTCGCGGGGCCTGGCTTTGTCAATCTGCGTCTCGACGCCTCCGCCCAGGGCGTGATCGTCAACAACGTCCTCGCCGCGGGCGCGGACTATGGGCACTCCGGGGAGCTGAAGGCACAGAACATCAACCTGGAGTTCGTCTCGGCGAACCCGACGGGGCCGATCCACATCGGCGGCACCCGCTGGGCCGCCGTCGGCGACGCGCTTGGCCGGCTGCTCTCGACGCAGGGCGCGTCAGTGTTACGCGAGTACTACTTCAACGACCACGGTGCCCAGATCGACCGGTTCTCCAACTCGCTGATCGCGGCGGCCAAGGGTGAGCCGACGCCCGAGGACGGCTACGCCGGCGAATACATCAAAGACATTGCCGCACAAGTGGTCGCCAAGGAACCCGACGTCCTGAGCTTGCCCGGCCATGAAATGCGGGAGACCTTCCGCGCCATCGGGGTCGATCTGATGTTCAGCCATATCAAGGCCTCATTGCATGAGTTCGGCACGGACTTCGACGTCTACACCCACGAAGACTCGATGCACACGTCGGGGCGCGTGGAGCAGGCGATCGCCAAGCTGCGCGAGGCGGGCAAGGTGTACGAGAAAGATGGTGCAGTCTGGTTGCGCACCACCGACTTCGGCGACGACAAGGACCGCGTCGTCATCAAGAGCGACGGTGCGCCGGCCTACGTCGCCGCCGACATCGCCTATTACCTCGACAAGCGCGAGCGTGGATTCGACCTGTGCATCTACATGCTCGGCGCCGACCACCACGGCTACATCGCCCGACTCAAGGCCATCGCGTCATCGCTGGGTCAGGATCCCGCCACGGTCGAGGTGCTGATCGGCCAGATGGTCAACCTGGTCCGCGACGGCCAGCCGGTGCGGATGAGCAAGCGCGCAGGCACGGTGATCACGCTCGACGACCTCGTGGACGCGATCGGCGTTGACGCCGCCCGGTACTCGCTGATCCGCTCCTCGGTGGACACCCCCATCGACATCGATCTTGCGTTGTGGTCGTCGGCATCCAACGAAAACCCGGTCTACTACGTGCAATACGCGCACGCTCGGCTCTCCGCCCTGGCTCGTAACGCCGCCGAGCTCGGCCTTGCTGCGAGCACCGACCACCTCGAGGTGCTGACGCACGACAAAGAGGGCGTGCTGATCCGCAACCTCGGCGAGTTCCCCCGAGTGCTGAAAACCGCTGCGACTCTGCGTGAACCGCACCGCGTCTCCCGTTACCTCGAAGACTTGGCCGGTGACTATCACCGGTTCTACGACTCGTGTCGCGTATTGCCCCAGGGTGACGAAGCGCCGAATGATCTGCATTCGGCGCGCCTGGCGCTGTGCGATGCCACACGCCAGGTCATCGCCAACGGTCTGGGCATCCTCGGCGTCAGCGCTCCGGAGCGGATGTGATCGCGCACCCGGCCGGCCCACGGCACGCCGAAGAAGTCCATCACGGTGGTGCGCCGCCGCGTCCGCTCTCGGCGGCCGAGGTCTTGCTGCTCGCGCCGAATGTCTGGCCGCGCAACACGGTTCGCGGTGACGACGGCGTGGTATCTATCGCCGGAGTGTCCGTCGCCGACATCGCCGCGCAGTTCGGCACCCCGACCTTCGTGATCGACGAGGACGACTTCCGGTCGCGATGCCGGGAGATCGCTGCGGCGTTCGGCGGCGGTCAGAACGTGCGCTACGCCGCCAAGGCGTTCATGTGCTCCGAGGTGGCCCGCTGGATCGCTCAAGAGGGGTTGTCCCTCGACGTCGCGACCGGCGGCGAGATGGCCGTCGCACTCCACGCCGGCTTTCCCGCTGACCGGATTGCGTTGCACGGCAACAATAAATCGGTCAGAGAGCTGACTGCCGCCGTCAATGCGGGCATCGAACACGTGGTGGTCGATTCGATGGTCGAGATCGAGCGGCTCGACGAAATCGCCGGAGCGGCGGGTGTGGTACAGGATGTCCTGGTTCGCGTCACCGTCGGCGTCGAGGCGCACACCCACGAGTTCATCTCGACCGCGCACGAAGACCAGAAGTTCGGCCTCTCGCTGGCCAGTGGCGCGGCCCTGACCGCCGTGCGTCGTGTATTCGCAACCGACCATCTGCGTCTGGTTGGCCTGCACAGCCACATCGGATCCCAGATCTTCGACGTCGCCGGGTTCGAGATCGCCGCGCATCGCGTCATCGGCCTGCTGCGCGACGTCGTCGCCGAGTTCGGCGTCGAGAAGACGTCGCAGATGTCGATCGTCGACCTCGGTGGTGGACTGGGCATTTCCTATCTGCCACAAGATGATCCGCCGCCGGTCGCCGAGCTGGCCGCCAAGCTGAGCGCCATCGTCCGCGAGGAGTCGGCGGCGGTCGGGCTGCCCACACCCCAACTGGTCGTCGAGCCCGGTCGCGCGATCGCAGGCCCAGGCACCATCACGCTCTATCAGGTCGGCACCGTCAAGGATGTGGCGGTCGCATCCGACCGGTACCGCCGCTACGTCAGCGTCGACGGCGGCATGAGTGACAACATCCGCACCTCGTTGTATGGCGCTGAATATGACGTCCGCCTGATCTCGCGCGCCAGTGAGGGTTCATCGATACTGGGTCGCGTAGTCGGAAAGCATTGCGAGAGTGGCGATATCGTAGTGCGCGACACCTGGGTTCCCGACGACATCAGGCCGGGCGATCTGCTCGGCGTCGCAGCCACCGGCGCCTACTGCTATTCGATGTCAAGCCGTTACAACCTCATCGGTCGCCCGGCGGTCGTGGCCGTGCGCGACGGGCAAGCCCGGCTGATTCTGCGCCGGGAAACGGTCGACGATCTACTCAGTCTGGAAGTGGGGTAAGCAAATGAGCACCGAGGAAAAGCCCATCGGCGTAGCGGTCCTGGGTTACGGCAACGTGGGTAGCCAGGTCGTACGCATCATCGAGGAGAGTGCGCAGGACCTCGCTGCCCGCATCGGTGCCCCCTTGGTGCTGCGGGGTATCGGAGTGCGCCGCGTCGCCGACGACCGAGGCGTGCCAGTCGACATGCTGACCGACAACATCGACGAACTCGTGTCGCGAGACGACGTCGACATCGTCATCGAACTGATGGGGCCGGTCGAACCCGCGCGTAAGGCCATCCTGTCCGCTCTCGAGCAGGGCAAATCCGTCGTCACCGCCAACAAGGCCCTGATGGCCGTCTCCACCGGCGAATTGGCTCAGGCGGCCGAACACGCCCACGTCGACTTGTATTTCGAGGCGGCCGTGGCCGGTGCGATCCCCGTCATCCGTCCACTGACCCAATCGCTTGCAGGTGACACCGTGATCCGAGTCGCCGGCATCGTGAATGGCACCACGAACTACATCCTCTCCGAGATGGACAGCACGGGCGCCGACTACGCCGCCGCACTGGCCGATGCGAGCGCGCTCGGCTACGCCGAGGCGGATCCGACCGCCGACGTCGAGGGATACGATGCCGCCGCCAAGGCTGCGATCCTCGCCTCGATCGCCTTCCACACCCGGGTCACCGCCGACGATGTGTACCGCGAGGGCATTACGAAGGTCACCTCGGCCGACTTCGTCTCGGCGCGCGCACTCGGCTGCACGATCAAGCTGCTCGCGATCTGCGAGCGGCTCACCACTGACGAAGGGCAGCAGCGGGTTTCGGCCCGCGTCTACCCGGCGTTGGTGCCCCTGACCCACCCCCTCGCCTCGGTCAACGGCGCCTTCAACGCGGTCGTCGTCGAGGCCGAGGCCGCGGGACGGCTGATGTTCTACGGCCAGGGTGCCGGTGGAGCACCGACCGCCTCCGCGGTGATGGGTGATCTGGTGATGGCCGCGCGAAACCGGGTGCAGGGTGGCCGTGGCCCGCGGGAGTCCAAGTACGCCAAGCTGCCGATCTCGCCGATCGGCTTCATCCCCACCCGGTACTACGTGAGCATGAACGTCGCCGACCGTCCCGGTGTGTTGTCAGCTGTGGCAGCCGAATTCGGCAAGCGCGAGGTCAGCATCGCCGAAGTGCGCCAGGAGGGCATGGTCGACCCAGAAGGCCAACGGTGCGGCGCGCGCATCGTCGTCGTCACCCACCAAGCGACCGACGCCGCACTTTCCGAAACCGTCGAGGCGCTGGCCGACCTCGATGTCGTGGAGGGCATCAACAGCGTGCTTCGACTGGAAGGAACCAGCGAATGAGCGATGAGCCGCTTGCGCGACGAGCAGTGAGCACAGTCCCGCCAAAGGCCGTTCATCAGCCCTGGCCCGGGCTGATTGCCGCGTATCGGGATCGCCTTCCGGTCGAGGACAGCTGGACACCGATCACGTTGCACGAGGGCGGTACGCCGCTGCTGCCCGCGCCTCGGCTGTCCGAATTGACCGGCTGCACCGTGCATTTGAAGGTCGAGGGCCTCAACCCGACGGGTTCCTTCAAGGACCGCGGTATGACGATGGCCGTGACCGAGGCCGTCGCCCGCGGCCAGCAGGCGGTGCTGTGCGCGTCCACCGGCAACACCTCCGCGTCGGCGGCTGCCTACGCGGCCAGGGCGGGTATCACCTGCGCCGTGCTGATTCCCCAGGGCAAGATCGCGATGGGCAAGCTCGCCCAAGCCGTCATGCACGGCGCGAAGATCATTCAGATCGACGGCAACTTCGACGATTGTCTCGAGCTGGCGCGCAAGCTGACCAACGACTATCCGACGGTGTCGCTCGTCAACTCGGTCAACCCGTTCCGCATCGAGGGACAGAAGACCGCCGCATTCGAGATCATCGACGCTCTCGGCGCCGCACCGGACGTGCATTCTCTGCCCGTGGGCAACGCGGGGAACATCACCGCGTACTGGAAGGGCTACCAGGAGTACCACCGCGACGGGATCTCCGACCGACTGCCACGCATGTTGGGCACGCAGGCCGCGGGCGCCGCACCCCTGGTGCTAGGTGAGCCGGTGACCAATCCCGAGACGATCGCCACGGCGATCCGGATCGGCTCACCCGCGTCGTGGGCGACGGCCGTCGAGGCCCGGGAGCAGTCCGACGGTCGTTTCGTCGCCGCCACCGACGACGAGATCCTCGCCGCCTATCACCTGGTGGCCCGCACCGAGGCCGTGTTCGTCGAGCCTGCCTCGGCCGCAAGCATCGCCGGGTTGCTCAAGTCCGTCGAGGATGGCTGGGTCGCCAAAGGCTCGACGGTGGTGTGCACGGTCACCGGAAATGGACTCAAGGATCCCGACACGGCGCTCAAAGGCATGCCGGTCGTGACCCCGCTACCAGTCGACCCGTCAGCCGTGGTCGAGATGCTGGGCCTGGTCTAGCAGGTGCCCTTATGACGCAGACTCTGCCCGTCGGTTTGACGGCCACCGCCGTCGTTGCGGCCTCGAGCGCTAACTTGGGTCCGGGCTTTGACAGCCTGGGCCTGGCGTTGAGCCTGTACGACGAGATCGTCGCGGAAGTAACCGAATCCGGCCTCGTCGTCGAAGTCGAGGGCGAGGGCGCAGGGCAGGTCCCGCTGGACTCGTCGCATCTGGTCGTGCGCGCGATCGAGCACGGGCTGCAGAACACAGGGTTTCAGGTCGCCGGTCTAAAGGTCATCTGCCGCAACGACATTCCGCATTCCCGAGGTCTCGGCTCGTCGGCCGCGGCCGTCGTCGGCGGCCTCGCCGTCGTCAATGGCCTTGTGACGCAGGTGGGTTCGGAGCCGCTGAGCGAAGCCGAGTTGATCCAGCTGGCGAGTGAGTTCGAGGGCCATCCCGACAACGCGTCCGCGGCGGTGCTCGGTGGGGCAGTGGTCTCGTGGACCGAACACGAAGGCGTGTTGCCGCGCTACTCGGCGGTGCCGATCCAGCTGCATCCGGACATCCATCTGTTTCCCGCGATCCCCGAAGAGCGCTCCTCGACGGCCGAAACGCGGGTCTTGCTCCCGGAGCACGTCAGCCACACCGATGCCCGGTTCAATCTGAGCCGCGCCGCACTGCTGGTGGTGGCGCTGACGCAGCGCCCCGACCTGTTGATGGAGGCCACCGAAGACGTCTTGCATCAGCCGCAGCGAGCCGCCGCCATCCCTCGGTCCGCGGAATACCTGCAGATCCTCCGGCGTTGTGGAGTGTCAGCGGCGCTGTCCGGAGCCGGACCTGCGGTTATCGCATTGAGTGTGCAATCGGAGTTGCCGGCGAAAGCCGTCGAGTATGGCATCGCAAACGGGTTCGCCGTCAGTGAGATGAGGGTCGGCGAGGGCGTGCGATGGACATCGGGCGTTGTTGCCCGGACTTGATCTGTGCTGGGTCGCACGGACAACAGGAGTCACATCCGAACCAGTGTCTTTCTTGCTTCCAGCACAGAAGCGGGTTATTCTCGCTCTCGTCCAGCAATTGCAGCGTCTCTGCCTGCGTCGACACTAGGACGACCACTCTTCTTTCAAGTGCTCATCTCGTGGACTGACGGTTCGCCGTTTTGCGGCGAATCCCGGCGATCACTGTCGCAGAGGCAATGGTGGGACCCCCGCGTTCAGCGGATTAGCTGATCGCACGAACCCCCGCATGACTTGATCAGCGAGGGAAAGAAAGGAAATCCGTGACCGAAACGGACCTGATCACGGCTGGCGGTAACAGCGAAAACGACCAGCTGCCGAGCCCCGTGAATTCAGACATCTCGACTCCCGCGGCCGAGGAAGCGTCCAACAGCACGCCCACCGCGGAAACCGCACCGACCGCCGACGTAGCGTCCGGCAACCGTGCAGGCTCACTATCGACAATGGTGCTGCCCGAACTGCGGGCACTGGCCAAGCAGATCGGCGTCGAGGGCGCCTCCGGAATGCGCAAGAGCGACTTGGTCGCCGCCATCCGTGAGCGTCGCGGCGAATCCAACGGCACGACCGCCAAGGCCGCCGACGTCGCCCCATCAGAGCCCGCCGCTGAGACGGCGACCGCTTCTGAGGCGACGACGGAGTCCGGCGAGCAGACCGAGCAACAGCGCCCACGCCGTGAGCGTCGCGGCGCCTCGCGCGGATCGGGTGCCCCGAGCGGCTCCGACCAGTCCGCACAGGGCCGTCAGGATGCGAAGCCCGATGCCGACGAGCAGCCCGCCAAACAGCGCGACAAGTCCGAAAGCGACAAGTCCGACGGCGGTAGGTCTGACGGCGACAAGTCCGATGGCGGCGACCAGCAGGGCGGTCAGCAGAACCGCAACAACCAGAACAACGACGACGACGGCGAGGGCCGTGGGGGTCGCCGGGGTCGCCGGTTCCGTGACCGTAGGCGCCGTGAGCGTGGCGGTGAAGGTGGCGGCGGGGGAGACCGCGACACCGAGTTGCGCGAGGACGATGTCGTGCAACCCGTTGCCGGCATCCTCGACGTGCTCGACAACTACGCATTCGTCCGCACCTCGGGCTACCTGGCCGGACCCAACGACGTGTACGTGTCCATGAACATGGTTCGCAAGAACGGTCTGCGCCGCGGCGACGCGGTGACCGGCGCCGTCCGCGTCCCCAAAGAGGGCGAAGGCGGCGGTCAGAATCCGCGGCAGAAGTTCAATCCGCTCGTGCGGTTGGACACGGTCAACGGTGGACCCGTCGAGGACGCCAAGAATCGCGACGAGTTCACCAAGCTGACCCCGCTGTACCCGAACCAGCGGCTACGCCTGGAGACGACGTCGGAGAAGCTGACGACCCGGCTGATCGACCTGATCATGCCGATCGGCAAGGGGCAGCGTGCCCTGATCGTGTCTCCGCCCAAGGCGGGCAAGACCACGATCATGCAGGACATCGCGAACGCGATCACCAAGAACAATCCGGAATGTCACCTGATGGTCGTGCTCGTCGACGAGCGTCCGGAAGAGGTCACCGACATGCAGCGGTCGGTCAAGGGTGAGGTCATCGCCTCGACCTTCGACCGCCCGCCGTCAGACCACACTCAGGCTGCCGAGCTCGCCATCGAGCGCGCCAAGCGACTCGTCGAGCAGGGCAAGGATGTCGTCGTGCTGCTCGACTCGATCACCCGACTGGGCCGCGCCTACAACAACGCGTCGCCGGCCTCGGGCCGGATCCTGTCCGGTGGTGTCGACTCCACCGCGCTGTATCCGCCCAAGCGGTTCCTCGGCGCGGCCCGCAACATCGAGTTCGGTGGCTCTTTGACGATCATCGCCACCGCCATGGTGGAGACCGGTTCGACCGGTGACACCGTGATCTTCGAGGAGTTCAAGGGCACCGGCAACGCCGAGCTCAAGCTCGACCGCAAGATCGCCGAGCGACGCGTGTTCCCGGCAGTCGACGTCAACCCGTCGGGCACCCGTAAGGACGAGCTGCTGCTCTCGGCTGATGAGTTCGCCATCGTGCACAAGCTGCGCCGCGTGCTTTCGGGCCTCGACCCGCACCAGGCCATCGACCTGCTGATGAGCCAGCTGCGCAAGACCAAGAACAACTACGAGTTCCTGGTTCAGGTCTCCAAGACCGCGCCCGGCTCCGCGGACGCCGACTAACACCAGCGATTTGGGCGTGCCGGGTCACCCTCACCGGGATCAGGCACGCCGACATCACACGGCGGGGTCGGCTTGCAGGCCCGGCATCACGTAGCGGCGCACCTGCACCAGCAGCGCGTCGGAGTTTTTCGGGTCGAGCGTGTCGCCGGGTACGGTCGCGAGCGAAATCAGTACGCGTGCAACCCATTCCGACGCTTCGACGATGTCGATGTCGGGATGGATCTCACCTCGATCACGGGCGGCGATGAGGTAGCGCGACCAGAAATCCGCGAGGTCGGGCACCAGTCCCTGGACACCTGCTCCCGCGCAAGCGGCGAACTCCTCGGGCTCCTCCATCCGCAGCTTCATCAGCAGCGCACCCGGGTCGTCGTACGCGGTGCGGGCGTGCCGGATGCCCAGCGCCATCTGGCAGTCAAGGCCCTCGACCTGCTCCAGCATCGCGTGCGCGTCGGACCAGTACGCTTCGTTCAACCGCACGATCGCCGCGCCGAGCAGCGTGACCTTGTCCGGGAAGTGGCGGTACAACCAGCCGCGGGATACCCCGGCGACCTCGGCCACCTCGGACACCGTGGTCGCGCGGATGCCCTTCGCACGCATGCAGATCTCCGCCGCGTCGGTCAGTCGGTCGCGGACGTTCTTGGTCGCAGTGCCGGTTGTCACCTGGGCATTGTGGCACGGTAGACAGACTCACAGATCTGTTCAGCCGCAGAGGTCACGCCAGAGCGGGGCGAGGAATAGTGACGCCGTCGCATGCGTTTAGGCCGTTGGCGGTTGACCTGGCATAATGGCGCCGACACCCTCGGTTCCGGTTCACGCCGATACCTCCTGGTCAACGGAGGGGCGACCCGGGGCCCACGATTGAAGAGGAAACCATGAAATCAGGCATTCATCCTGACTACGCCGACACCACGGTGATCTGCGGCTGCGGTAACACGTTCACCACCCGCAGCACCAAGAAGGGCGGCCAGATCCACGTCGAGGTCTGCTCTCAGTGCCATCCCTTCTACACCGGCAAGCAGAAGATCCTCGACAGCGGCGGCCGTGTGGCCCGCTTCGAGAAGCGCTACGGCAAGCGCAAGGGCGCGGGCGACAAGTCGGCCGAAACAAGCACAGACAACTAGCTGTCTTCCCGACGCCCGATGCTGCGCACGAGCGCAGCCCGGGCGTCGGTTTGCGTTTGGCGCAAGAACCGAGGGAGTGCACTGCGGGTAAGGAGGACGACATGGCCGACACGGCACCCGTGATCGAGGCATTGCTCGCCGAGCATGCCGACCTCGAGCGCCAGCTCTCCGATCCCAACCTGCATGCGGATGCGTCTGCCGCGCGCAAGGTCGGCCGCCGGTTCGCCCAGGTTTCGCCGATCGTCGCTACCTATCGCAAGCTCGAGGCTGCCCGCGGCGATCTCGACGCGGCACGGGAACTGGCCGCCGACGACGAGTCGTTCGCCGCCGAGGTGCCCGAACTGGAAGCCACCGTCGAGCAGCTCGACAACCAGCTGACCGATCAGCTCTCACCCCGCGACCCGCACGACGCCGACGACATCGTCCTCGAGGTGAAGTCCGGTGAGGGAGGCGAGGAGTCGGCTCTGTTCGCCGCCGACCTGGCGCGTATGTACACCCGCTACGCCGAGCGGCACGGCTGGTCCGTCACCATGCTCGACGAGACCACGTCCGACCTCGGTGGATACAAGGACGCGACGTTGTCGATCAGGAGCAAGGGCGATGCGGCCGACGGGGTGTGGTCGCGCCTCAAGTTCGAGGGCGGCGTGCACCGTGTGCAGCGGGTTCCGGTGACCGAGTCGCAGGGCCGCGTGCACACGTCGGCCGCGGGCGTGCTCGTCTACCCCGAACCCGAAGAGGTCGAGGAAGTCCAGATCGACGAATCGGATCTGCGCATCGACGTGTACCGGTCCTCGGGTAAGGGCGGCCAGGGAGTCAACACGACCGACTCGGCTGTGCGCATCACGCATCTGCCCACCGGCATCGTCGTCACCTGCCAGAACGAGCGCAGCCAGCTGCAGAACAAGGCGCGCGCGCTGCAGGTGCTTGCCGCCCGGCTGCAGGCACTCGCCGAGGAGCAGGCGCAGGCCGACGCGTCAGCGGACCGGGCCAGCCAGATCCGCACCGTCGACCGCAGCGAGCGGATCCGCACCTACAACTACCCCGAGAACCGGATCGCCGATCACCGGATCAACTTCAAGGCGCACAACCTCGACCAGGTCCTCGACGGCGACCTCGATGCCCTGTTCGACGCGCTGGCCACCGCCGACAAGCAGTCGCGGCTTCAGCAAGCATGACCCGGCCCGGCCGGGTGTCAGCCTGCGCCAACATCCGCCAGGCAATCGATGCCGCCGAGGCCGCACTGGCGCGGGCGGGAGTCGGATCGCCACGGGCTGACGCGGAACTGCTTGCCTCATTTGCCGCCGGTGTGGAGCGCGGGCGGTTGGCATTCTTCGACCCCGGATCGGACTTCTACGAAACCTATGACGGACTCGTCGCCGAGCGCGTCAGCCGTAGACCGCTTCAGCACATCGTCGGAACCGCGGCGTTCGGTCCCGTCACTGTCCATGTCGGACCCGGTGTCTTCGTACCGCGGCCAGAAACCGAGGCGATGCTGGAATGGTCTGTTGCACAACAGCTGTCGCCGAACCCGGTGATCGTCGATCTGTGCACCGGTAGCGGTGCGCTGGCGTTGGCCCTTTCGAAGTTCTGGCCCGCGGCCCGCATTGTCGCCGTCGACGACTCGCCGAGCGCGCTCGAGTACGCGACGCGCAATCTCGCCGGCGCCGGCGTCGAACTGGTGCGCTCCGACATCACCGAACCGGGCTTGCTCCCCGAACTCGACGGCTCAGTGGATCTGCTCGTCGCCAACCCGCCCTACATTCCCGACGGCGCGGATCTGGAACCCGAAGTCGCCGAACATGATCCACCGCACGCGCTGTTCGGCGGGCCGGACGGGATGGATGCCATCGAAGCCATCACCGACCTCGCTGGCCGATGGCTGTGCGCCGGCGGACTCTGCGCCGTCGAGCACGACGACACCACCGCGGTGCGGACGGTCGAAGCGTTCGCCCGGACAGGGCGATTCGACGACATCACCAGCCGCTTCGACCTGACGGGTCGGCCCCGCTTCGTCACTGCGGTCCGGAACCGGTGAGAAACTGGACTTCATGACGGAGATGTTCGACTGCCTTGATGAGCAGACGCGGGCGATCGGTATCGCCTCGGCCGTCAGCGCCGTCAAGGGCGGCAGTCTGGTGGTGATGCCGACCGACACGGTCTACGGCATCGGCGCCGACGCCTTCGACAGCGAGGCCGTTTCGGCTCTGCTGTCGGCCAAGGGTCGCGGTCGCGACATGCCGGTTCCGGTGCTCGTCGGGTCCTGGCACACGATCGAGGGGCTGGTGTACGCCGTCCCGAACACCGCCCGCGAACTCATCCGCGCCTTCTGGCCGGGTGCCCTCAGTCTCGTGGTGCGGCAAGCGCCGTCGCTGCAATGGGACCTGGGCGACGCACACGGCACCGTCATGGTGCGCATGCCGCTGCACCCGGTGGCCATCGAGCTGCTGCGCGCGGTCGGGCCGATGGCGGTGTCGAGCGCGAACATCTCGGGTCGGCCCGCCGCCGTCACCGCTAAAGACGCGCGCGACCAACTCGGCGACCTCGTCGAGGTCTACCTCGACGCCGGACCGTCGCAGCAGCAGGCGGCGTCCACGATCGTGGACCTGACCGGTGCACATCCCCGGGTGCTGCGCCAGGGGCCGGTCACCGTCGACGCGGTGGCGAAAGTGCTCGGCGTTGACGCGGCGACGCTGACGGACTGATCTGGGGCGACCTGAGAGAACATGGCATACGGTTCATCGGTGATGTACGCGGCAGACAGTCTGCTGGCGCTCAACGATCGCGGTGCAGGCGTCCCGCTTCGCGAGCTCGCGCTGGTCGGACTCACCGCAGCGATCATCACCTACTTCGCTACGGGATGGGTGCGCATCATCGCCCGCCGACTCGGCGCGGTGGCCTATCCGCGCGAACGGGACGTTCACCTGCAGCCCACGCCGCGGATGGGCGGGCTGGCGATGTACATCGGCGTGGTCTGCGCCGTCCTGCTGGCGTCGCAGCTTCCGGCGCTCACCCGTGGGTTCGTGTACTCGTCGGGAATGCCCGCGGTCGTGGTTGCGGGCGGGCTCATCATGGCGATCGGTCTGATCGACGACAGATGGGGACTGGATGCACTGACGAAGTTCGCCGGCCAGATCACCGCGGCCAGTGTGCTCGTCACAATGGGCGTCGCGTGGAGCGTGCTCTACATCCCCGGTGTCGGCACCATCGTGCTCGACCAGGTGGCGTCGATCCTGCTGACGCTGGCGCTGACCGTCGCGATCGTCAACGCCATGAACTTCGTCGACGGGCTGGACGGCCTCGCCGCAGGCCTTGGCCTGATCACCGCATCGGCCATCTGCATCTTCTCGATCGGGCTGCTGCGCGATCACGGCGGCGATGTCCTGTTCTATCCGCCTGCCGTGATCTCGGTGGTGCTCGCCGGAGCGTGCCTCGGGTTCCTGCCGCACAACTTCCACCCCGCGAAAATCTTCATGGGTGACTCGGGCTCGATGCTGATCGGCCTGATGCTCGCCGCGGCCTCGACCACGGCCGCGGGCCCGATATCGCAGACCGCATACGGCGCCCGCGATGTGTTCGCCTTGCTGTCGCCGTTCCTGTTGGTGGTCGCCGTGCTGTTCGTGCCCGCACTGGACATGCTGTTGGCGATCGTGCGGCGCACCCGCGCGGGTCGCAGCCCATTCAGCCCGGACAAGATGCACCTGCACCACAGGTTGCTTCACATCGGTCATTCGCACCGGCGGGTGGTGTTGCTGATCTACCTGTGGGTGGGCATCATCGCGGTCGGCGCCGCGAGCACGATTTTCTTCGATCCGCGTTACACCGGCGCCGTTATGCTGGCGGCGATTCTGGTCGCGATCGTGGTTACTCTCATCCCGCTGTTGCGCCGCCGAGACGGCCAACCAGACGAAATGTACGACAAAAAGTAGTAGACGTCTTTTATGGCTCTCACCATGTGTTAGGGTGCAGTCAGAACCCGAAAAAACCTCGCGGGTTGCCGGCCTCCGGGCCATCGGTGAGCCACCGATTGGCGCGGAACAACGACCGACAAAGGGAGCGACCCCAGGGTGATTCCAGTGAGCCCAATGCACTCCGATACGCTCGGGGCGCCACTCACAGAAATCATTCGGCAACTTCCTCTGACCGCGGGATTGAGGTGAAGCAGTGACGACGCCAGGGCATGACGCGCCGTTGGTGTTTCCGTCGGTTGCATTCCGGCCATTGCGGCTGCTCATCGTCTGCGTGGCGCTCACCGCCATCGCGGTCGCTGCGGCCTGGTTCACCGGTCATCCGTTCTTGGGTGTTTTCTTCGGTGTCGGACTGGGTCTCGGTTTGCTCAACGCCCTCTTGGTGAAGCGGGCGGTGGAGTCGATCACCGCTGAGGAACACCCGCTGAAGAAGAAGATGGCGCTGAACTCGGCGGCGAGGTTGCTTGTGATCACCGCGATCGCGCTCACCATCGCCTTCGTCTTCAGAACCAACGGCGGGCTCGGGGTGGTGTTCGGACTTGCAATCTTCCAGGCGCTACTGGTGATGAGCACCAGCATCCCGGTGATGAAGAAGATCCGCAGCGACGGTCTGGATTACGTGGACACGGATTCGAAGGGTTGAGCAGGCTTTCATGAACTGGGCTACGACAGGGACGTCGGAGATCATTCTCGCGGCCGAAGAGGGCGGCGGTGGCGCTGCCATTCACGTCGGCCATCACACGATGGTGTTCCATCTGTTCGGCATGACCTTCAACGGCGACACCATCATGGCGACCGGCATCACCGCGCTGATTGTCATCGTCCTTGCGTTCGTGCTTCGCGCCAAGGTCACGTCGACCGGCGTTCCCGGTGGCGTGCAGCTCTTCTGGGAGGCGCTGACCATCCAGATGCGCAATCAGATCGAGAGCGCCATCGGCATGAAGGTGGCGCCCTTTGTCCTGCCGTTGTCCATCGCGATCTTCGTCTTCATCCTCATCTCCAACTGGCTGGCGGTGCTGCCGTTGCAGTACGGCGGAGCCGACGGCGCTGCGGCCGAGCTCTACAAGCCGCCCGCCTCAGACATCAACTTCGTGCTCGCGCTCGCCCTGTTCGTGTTCGTCTGCTATCACGCGGCCGGATTCTGGCGCCGCGGCCCCCTCGGCCACCCGCTGAAGGTGGTCAAGGGTCACGTCGCGCTGCTGGCGCCGATCAACATCGTCGAGGAACTCGCCAAGCCGATCTCGTTGGCACTGCGACTTTTCGGCAACATCTTCGCCGGCGGCATCCTGGTGGCGCTGATCGCAATGTTCCCGTGGTACATCCAGTGGGCGCCCAACGCGATTTGGAAGACCTTCGACCTCTTCGTCGGCCTCATCCAGGCGTTCATCTTCTCGCTGCTGACGATCCTGTACTTCAGCCAATCGATGGAGCTCGACGACGAGCATCACTGAGCGGTAGTCCGAAAACAACTGAATCTTGTAGCACCAACGACCACGAACTCTGGCGGAGGCCGCCAGTTATCAAGGAGGATAAAGGAAATGGATCCAAACGCCCTCATCACCGCTGGCGCTCTGATCGGCGGTGGATTGATCATGGGTGGCGGCGCCATCGGTGCCGGTATCGGTGACGGCATCGCGGGCAACGCGTTGATCGCCGGCATCGCCCGTCAGCCCGAGGCACAGGGCCGGCTGTTCACACCGTTCTTCATCACCGTCGGTCTGGTCGAGGCGGCCTACTTCATCAACCTGGCCTTCATGGCGCTGTTCGTCTTCGCCACGCCGGGTGCGTCGTAGTTCGACAGCATGACCGAACTGACCACGACGATCCTCGCCGCGGAAGAAGGCGGGGGACAGAGCAACTTTCTGGTCCCCAACGGCACCTTCTTCGCCGTGCTGCTCATCTTCCTGATCACGCTCGCGGTGATCTGGAAATGGGTGGTGCCGCCGGTCGGCAAGGTGCTCGCTGCACGGGAAGCCATGCTGGCGAAGACGGCGGCCGACAACCGCAAGTCGGCTGAGCAGCTCGCGGCCGCACAGGCCGACTATGACGAAAAGATGGCCGGCGCGCGCAGTGAGGCGTCGGCCATCCGCGACGAGGCTCGTTCGGCCGGCCGGAAGGTCATCGACGAGAAGCGTGCCGAGGCGAGCGGCGAGGTCGCGGACACCCTGCGAGACGCCGAGCAGACGCTGTCCCAGCAGGGTGCGGCAACGCAGACGGAGCTTTACTCGTCGGTCGACGGCCTGTCGGCCACGCTTGCCAGCAAGATTCTGGGCGTCGACGTGAAACCAGGTGGGAGCCAGTAAATGTCGACATTCATCGGCCAGCTGATCGGGTTCGCGGTCATCGTCTTCATTCTGATGAAGTGGGTCGTTCCGCTCGTGCGCGACATGATGCACAAGCAGCAGGACGCGATCCGCGCCGCTCTCGAAGAGAGTGCCGAGGCGGCGAAGAAACTCGAAGACGCCGACGCGATGCACGCCAGGGCACTTGAAGATGCCAAGGCTCAGTCGGAGAAGGTGACCGAGGAAGCGCGACAGGACTCCGAACGACTCGCGGCGCAGTTGCAGGAGCAGGCGGGCGCCGACGCCGAGCGGATCAAGGTTCAGGGCGCTCAGCAGATTCAGCTGCTACGTCAGCAGGTCATCCGACAGCTTCGCAACGGCCTCGGCGAGGGCGCGGTGCAAAAGGCTGCCGATCTGGTGCGTCAGCACGTCGCTGATCCGGCCGCCCAGGCCGCGACCGTCGACCGTTTTCTCGACGAACTCGACGGCATGTCGTCGTCCACCGCGGAGATCGAGACCGGGGCGTCGGCCAGGTTACGTTCGGCCAGCCGGCAGGCGATGGCCGCGTTGTCGGAGGAGTTCGACAACGTCGCGGGCCGGTTGCGCGAACCGGGGCTGAAAACGTTGGCCGACGAATTGGCTTCGGTGGTCACGCTCCTCGTGGCCGAGCCGATTCTGACCCGGCATCTCGCGGAGCCCAGCGACAACCCTGACGCCAAGGTCCGTCTCGTAGACAGCCTGTTTGCTGACAAGCTGGACACCCATACCCTGGAACTCCTGCGCACGGCGGTCTCGCAGCGATGGTCGACCGACGCCGACTTGCTGGGCGGTATCGAGCACATCGCGCGGTTGGCGTTGCTGAAGCTCGCAGACGTCAACGACGAAGTCGACGCCGTGGAGGACCAGCTCTTCCGGTTCGGCCGAGTACTCGACGCCGAGCCGCATCTCACGGCTGTCCTGAGTGACTACACGGCGCCCGTCGACGGCCGAGTCGCCCTGCTGGACAAGGTGCTCGAAGGCGGCGACGTCAACGAGACGGCCAAGGCGCTGCTTGAACAGACTGTGACGCTGTTGCGCGGCGAACGCGCCGACGAGGCCGTCATCGACCTGGCCGAACTGGCCGTTGCGCGGCGAGGCGAGATCGTGGCCCACGTGACAGCGGCGGCCGAACTCACCGATGCACAGCGCAATCGGCTGACCGAGGTGCTCACCCGGATCTACGGGCACCCCGTGGCCGTGCAGTTGCACGTCGATCCAGATGTGCTCGGCGGACTCTCGATCACCGTCGGCGATGAGGTGATCGACGGCTCGATCGCATCTCGCTTGGCAGCCGCCGAGAACCAGCTGCCGGACTGACCGAACACCACCAGACCACCCGTTAACGCTAGGCAGGAAGACGAAAAACCATGGCAGAGTTGACCATCTCCGCTGCTGACATCGAAGGCGCCATCGAGGATTACGTATCCTCGTTTTCCGCCGACACCGAGCGGGAAGAGATCGGCACCGTCATCGATGCAGGTGACGGTATCGCCCACGTCGAGGGTCTGCCCTCCGTCATGACGCAGGAGCTTCTCGAGTTCCCCGGCGGCGTGCTCGGGGTGGCCCTGAACCTCGACGAGCACAGCATCGGCGCCGTGATCCTCGGCGACTTCGAGAAGATCGAAGAGGGTCAGCAGGTCAAGCGCACCGGCGACGTTCTCTCGGTTCCGGTGGGTGACGCCTTCCTCGGACGCGTCATCAACCCCCTCGGAGAGCCGATCGACGGACAGGGCGACATCGAGTCCGACACCCGTCGCGCGCTCGAGCTGCAGGCGCCGTCCGTGGTTCAGCGCCAGGGCGTCTCGGAGCCGCTGCAGACCGGCATCAAGGCCATCGACGCCATGACACCGATCGGGCGCGGCCAGCGTCAGCTGATCATCGGCGACCGTAAGACCGGCAAGACCGCGGTCTGCGTCGACACCATCCTCAATCAGCGCGAGGCTTGGGAGACCGGTGACCCCGCGCAGCAGGTGCGCTGCGTCTACGTCGCGATCGGCCAGAAGGGCACCACGATCGCCAGCGTGAAGCGCGCCCTCGAAGACGGTGGCGCGATGGAGTACACCACCATCGTCGCGGCGCCCGCTTCGGACGCGGCGGGCTTCAAATGGCTTGCGCCGTACACCGGTTCGGCCATCGGCCAGCACTGGATGTACGACGGCAAGCACGTGCTGATCGTGTTCGACGACCTCTCGAAGCAGGCCGACGCGTACCGCGCGATCTCGCTGCTGCTGCGTCGCCCGCCGGGTCGCGAGGCCTTCCCCGGCGACGTGTTCTACCTGCATTCGCGGCTCCTGGAGCGTTGCGCGAAGCTGTCCGATGAGCTGGGCGGCGGCTCGATGACCGGACTTCCGATCATCGAGACGAAGGCCAACGACATCTCGGCCTTCATCCCGACCAACGTCATCTCCATCACCGACGGCCAGTGCTTCCTGGAGTCCGACCTGTTCAACCAGGGTGTGCGTCCGGCCATCAACGTCGGTGTCTCGGTGTCCCGAGTGGGCGGCGCCGCTCAGATCAAGGCCATGAAAGAGGTCGCAGGCTCGCTGCGTCTCGAGCTGTCGCAGTATCGCGAACTCGAATCATTCGCCGCCTTCGCCTCCGATCTGGACGCGGCCTCGAAGGCTCAGCTTGACCGCGGCGCCAGGCTCGTGGAGCTGCTCAAGCAGCCGCAATACACCCCCTACCCCGTCGAGAACCAGGTGGTGTCGATCTTCCTCGGCACGGGTGGTCACCTGGATTCGGTCCCGATCGAAGACGTTGCGCGTTTCGAGCAGGAGGTGCTCGAGCACGTCAAGGCCTCCCACGACGACATCCTCAAGGGGATCCGGGAGACCAAGAAGCTCTCCGAGGAGGACGAGGAGAAGCTGTCGGACGTCATCAACGAGTTCAAGAAGGGCTTCTCGGCCAGCGATGGCAGTTCGGTCGTGGTGAACGAGGCCGACGCCGAGGCCATGGACGAAGAAGACGTCGAGAAGGAATCCGTCAAGGTCCGCAAAGCCGGTAAGAAGTAGAGACGGAAAAGGCCGAGAAAGGGTCTGGAGAAGCTAGATGGCTGCAACACTGCGCGAGCTACGTGGGCGCATCCGTTCCGCCGGGTCGATCAAGAAGATCACCAAGGCCCAGGAACTGATCGCGACGTCGCGGATCGCCAAGGCGCAGGCGCGAGTCGAGGCCGCCCGGCCCTACTCGACCGAGATCACCAGCATGCTCACCGAACTCGCCAGTGCCAGCGCGCTGGACCACCCGCTGCTGGTCCAGCGGGAGAATCCGAAGCGAGCCGGTGTGCTGGTGGTGTCGTCCGACCGCGGTCTGTGCGGTGCCTACAACGCCAACGTGCTGCGCCAATCGGAGGAACTGTTCTCGCTGCTGCGCGAAGAGGGCAAGACGCCGGTGCTCTACACGGTCGGCCGGAAGGCGTTGGGCTACTTCAGCTTCCGGCAGCGTGAGGTGACCGAGTCCTGGACCGGCTTCTCCGAGCGGCCCACCTATGAGCAAGCGCGTGAGATCGCCGACACCCTGGTGACGGCGTTCATGTCCGGTGCCGACGACGAGGGTGAGGATCCCGGCGAGGACGGCATCCTCGGTGTCGACGAGCTGCACATCGTGTTCACCGAGTTCAAGTCGATGCTCTCGCAGAGTGCGGCAGCGCGACGCATTGCGCCGATGGTCGTCGAATACGTCGAGGACGAGACGCCCGAAGACGGTCCACGCACGCTGTTTTCGTTCGAGCCGGACCCCGAGACGTTGTTCGACGCTCTGCTGCCGCGCTATGTCGCCACCCGTGTCTACGCCGCACTGTTGGAAGCCGCGGCCTCGGAATCGGCGTCCCGACGCCGCGCGATGAAGTCCGCCACCGATAACGCCGACGATCTGATCAAGGATCTGACCTTGATGGCCAACCGCGAACGTCAGGCGCAGATTACCCAGGAAATCAGCGAGATCGTCGGCGGCGCCAACGCGCTGGCCGACGCTCGATAACTTGAACTGCAAGCCCCTTCCAGGAAGCGAAGAGAGATATGACTGCTACCGCAGAAAAGACCGCAGGCCGGGTAGTCCGCATCACGGGTCCGGTTGTCGACGTGGAGTTCCCGCGCGGCTCGGTGCCCCAGTTGTTCAATGCGTTGCACGCCGAGATCACCTATAAGGAGATGGCGAAGACGCTGACGCTGGAGGTCGCACAGCACCTGGGGGACAACCTCGTGCGCGCCATCTCGATGCAGCCGACCGACGGTCTGGTGCGTGGTGTCGAGGTGACCGACACCGGTGCGTCGATCTCGGTGCCCGTCGGCGACGGCGTGAAGGGCCACGTGTTCAACGCACTTGGCGACTGCCTCGACGAGCCCGGCTACGGCAAGGACTTCGACCACTGGTCGATCCACCGCAAGCCGCCGGCCTTCGCCGACCTCGAGCCTCGCACCGAAATGCTGGAGACCGGCCTCAAGGTCGTCGACCTGCTGACCCCTTACGTGCGTGGCGGCAAGATCGCCCTGTTCGGTGGTGCCGGCGTGGGTAAGACGGTGCTCATCCAGGAGATGATCAACCGCATCGCCCGCAACTTCGGTGGTACCTCGGTGTTCGCCGGTGTCGGAGAGCGCACCCGTGAGGGCAACGACCTGTGGGTCGAGTTGGCAGACGCCGACGTGCTGAAGGACACCGCGCTGGTGTTCGGTCAGATGGACGAGCCGCCCGGCACCCGTATGCGGGTCGCGTTGTCGGCGCTGACCATGGCGGAGTTCTTCCGTGACGAGCAGGGCCAGGACGTGCTTCTGTTCATCGACAACATCTTCCGGTTCACCCAGGCCGGCTCCGAGGTGTCCACGCTGCTCGGCCGTATGCCTTCCGCCGTGGGTTACCAGCCCACGCTGGCCGACGAGATGGGCGAGCTGCAGGAGCGCATCACCTCGACCCGTGGCAAGTCCATCACCTCGATGCAGGCCGTGTACGTGCCCGCCGACGACTACACCGACCCGGCGCCCGCGACCACGTTCGCGCACCTCGATGCCACCACGGAGCTCTCGCGTGCGGTGTTCTCGAAGGGCATCTTCCCGGCGGTGGACCCGCTGGCGTCGAGCTCGACGATCCTCGACCCCGCGGTCGTGGGTGACGAGCACTACAGGGTTGCGCAGGAAGTCATTCGAATCCTGCAGCGCTACAAGGATCTTCAGGACATCATCGCCATCCTCGGTATCGATGAACTCGCTGAAGAGGACAAGCAGCTGGTGCAGCGTGCACGCCGTATCGAGCGCTTCCTGAGTCAGAACATGATGGCTGCCGAGCAGTTCACCGGCCAGCCTGGTTCGACGGTGCCGCTCAAGGAGACCGTCGAGGCCTTCGACAAGCTGTCGAAGGGCGACTTCGACCACTTGCCAGAGCAGGCGTTCTTCCTCATCGGCGGCCTGGACGATCTGGCGAAGAAGGCGGAAAGCCTCGGCGCCAAGATCGACAAGGGCAGCAGTGGCGGCTCGTCGAAGAAGGACGACAAGAAGGACGAGAAGAAGGACGAGCAGGCCGACGATTCCAAGAGCGAGGACGACTAGCTCATGGCCGAAATGACCGTCGAGATCGTCGCCGTCGAGCGCGAGCTCTGGTCGGGTGAGGCCACTTTCGTTTTCACCCGCACCACCGCCGGAGAGATCGGCATTCTGCCGCATCACATTCCGCTGGTGGCTCAGCTCGTCGACGACGCGATGGTGCGCGTCGAACGCGAAGGCGAAGACGATCTGCGGATCGCGGTCGACGGCGGATTTCTGTCGGTCACCGAGGAGACGGTTCGGATCCTCGTCGAGAACGCCGAGTTCGAGTCGGAGATCAACGGCGACAGCGCAAAGCAGGACTCGGAGTCCGAGGATGAGCGGACCGCAGCATGGGGCAGAGCGCGTCTACGCGCTCTAGGCCAGATCGACTAGCCAGCCGATGAGCGCGTCCATGTACCTCATGGTCGCGCTGATTGGCGTGTTGTTGGCGGCCGTCGCCATGATGTGTTACCGGTTGTGGAAGCTTCGGCAGGTCGGCGGTACAGCGGCGATCTTGCGTGATGTTCCTGCTATCGGTGGGCACGGATGGCGGCACGGCGTAATGCGGTATCGCGGTGGGGAAGCCGGCTTCTATCGGCTGTCCAGCATCCGATGGTGGCCCGATCGCACGCTGAGCCGGCGAGGATTGGAGATCGTGTCACGGCGTGCGCCCCGAGGTGACGAGTTCGACATCATGACAGACGAAATCGTGGTCCTCGAGCTGCGAGACTCCAGCCCCGAGCGTCGACGCGGTTATGAGGTGGCTTTGGACCGCGGCGCGTTGACGGCCTTCTTGTCGTGGGTCGAGTCGAGGCCGTCGCCACGTGCGCGACGTCGCACGTCTTAACCTGTTGCGGGGCCTGGCTTGTTGGTCTTCGCGCGAGCGCTCATCCGCCCGGTTTCCACAACACGTCACCGTCCGGATTGGCTGCCCTGGACAGAATGAACAGCAGGTCCGAGAGCCGGTTGAGGTACTTGGCCGGTAGCACGCTGACGGTTTCACCGTGCGTATCGACCGCAACCCATGCCGACCGTTCGGCCCGACGCGTCACGGTTCGAGCGACATGCAGCAACGCAGATAGCGGTGAACCGCCAGGCAGTACAAAGGAATTCAACGCGGGTAAATCCTCGTTGAACTCGTCGCACCATGCCTCGAGCCGGTCAATATAGCTCTGCGAGATCCGCAGCGGTGGATGTTCGGGGTTCTCGACCACCGGCGTGGACAAGTCAGCGCCTGCGTCGAAGAGATCGTTCTGAATCTGCCTGAGAACCTTGAGAACCTGGTCACTGGGGTTCCCCAAAGCGACCGCCACGCCGATGGCTGCATTGGTTTCGTCACAGTCGGCGTAGGCCGCGAGCCGGGCGTCATTCTTTGACACCCTGCTGAAATCGCTGAGTCCAGTGGTTCCGTCATCACCCGTCCGCGTGTAGATACGGGTCAGATGAACTGCCATGTGGAAACGGTACCCGAGAAGGTGGCTGGAAAGCTGTCGGGAAACTGACACGGCCCACGGCGCTGTTTACACTGACCCGCGTGAGCGAGCGATTCGTGGTGACCGGTGGAAACCGGTTAGCAGGCGAAGTTGCCGTCGGAGGGGCAAAGAATAGTGTTCTGAAGCTGATGGCGGCATCGCTGCTGGCAGAGGGCACCAGCACGATCACGAACTGTCCCGACATTCTTGACGTGCCGCTGATGGCCGAGGTGCTGCGCGGCCTCGGCGCGACCGTCGAGCTCGAGGGCGACGTCGTGCGGATCACCTCGCCCGATGAACCCAAGTACGACGCGGATTTCGCCGCGGTCCGTCAGTTCCGGGCATCAGTATGTGTGCTCGGCCCGCTGGTCGGGCGCTGCAAACGCGCGAAGGTCGCCCTGCCCGGTGGTGATGCGATCGGATCGCGGCCGCTGGACATGCATCAGGCCGGACTTCGTCAGCTGGGTGCGCGATGCAACATCGAACACGGTTGCGTTGTCGCCGAGGCTGATCACCTGCGAGGCGCAGAGATCCAGCTGGAGTTCCCGTCGGTGGGTGCCACCGAGAACATCTTGATGGCGGCGGTCGTCGCCGAGGGTGTCACGACTATTCACAACGCCGCGCGTGAGCCCGACGTCGTCGACCTGTGCACGATGCTCAGCCAGATGGGCGCTCAGATATCGGGGGCGGGCACGTCGACCATGACGATCACGGGGGTCGACCGCCTGCATCCGACCGAGCACCGGGTCATCGGTGACCGCATCGTGGCGGCGACGTGGGGTATCGCGGCCGCCATGACCCGCGGGGACATCTCCGTCACTGGCGTCGACCCACAGCATCTGCAGTTGGTGCTGCACAAGCTTCACGATGCCGGCGCGACCGTCACGCAGGACGACAACGGGTTCCGGGTGGTCCAGTACGAGCGGCCGAAGGCGGTCAACGTCGCCACGCTGCCGTTCCCGGGCTTCCCGACGGACCTGCAGCCGATGGCCATCGGCTTGGCTTCCATTGCCGACGGCACCTCGATGATTACCGAGAACGTCTTCGAGGCGCGGTTCCGCTTTGTCGAGGAAATGATCCGACTTGGCGCCGACGCCCGCACAGACGGTCACCACGCGGTGATACGGGGGATTCCGCAGTTGTCCAGTGCTCCGGTGTGGTCGTCGGACATCCGTGCCGGCGCCGGGTTGGTCCTGGCCGGGCTGGTCGCCGACGGCGACACCGAAGTCCACGACGTGTTCCACATCGACCGCGGTTATCCGCTGTTCGTGGAGAATTTGACCAGCCTCGGGGCGGAGATCGAGCGCATCGCGTAGGGCTCGGAGACCCGGGTTTGGGACTGGGTCGTTGAAGGCGTACTATTTTGTCCAGAAGCCAAGGGCCCCAGTCCAAATGGATCGGCGGACCGGGTTTGACCTCTCTGACCACATGGAGTACAGTGGCAGGGTTGCCTGAAAACCGGGTGTGTTGTTTGAGAACTCAATAGTGTGTTTGGTGGTTTTTGTTTGTTGTTGTTTTTTGGTCTGCCTCTTTTTCCCGTTTAGGGGTGGGCTGTTTTTTTGATGCCAGTTTTTGGTGTCTTGATGGTGTCAGGCTTGTTCTGATTCGAATTCCACCTGGCCTTTTTTGTGGGTTGGGTTGTTTTTGTTTGGAGAGTTTGATTCTGGCTCAGGACGAACGCTGGCGGCGTGCTTAACACATGCAAGTCGAACGGAAAGGCCCTTTCGGGGGTACTCGAGTGGCGAACGGGTGAGTAAC